>Ga0172382_10006297_pt1 | contig 17315 bp, 19 predicted proteins | sample Leawel138RmetaG_FD_122245 | JGI IMG/M metagenome (GOLD analysis project Ga0172382, IMG submission 122245) | Leachate microbial communities from a municipal landfill in Southern Ontario, Canada - Leachate well 138R metaG | ecosystem: Engineered > Solid waste > Landfill > Unclassified | place...
TCGACCGAGCCGATACCGTAGATGCACGACACCGAGGCGACGATGATGACGTCGTCGCGCTCCAGCAGCGAGCGCGTCGCCGAGTGGCGCATGCGGTCGATCTGCTCGTTGATCGACGATTCCTTCTCGATATAGGTATCCGTCCGCGGCACGTATGCCTCGGGCTGGTAATAATCGTAGTAGGAAACGAAATACTCGACCGCGTTGTTCGGGAAGAAGCTCTTGAACTCGCCATAGAGCTGCGCGGCCAGCGTCTTGTTTGGCGCGAGGATCAGCGCCGGGCGCTGGGTCTCCTCGATCACCTTGGCCATGGTGAAGGTCTTGCCCGAGCCGGTGACGCCGAGCAGCACCTGCGTGCGCTCGTGCTCGTTCACGCCGGCGACGAGGTCGGCGATGGCCGTCGGCTGGTCGCCGGAGGGCTTGAACGCCGTCTCCATGCGCAGCTCGATGCCGCCTTCCGACTTCTCCGGCCGGGCAGGGCGATGGGGAACCCACGCTTCCTTCTTCAGGTTCGGGTCGCCGCCCTCGATCAGCCGCGACAGCGCCGCGACCGTGGCGGTGATGCCGGACGAGGTCAGGCCGCCAACGTCCTCCAGCGCGATGTCGAGCCCGGCAACCGGGTTGAGGCCGGCGGCGACGCGCTCCTTCGGCGAGGCGGCGCCGCCCATCGAGGTGCCGCGCGCGGTGCGCGTCGGCGCGGAGGACCGCTCGGGTATCTTCTTCTTCGGCTTGGTGGGGGGCGCGGCTTTCGCGGCCTCGCGTGCGATCTCCTCCGCCCAGCCGGAAACCGGTCCGGTGAGCGGCGCGCCCACGAACTCCGCCTGCGGCGCTTCGCCGAAGCCGGGCGCGGCATCCGGCGCTGTCTTGTCATCCGATTTTCTGGCCATGGGCGGAATATGGGGGGAGTCCCCGGCAATGGGAAGGGGTGGCTCAGCCTTCGAGACGAAGGAATTCCTCCCTGTGACGGTGGATGAATTCGAGCGACGGCCGAAGCGCAGGGTCTTCCGGGACGCGCGCATAGCCGTCGGCATGCAGCATGTCGCGCGATCTCGAGTCCAGGAACCTGCTGTGCAAGAAGCTGAAATCATCATTCAGCGTAATCAGATAGCGGTCGTGGGCCCAGTGCATCCTCTTGCAGAGAAAGATCATATTCTGAATGATGTCCGGTCCTCCATCCCGCAATTGGTAGATATGGCAGCATTCGCCTTCGGGATTTCCTTCCCTGTCTTGCAGGTCCGACCCCGTGAAGCTGCAACGGCAATCGTAGCGCCGCCTGCACTCGCGCCTGTTGGCGAACCATCGGCGGAGACGGTCGAAGTTTTCGCGCTCTCGTGGCGGCTCCTGATATGCCGCCTGATCCTGCTCGGCAAAGCCTTGCCGATCCTCTCCGACGAAGCCGCCATGCATCGTGTTTTCCCAGCCGCGGCAAGCGGCCTCGATTATCGCGGCTGCCTCATCGTCGGACAGTGCTCGGACGCCGCGCGCGGCCATCGACCGCCAATTGTGGCCGAACAGGGAACGCTCGTAGTCCCGTCCCGGTCCGAATGCCGGAACGGCTACGGGAAACGGCGTATAGTCCGATACCTCGACCAGCAAATGGGTGGAAAGGGCGGGATGTGGGCGTATGCCGCCAACCTTGGCGAAAGCCCGATATTCTCCGCCATTATGCGTGACACGCGCGGCATAGTAGATAACCACATCGTCGTGGGCGGCTGATACGAGACGGCCGTATTTCCTCTCCACCGCAATGGTTTGCAGCCCTGTCAGGCTGAGGCGCTGGAGGTTGCGCATATTGTACACGATGCTGCCCATTGGGGTGCATCATGGAGCGCGTCATCAAGCAGTTTTACCGACTGCCGATGGAATATTCCACGGCGTTAAACCCTGCGTTGCGCCAACGAAAAGGCGGCGCAGTTGCCCGCGCCGCCTTTCGATTTGCTGGCTGCCTGGAAAGATCAGGCGGCCGAGAGGTTGACGGCCTTGGGGCCCTTGCCCATGCGGTCCGGCTCGACGTCGAAGGAGACCTTCTGGCCGTCGACGAGGGTGCGCATGCCCGACGCCTCGACGGCGGAGATGTGGACGAACACGTCCTTCGCGCCGCCGTCCGGCGTGATGAAGCCGAAGCCCTTGGTGGAGTTGAAGAATTTCACGGTGCCGGTCTGGGCCATGGGAAGCTCCTGTTTCCCTGATGATGAACCGCACCTGCGCGACATGCACAGGCTCGCGGGTGGTCGAGAGTTCACGCTGTCGGGGAAAGGTCGTCCGAAACGGTCCAGTCTCCGGGTAAGTAAATGCCCGAACGATACGCTCATCGCATAAAATCGGCTCTGGTACAAGCGTTTCCTGGGGATGGGCAAGACAATGCGCGGACCGCGCGCGGGAAAATCGTTGCGCCGCGGCGCGGATCGGGTTCAAGGTCCGGTCCTTGGGTCCATCCCTTGGCCTCCCGCCGGCTCGCGCCCGGCGCCAGACGAGGCTCCCGCGCCCCGCCGCCGTCAGAACGGCGGTCAGAAACACGGCTCTCGCAGCGGCATCCGCTTCTGCGAATCTTTCGCTTGCCCGCGGGACAAAAATAAAGGAAAGATGGTGCGTTCGGGCATTTGCCGGCCCGGAGACTGGAAATAGGATACCCGGTGCAATTGCATCCACGCCACCGCACGACAGGCCGTGACGACATGCCTGGACGCGACCACCGGGCCGGCCGCGAAACGAGAGGGTTCCGGCAAGACCCCGGCGCGCGTGAAGCTGTTTCTTCTCCCCCAGTAAAGGCACGAGACGCGAGCGGGACCGACGCCCCGCGCCATCCATCCAAAGGGAGATAAGGAGCTTCCCATGCCCCAGAGTGGAACAGTGAAATTCTTCAACCATGCCAAGGGCTTCGGTTTCATCACGCCGGACGACGGCAACAAGGACGTGTTCGTCCACATCTCCGCCGTCCAGGCGTCCGGCCTGCAGGGCCTCGAGGATGGGCAGAAGGTGTCCTTCGATACCGAGCCGGACAAGCGCGGCAAGGGTCCGAAGGCGGTCAACCTCTCGGTCCTCTAGGGTCGTCAGCACCCGCATCGGGGCGTCGCCGCGCTCCTTCCAGATGTTTTCGATGCCCCGCCGGCTTCCCGCGCGGGGCATCGTCGTTTCAGGCGCCCGTCAAGCCCGGGCCGCGCGGGTCGGCCTGTTCCGCGTTCCAAGGTGACGCCGCCGCCGGCGTGTCGTTGGCGGCCAGCGCCGGCAGGGCGGCGAGGTCGGCGGCGAGCTCGCGCCGCAGGGACGCCTGCCGCGCGGCGTCGCGCGTGCGCAGGACGAAGGCGGGATGCCACGAGACCAGAACCGGCCCGCCGTGGAAGCCGGCCTCGACCGCGCCGCGCCGTTGCGCCACCGGCGCGGCGGAGCCGGTCAAGGCGAAGGCCGCCGACGCGCCGAGCGCGAGGACGACGCGCGGGCGGATCAGCGCCAGCTCCAGCCCCAGCCACCAGCGGCATCGCTCGACCTCGCCGCGGTCGGAGTTGCGATGCAGGCGCATCTTGCCGCGCGGGGCGAACTTGAAATGCTTGACCGCGTTGGTCAGCCAAGCCCTTTGCGGGTCGAGCCCGACATCGCCCATGGCGCGGCGCAGCACGTCGCCGGCCGGGCCGACGAAGGGGCGGCCGGCGAGGTCTTCACGGTCGCCCGGCTGCTCGCCGACGATCATGATCTGCGCATTCGGGTCGCCTTCACCCCAGACGGTCTGCGTCGCTGCCTCGCACAGGCCGCAGCGCCGGCATTGCATGGCGGCCGCGCGCGCCTCGTCGAGCGTTTGCGGCATCTCCGCCGCGACCGGCAGCGTCGCGCGATAGCGCGTCGACACCGGGGTCGCGCCGGGTCTCGGCGTGGCGGCGCCGGCCGCGTGCATCCGCTCCACCCGCGCCTCGGCGTCGGCCAGCATCGACGGGATCAGGCGCGTCTCGGGCAGGTTCTTCCAGTATTTCCTCGGCATTTCCGCGCGCATCGCATCGAGCTTGACGCGGGCGGGATTGAAGATGTTCGCGAAATAGGTCGCCCACAGCTCTTGCGAGGCGTCCTCCGGCAGGGCGGGCGGCAGGTCGGGCCGGCCGCCGCCCTCGGCGAAGGAAAGCACGCCTGCCTCGTAACGCGCGGTGAGGCGCGGGGTCGCGATCAGCCAGTCCATGTCGGCGAAGCGTTTGGCGAAGAACGGCGCGCCCGGCTCCAGCGTCTCGTGCTCCGGCTCGAACCAGGCGGCGAAGCGCCGGCGCGGTCCGTCGGCAGGGAGTTCGCGGAAGCGGACGAAGGCGTGCATCTTGTGGATGTCGCGGCCGACCGATTTCGCCATCAACTCGAGCCGGCGGCCGAGCGGGTCGGCCTGCGACAGGGGCGCGCCGTCGCCGCGGTCGAGCCGCCACAACGCCCGATAGAGCAGCGAAAACCGCTCGGGCGCCGAATGCCAGATCGCGGCGCCGGCCAGCCGCACGAACGCGGGCGGCACAAGCGCCTCGTGGCCGCCGGGCAGGGCGGGTAGCGGCGCGCCGCCGAACAGCGTGCCGCCGCCGTTCCAGTCGATCTCGTCGGGCGGAATGCGATGGCTGGCGGCCAGCCGCGCCGCCGCGCGCCAGGCGTCGAACAGCCCCTGCCGCGGCAGCGCGACGACGAAGCTCACAGCAGCCGCAACTGCCGCTCCGGCGCGGCGAAGCGCGCGCGCAGGTCGCCGCTGTCGGTGAGGCGGCCGGGTGACCAGCCGGGCAGGCTGACGAAGGCGCGCGCCTTGCGCATCGAAGCGCCGATGCGCACGAGATCGTCGAAGCGAAGCAGGGCGTGGCGGCGCGCGGCCAGGATGCGCTCGACGGTGCGCACGCCGAAGCCCGGCACCCGCAGCAGCATCTCGCGCGGGGCGCGGTTCACGTCGAGCGGGAAGGCGGCGCGATGCCTCAGCGCCCAGGCGAGCTTGGGGTCGAGTTCGAGGTCGAGATGGCCCGCCCGCGTGCCTGCGGCGATCTCCTCGGCCGAAAAGCCGTAATAACGCATCAGCCAGTCAGCCTGGTAGAGCCGATGCTCGCGCATCAGCGGCGGCGTGACCAGCGGCAGCGCGGCGGAAGCGTCGGGAATCGGGCTGAAGGCCGAGTAATAGACGCGGCGCAGCCGATAGCCGCTATAGAGGCGGGTGGCCGCGTTCAGGATGGCGACGTCGTCGGCGCCATCGGCGCCGACGATCATCTGGGTGCTCTGGCCGGCGGGCGCGAAACGCGGCGCCTTGCGGCCCGTATGCGTCCTGTCGCCCGCGGCCTCGCGCTCCAGCCGCACCTGCGCCATCGCCGCGCGGATCGTTTCCGGCCGCTTCTCGGGCGCGAATTTGCGCACGCTCGCATCCTGCGGCAGCTCGACATTGACCGACAGCCGGTCGGCCCACAGCCCGGCCTCGCGGATCAGTTCCGGCGCGCAGTCGGGAATGGTCTTCAGGTGAATATACCCCTTGAAGCGGTGGTCGAGGCGCAGGGCGCGGGCGATGCGGATCATGTCGGCCATGGTGCCGTCGGGCGAGCGGACGATGCCCGACGACAGAAACAGCCCCTCGATGCAGTTGCGGCGGTAGAATTCGAGCGTCAGCGTGACGACCTCGTCGACCGAGAAGCGCGCCCGCTCGACATTGCTCGACACGCGGTTGATGCAATAGGCGCAGTCGAAGATGCAGAAATTGGTCATCAATATCTTGAGCAGCGAGATGCAGCGGCCGTCCGGCGTATAGGCGTGGCAGATGCCGGCGCCGCCCGACGAGCCGACGCCGCCCTTGGTCGAATCGCGCCTTTCCCCGCCGCTGGATGCGCAGGAGGCGTCGTATTTCGCCGCGTCCGCCAGAATGGCGAGCCGCTCTTGCAGGCTCCGTTTCATGATCAATGTTCATTATATGTTCTGCAATGATTTGGCAAGCCGGATGCGGCCGCGCCCCGAGGGGAGAGGGATGAACGGGGCATGAATGGCAGGTTCCGCGCCGGTTCATGGCCGGGCCGCTAGTCTTGTTCCGGAAATCACAAAAGGCGAAATGCCGCCCCAACCCGTCGAAAAAGGAGCCCTGCCATGTTCAAGTTCCTGCGAACCCTTGCCCTTTCCGCCATCGTCGGCCTCGGCGCCGTCGCCGCGATGCCTGCCGCCGCCGAGGCCGCCGGCGGCTCGATCTATCTCGGCTTCGGGTCGGGTCACGGGCCGGGCGCCGGCTTCCGCTTCGACGATCGCGGCCGCCATCACTATCGCGGCCCCGGCCGCTACCACGGCCGCGAATGCTCGCCGCGCGACGCGGTCAGGAAGGCGTCGCGGATGGGCCTGCGCAACGCGCGCGTCGTCGATGCCGGCCGCCGCACGATCAAGGTCGCCGGCCGGGGGCACGGCCATCGCCCGGCAATGATCGTCTTCGGCAAGGCGCGGTCCTGCCCGGTCCTGCGCTGACGGCGAAGCGCGGCGGTCCCAAAACGACTTGCGCCGGCGGGAAACCGCCGGCGCTTCGCTTTTTGGGGCAGGGATGGAGGGCAGGGCGAGCCCGCCCGTCAGCTCCGCGCCCGACTACTGCTTCAACTCGAATGTCGCGTTGATCTGGACGCGATAGACGTTCTCGCCGGCCTCGACCGGCACCGCGTCGGACTGCGCCTCCATCCTGTAGGCGCGACTGGCGACCATCGGCATCGGCGGCTGCGCGTGCGACTGCTCCGACATCTCGATGATCGGGCCGAGGCCGACGCCGGCGGCTTCGGCCAGCGTGCGCGCGCGGGCGATGGCGTCGTTGACGGCGAGGCGCCGCGCCTCGGCGCGGGCGGCCGAGGGGTCGTCATTGGTGAAGGCGATGCTGCCGCCCTGGTTGACGCCCAGCGTCACCGAGCGGTCGACGATCTCGCCGACCTTGGCGATGTCGCGCACGCGCACCGTCAGCGTATTGGTCACCTGGTAGGCGACGATGCGCGGCTGCTCCTCGCCGCCGTTCTGCGGGTAGACGTAGCGCGGGTTGATCTGCAGGCCGCCGGTCTGGAGGTCGCGGGCCTCGATGCCGGCCTCCTTCATGGCGGCGATCACCTCGGCGGCGGCCTTGTTGGCCTCGTCGAGGGCCGCGCGCGCAGTGTCGCTCTCGCGCAGCACCGAGAGCGTGACGATGGCAAGATCCGGCGCGACCGCCGCTTCGCCCTCGCCGACGACGACGATGCGGGGAACGGGCTGGCGCGCTTCCTGCGCGTGGGCGGCGTGGGGCAGGACCATGGCGGCGGCAAGCAGCGGCAGGTAACGGCGTCTCATCATCGTCTCCGAAAGTGACAGGTCCGACAGCCGGTAGGAGGCGATTGTGGGGGCAATGCGGCGACGGCCTTGTCTCCCCCCGAAAAACCAACTAGGTCAGCCCGGTGGGGCCTGTAGCTCAATGGTTAGAGCCGGCGGCTCATAACCGCTTGGTTGGGGGTTCGAGTCCCTCCGGGCCCACCATTTTTCGCATATCTCCTCCGCGGCCGGCCGAAGCGCGGCTTTGCGGGTGCGGCATTGCCGGCTGCAACCCTGGCGCGACTTGCACGTTGATTGCCGGCCCGGGCGGGGTCATAGTGCGTGCCCTGACCGCGCTGACAGATGGAGCAGAACCATGGCATCGCATGCTACCCGCATTGATCTGAAGTCCAACACCAGGAAGACCGTGATCGCGTTGCTGAATGCGCGGCTCGCGGACGCCATCGACCTCGCCCTCGTCACCAAGCAGGCGCACTGGAACCTGAAGGGGCCGCATTTCATCGCCATCCACGAGATGCTCGACGGCTTCCGCGCCACGCTCGACGGCCATGTCGATACCGTCGCGGAGCGCGCGGTGCAACTTGGCGGGCAGGCCTACGGCACGGCACAGGTGGTGGCCGAGAAGAGCGCACTCAAGCCCTATCCGGTCGACATCTCCAAGACCAGGGACCATCTCGCCGCGCTGATCGAGCGCTACGGCGCGGTCGCCAACGCCGTGCGCGCGGCGATCGACGAGGCCGACGAGGCGGGCGACGCCGACACCGCCGACATCTTCACCGCCTTCTCGCGCGACCTCGACAAGTCGCTGTGGTTCCTCGAGGCCCACGTGCAGGAAAAGGAATAGCGGCGGAGGCGGTCGGCCCGGCCGCATCGCCCGTCGGACGGGCGCGGCCCGCGCTTCTCGCGCGGGTTTGGCGGGTTTGGAAAGCGATGCCGGCCGACTGACCGGCAGGGCGTGACCGCCAAGGGGGTACGCCACCTTCCCCGTAAGAGCCGGCCGTCGAAACGGCCCACCCAACCGGACCTGCGGATTTCCCGGTTGTCATGGCGGCCACGCCTCGACATCTCACGGATACCTTCCACCTTCAAGCGCGCAGCCCTCGCATGATCCTGCCGTGTCCCTCGCCCGCGCGAGTGGGGGACTTGCAGAACACATGTGGAACATATAAAGATTGTTCTGGTTTTGTTTATGGCTCGATTCGAAAGAGGCCGTGATGCTTACGCGCAAGCAACATGAACTGCTTCTCTTCATCCATGAGAGGCTGAAAGAAAGCGGCATCCCGCCTTCCTTCGATGAAATGAAGGAGGCGCTCGATCTCGCCTCGAAGTCGGGCATCCACCGGCTGATAACGGCGCTGGAAGAGCGCGGCTTCATTCGCCGCCTGCCCAACCGGGCGCGCGCATTGGAGGTGCTGCGCCTGCCGGATTCGATCGCGCCGGGCCTCAATTCGGCCAAGAGGTTCTCGCCGAGCGTGATCCAGGGCAGCCTGGGCCGCCAGCCTGCGCCGTCGCGGCCGGAGCCGGCGCGCAGCGACGGCGGCGCGGTCGAGATTCCCGTGATGGGGCGCATCGCCGCCGGCGTGCCGATCGCCGCCATCCAGAACCAGACCCATTCGATCACGGTGCCGCCCGAGATGCTTTCCGGCGGCGAGCACTATGCGCTCGAGGTCAAGGGCGATTCGATGATCGAGGCCGGCATCTTCGACGGCGACACCGTCATCATCCGCAACTGCCAGACGGCGAGCCCCGGCGACATCGTCGTCGCCCTCGTCGACGAGGAGGAGGCGACCCTCAAGCGGTTTCGCCGCAAGGGTGACACGGTCGCGCTCGAGGCTGCGAACCCGGCCTATGAAACGCGCATCTTCGGGCCGGACCGCATCAAGGTCCAGGGCCGGCTCGTCGGGCTGATCCGGCGCTATTGATCGCCGCTCCTCCGGCGGCGTCTGGTGGAAGGCTCGCCGATAGCACCGTGCCGGGGTCGGGGTGGTGCGATTGACGGGGTTCGTACCCGTGCCGTCTGCGCCGTCGCGCTTGCTTGTGCGTCGGTTCCGTTTCCGGTTGCTCCTTCCACCGTTGCTGCGCCTGCCGCCGCACTTGGCGCCGCTGGAACTGCTACCGCGGCGCTGTCGTGTGTCCGCTTGTGCATCGGTTCCGTTACCGGCCGTGCCTGCCACCGCCGCCGCGCTTGCATCGCTTGGCTGCCGTCGCTGCTTTGCGCCTACCACCGCCGTGGCGCCGTTGTGCTTCGTTCTCGTCCGGCCTTGCTTTGGCGGCGCTGCAACCCTATAGCCAGCAAGGAACGGAGCGTAGCGCAGCCTGGTAGCGCATCTGGTTTGGGACCAGAGGGTCGCAGGTTCGAATCCTGCCGCTCCGACCATGATCGGACGACCGGACCGGAAAGTGCCCGCACTTTCCGCAAGGCGGTGGTTGAGGATCGGATAAGGGGCTCGGGCGACAGCCGGGAACGCCCTCGCATCCGGCAAGGCAAGGGGTGAGGCAGACATGTCCGCGCGCATTTTCAGTCCGGCGAAGACGGCGATGCAATCCGGCACGGCAAGAACCGGCTATTGGGTGCTGGAGTTCGATCCCGAGCAGCCGCGCAAGATCGACCCGCTGATGGGCTATACGACCTCCGCCGACATGAAGAGCCAGATCAGGCTCACCTTCGAGACGCGCGAGGAAGCGATCGCCTATGCGCAGAAGAACGGCATCCCCTACCGCGTCCAGGAACCGAAGGAGCGCCAGCGGCAGGCCGTTTCCTATTCCGAGAATTTCCGTTACGACCGCCGGATGCCCTGGACGCATTGAGCCAGCCCCGGGAGCCAGCCCCGGCATCGCGACCCGGCCCCGTAGCTCAGCTGGATAGAGCATCGGTCTTCTAAACCGAATGTCGCAGGTTCGAGCCCTGCCGGGGTCGCCAGTTTTCCAAGGTCTTTTCCCTTCGGCTGGAAGACCGATCCCGGCCGGTCCTTTTCCGCGCGTCACGTGCCGCTCGCTTTCCCGCATCGGCGAGGTGGCGCTCTTTCCGCGCGCCGTTTATCCGGGATATTGGAGGCCGCCTCATTCTCGCTGCACTGACTTGGGCAAATTCCGCATCGAAGCCGTAAAGGGTCTGAACGATGAAATGCCCGATAGACAATATTGATCTGGTCATGTCCGACCGGCAGGGGATCGAGATCGACTATTGCCCGAAGTGCCGGGGCGTCTGGCTCGATCGCGGTGAACTCGACAAGATCATCGACCGCTCGGCCGAGGATCCGGGGCAATCCCGGCCGGCGGAACCAGCCCGCTATCGCGAGGAGCCCCGGTATCGCGAAGAGCCCGGGCATTACGGGCGGCCGTACAAGAAGCGAAAGTCCTTCCTCGGGGAGATATTCGACTTCGACTGATCGCCGCCGGCCACCAGAGCGGCGGACGCCCGGATAAATCCGGGCTGCCGCTCTATCCGCTTGTTTTAGCCGCATTTATGCGAGGCCAAGTGATTCCACTTGGCTGCAAAATGCTCTAGGCCGGGGCGTCTCGTCGCGACCTGGCGAAATGGTCGAGCTTGCCCAGCGTTTGCAGGCCCAGCTCGATCGCGCCGAAGCCCTTCGCCTCCTGGAACTCGGCTTGCGTGCTGAACACCATGCCCAGCGTCACCTTCGTTCCCCCGTCGTGATCCTCGAACGAGGCCCAGGCGTCGGCATGTTTGGGGCCGTTCTCGCCCCATAGCAGCGCATAGGCGATCCTCTCCTCGGGCCGAACCTCGGTATAGAGATGGTGGTTCGGGAAGACCTTGCCGTCCGGCGCGATCATGTCGAACACCCATTCGCCGCCCGCCCGCAGGTCGATCCTCTTCGTGCGGCAGGAAAACCCGTCGGGGCCCCACCATTGCGGCAGCGCCTCGGCGTTCATCCAGCTGTTCCAGACGACGCTTCGCGGCGCTTGGATCTCCCGTTGCAGGATCATGGTCCGACCGGCCGTCGCGGCGAGATTGTCGAGCCCCGCGTCGAAGCCCTGCTGGTAGCCGGCCTCCATGTCCCCGGCAAGCGAGGAAAGCTGCACCGTCACGACCACCCGGCTGCGCTCGTTCGTGCCGGAGAAATCGGCCGTCACCAGAGCCGCCGACTGCGCCATGCCCCGGGAAGAGACTACCTCGTAATTGACGCTACGCAGGGCCGGCTTCAGTTCCAGCCAGCCGCATTCGCAGCGGATGTCCGGCTGGCCCTCGACCTTGCAGAGCGAGACTTCGCGTCCGCCGACCCTGGTGTCGGCCTCCAGAAACGCCACCTCGACAGAGGGGGTCGGAGCGGACCAGACCGCGCGCGCGGCCGGCGCCGTCCATGCCTGCCACAACGCTGGCAACGGCGCGGCCACGTCCCGCTCGAAGGTCAGAGTCGCGAAGCGGCCCGCCTTGCCGGGCAGGGGCTCGGGATCATGTTTCGGTTTCATTGCTTGCGCTCCTTGATCGCCCCCGTCGCGAATGCTTCCAGCCGGTCCAGCCGGGCCTCCCACGTGGCCCGCTGCTCGTCGAGCCATGTCCGCGCCGGCTCCAGCGCCTCGGGCACGATGGCGCAGGTGCGTATGCGCCCGTCCTTGGATGTCGCGATCAGGCCTGCCTCCTCCAGCACGGAAAGATGCCGCATCACCGTGGGCAGTCTCAGTCCCGTGGGGCCGGCGAGATCCGTAACCCGCGCCGGCCCCGTCGCCAGTCGCTTCAGCATCGCCCGGCGGGTCGGATCGGACAGGGCGTGGAAGAGCAGCGAGAGTTCGGCACCATGCTTAGTCATGATGCTAACTATCACGGGGCGTGTCCTTCGTACAAGGAAAACTTCGCCAACCAGCTAAGTGTTCATGAGTAGCCGCGCCCGACGCGGCGCTGCGACGTCGCCTGCTAGTCTGCGGACAACGGCCCCTTGCGTCCGGTGGTGCTTCCGTCCGGGTTCAGCCCATATTGCCGATAGAATGCCGCCCGATCCTTCGCGAGCTGGGCGTCCATTCTGGCGTCGGCTTGCCTGCGGTGCGCTTCCCGCATGGCAAGGCCCGCCGGGGTCGTCACCAGGCTTGCTGCGCCCGTCGGGTCCCACGCCGCGGGCATGCTCATGGCCGCCTGCGCCGTTCCCACTGCGGCGGCCTCCGCGTCGAGTTGCCTTTCCAGGGCACGGGTCTCGTCGGAAAAGATCGCGTCGTCGAAGCTCGACCGGGGCGCGTTCTGGCAGGCCGCAAGCGCCGTGAGGCCTGCCATTCCCGCTGCCGCCCGCAACACCGAAGCGCGCAAGGTTCTCCGTGGCCGTTCCGCGCTCCCTGTCCCGGCGCGAATTCCTTCTGTCTGCATGGTCGCACCCGTCCGGCTTGTCCGGGCGAGCTAGCATGGCCGGCCTGTCCTCGCCCCCTGTGAATGCAGGGGGGCGATCTTCAATTGCCGATCGAGAGCGGAATGGTCGCCCTTATCAGCAGGGCGACCAGATCCGCCTGGCGATGAGTGCGGGTTTTCTGGAAGAGGTTCTGCAAATGGAACGTGATGGTCGTCTGCTTCACGCCGAATTCCTCCCCGATTTCCTCAAGCCGCTTTCCGGCCACCAGGGCCGCGGCCAGCCTCGCTTCCGCCGGGGTGCAGCCGAACAGGGACGCGAGGACCTCGGCGGAGACGTCGGCCTGCCCGTCGGGGTCGATCACGAGCGCGACGGCGTGGCGGGCATTGCCGCCGGGCAGGGCGAGCGACGAGAGCTGCAGGATGAGGGGATGTCCCGCTTCCCTTTCGACGGCGAGCGTCCGGCTGGTCCCGATGTTCAGCATGACCGTGCCGAGCGCGGCCTTCAGCGATCGCGACGACCGCGCGAACCGGGCGACCAGCCCCGCCGGCGTCAGGGAAAGACCGTCCGCCTTCGCGATCAGGCGGCGGCCCGCCTCGTTGGTCATGCGGACCCCGCCGGTCTCCTCAAGCAGAAAAATGCCGATGGAAACCCGGTCCAGCGCGGCGGCCAGCGCCGCAAGCGTGACCTCGCCGTCCCGCACCGCCTGCTCGATCATGCGCTGCTGCTCGCGCTGAAGATCGGAAAGGAGCGATCGACGGACCCGATCGACGAGGCGAAGCCTCGATTTGATCGTCGCCAGCAGGTCGTCATAATCGACGGGCTTGACCAGATAGTCGTCCGCGCCGGCATTCTTGCCGCTCAACATATCGGCCCGGTCGGCCAATGCCGTGAGAAAGATGAAGGGGACCTCGGCAAGGTCGGGCCTGTCGGCCCTGAGCCTTGCCATCAGCTCGTACCCTCCGAGTTCGGGCATGGTGATGTCGCACAGGATCGCATCCGGGCGAACCGTCTCCAGCTTGCGAAGCGCTTCGTGGCCGTCGCCGGCCTCGACGACGCGATAACCGGCCGCGGCGAGCTCCTCGACGATGTCGCAGCGGAGGTCGGCCTCATCCTCGACGCACAGGATCGTTCTTTGGCGGTCGGCATCGCCATCTGCAATGGCGGGGTGGTCCGGTTTCATGCTGCCGACGCCTCCCCTTTCGGAATCCTGAGAATAAAGGTCGAACCGCCCCCGTCCCTGAGGAGGGCCGACACGTCGCCGCCATGCATCCGCGCCATGGTGCGGGCCACGTGCAGGCCGATGCCGGTTCCCTCGACGCCAAGCGCGGTGCTGGCGCGGAAGAACCGGTCGAACAGCTTGTCGCGCTCTTCTTCCGGGAAGCCGACGCCCCGGTCGCTGACCCTGATCTCGACCCATTGATCGTCGACCGCGGCCGTGATTTCGATCGGCTCGGGCGCAGACGAATATTTGACGGCGTTGGAGAGGAGATTGGCGATCACCTGCTCGATCAGGAGCGGATCGCACGATACCCAGTCGGAAAGCTGATCCAGTTCGATATGGAAACGGCGGTCGGGGCTGGTTTCCTTCTGGCGGTCGCAGGCCTCGACGACGAGCTTGCCGAGATCGCAGCGGCGGACGGCGATGTCGATTTCCCCCGCATCCAGCTTCGTTGCGTTGAGGGTGCTCGAAACGAGCCGGGTCAGGCGCAGGATCGCCATCCTGATCTTGCCGGCGCGCTCGCGGATTTCTTCCTCGCTCATGTCCTTGCCCCGGCGGATCATGCGCTGGGCGCTGGAATCGACGATGGAAAGCGGCGTTCTGAACTGGTGCGACACCATCGACACGAAGCCCTTGTAGAGTTCGCGCAGCCTTGTTTCCCGCTCCAGCGATTCCTCCAGGTCCCTGGTGCGCTCCTTTACCGTCGTCTCGAGTTGGTCGCGGTGCTCGACCAGCTGCATCCGGGCGAGGTGCGCCGCGGTGACGTCGCGAATGAAAAGGATGCCGCCGCCGACAACCTTTCCCGACCAGATCGGGCGGGTGAACTTCTCCACGTAACGGTCACCGCCGGGGACGGGGTGGGCCGGCATGTGAAGGCTTTGCCCGTTCAGCGTGTCGCGCATCATGTTCAGGATGATGTGCCCTTCCGGCAGCCCGTAGGCGTCCCTGACCAACCGGCCGACGACGTCGGACCCGCAGGGTACGGGAAACAGGGTGCCCATCGCCGGGTTCCAATGCGTGCACCGTCCCTTCAGGTCGAAGGCAATCACCCCGTCGCCGCTCGATTCCAGAAGAAGGTTCGAGAAGTCCCGGTCCCGCCGCAGGGCGTCCTCGGCGCGGGCGGCGCTGCGCAGGCTGGCCAGCAGGCGCGCGACGATGAAAACGCCGCAACCGAGAATGAGGAGCACCGCGACGATGGCTTCCCACAACACCGCGGAATAACGATCGCGCTGCGCGCCGATGTTCTCCCGCTCCGCGAGGAAAACCCGTGTCGCCGCCGCCTTGAGCCTGCTCGCGTCGGCCCGCAGTTCCTGCAATCGCGGCTGCGGTATCGCGCCTGCCTGCGACAGTGCGGCCTGCAGGCTCCCGTCGAACGCCGCCAGATTGACGCGCGCGGCCTCGATGACGCCGCCTTCCCTGGCGTCTGCCAGCGCGCGCCCAAGGGTTCCGTGGGAGACGACGTCCAGGCGGCTGATCGCGAGGTCCATCTGAAGCCGGAGCTTTTCTGCCTGCCCGGTCGACCTCATGCCGCCGTTCCAGTCATACGCATCCAGTATCAGGCGCTGTTCCTCGTCGTGGGCCTGAAACAGCGCGTAAAGCAGACTTTCGCCGGAGCCGGTGGCGAGCTCGGTTTCGGTCTGCACGAGGCGATGCAAGGCGAAGGCGAGCAGCAGGGCGCATGCCGCCACGATCACGCCCGTCATGCCCGATATCGTCCGCTTTCTCGCCGCGATGCTCATCGGACCTCGATTCTGACGAGCTGCCAGACCCAACGAGCATCATGGCGTTCATCCTGTATCCGTGGATTGCCGTCGCGCGGATAGACGATCCAGATCGGCCCCTTGTCGCGGCGCGTCAACGGCTTGCCGTCCATGTACATGGCGAGCAACGCCCCGTGGTCGATCGCCTCGGAAAACGGAATGACTATCTCGTACTCGTTCAGGGCCACGGCACGAAGCGTTCGTGCGTCCTTCACGCCGAGGAAATCGAACAGGTCCGACAGCAGCACGCCTTCGAAGACGTTCGGGCCGTCCGTCCACGGCGTCGACGTCTCGATGCGATGCCGGGGCAGGGCGGCGAGCATCGCCTCGTCGAGGCTGGCGCCGTTGTCGTGGTTGGTCTTTCCGAGCTTGCCCGCAACGGTGAGGAGCACCGGCCCCGTCGGCGCGGCCAGGCCGCCGGCGCAAGCTACCGTGGCTGCAAGAAACATGGCCAGGCAGACGGCGAGGTGCCGCAGCCTGCGGCAAAGCCCGTGCGCCGAACCGAACAGCCCGTCATGTCCCATAGTTGGCGCGTTCCCCCGATGGCCGCCGCTCGCGGAAATTACCATCAACCGCGTTCTATCCTTAGAAAAAACTCCTGCCCCCTCTGAACGGATGGGGCGGGGCTTGTTTTTCCGTTCTAGGGGCGATCCGGAAGTTCAACCGGCGGTCTAGGCGCCGTCCCTCCGAGGGGGATGCGCGGCGCCTGCCGCCCACGGAATCGGGGAAAGCCATGAAACTCATTGCAATAGCGGGCGCGATCGCGCTCGTCCTTTCCGCTTGCAGCCAGACGACCGGCGATCCGGCGACCGCGACCGCCGGCGGCGGCAAACCCTCCGTCCGGGCTGGCCAGCAGAAGGTCGCGGCGCGGGAGAAAGACGCCTGCGAAGAGGCCATGCGGGCACAGACCAATGCGGCGATGCTGGGCGGCGCGCTGGGGATGGTGGGCGGTCTCGGCGGTTTCGCCGGACGCGGCGGCGCCGTTGCCGGGCAGGTCGTCTCGACCGGCGGCAGCATGATCGCCCAAAGCCAGGCCAATAACGCGCGCATGAACATGGCGCGGGATTGCTATTGATAACCGCCGACCTGTTTTCCAAGGCGGCCATCGCCGCCGCGATCGCCTTCGGCCTTTCCGTCACCGGCACCGCCGCGCTTGAAATGCGTGAAGCCGAGGCGGTCGTCACCATTCTGGAGCGGCTTTCGTCCGAAACCGGAAAAACGGTGTTCTATGACGAGGACGCCGCGCAGGAATGGTTCGAGGTCGATGACGAATCGTCCCGGCTGATCCCGGCCGCCGGTTTCAGCGAGGCAGGCTGGAAGGCCGCTTTCGATCAGACCATGACCGGCTTCATCGCCTCCATCCCGCAAGCAGAGCTTGAGCGGATGATGGAGGAATTCGCCGACAAGCTCGGCGAACTGGGAAGGATGACGCCCGAGCAGAAGCAGGCGGCGACGGAAATGCTGCGCGCGCAGATGGGCAATTTCGACGCCATCCGCGCGGAAGGCGCGCAATACAGCGATACCGTCGCACCCTATGCCGCGCGTCTGAAGCGGCTTTCGCAATAGCAGCTTCGACAGGTCGGCCCATGGCCCCGATTTCGAGGCAACCCGCTTCGAGCCATCTGCCGACCGCTATCGACGGCTTCGAGGCGGCCGCCGGCGCGGCAGCTCGTCTGGCACTGACACAACGGTCATCGCACCTGGCCTGTGCGGCTCTACCGGTTTTATACCGAAGTGGCGGAAGGGAAACGAAGAAGGCGAGAACTACACCTACGCTATAGCCCTCTAAAATTGAGTATGAGA
>Ga0172382_10006301_pt1 | contig 17308 bp, 13 predicted proteins | sample Leawel138RmetaG_FD_122245 | JGI IMG/M metagenome (GOLD analysis project Ga0172382, IMG submission 122245) | Leachate microbial communities from a municipal landfill in Southern Ontario, Canada - Leachate well 138R metaG | ecosystem: Engineered > Solid waste > Landfill > Unclassified | place...
ACCTGCTGCACAATCGCCTGACCCTGCGCAGCAAGAAACCCGACATGGTGCGCCAGGAGCTGTGGGGCGTGCTGTTGGCTTACAACCTGCTGCGCTTTCAGATGGCGCAGATGGCCTACTCCTTGAAGGGCGTCGAACCCAACGAGCTGAGCTTCACCCGGACCGCTGCTTTTCTCATCAAGCAACTGACCGTGCTACCCGCCGTCTCCCCCAGCAAGATCCCAGAGGTGATCAACGCCTTGACGGAGATGCGCCCGCCTTTGTCTTGCCCCACCGGCGCGAACGTACCTACCCCCGAGCCGTTAAACGAAAACCCCAGAAATATCCAACTTTGAACCCCAGAAACAAAAATGCCGGTCAGATTAACTGACCGGCATTACCCCGCAGGGTCCCTTTTGACTCGCTGCCGGGCAGACTTATTCGCCCGGCTCGATGGCCTTCATGGACAGGCGGATACGGCCCTGCTTGTCGATCTCGAGCACCTTCACGCGCACGGTCTGGCCTTCGGAAAGCTTGTCGGCCACGTTCTCCACGCGCTCGTGGGAGATCTGGGAGATATGCACCAGTCCGTCACGGCCCGGCAGCACGGTGACGAAGGCACCGAAGTCCATGAGCTTGGCCACACGACCTTCATAGACCTTGCCCACTTCCACCTCAGCCGTCAGCTGCTCGATGCGACGGCGCGCCTCTTCGCCGGCTGCCTTGTCGACCGAGGCGATCTTCACGGTGCCGTCATCACCCAGATCGATGCTGGTGCCCGTTTCCTCGGTGATGGCGCGAATGGTGACGCCACCCTTGCCGATGACATCGCGGATCTTGTCGGGGTTGATCTTGAAGGTGATGTAGCGCGGTGCAAATTCCGACAGATCGGTGCGCGGGGTGCTGATCGCCTTCTTCATCTCGCCCAGGATGTGCAGACGCCCTTCGTGTGCCTGCGTCAGGGCGATCTGCATGATCTCGCGGGTGATGCCCTCGATCTTGATGTCCATCTGCAGGGCAGTCACGCCGTTCTCGCTGCCGGCCACCTTGAAGTCCATGTCGCCGAGATGATCCTCGTCGCCCATGATGTCGGTGAGCACGGCGAACTTGTCCTGCTCCTTGATGAGGCCCATGGCCACGCCGGCGACCGGTGCCTTGGTGGGTACACCGGCATCCATGAGCGCCAGACTGGAGCCGCACACGCTGGCCATGGAGCTGGAGCCGTTGGATTCCGTGATCTCGGACACCACGCGGATGGTGTACGGGAAGTCGTTCATGTCGGGCATCATCGCCTGCACGCCGCGCTTGGCAAGGCGGCCGTGGCCGATCTCGCGGCGCTTGGGGCTGCCGACCATGCCGGTCTCACCGACGCAGTACGGCGGGAAGTTGTAATGCAGCAGGAAAGCTTCCTTGCGCTCGCCTTCCAGGGCATCGATGATCTGCGCATCACGCGCCGTGCCGAGGGTGGCGATCACCAGGGCCTGGGTCTCGCCGCGGGTGAAGATGGCGGAACCGTGGGTACGGGGCAGCACGCCGACCTTGATGTCGATGGGACGCACGGTCTTGGTGTCGCGGCCGTCGATGCGGGGCTTGCCTTCCAGGATGGTGCTGCGCACCACCTTGTATTCGAGGTCACTGACGGCCTGGGAAACCTTGGCCGCTTCCCAGAAGCGTTCGGCCTCGGGATTGGCCAGTTTGGCAACGGCATCGGCGCGGATCTCACCGAGGCGTGCGTAGCGGGCCTGCTTCTCGCGGATGGTGTAAGCCTGTTCGATGGATGCGGTACACAGCTCGGCCACGGCGTTGATCAGGGCTTCATCAGCGGCGGGCGGCTGCCAATCCCAGCGGGGCTTGCCGGCCACGGCGACCAGTTCATTGATGGCTTTGATCACCGTCTGCATCTGCTCGTGGCCGAACATCACGGCGCCCAGCATGACGTCTTCAGACAGTTCCTGGGCCTCCGACTCAACCATGAGCACGGCGCTTTCAGTACCCGCGACCACCAGGTCGAGTTGGGATTCCTTCACCGCGGCCAGGCCGGGATTCAGCAGATATTGGCCGTCATTGTAACCCACGCGCGCCGCACCGATGGGCCCGTTGAAGGGCACGCCCGACAGAGCCAGGGCTGCCGAGGCGCCGATCATGGACGGGATATCCGGGTCGATGTCGGGGTCGAGGGAGACCACCGTGGCGACGATCTGGACTTCGTTGTAGAACCCCTCGGGGAAGAGCGGACGCAGCGGGCGATCGATGAGGCGGGAGGTGAGCGTTTCCTTCTCAGAGGGACGGCCCTCGCGGCGGAAAAATCCGCCGGGAATACGACCGGCCGCGTAGGTACGCTCCTGGTAGTTCACGGTAAGGGGGAAGAAGTCCCGTCCCGGGGCCGCCTCTTTCATCGCCACGGCGGTGACCAGTACGACCGTATCGCCCATGCTGCACATCACGGCGCCGGTGGCCTGACGGGCGATAGCACCTGTTTCCAACTTGACGGTGCGGTCACCGTACTGAAACTCTTTTACGGTCGGTGTCACTGTTACTTCCTTTTTGGGGTTCTTACAGATTTATTTGCGCAGGCCGAGGCGCTCGATGAGTGCGCGGTAACGCGCCACGTCCTTCTTCTTGAGGTAATCGAGCAACTTGCGACGCTGGCTGACCATGTGCAGCAGGCCACGACGGGAATGGTGATCCTTGGCATGGGTGCTGAAGTGGCCGGAGAGGTCGTCGATGCGCGCGGACAACAGCGCAACCTGCACCTCGGTGGAACCGGTGTTGGTCTCGGATTTGCCGAACTCCTTGATGATGTTCAGCTTCTGTTCAGCGGTGAGAGGCATTTTCTGAAATACTCCTGGCTTAGAACTGCAGTACGCGTAAAAGTTGGCTATTTTAATCCCCCCCTTCCCTGGGGAACAAGCGCGGCGGGACCAATAAACGCCCCGCCATTGCCCGCTTTCCGTCCGTTTCCCGCCCCGGAACCGACCTCGTTGGTGATTTTCCAGAGCGTCGGCTTCGGGAAGTGCCGGGAAAACCCGGTTCCTGTCGGGCGGGGCATGACAAATCACACCCTGCACCAATGACTTAAGGTTGGGCCACCAAGCGCTTGGGGGCAACCCGGCCGTCATCGAGGATGCTGCCCACGCCGATGAAGCCCCGGCCTTCACGGAACAGCCGCACCCAGCCATGGGTGGGTGCCTGGGGTACCAGCACGGCCTGTCCCTGGGACAGGTAATAGGCCGCGTTGTCGGTCAACTGCACCACGGGCCAGTCGGACAGAGCCTCCTCCATGGGCAGCAGCAGCGCATCCAGGGCCTCGAGGCCGTCGGCGGCCGTGCGGCGCAGTTCGTCGAGGGTGACGGCATGCTCGAGGCGGAACGGACCGGCAGCGTTGCGGCGCAGCGCCGACAGGTGCGCGCCGCAGCCCAGGGCCGCGCCGATCTCTTCGGCGAGGGTACGGATGTAGGTGCCCTTGCTGCAGTGCACGTAGATCTCGAGTTCGTCGCCCTCAAAGCGCAGCAGGCGCAGTTCGTGGATGAACACGGTACGTGGCTTGCGCTCCACCTCGATACCCTGGTGGGCAAGTTTGTAGAGCGGCTGGCCCTGATGCTTCACCGCGGAATGCATGGGCGGGATCTGGGTGATCTCGCCGGTGAAGCTTTCCAAGACCTCGCGCACGCGGGCCTCGTCGAAACCGGTCACGGGCCGGGTTTCAATGATTTCACCCTCGGCATCGGCCGTGGTGGTGCGTACGCCCAGCTTGCAGGTACCGGTGTAGACCTTGTCGGCATCCAGCAGAAACGCCGACAGCTTGGTCGCCTCACCCAAACAGATGGGCAACAGACCGCTGGCCAGTGGGTCCAGGTTGCCGGTGTGGCCGGCCTTGCGTGCGTCGAACAGGCGCTTCACGTCCTGAAGCGCGGCATTGGAGCCCAGGCCTACCGGTTTGTCGAGCAACAGAATGCCATTGATGTTACGGCCGCGGCCGCGTTGATGACGAGCCATTCAATCCTCGGATTCTTCTTTTCGATCGTTCGCAACGGCCTGCTCGATGAGCGCCGACAAATGGCTGCCGCGCTCGGTCGAGGTATCGTGCACGAAGCGCAATTCAGGCAGCACGCGCATGATCATGCGCCGGCCCAGCTCGTGACGCAGAAAACCGCCGGCCTTTTTCAGCACCGCCAGTGCTGTCTTGGCCTGTTCCGCGTCCCCGAGAACACTCACGAACACCTTGGCCACCGCCAGATCGCGGCTCAGTTCCACTGCCGAGACAGTGACCATGCCAAGGCGCGGATCACGGATTTCCTGCTGGATGAGCAGCGCCAGCTCGCGCTGGATCTGGTCTGCAATGCGATCTGTACGGCTGTAATCACGTGCCATGGTCAACCCCCGCTCTCTCGCCTGTAATGGAAACGGCGCCGCCCCGCGTGGCGGAGCGACGCCGTTCCGACCCCGCATCAGAGCGTACGTTGCACCTGGACGCGTTCGAAGACCTCGATATGGTCCCCGGCGCGGACGTCGTTGTAGTTGCGCACGGCGATACCGCATTCCGTGCCCATCTTCACCTCGTTGACGTCGTCCTTGTAGCGACGCAGCGACTCCAGCTCGCCTTCGTAGATCACCACGTTGTCACGCAACACACGGATGGGTGCGTGGCGCTTCACCGTGCCGTCCACGACCATGCAGCCGGCAACCGCGCCAAACTTGGGCGAACGGAACACGTCGCGCACCTCGGCCAGACCAATGATGGTTTCCTTGAATTCCGGCGCCAGCATACCGGTCATGGCCTTCTTCACCTCATCCAGCAACTCGTAGATGATGCCGTAGTAGTGAAGGTCCACGTCCTGCTCTTCGATGAGGCGCTTGGCGCCACTATCCGCACGCACGTTGAAACCAAGGATGATGGCGTTGGAGGCCACGGCCAGGTTCACGTCGGACTCGTTGATGCCACCCACGCCGGCCGCCACGATCTTTACGCGCACCTCATCGGTGGAGAGCTTCTCCAGCGACTGGGAAATGGCTTCGGCCGAACCCTGTACGTCCGCCTTGAGCAGGATGTTGAGGGTCTGGACCTGGCCTTCCTCCATCTGGGAGAACACGCTGTCGAGCTTGGCCTGCTGCTGGCGGGCCAGCTTGACGTCGCGGAACTTGCCCTGACGGAACAGCGCCACTTCGCGCGCCTTGCGCTCGTCGGGGACCACCATCACCTGCTCACCCGCATTGGGCGTGCCCGACAGGCCGAGCACTTCCACAGGAATGGACGGACCGGCTTCCTCGATGGGACGACCGGATTCGTCGAACATGGCACGCACGCGGCCGTACTCGGCGCCCGCGAGCAGTACGTCGCCTTTGCGCAGGGTGCCGTTCTGTACCAGTACCGAGGCCAGTGCGCCGCGGCCCTTGTCGAGCCGCGACTCGATCACGGCGCCGGTGGCCGGAACGTCCTTTACTGCCTTGAGTTCCAGCACTTCGGCCTGCAGCAGAATGGCTTCCAGCAGTTCCTCCACGCCCGTGCCGACCTTGGCCGACACACTCAGGAACATGGTGTCGCCACCCCAGTCTTCGGGAATGACATCAAGCTGGGAAAGCTCCTGGCGTACACGATCGGGGTTCGCTTCCGGCTTGTCGATCTTGTTCACCGCGACGATGAGCGGTACCTCGGCGGCGCGCGCATGCTGCACGGCCTCCTTGGTCTGGGGCATGACGCCGTCATCGGCCGCAACCACCAGCACCACGATGTCCGTCACCTTCGCGCCACGGGCACGCATGGCGGTGAATGCCGCGTGGCCCGGAGTATCGAGGAAGGTGATGACGCCGCGTGGGGTCTCCACGTGGTAGGCGCCGATGTGCTGCGTGATACCGCCGGCCTCGCCCGCCGCCACCTTGGCGCGGCGGATGTAGTCGAGCAGCGAGGTCTTGCCGTGGTCCACATGGCCCATGATGGTGACCACGGGGGGACGCGTTTCGCCCTCGCCCTCGGCGCCGGTTTCCTGGACCAGTTCCTCTTCCAGGGCGTTCTCGCGCAGCAGCTTGTATTTGTGTCCCATCTCCTCGACAACGATAGCCGCGGTCTCCTGATCGAGCACCTGATTGATGGTCGCCATGGAACCCATCTTCATCATCTGCTTGATCACGGTCGCTGCCTTGACCGACATGCGATTGGCGAGTTCACCCACGGTGATGGTCTCGGGGATGGTCACTTCTCGCACGATGGGCCCCGTCGGCTTGGCAAAGCCATGCGCGCCGGAGGCGCCGCGGGATGCAACGGCACGTACCGGCTTGGATTTTTTCTTGCGCCGAGCGGCCAGATCGGCGCGGTCGGCGGACACATGCAGTTCGCGGCGACCGAAACCGCCCTTTTCCTCGCCGGCGCCTTCGCGCCCACCGGACTTGCCGCGCTTTGGCTTCTTTTCCGGCTTGGGCTCGGCGGCAACCGGGGGGGCCGGAGGCGGAGCCGCTGCAGCCTTGCGGCGCTCCTCCTCGGATTTGCGCTCCTCCTCGGATTTGCGCGCCTCCTCGACGGCGCGACGCGCCTCCTCTTCGGCCTTCTGGCGTGCCTCCGCCTCGACGCGGCGGGTCTCTTCCTCGGCCACACGGCGCGCAGCCTCCTCGGCATTGCGAGCAGCCTCTTCAGCGCGATGCTGCGCCTCCATTTCCAGTTGTTTCTCGAGGCGTTCCACCACATCTTCGTCGACGCGACGGGTCTCTTCGTCGGCGATGACCTCACGCTTCACGTAGGTGCGCTTTTTGCGCACTTCCACGGTGACGGTCTTCGCTGCGCCCCTGGCGCCGCCGCCGACCGGCTGCCGCAACTCGCTGGTGGTGCGGCGCTTCAGCGTAATGCGCTTGGGTTCGACCGAAGCCTCACCGTCGCCCTTATCGCTGCCGTGGCGATGACGTAGGTAGCTCAATAGCTTCTCCTTGTCCTCATCGCCGATGACGTCGTCGCCGAGCTTGGCTGCTACGCCGGCACCGGCGAGCTGGGACAGCAAACGATCGAGCGGAACGCCTATGACTTCAGCAAATTGTTTGACGGTAACTTCTGACATGCACTACTCCTCGCTCAGCCCGCCTCAAGCCTCAAACCATGGCTTGCGGGCCGTCATGATGAGTTCGGCGGCGCGCGCATCGCCCACGCCCTCGATCTCGGTCAACTCATCCACCGACAGTTCAGCCAGATCCTCCATGGTCACGACGCCGCGGCGCGCCAGGGTAAACGCCAGCTCCCGGTCCATACCTTCCATGCGCAGAAGGTCTTCGGCGGGCTCCGCGGTTTCTTCGCTGCTGATCTCGCGCGTCACCAGCACATCCTTGGCACGGGCGCGCAGTTCGTCGACGGTTTCCTGATCGAACTCCTCGATCTCGAGCATTTCGCTCACCGGCACGTAGGCCACTTCCTCGATGCTCGAAAAGCCTTCCTGCACCAGGATGCCGGCGATTTCCTCGTCCACGTCGAGCTGTTCCATGAACAGCTGCACCAAGCGCCTTGCCTCGGCGTCGGTCTTTTCGGCGGCCTGGTTCTCGGTCATGACGTTGAGTTCCCAGCCGGTCATCTCGCTGGCAAGCCGTACATTCTGGCCGTTGCGGCCGATGGCCTGCGACAGCTGTTCCTCCGCCACCGCCACATCCATACTGTGTGCGTCCTCGTCCACGACGATGGACACCACTTCCGCCGGCGACATGGCATTGATCACGAACTGCGCCGGATTGTCATTCCAGAGGATGATATCCACGCGCTCGCCGTTGAGTTCGTTGGTCACCGACTGTACACGCGAACCGCGCATGCCCACGCAGGCACCTACCGGATCGATGCGCGAGTCGTTGGACTTCACGGCGATCTTCGCGCGCAGGCCCGGGTCACGGGCCGCGGCCTTGATCTCGATGATACCTTCGCCCACTTCGGGCACTTCCAGCTTGAACAGCTCAATCAGAAACTCGGGGCGGGTACGGCTCACGAAGAGCTGCGGTCCGCGTGGCTCATGACGCACGTCGAACAGGTAACCGCGCAGGCGGTCACCTGGCCGCACGGCCTCGCGCGGGATCATCTCCTCGCGGGCAATGAACGCCTCGGCGTTGGCGCCAAGGTCGAGATAGATGTTGCCGCGCTCCACGCGCTTCACCACGCCGGTCACCAGCTGACCCTTGCGTTCGAGGAAGGCGTCGACCACCTGCGCGCGCTCCGCCTCACGCACCTTTTGCACAATCACCTGCTTGGCGGTCTGCGCAGCGATGCGGCCGAAGGCCACTGACTCGACGGGCTCTTCCACGTACTGATCGGGCTCGATGGACGGGTCGTCCACACGCGCGGCAGACAAGGTGATCTCGCGTTCGGGTGCCTCCAGCGGCAGGCCCGCGGCATCATCCACCACGAGCCAGCGACGGAAGGTGTCGTAATCGCCGGTGTCACGATCGATCTGGACGCGGATATCCACATCGCCCTCATAACGCTTCTTGGTCGCGGTCGCGAGAGCAGCCTCGATGGCCTCGAAGATGATCTCCTTGGACACGCCCTTCTCGTTGGACACCGCATCTGCTACCAGAAGGATCTCTTTGTTCATAACCGCCCCTAACCTAAGCTCCGATACTGCTCACGTACCACATCGAATCTTTGCTGCCGAAGTCCACATCGTGGGCGAAGGGCCGAACCGTACCGATCCCTGCTCCCCGTCGCCTACACTGTGGGCTCCTGCGTCAAACAATCAGTCTTTCCCCAGGCTCTCCCAATCAGGGACCACGTGGGCATGCTCGATATCCGCCAACGGGAATACCCGCTCGATACCGTCCACCTCGAGGGCGGCCGCATCACCGCGCAATGCCACGAGGCGGCCCTTGAACTTGCGCCTGCCCTCCACCGGCACCTTCAGGCGCAGCTGGACCTGACTACCCGCAAAGCGCTCGTAATGCGCTGGCCGGAACAGCGGCCGTTCGAGGCCGGGCGAGGAAACCTCAAGCGTGTACTGGCCCTGAATGGGGTCTTCCACGTCCAGGATGCCGCTGACCTGGTGGCTCACCTGTTCACAATCCTCGACGGTGATACCCTCCGGCTTGTCGATATACACGCGCAGCAGGGAGTGCCGGCCTTGCGGCTTGTACTCGACGCCGACCAGTTCGTAGCCCAAGGCCACGATCGCCGGTTCGATGAGCTGCTCCAGTTTTTCCGCCTGCGCCATTGCATCCCCGGAAACAAAAAGTGGGCCCGAGGCCCACGTACCATAAAATCCAAATCGAGCCGCGCATTCTAACATGTTGATTTCTCATAGCAACATGCATGCGCCCGGCACCGGCCCCGCCGAGGGTTGCCGGTAACAACAAAAAGCCCCGGATGCGGGGCCTTGGCGTGCCTGAGCGGGGTGCGCCTTTGCAGGCAGCAACCCATACCCCATCTCGGGCCGACGAATTCTAGCGTCACGCCGCTGAACTGTCGAGGGTTTCCCATTCCCGGTACCGTGGCCTGGTAAGCCGGTCTCGTGAGCGAGACCACGCAGACTATGACCACGCCCGGGGCAAAACGTGCCCGCAGACGGGAGGAGGAACCACGGAGGGCCATGGAGAAATGCACATGGGGCTTCCTCCGCGGTCTCCCCCGGTTATTGGGAGGTATTGCAGCCGTCGGGTATCGCCCCCCTTATCTCCCCCGAGTCCCCCGTGTTCATGCCTCTGGCGATGCATGACGGAACCACGGTGCGTACAGCCGCCCCTTCAATCGGCCTCCCGCTCCAGGCCGCAACACTGGGTGGCGGGTTCCACCGCCGTGCCGGTGGTGAGAATGGCACCGGTGATGGGGTTGGGGCGGAAGGTGGTGCAGCCCTTCAAGCCCTGGTCGTAGGCGCTGCTGTAGAGGTGGCGGAAGGCCTCGAACGGGTAATCGGCGGGGACGTTGATGGTCTTTGAAATCGAGTTGTCGACGAAGGGCTGCAGGGCGGCCTGCATGGCCAAGTGGTTTTCGGGCGCAATCCGGTGGGCCGTGATGAAGGATTCCGGCAGCGCTGCATCACCGTGCATTTCACGCCACAGCCCATAGGCATAGTCCAGCACCTGCTGCTCATTGTGGCTGCCGTCACGCTCCACCAGGCGGCGCGTATAGCTGTAGTCGAACACTGGCTCCAGGCCGCTGGAGACGTTGTTGGCAAGCAGACTGATGGTGCCCGTCGGCGCGATGGTGGTGAGATGGCTGTTGCGTATGCCATGGCGTGCGATGCCGTCGCGGATGTCGTCGGGCAGCGTGCGGATGAACTGCCCCTCCAGGTAAGCCTCACGCGCGAAGAACGGGAAAGCGCCCTTCTCCTTCGCCAGGGCAATGGAGGCGCGATAGGCCGTATGGCACACGAGGCGCATGATGTCGGCCGCGCAGGTACGGCCGGCCGCCTCATCGTAGCGCAGGCCCAACATGATGAGGGCATCTGCCAGACCCGTGATGCCGAGACCGATGCGGCGTGCCCCGCGGGCCTGCGCCGCCTGGGCCTCCAGGGGAAAGCGCGAGACATCGATGACATCATCCATGAAACGCACGGCCGTGCGCACCGTGACGGCGATGGCCTCCGTGTCGAGGCGTGCATCGCGAGTGAAGGGCATCTCCACGAAACTCGCCACGTTTAGCGCGCCGAGATTGCAGGCGCCGTAGGGTGGCAGGGGGATCTCGCCGCAGGGATTGGTGGCCGTGATGCGTTCGCGGTACCAGAGGTTGTTCAGGGCATTGATGCGATCCACGAACAACACGCCGGGCTCTGCATATTCATAGGTGGAGCGCATGATGCGGTCCCAGAGCTCGCGTGCGGGCACCGAGCGCAGCACCCGGCAGGGGACCGGCTCGTCATGGCCGGGCCACTGCCGCAGTACCGTCGGGCCGTCACCTTTCAGGTGGGCCGCGGGGAACACCAGCGGCCACAGATCGCCCTCGCGCACGGCGTGCATGAAAGCGTCGCTCACCAGCACCGACAGGTTGAAGCGCCGCAGCCGCCCGGGCTGGCGCTTGGCCTCGATGAACTGTTCGATGTCGGGATGATCGCAGCGCAGCGTGGCCATCATGGCACCGCGGCGCGCGCCCGTGGACAGCACCGTTGCGCACATGCTGTCCCACACATCCATGAACGAAACAGGGCCCGAGGCAATGGTCGCCGACGCATCAGCCAGTGATCCGGCCGGACGCAAGGTGGAGAAGTCATAGCCCACACCGCCACCCTGCTGCATGGTGAGGGCGCCCTCCTTGAGTGCATCGAAAATACCGTCCATGGAATCCTGCACGGTACCCATAACGAAACAATTGAAAAGGGTGACGATACGGGTCGTGCCGGCCCCGGCGAGGATGCGGCCGCCCGGGAGGAAGTGGAAGCCGTCGAGGAGGTGGTAGAACACATCCTCCCATTGCCCCGGCGCCTTTTCGGCACGGGCGAGCGCGCCGGCCACGCGGCGCCAAGTGTCGGTGACGTCGCGATCGTGGATGATCTCGTCGTCGCGAAACCGGTATTTGCTGTCCCAGACCCGCCGCGAGATCTCGCTTCTGAAGTGGCCGTCCATAGAAAAAGATTAGTGAAAGCTCGAAGCCGGCGTGATTTCACCCGCATTGCGTTGGTATCGTCCGGCCAAGCGCGTAAACTCCTCGTGACCTCTCATCCATCTACCCTTGGGATTCATTCATGCAAATCACCGCAAACAAGGTCGTCACCATCGACTATACGCTCACTGACGAGCAGGGCCAGGTCATCGACAGCTCGCAGGGGCGTGACCCGCTGGCCTATCTGCACGGCTTCAACAACATCATTCCGGGGCTCGAGAGCGCCCTCGAAGGCCGTAGCAGCGGTGACTCGCTGAACGTGGTCGTGGCACCGGGCGAGGCCTACGGCGAGCGTGACGATGCGCTGGTGCAGTCAGTCTCGCGCGAGCTGTTCGAGGACGCGGAGCAGCTCGAAGTGGGCATGCGGTTCCAGTCCGTCAGCGAGCAGGGTGTGCGCCTGGTGACCGTGGTGGAGGTTGCCGACGACAGCGTGACCGTGGATTCCAACCACCCGCTGGCCGGTCTTACGCTGAATTTCGATGTGACCGTGGTGGACGTGCGTGAAGCCAGCCAGGAGGAGCTGGAGCACGGGCACGTGCACGGTCCCGAAGGACATCACCACGACTGACACAAAGCGCAGTGCTTGCTCCCGCTGCGCACCGATGAAGAGAGCACGGGTGACGTGCTCTCTTTTTTCGTTCCAGCGACTACCCGCACGTACCGTTGGGCTGCTTTCTTCCTGCCCCCCCCCCGGCTTCCGCTCCTGTTCCCAGCAGTAGGTCACGTTGCGAAGCTACGTGACGTATCCGGGCAGCGAATTGTCACGTAGGCGCTACGCGCCAACGTGACCTACGGCTGTCTGTTCCTGCTCACGCAATAGTCCCTTTGCGTCCTCCGCCCCTCTGCGCCTTTGCTTGGGCCGTTTTCTTCCGCCCGGTATCAGCGTTTGGCTTCGCGCTTCTTGATGTGCCGCACCAAACGCTTGCGGTGGGCGATCTGGCGGGGAGTGAGGGTGTTCTTCTTGCCTTCGTACGGGTTTTCACCACCGCGAAACTCGATGCGCAGCGGGGTGCCTTGCAGCCGCAGGTGTTCGCGGAAGAAGTTGGTGAGGAAGCGCTTGTAGCTGTCCGGTACCGCATTGGGCTGGCTACCGTGGATGACGATGATGGGCGGATTGCGCCCGCCCTGGTGCGCATAGCGCAGCTTGATACGCCGGCCCCTTACCAGCGGTGGCTGGTGCGTGGATACCGCGCTCTCCAACAGGCGCGTGAGCTCGGGCGTGGGAAATTTCGCCATGGCCGCCTTGTAGGCGCTGCGCACGGAGCCGAACAGATCGCCCACCCCGGTACCGTGCAGGGCCGAGATGAAATGCACGCGCGCCCACTCCACGAAAGGCAACTTCAGGTCCATGTCGCGCCGCACATCATCGCGCTGGTCCTGGCTGAGGTTGTCCCATTTATTGATGGCGATGACCAGCGCCCGGCCGGCGTCGAGCACATGGCCGAGCAAGGTCGCATCCTGTTCACCCACGCCCTCGCGCGCATCCACCACCATGATTACCACGTTGGCCGCTTCGATGGCCTGCAGGGTCTTGATGACAGAAAACTTTTCGATGGTTTCGGTGACGCGCGCGCGGCGGCGCACACCGGCGGTGTCGATGAAGGTGTAGGCCTGGCCGTCGCGCTCGAAGGGCACATAGATGCTGTCACGCGTGGTGCCCGGCATGTCGTACACCACCACGCGTTCCTCACCGATGACACGGTTGATCAGCGTGGACTTGCCCACGTTGGGCCGGCCGACGATGGCGACCTTGATGCCCTCCTCCTCGTCCCCTTCGTCCTCCTCTGCAGGAAACGCAGCGAGCACCTCTTCCATGAGATTGTGGATGCCATCACCGTGAGCAGCGGAGATGGTGTGCGGGTCGCCGAGTCCCAGGGCATGGAATTCCGCGCTGGCGGTAGCCCAGGGCATGCCCTCGGTCTTGTTCACCACCAGGAAGATGGGCCGGCCGGTCTGACGCAACTGACGCGCGATCTCCTCGTCACCGCCGGTGAGGCCGGTGCGTCCGTCGGTGACGAACAGCACGGCATCCGATTCCTCGATCGCCTGCTGCACCTGACGTGCCATGAGGGCTTCGACGCCGGTCTCACCACCGGTGAGGCCGCCCGTGTCCACCACGATGTAAGGCCGTTCGCCCACCACGCCGCGGCCGTACTTGCGGTCACGCGTAAGCCCCGGTTGATCGGCCACCAGGGCATCACGGGTGCGGGTCAGGAAATTGAACAAGGTGGACTTACCCACATTGGGGCGCCCCACCAGGGCGATGACAGGTTTCATGGATTGCTCACGCGGAAGGCGCCCAGGGCACCCCGCTTGTCATAGGCGAAGACCATGTCATCGCCGACCACGGGGGCGGCAATGACATGATGTTCCTCGCTCACGTCACGTAATGGATCGTCGTAAACCTGCGATATCGGAAACAGCTCATGCGGGTCCTGCACGCGCGCGCGCGCCAGGAAGCGTCCATCCTCGCGCGACAGCCAATGCAGCCAGCCATTGAAATCACCTACCACAACGGCATCGCCCTGCACCACCGGCGTGCTGAGCTGGCGCCCGCGCAGGCCATCCTGGCGCCACATGGTGCCGCCGTTGTGCTGAGCCAGGGCCCACACATTGCCTTCGTCGTCGCTCACGAAGATCTCGCGACCTGCCGTGACCAGACCTTGGTAGGAGGAGATATCGCGGCTCCACAGCGGGCGCCCGTTGGAGAGCGCGATGGCGCCCACCCGACCCTGATAGCCGGCCACGAACACCACGCCCTCACCCAGGGCCAGATGGCCATCGATATCCGCAAGGCGTTCCAGTTCGGTTCGGCCGCGCGGCACCACCACCGTGGTCTCCCACAGCAGGGCCCCGTCGCGCAGGCCGTAGGCCGCCACGCGCCCGTTGGCGAAACCGACGATCGCCGCGTTGGCGGCGATGAGCGGTGCGGACTGGCCACGCAGGCTGAGCAGGGGCACGGATTGCTGCACCCGCCACAGGCGCCGGCCGTCCGCGGCGGCGAGGCCATAGAGGGCGCCGTCAATGGTACGCGCGACGACGATATCATCGGCGCGTACCGGCTCACCCAGGGATTCGCTGCTCACCGGAGCGCGCCAGCGCAGCGTACCGTCACTGCGCTGCAGTGCAATGATTTCGGCAGTGCCGCCCACCAGTACCAGGTCACCGGCCACGTGCGGTCCGCTGCTGAGCGGTACCTGCAGGTCGTTGCGCCAGATTCGATCACCCGTAGCGGCCTCGTGCGCGCTGACCAGGCCACGGCGGCCCGCGGCGAACACCTGGCCGCGGTCGTAAGCAGGGCCGAGCTGCAGGAAATGACCCGCGGTACCCGTGCCGATGCGCCGCGCCCAGGGTTGCTCGACCCGCAGCGCCGGCTCGAAGTCGGTGAGCAGCGCCGGCGGGATCACCGGCGAGGGCGATCCCGCGCAGCCGGTGAGAACGAGCAGGATAAGCAGGGTCGCAACGCGCTTCATACTCAGGCCTCGCCTGCCAGATCGTCGAGCTTGAGGCGCAGCAGGCTCTGCTTGGTGGGCGTTTCGCTGAATTCGGCGAGCGCGTTCTGGTAGGCCTGGCGTGCCGCGGCGGTATTGCCCAGGGCCAGTTGCGCATCACCACGCACCTCTTCAAAGGCGCCACGCAGGCCGCCGGCATCCGCGCCATCGAGCACCGCGAGGGCCTCTTTGGCTTTGTCCTGACCCAGCAGCACGCGCGCAAGGCGTACGGTCGCCAGCTGCCGGATACCGGGGATCCGTGCGGTATCCAAGGCGGCCCGCAGATGGCCGGCAGCGGCATCCAGGTCGTTCTGCTGTACGCTGGCGCTGGCCATGGCCAGCGAGGCCAGGCTGGCATAGGCGGTGTCACTATAGTTGGCAAGCAGCGAGCGGCCACTTTCCAGCACCACCGCCGGGTCCTGCTGCTCGAGCATCTGCTGGTAGATGGCCGAGGCCTCCGCCGCACGTGCACTCTTGTGGTCTTGCCAGGCGCGGAAGCCGAGCACGGCAGCGATGGTCACGGTCGCCGCGATGAGGACCACGCGACCGTTCTTTTCCCACCAGCGGCGCAGCGCTTCCACTTGTTCGTTTTCGGATGTGTAAACGTCCACGGCTCTCTCCCCTATGGTCGGATTATTATTCGCACCCGCGCAGCCGCTGGGCGAGATGTGCTGCCACTTCGTCCTGCATGACGGTGGTCTGCTCACCGCCGTCGCGCAAGGCCTTCACGGCGACGAGGCCGCGTGCTGCCTCGTCCTCGCCCAGGATCAGCGCAAGCGGTGCGCCGCTCTTGTCCGCGCGCTTCATCTGCGCCTTGAAGCTGCCGCCGCCGGTGTTCATGAGCAGGCGTAGGGACGGCAGTTCGTCGCGCAGGCGTTCGGCCAGCACTTGGCCCGCGATCTGCGCCGCCTCGCCCACGCGCACCAGGTAGACCTGGGGGCGGAAGCGCTCCATGGGTACTTGGGCCGGGTCCAGCAGGGCCGCGAGGCGTTCCAGGCCCATGGCGAAGCCGACCGCCGGCGTGGGCTTGCCGCCAAGCTGTTCCACCAGCCCGTCGAAGCGGCCGCCGGCGCATACCGTGCCCTGGGCGCCGAGGCGATCGGTCACCCACTCGAACACGGTTCGGCCGTAATAGTCGAGGCCGCGCACCAGGCGGGTGTTGATCTCGTAGCTCACGCCGGCGGCGTCGAGGATGGCGCACAGGCCGTCGAAATGCACGCGGGACTCTTCATCGAGATGCTCGATGAGGCGTGGCGCGGCCCCGATCATGGCCTGCATGTCCGGGTTCTTGCTGTCGAGCACGCGCAGCGGATTGGTGTGCAGGCGGCGGCGGCTGTCCTCGTCGAGGACGGCGTAGTGCTCCAGCAGGTAGTTCACCAGGATCTCGCGATAGGCCGCGCGCGAGGCCGCCGAGCCCAGGGAATTGAGCTGCAGCTTCACGGCATCGGCGAGCCCGAGTTGACGCCACAGGCGCGCGGTCATGAGGATCAGTTCCGCATCCACGTCGGGACCTTCGAGGCCGAACACCTCGATACCCACCTGATGGAACTGGCGGTAGCGGCCCTTCTGTGGGCGCTCGTGGCGGAACATGGGTCCGCGATACCACACGCGTTGCGCCTGCTGGTTGCCCACGCGGCCGTGTTCCAGCATGGCGCGCACGCAACCCGCCGTGCCCTCGGGCCGCAGCGTGAGGCTGTCGCCGTTGCGATCCTCGAAGGTGTACATCTCCTTCTCGACGATATCCGTCACCTCGCCGATGGAACGCTTGAACAGCTCCGTCTTCTCCAGGATGGGCAGACGGATCTCCTCGTAGCCGTACGCGGCCAGCAGACGCGTCACGGTCTCTTCCAGATAACGCCAGACCGGTGTCTCCTCCGGCAGGATGTCATTCATCCCCCGGATCGCCTGAATATTTCCGCTCAATTTCTTACCTTTATCAAAAAAATCTCAACGCAAAGAGGCGAAGGCGCAAAGGACGCAAAGTCTTCATCGCTGCGAGGCTTCGTCCATACCCGCTACGGTTTGCCCACACGTGGGCTCCCAGGATAAATCGCTTTGCGTTCTTTGCGCCTTTGCGTTGGGCTGTTCTCTTCACTTCTTCTCTTGCCGCTCCGCAAGGCGCGCGCGGATGGTGCGTTCCAGTTCGTCCACCAGGGTGGCGTTTTCCACCTTGTGGTGGGGTTCGCCGCCCAGGTAGAGCAGGTTGGGCTGGCCGCCGGCGAGGCCGATGTCGGCTTCGCGGGCCTCGCCCGGGCCGTTGACCACGCAGCCGATCACCGCCACGTCCATGGGTTCG
>Ga0172382_10006302_pt1 | contig 17306 bp, 12 predicted proteins | sample Leawel138RmetaG_FD_122245 | JGI IMG/M metagenome (GOLD analysis project Ga0172382, IMG submission 122245) | Leachate microbial communities from a municipal landfill in Southern Ontario, Canada - Leachate well 138R metaG | ecosystem: Engineered > Solid waste > Landfill > Unclassified | place...
CCCGGCCCCGCCAATCCCGCCTGCCGCCACCCCGCCGCCCACCGGCCCGGCCCCGGCGAAGACCACATCTCCCGGTCCGGAACCGCCGGTCGCGCCGGCGATGGGGGTGCCGCCGGCGACCCCGGCAAGATTGCATCCGCCCCGTGCCGGTCCGGGCCCCTCACGCCCGGCGCCCGCCCGGCCGCAGCCGGCCCCGGCGGCTCCGGTGAGAACAGCGACCTTGGCGGCGAGCCCCCAACTCCCCGGCGCCCGGTGCCGCGCCTCGCCGCCCCGCCGCCCGCCGGCCCGGCCCCGGCTCCTGCGAAGACCACATCTCCCGGTCCGGAACCGCCGGGCGCGCCGGCGATAGAGGTGCCGCCGGCAACCCCGGCGGGATTGCATCTGCCTCCTGCTGGTCCGGGCCCCTCACGCCCGGCGCCCGCCCGGCCGCAGCCGGCCCCGGCGCGCCCGCCGCCGGGAGCGGTCCGCCCGGCGGCTCCCGAAAATCCGCTCCTGGCGTCGCCGACCCCGCCCGCCGCCGCCCCGGCGCCCGCCGGCCCGGGCCCCGCGCAGCCGCAAACCCCCCGGCGCCCTCCGGCCCGGGCGCGCCTCGCCGGCGCGGCAGCCGCTTCGGCGGCATCGCTAGCGTCCCAGCCGGCGTTCGATCGCCTCCCAGATCAGCGCCGCCGAATTGGTGCCGTCGAAACGCTCGAGCTCCTGGATGCCGGTCGGCGAGGTGAGGTTGATCTCGGTCAGCCAGTCGCCGATCACGTCGATGCCGACGAAGACCTGCCCCTTCTCGCGCAGGAGCGGGCCGATCCGGGCGCAGATCTCGCGGTCGCGGTCGGTCAGCGCCACCTTCTCGGGCCGGCCGCCGACATGCATGTTCGAGCGGGTCTCGCCCGGTTGCGGCACCCGGTTGATCGCACCTGCCACCTCGCCGTCGACGAGGATCACCCGCTTGTCGCCCCGCGCCACCGCCGGCAGGAATTTCTGCACGATCAGCGGCTCGCGCGAGAAGCCGGTGAACAGCTCGAACAGCGAGGAGAGATTCGAATCGCCATGGGCGAGCTTGAACACCCCGGCGCCGCCGTTGCCGTAGAGCGGCTTGAGGATCACGTCGCCGTGGCGGTCGCGGAAGCGGCGCAGGGTGTCGAGATCGCGGGCGATCGCCGTGGGCGGGGTCAGGTCGGGGAAGCGCAGCACCAGCAGTTTCTCGGGGAAGTTGCGCACCCAGAACGGATCGTTCACCACCAGCGTCTTCGGATGGATCATGTCCAGAAGATGGGTGGTGGTGATATATTGCATGTCGAAGGGCGGATCCTGGCGCAGCCAGACCACGTCCCATTCGGCCAGGTCGACCTCGGCCTCGGCGCCGAGGCTGTAGTGGTCGCCCCGCACCCGCCGGACCGTGAGCGGCCGGCCGCGGGCCGTCACCCGCCCCTCCTGGAAGGCCAGCGCCGCGGGCTGGTAGCAGAACAGCTCGTGCCCGCGCGCCTGCGCCTCCTCGGCGATGCGGAAGGTCGAATCGGCGTCGATATCGACCTGTTCGATCGGGTCCATCTGGAAGGCGATTCTCAGGCCCATGGCGTCTCTCCCGGGTGACGGCCCTGTTTGACCCGCGCCGCGCCGGGGTGCAATGGCCGGGGTGCGGCGGGTCAGGCGGCCATGAACGCGTTCTCGATCACCCGGACCGCGCCGCTGCCGTCGACCAGCGCCAGGTCGAAGCGCATCTCCGAATCCTGCCCCCGCGGCTGGCCGCCGAGATATTCGGATGCCGCCGCGCAGAGCCGGGCGATCTGGCGCGCCCCGAGCCGCCAGGCCGCCTCCTCGAAGGAGCGGGCCTTCTTCACCTCGACGAAGACCAGCGCATCGCCCTCGCGGGCGACGATGTCGATTTCGCCGCCCCGCCCGCGCCAGCGGCGGTCGAGGACCGGCTTGCCCTCGCCTTCGTAGCGGCGGGCCACGATATCCTCGGCGGCATGGCCCGATGCCCAGGCGCGCAGGCCGCGCACCGCCGGGATCGTGGAAGAGACAGGAGCCGTCATGTTTCATCCCCCTTCTGCATGTCCAGCGCGATCTGGTAGACCTGCCGCCGCGGCAGGCCGAGCGCCCCGGCAACCGTGGTCACCGCATCCTTCAGCCGCAGGCCGGTCATGGCCTGCGCCAGCGCGCTGCGGATGGCGTCGCCCTCCGGCAGGGCCCGGCCGGCCCGCCCGACGACCAGCACCACCTCGCCCCTGACACCCTCTGCAGGGATGGCCTCGACGAGGCTGCCCAATGTTCCACGGATCACTTCCTCGAATCGCTTGGTCAGTTCGCGGCACAGCACCGCCTCTCTCTCGCTACCCCAGATTCCCTTCATTTCCCCTAACGTCGTCGCGATTCTGCGCGGTGATTCCAGAAAGAACATCGTCAGCGGAAATTCGCGCCATTCGCGCAGCAGCGCCTGGCGCTCGCCGGCGGCGGCCGGCAGGAAGCCCATGAAGGCGAAGCGTTCCGCCGGCAGTCCCGCCACCGCCAGCGCCGCCAGCAGCGCCGAGGCCCCCGGCGCCGCGGTCACTGCCAGCCCCCGCGCGATCGCCTCGCGCGCGAGGGTGAATCCCGGATCCGAGAGCACCGGCGTGCCGGCCTCGGAGGCATAGGCCACCGATCTTCCGGCCGCGAGCGCGTCGAGCACCCGCGCCTGCGCCGCCGGGCCGGAATGGTCGTGCAGCGCCACCAGCTCGCGCCCGGCCAGCGCCACGCCGTGGATATCCATGAGCCGGCGCAGGCTGCGGGTGTCCTCGGCCGCGAGCAGGTCGGCGCCGGCGAGGATGTCGAGCGCGCGCAGGGTGATGTCGCGGGCATTGCCGATCGGGGTCGCCACCAGGTGGAGCGCCGGGTCGAGTGCAGTCTGCTGCCAGGCCATCGCGGTCGATTCCTCCCTAGACCCCATCCGCATCTTCCATATTATGGACCGCGACCGGGTGCCGCACCATCGGGCCCCGGCCGGCAGCGCCGCCCCGTCCCGGACGCGCCGCGGAGCCGGCCCCCGGACCCTCCGGCCCCGGGCCAATTTCGGAAGGATCGCGCCATGTTTGCCAGCCTGTTCTCCCGCCGCAAGGCCCTTGCCGCCCTCGCCGCCATGGCCGGGGCGATGGCACTGGCGGCCTGCGAGCCCGTGCCGGGCGCGGTCGGCGCCGGACCGGGGATCGCGCCGGGGGCGCCGGTGCGGGTGGCGCTGCTGGTGCCGGCCGGCTCGGGCTCTCCGAGCGACGAGTTGATCGCCACCCATCTCGAGAATGCCGCCCGGCTCGCGGTCGCCGATCTCGACGGCGGGGCGATCGAGCTGCAGGTCTATGCCACCGGCGGCGATCCGGCCCGTGCGGCCCAGGTCGCGGCCCGGGCGGTGAGCGACGGCGCCGCGATCATCCTCGGGCCGCTCTATGCCGAGGAGGCCAATGCCGCCGGGGTCGCGGTCGCCTCGTCCGGGGTCAATCTCCTTGCCTTCTCGAACAACCCGACCATCGCCGGCGGCAATGTCTTCGTGCTCGGACAGACCTTCCGCAACACCGCCGACCGGCTGGTGCGCTACGGGCTGCGCCACGGCGTGAACAACTATCTCGTGGCCCATGGCCAGGACCTGCAGGGCCAGATCGGCCGCGATTCGATCATCGCCGCGGTGCGCGGCAACGGCGGCACCGTGGCCGGGACCGAGAGCTATCCGCTCTCGCAGGCCGGGGTGGTCGCCGCGGCGCCGCGCATCGCCGCCGCCGCCCGCGCCGCGGGCGCCGGGGCGATCTTCACCACCGCCGGGGTCAATGCCGAGCTGCCGATCCTCGCCACCGCGCTGCCCGAGGCCGGGCTCGACCCCTCGGTGACCCGCTTCATCGGCCTGACCCGCTGGAACGCCACCCCGCAGGCGCTGTCGCTGCCGGGGCTGCAGGGCGGGCTGTTCGCGCTGCCGGACCAGCAGATGACCGCCTTGTTCGAGAGCCGCTACAGCGCCGCCTACGGCACCCCGCCGCATCCGCTGGCCAGCCTTGCCTATGACGGGATCGCGGCGGTGGGGGCGCTGGTGGCGCGCGGCGATACCCAGGCGCTGGGCCGGCGGGCGCTGACCCAGGCGCAGGGCTTCCAGGGCACTTCGGGCATCTTCCGCCTGCTGCCCGACGGCACCAACGAGCGCGGGCTGGCGGTGGCCGAGGTGCGCGGCGGCCAGATCACCATCGTCGACCGGGCGCCGCGCGCCTTCGGCGGGGCGGGCTCCTGAGCGACGCTGCGCGGGGGGCTGCGCGGAGTTCCGCCGCCCCGGCGCTGGCCTGCGCGCCGGAGCAGATCTGGGACGCGCCGCGCGTCCTGGCCGCGCTCGACGCCGCCCTGGCCCCGCCGCCGGGCGGGCCGCCCCCGGACGGGGCCGCCGCGCATCGCGCCGCGGTCGCGGTCCTTGCCGATGCGCAGGCGCGCGGGCGCGCGGCCATCGCCGCCGCCTTCGCCCGCGATCCGGGCAATGCCCCGCCGGTGGCGCGCGCCTATGCCTGGCTTACCGACCGGCTGGTCGAGACCGCGCTGGCGCTGGCGCTGCGCCGCTACCCGCCGCCGGCCAACCCGACCCGGGCCGAGCATCTCGCCCTGATCGCCACCGGCGGCTGCGGGCGCGGCGAGATGGCGCCGTTTTCGGATGTCGACCTGCTGTTCCTGACCCCGTGGAAGCCCGGCCCCCATGGCGAGAGCGTGATCGAGGCGGTGCTCTACATCCTGTGGGACCTGCATCTGAAGGTCGGCCATGCCACCCGCAGCCTTGACGACTGCCTGCGGCTGGCGCGCGACGACATGACCATCCGCACCAGCCTGCTCGAGATGCGGCCGCTGGCCGGCGAGGCGGCGCTGGCGGCCGAGTTGCAGCGCCGGCTGCGGCGCGAGGTGTTCTCGCTGCCGCCCGCGCCCTTCATCGAGGCCAAGCTGGCCGAGCGCGAGGCCCGCCACGCCCGCCAGGGCGGGCAGCGCTACATGGTCGAGCCCAATGTGAAGGAGGGCAAGGGCGGGCTGCGCGACCTGCAGTCGCTCTACTGGATCGCCAAACATGTGAGCGGCGGGGCGAGCAGCCCGGCGCAGCTGGTGCGTTCGGGCCTGTTCTCCCCCGAGGAGCAGCAGACCTTCGCCGCCGCCGGCGCCTTTCTCTGGGCGGTGCGCTGCCACCTGCACCTGAGCGCCGGCCGCGCGGCCGAGCAGCTTGCCTTCGATGCCCAGGTCGAGGTGGCGCGGCGCATGGGCTATGCCGACCGCGCCGGCCGGCGCGGGGTCGAGCATTTCATGCACGATTATTTCCGCCATGCCACCCGGGTGGGCGAGCTGACCCGGATCCTGCTTGCGGCGCTGGAGGAGCGCCACCAGAAGCCCGAGCCGCTGATCTCGCGCCCCGGGGTGCGGCGGGTGCGGCGGGTCCGGCTGCGGGCGCCCTTCGCGCTGGCGCACAACCGGCTGGTGGTGGCCGATCGCGGCGCCTTCCTGGCCGATCCGGTCAACATGCTCGCCGCCTTCGAGGAGGCGCAGCGCGCCGGGGCGATGATGCATCCCGACACGCTGCGGCTGATCGCCGCCAATCTCGGGCGGATCGACGACCGGCTGCGCCACGACCCCGAGGCCAACCGGCTGTTCCTCAAGCTGCTCACCCGGCACGACAATCCCGAACATGCGCTGCGGCGGATGAACGAGGTGGGCGTGCTGGGCGCCTTCATCCCCGAGTTCGGCGCCGTGGTGGCGATGATGCAGTTCAACATGTATCACCACTACACGGTGGACGAACACACGATCCAGGCGATCAGCCATCTCGCCCGGATCGAGCGCGGCGAGATGGCCGCCGACCTGCCGGTCTCGACCGACATCCTGCGCCGCGGGGTGAACCGGCGGGTGCTGCATGTGGCGCTGCTGCTGCACGACACCGGCAAGGGCCGCGAGGAGGACCATTCCATCGCCGGCGCCCGGATCGCGCGGGCGGTGGCGCCGCGCCTCGGGCTGAACCGGCGCGATGCCGAGACAGTGGAATGGCTGGTGCGCAACCACCTGCTGATGTCCGACATGGCCCAGAAGCGCGATATCGCCGATCCGCGCACGGTGCGCGACTTCGCCCGCGCGGTCGGCACGCCCGAACGCCTCGACCTGCTGACGGTGCTCACGGTCTGCGACATCTCGGGGGTCGGGCCGGGGGTGTGGAACAACTGGAAGGCGGTGCTGCTGCGCCGGCTCTGGGTCGCCACTTCCGAGGCGCTGGCCCAGGGCGAGGCGGTGCTGGGCAGCCTGCGGCGCGAGGGGGATGCGCGCCGGGCGCTGCGCGAGGCGCTTGCCGGCTGGAGCGCGGCCGAGATCCGGGCCGAGATGCAGCGCCATGACGGCAGCTACTGGCAGGGGCTGCCCGGCGAGACCCATCTCGCCTTCGCCCGGCTTCTGCGCGGCACCCCCGGGGAGGGGCTGCGCCTCGCGCTGGCGGCCGAGCCGGCGCGCGATGCCACCCGGATCTGCATCGTGATGCCGGATGCGCCGGGCCTGTTCGCGCGCATGACCGGCGCGGTGGCGGAGGCGCGGGCGAATGTGGTCGATGCGCGGACCTATACCACCCGCGACGGCCGCGCCACGGCGGCGTTCTGGGTCCAGGACGGCGAGGGGCATCCCTATGCGCCCCAGGCGATGGCGCGGCTCGAGCGGCGGATCGCCCGGGCGCTGGACCGCGGGACGGCCGCAGCGGAAGGGCAGCCCCCGGCCGTGCCGGTGCCGCCGCGGGCCCGGGCCTTCCGCCTGCCCACCGCGATCAGCTTCGACAATGCCGCCTCGGACCAGTTCACGGTGATCGAGGTCGATACCCGCGACCGGCCGGGGCTGCTTCACGACCTGAGCCGCACCATCGCCGCGGGCGGGGTGCAGATCGTCAGCGCGGTGATCGCCACCTATGGCGAACGGGCGGTGGATACGTTCTATGTCAGGGACCGATTCGGGCGGAAACTGCCGCCCGGGGCGGCGCAGGACAATCTGGGCGCCGCCCTGCGCGCGGCGATCGAGGCCGGCACGGCCGGCGCCTGAACGGGCAGGGGGTGAGCGTGGCCGAACCGATCCGCCTCATTCGCGGGGTCGTCACCGTCGGGCTGTGGACGCTGCTTTCGCGCGGCGCCGGCTTCCTGCGCGACGTGATGATCGCGGGCTTCCTCGGCACCGGGGCGATGGCGGATGCGTTCAACATCGCCTTCGCGCTGCCCAACATGTTCCGGCGCTTCTTCGCCGAGGGCGCGTTCAACATGGCCTTCGTGCCGCTCTATGCCCGCAGGCTGGAATCGCGCGCGGATGCGGATGCCTTCGCCCGCGACGCCTTCTCGGGGCTGGCCGCGGTGCTGGTGGTGTTCGCGCTGCTCGGCACGCTGCTGATGCCGTGGCTGGTCTGGGCGATGGCGAGCGGCTTTGCCGGCGATGCGCGCTTCGACCTCGCGGTGAGCTACGGGCGCATCAGCTTCGTCTACATCTTCTTCATCTCGCTGGTGGCGCTGATCTCGGGGGTGCTCAACAGCCACGGCCGCTTTACCGAGGCCGCGGCGGTGCCGGTGCTGATGAACCTGATCTTCATCGCGGCGATGCTGCTGGCCCATGCGGCGGGCTGGGACATGGGCCGCACCCTCGCCTGGACGGTGCCGGTCACCGGGGTGGCGCAGCTTGCCTTCACCTGGGGCGCGGCGGCGCGGATGGGCTATGCGCCGCGCCCGGTCCGCCCGCGGCTCACGCCCGAGGTGCGGCGGCTGCTGACCATCGCCGCGCCGGTGGTGCTCTCGGGCGGGGTGGTGCAGATCAACCTGATCGCCGGCCGCCAGATCGCGAGCTATACCGAGGGTGCGGTCTCGTGGCTGGTCTATGCCGACCGGCTGTATCAACTGCCGCTCGGGGTGGTGGGGGTCGCGGTCGGCACGGTGCTGCTGCCGGAACTGTCGCGCCGGCTGGGCGCGGGCGACACCGCCGGCGGGCGCGATGCGCTGAACCGGGCGGCGGAATTCGCCTTCGCGCTGACGATCCCGGCCGCGGCGGCGCTGATGGCGATCGCCTGGCCGCTGGTCTCGGTGCTTTACGGACGCGGGGCGTTCGGGGCCGCGGATGCCGAGGCGACGGCGCTCGCGCTGGCGATCTACGGCGCCGGGCTGCCGGCCTTCGTGCTGCAGAAGGTGCTCCAGCCGCTGTTCTATGCCCGGCAGGACACGCGGCGGCCGTTTCGCTATGCGCTGGTCGCCATGGTGCTGAACGTGGCGATCGCGCTGGGCCTCGGGCTGGTGATCGGCTGGTCGGCAGCGGCCTGGGGGATGACGCTCTCGGCCTGGGCGATGGCGGGGCTGCTGTGGCTGGGGTCGCGGCGGCTGGGCGAGGCGGCGCAGACCGACGCCCGGCTGCGGGCGCGGCTGTGGCGGATCGTGCTCGCGGCGCTGGTGATGGCGGCGGCGCTGCGGCTGGTGGTGTTCGGGCTCGACGGCTGGCTGCTGGTGCCGGGCTGGCGCTACGGGGCGCTGGCGCTGCTGGTCGGCACCGGGGCGGCGGCCTATTTCGCGGCCGGCTTCGCGCTGGGGGCGTTCCGGCCTGCAGAGTTGCGCCGGGCGCTGCGGCGCGGCTGAGGGGGCGCTGCCCCCTCGGGCCTGCGGCCCTCACCCCCGGGATACTTGTGGAAAGATGAAGGGGCCCCGGCGCGGTCAGTCGCGGGCGCGCAGGCGGGTCTGCAACGCGCGGAACCCCCCGGGCGAGACCACGACCGACAGCGCGAAGCCCGCGGCGAAGCCCGCCAGCTCGGCCAGGAAGGACAGGTCGAACCCGGTGCCGCCGATCACCGGGCCGATGGCGGCAAAGACCAGTTGCAGCACCAGCAGGAAGCCGATCAGGCGGAAGGCGGGCGCCCGGCCCATCCCGCGGGCGCCGAGCCGGGCGTAGAGGATCCAGGTGAAGGCCCCGATCAACGCATAGACGCCGGGATAGGCGCCGAACAGCAGGCGCTGCGCCGGCATCACCAGCGCAAAGACCACCGCCCCGGCCACCAGCCCGGCCAGGAACACCGCCAGCACCGCCCAGGGCCGGAACAGGTCGCCCACGAACTTGCCCAGGGCCAGCAGCATCGCCACCGCGAACAGCGCATGGGTGAACGAGCCGTGGACGAAGCCGTAGGTGACGAAGCGACGCAGCAGCGGCAGCGACAGGTTGCCGACGGCCACCTGCTCCTGGATCAGCGGCGAGAAGCCCCAGTCCTGCAGCGCCGCCATCCGCCAGCCGATCGCGCCCGGCCCGCCGGCCAGCCCGGCGGTGCCGAGCATGAACGCAAGCTCGATCCCGGCCATGACGAGCGCGAGCACGATCACCACCGGCGAGATGGCGTTGAAGGGCAGGGGGGCCGGGGACGGGGCCTGCGGGGTGGCCGGCGGGGGACGCTGCATCCGGGTTTCCTCGGCTGGTTTCCTTGACGGGGCTATCCCCCATGGCTAAGCCCGCCGGGCGCGCATTGCCACCGCATTTCCTCAGGGCCCGACCATGACCGACCAGAAGTTTACCCCCCGTGTCTTTTCCGGCATCAAGCCCTCGGGCGGGCTGACGCTCGGCAACTATCTCGGGGCGATCAAGCGTTTCGTCGCCTTCCAGGGCAGCGGCTTCGAGACCGTCTATTGCGTGGTCGACCTGCATGCGATCACCGTCTGGCAGGATCCGGCCGGTCTTGCCGATGCCACGCGCGAGGTGGCGGCGGGCTTCCTTGCCGCCGGGATCGACCCCGAGACCTCGGTGCTCTTCAACCAGGCGCAGGTGAGCGAACACGCCGAACTGGGCTGGATCTTCAACTGCGTCGCGCGGATGGGCTGGATGAACCGCATGACCCAGTGGAAGGAGAAGGCGGGGAAGAATGCCGAGGCCCAGAGCCTCGGGCTGTTCGCCTATCCGTCGCTGATGGCCGCCGACATCCTGCTCTATCACGCGACGCATGTGCCGGTCGGCGAGGACCAGAAGCAGCATGTCGAGCTCACGCGCGACATCGCCCAGAAGTTCAACCACGATTTCGGGGTCGATTTCTTCCCCGAGACCCGGCCGGTGATCGAGGGCCCCGCCATGCGGGTGATGAACCTGCGCGACGGCACCAGGAAGATGTCGAAATCGGGCGAGTCGGACATGGAGCGGATCAACATGACCGACGATGCCGACACGATCGCGAGGAAGTTCCGCAAGGCCCGCACCGATGCCGAGCCGCTGCCCGAGACCGTCGAGGGCCTTGCCGGCCGCCCCGAGGCGAGGAACCTCGTCGACATCTATTCCGCGCTGGCCGACATCACCCCGGCCGAGGTGCTGGCGCGCTTCCCGGGCGCCGGCTGGGGCACGTTCAAGCCCGCGCTGGCCGATCTTGCGGTCGAGAGGCTGGCCCCGGTCAGCGCCGAGATGGCGCGCCTGATGGCCGACCCGGCCGAGATCGACCGCATCCTCGCCCGGGGGGCCGAACGGGCCCGCGAGATTGCTGCGCCGATCCTGAAGCAGACCTACGGGATCGTGGGACTTTTGCGCGGCTGATGCTGCGGCGCGGCGTAGAATTGCCGCACTCGCACCGATGCCGGAGCCTTGATTTCAAGAGCCCGGCCGCATGATCGGCGGAAAATTGCTGCTGTTGCACATTCGTCGCACCCGCGCTGCGGGTTTTGGCGAACCGGCCCGGCCTGCGGTGAAATGGCGCGCCCCGGGGCCTATATCGGCCTCGTAGCGGGGGCCCGAACCGGCCTCCCGCGGGAACTGTCCAGGAAAGGAACCGGCCGATGAAAACCAATCTGCCAATCTTCGCTGCTGCCACCATCGTTGCCTTCGCCAGCGGCCCGGCCTTCGCCCAGACCACCACCTTCGACGCCCAGGACCGGGCGCAGGATGCGGTCGAGGATCTCCAGGAAGCGATCGAGGACGATTTCGAGCGTGACGTGCGCGCCTTTGGCAATGTCGGCCGTCAGGTCGGCTTCGTGGGGTCGTTCGCGCTGCAGGGCACCATGACCAGCGGCAATACCGACACCGCCAATCTCGGCCTCGGCACCACGCTGGGCTATTACGACGGCGTCAACGGCTACGACCTCGCCATGAGCTATACCTATTCCGAGGAAGACGGCACCTCGGGCGCCAACCGGCTGCTCTACGGGCTGCAATACACCCGTGACTTCGGGCCGCGCTGGTATGGCTATGCCTCGCTGCAGGGTTCGAACGACAATTCGGACGATGCCAGCTTCAGCCGCGACACCTTCCTCGGCGTCGGCGTCGGCTACAAGGTGATCGAGCGCCCCGATGTCCAGTGGAACATCGCCGCCGGCCCCGGCTACCGCTGGGCAGAGCGGGCGGTGACCAACGAGGAGTTCAAGGAAACCGCGATCAGCCTGACCTCGAACTACACCGCGCGGATCAGCAACACCGTGCTCGGGACCATGGATACCGACGTGATCTGGTCGGACAGCGATACCGTCATCCGCAACGATGCCGGCATCAACGTCTCGATGACCGACGTGCTGGCGCTGCGCACCTCGCTCGTGTCGGAATACCACACCGACCCGGCGCCGGGCGCCGAGAACCTCGACAACAGCTTCGGCGTGTCGCTGGTCTATTCGTTCAACTGAGCGCGGCTGCATCGCAAGCTGCAACGGGGACGCGGCCTTCGGGCCGCGTTTTCCTTTCAGGGCGCCGGCCGCGACGGGGTTCTTGCGCCGGGGCGGCCGGATCGGCCACAATCCGGCGCCGGATGCTGGCCGGCGCAGGAGGCGGGAGAGACCATGCGCAAGTTCCTTGTCGTGCTCGACGACAGCCGCGAATGCCTGAACGCCATGCGCTTCGCGGCGATGCGCGCGGGCCATACCGGGGCGGCGGTGCAGATCCTTGCCGTCATCGACCCCGAGGAATTCGACCAGTGGGCCGGGGTGGCCGAGGTGATGCGCAGCGAGGCGCGCGAGCGCATCACCGTGCATTTCGATGTTTTCGCCAAATGGATGCGCGACAAGCACGGGGTCAGCCCCGAACTGGTGATCCGCGAGGGCGAGATCGTGGCCGAGATCCTCGCCCAGATCCGCGACGATCCCGAGGTCGGGATCCTCGTTCTCGGCGCCGGATCGGACCGCAAGGGGCCGGGGCCGCTGGTCAACGAGCTTACCCGGCAGGCCAGCACCCTGCCGGTGCCGATCACCATCGTGCCCGGCGACATGAGCAAGGAGCGGCTCGAGGAGATCACCTGATGGACTGGCGGCTCGGCCTTGCCGCGCTGGTCATGATCCCGGCCTTTGCCGGGCTGTTTCACGGGCTGACCGGCTGGCTCGGGCCGCTGGCGGGACTGGTGGCGGGGCTGGTGCTCTACTGGCTGCTGGCCGGCGGGCTGGCGCTGCGCGCGCTCGGGGCCGGGGAGCGGGCGGCGCTGCTCGCCCATGCCCGGCCGCCCCGCGCGCTCGCGGTGCTTGCCTTCCTGCCGGTGGTGGTGCTGGCCTGGCTGGCGATGGCCGCGCTCGAGAGCGGCGGCTTCCCGCCCGCGCTGCTGCTGGTGGTGGCGCTGCTGGCGCTGGCCGACGGCGTGACCGGGGAACTGTTCTGGCGCGGCGCCCTGCTCCCCGCGCCCGACCGCGAGGGGGTGGCGGTGGCCTGGGTGCTGTTCACCGCCTGGCATCTGGTGTTCCTGTTCGCGCGCGGAGTCGAGCTCGGCAGCGGCCTCGCGCTCATGGCCGGGGCCGGGGTCATGGGCGCGGTGTGGATGGCGCTGCGGCTGCGGACCGGCACGCTGGGCCCGGGCATCGCCGCGCATGTCGCGTTCGACCTGTTCGCCTTTGCGGCGGTGGCGGCGCGGAACTGGCCGGCGGGCGGGTAGGGCGCGCCGGGCCGTGCCGGTCAGGCCGCGATGGCGGCCGCCGTCACCACGATCCCCTCCCGCACCGCCCAGCGGCCGGCGATCCGCATGCCCGCCGGCAGCGGCGGCGCGGCGGTGCCGAGGCGGGCGTGGAAATGGCCGTCGCCCAGCTCCAGCGCGAGGTCGCGGAACTCGAGCATCCGGCCGGTGAGCGTGAACTGCGCCTTGAACGCGGCCTCGCGGGCGGAAAAGAGCAGCACCGGATCGCGGCTGCCGAGGGCGGCGATCTCGTCGCTGGTGGCGATCTCGTCGAGCGGCACGAAGGCGCCGGCGGCCTCGACGTCGATGCCCAGTCCGGCAAGGGCGCTGCCATGCGCCACCGCCGCCAGCACCTGCCCGGCGCCATGGCTGATCGAGCCGGTCACGCCCGGGGGCCAGAGCGCCGGGCCGCGCCTGTCGCGGGGCAGGGGCACCGGCGGCAGGCCGAGCCGCGCCAGCGCCGCCCGCGCGGCGCAGCGCCCGGCGGTGAACTCGGCCCGGCGGGCGGGGCGGGCGCGGGTCAGGGCCGCGCCCTCGTCCCCCAGAAGCGGGCCCTGCCATGCGGCAACCGGGCCGCCGGCGGTGGCGACCCCCCCGGGCAGCAGGCTTCGGGCCAGTGCCGCGAGGTCAGGCACCCCGCCGGGCCCGCAGCGCCCGGCGCCGCGCCATCGCCTCGGCGCGGCCGTCGGCGCCGCCACCGTCCGGGGTGGTCGGCGTGGCGGGCGCGGGGCCGGTCAGGCTCTCGATCCGGTCGGCCAGTGCGGCCAGGGTCGGGAAGCGGAAGATGTCGGTGATCGACAGCGCCTGCACCCCGGTCGCCTCGCGCAGGTCGCGATGTGCCTGCACGGCCAGCAGCGAATGCCCGCCGAGGTCGAAGAAACTGTCGCGCGGCCCGATCCCGGACACCCCGAGGATGCGCGCCCAGACCTCGGCGATGCGGCGCTGCACCTCGCCCGGGGCGAAGCGGCCGCCGACCGCGGCCAGCGCGAGCGGCGCGGGGGCGGGGGCGGCGGCGGGTGCGGCCGGCGCGGGCAGGGCCTTGCGGTCGATCTTGCCGTTCGGGGTCAGCGGCAGCGCCTCGAGCGTGACGATCCGCGCCGGCACCATATGCGCGGGCAGCCGTTGCGCCAGCCGGGCCTTCAGCGCCGCTTCCTCGCCCCGGCCCACGACATAGGCGACCAGCGCCTCGTCGCGCAGCATCACCACCGCCTGACGGATGCCGTCCGCGGCGGTGAGCGCGGCCTCGATCTCGCCGGTCTCGATCCGGTGGCCGCGCAGCTTCACCTGCCCGTCGATCCGGCCGAGGAAATCGACGCTGCCATCCGCGCGCCAGCGTGCCAGATCGCCGGTGCGGTAGATGCGCCCCCGTTCGGGATCGGTCACGAAGGCGGCGGCGGTCAGGTCGTCGCGGCCCAGATAGCCGCGCGCCACGCCGGCACCGCCGATCCACAGCTCGCCCGCCACGCCCGGCACCACCGGGCGCATCTGCGCGTCGAGGATGTGGAACTGCGTATTGGCGATCGGGGTGCCGATCGGGCTCGTGGCCTCGTCCGCCCGCGCGGGGCCGGTCGAGGACCAGATCGTGGTCTCGGTCGGGCCGTAGAGATTCACGATCCGCGCCTCGGTCGCGCGCCCGAGCTCGGCCACCAGCGCGCCGGGCAGGGCCTCGCCGCCGATCAGCAGGTGCTCGAGCCGGCCGAGCGCGGTGCGGCTGTCGTCATTGGTGACCAGCATCCGCGCCATCGACGGGGTGCATTGCAGATGCGTCACCCGCTGGCGCACGATCTGCGCGGCCAGCGAGAAGTCGTCCGGGTCGAGCGCCGTTTCCTCGTTGGCGCGCGCCACCACCTCGGCCAGCGGGCGCAGCCCGTCGAGGACCAGTTGCCGCTCGATCCCGTAGTCGATCAGGCAGCCGATCTCGGTGACGCCGATGCGCTTGAGCTGCTCGACCCGAGCCAGCGCGTCCTCGACGGTGCCGAACAGGCCCGAATCCTCGAAATAGCGGTCGAAGGCATAGTCGAGGATCGCCTGCACGGTCTCGCCGTCGAAGCTGGTGATGTCGATGTCGCGCGGGCTGTCCATGCCCCTTGGCCGCTTGAAGGCCGGGAAGGTCCAGGCATATTGCTTGAGCAGGCCGGCCGCGGCGGTGAGATAATCCTGCATCGGCTTTTTCGCGATCTCGCGGGCGCGCTCGCGGGTCTCGGCCAGGTAGGTGTGCAGCATCAGCGTGACGGTATGGGCCCCGGGGTCGTGCCCGGCCTCGCGCAGGGCGTCGTGATAGATGCGGATCTTGCCCGCCACCTCCTCGATCGACTGGCCGAGCAGATGGGTGAGGACATTGGCGCCGATATGGCCGGCCTCGCGCCAGGTGTCGGGGTTGCCGGCGGTGGTCAGCCAGATCGGCAGTTCCTTCGACACCGGGCGCGGCTGGGTCTGCACGCTCACATGGCCGTGGGCCATGTCGGATTCCCAGGTCTCGCCGCGCCAGAGGCGGCGGATCTCCTCGATCGCGCGCAGCATCGCGGCCTTGTTGCCGGGCGGGGCGTTCTCGGGGCGCAGCACGAAATCGTCCGGGTGCCAGCCCGAGGCGATGCCCAGCCCGGTGCGCCCGTTGGTGAGGTTGTCGATCACCGCCCAGTCCTCGGCGATGCGGATCGGGTGATGCAGCGGCGCCACCACCGAGCCCGAGCGCACGGCGATGTTGCGCGTCACCGCCGCGATGGCGGCGCCGGTCACCGAGGGGTTGGGGTAGGGGCCGCCGAAGGCGTGGAAATGGCGCTCCGGGGTCCACATGGCGGTGAAGCCGTGGGTATCGGCAAAGCGCGCGGCCTCGAGCATCAGCGTGTATTTGTCGCGCCCCACGCCATCGTCATTGCCCCACAGGAAGATCGAGAAGCCCATCTCGCGGCCGGTGCCGATGGCGCCGCGCGCGACCAGCGCCCGGTCGGCCTCGCCGGCGACGGTGACGCGGAGGCCGCGCGCGAGGGTCCAGAACAGTTCCAGCACCGAGATGTCGAACGACAGCGAGGTGACGGCCAGCCAGCTCGCCCCCTCGTCATGGGGGATGCGGGCATCCATCCCGGCGAAGAAATTGGCGACCTGCCGGTGCTCGACCACCACGCCCTTGGGGGTGCCGGTAGAGCCGGAGGTATAGATCACATAGGCCGGATCGTCCGGCGTGGCGCGCGGGGCCGGGGCCGAGGGGTCGGTGCCCTCGTCCTCGACCAGCAGCACCTTCGCCCTGTGCGCGGGCAGCGCGGCCGCGAGTTCGCCCGAGGTCAGGATCAGCCCTGCGCCCGAATCGGCAAGGTAATGGGCGATGCGGTCGGCCGGATAGGCGGGGTCGAGCGGCAGGAACGCCGCGCCGGCCTTCCAGATCGCCAGCGCCGCGACCGGCAGCAGCTCGCTGCGGTGCAGGCACAGGCCGACCGGCGCCCCGGGCCCGGCGCCCGCTGCGATCAGGCGGTTGGCGATGCGGTTCGCCGCCGCCTCGAGCTGCGCATAGGTCAGGGCGCGATCCTCGCAGACGAGGGCGGTCGCGTCGGGGGTGCGGGCGGCCTGCGCGGCGATCAGCGCGTCGATCGTGGCGGGCGGCACCCGGGTGTCGGTGGCATTGGCCGCCTCGATCAGGGCCCGGTCGGCGGGCGACAGGCCGCTGCCGCCGGCAAGCCGGTCCTCGAGCCGCGCGGCGATCAGCGCGAAGGCGGCCGGGGAGATCTGGTCGGGGCAGGCGGACAGCCGGCCCCTGCCGCCGGCGACCGCAAAGGTCAGCGCGGTGCCCGGCAGCAGCCCGGCAGCGGGGTCATCCGACAGCGCCACCGCCAGCGCCTCGGGCAGCGGCCCTATGCGCAGGGCAAGGTCGCCCGGATAGGGCTGGCGGGCCCGGGCGGCGGCGAGCGCGGCGGGGAACCCGTCCTCGCCGGCGAAGCGCACCGGCACCCGGTCGGACAGCAGCCCGCCGCGCCCGCGCGCCAGCGCGAAGTCGAGCGCCGGGCGCTCGTCCCCCTCGGCGATCATGGCGGCGAAACGGGCCAGCGCCGCATCGTCCCCGAGCGGCACCGCGAGTTCCTGCGACAGCGGTGCGCTGCCCCTGGTCCCGCCAAGCTGCGGCGCCGCCGCCGGCACCCGTGCCGCCATCGCCGCGCGCCAGTGACCCTCGTCCTTCAGCGCATAGGCGAGCACCGCCTCCTCGCTGCCGTCCGGCCGCGCGATCACCGCGCCCGGCTTCACGATCCGGTCGGCCGCCACCGGCCGCCCCAGCACGTCGCGCAGCCCCGAGAGCCGCACCGCCCCGTCCCCGGCCATCATCACGAGGCCCGCGGCCTCGGCCGCCAGCACCTCGCCCGGGGTGCCCGCGCCCGCCGCCGCCTCGGCATGGGTGACGGTGAACCAGTCCCCGCCCGCGGCCAGCCGTGCGGTGCCGACCGGGTTCGGATAGTCGCCATGGTCGAGCGCGCGCACGAGG
>Ga0172382_10006303_pt1 | contig 17306 bp, 12 predicted proteins | sample Leawel138RmetaG_FD_122245 | JGI IMG/M metagenome (GOLD analysis project Ga0172382, IMG submission 122245) | Leachate microbial communities from a municipal landfill in Southern Ontario, Canada - Leachate well 138R metaG | ecosystem: Engineered > Solid waste > Landfill > Unclassified | place...
CAACCCCGGTCCTCGGCGGGCGGGGACACCGGGAAGCGGACCGGGACGTTGCCGAGCGCGCCGCGGGGCACCCACCCGCCGGGGCCGCAGATCCCGTCGAGCGCCGCGGCCAGCACCGGGCTGCGCGCCAGCTCGCCGCACGGGCCGTCGCCGGTGAGGTCGGCCGCCCACAGCACCGGCTGCGTCCACGACGACGGATCGTCCGGTGACACCGGGAGCTGACGCCACACCTGCGCGCGGGCAGCGTCGGCGAGCGCCCGCGGGGCGCCCACGACCTTGACGAACCCGTCGGCGGCGAAGGCGTCGACATCGACCATGCGGCCAGCGTGGCACGACACCCCGCCTGCGCGCCAAGGGTTTTCAAGCCGTGCCGAGATTGCCTCCAGTCAGGAGTCTGTCGAGTGAGGGCCTGCTGGAATGCAATTTCGGCGGTCAGAGGTCGACGGACATCGGGCTGACGCCCCAGATCTCGTCGCAGTACTCCCTGATCGCGCGGTCGGAGGAGAACTTGCCGCTGCGCGCGGTGTTGCGGATCGACATCCGCGACCAGGTGTCATCCTCCAGCCACACCCTGCTGACCTCGTCCTGGCAGTCCACATAGGACCGGTAGTCGGCCAGCGCCAGGAACGGGTCGTGGTGAAGCAGATTCTCGACGATCGGGCGCAGCACCTCGGTGTCGCCGTGGGTGAACTCGCCGCGGGCGAGCAGCTCGAGCACCGCCGCCAGCTCCGGGTCCTTCTCGACGTGGCCGAGCGGGCGGTAGCCCTCGGCCTTGACCTTCTCGACCTGGCTCTCCGTCAGCCCGAACAGGAAGAAGTTCTCCGCGCCCGCCTCCTGCCGGATCTCGACGTTGGCGCCGTCGAGCGTCCCGATCGTCAGCGCGCCGTTGATCATGAACTTCATGTTCCCGGTGCCCGAGGCCTCCTTGCCCGCCGTCGAGATCTGCTCGGAGAGATTGGCCGCCGGGTAGACCAGGTGGGCGTTCTTGACGTTGAAGTTCGGCAGGAACACCACCTTCAAGTAGCGGTTGACCACCGGGTCGGCGTTGACGGTGTCACCGACCGCGGTGATCATCTTGATGATCCGCTTGGCCATGAAGTAGCCGGGTGCGGCCTTGCCGCCGAAGATGAACACCCGCGGCGGGATCGACAGGCCGGGGTTGGTCTTGAGCCGGTGATACAGCGCGATGATGTGCAGCACCATCAGATGCTGGCGCTTGTACTCGTGGATCCGCTTGACCTGCACGTCGAACATCCAGGTCGGGTCCAGCTCGATGCCGGTCGTCGAGTGCACGTACTCGGCGAGGCGAGACTTGTTGGCGCGCTTGACCTCCCGCCAGCGGGCCCGGAACGCCGGATCGTCGACGAACGCCTCGAGCCCGTGCAGGCGCTCCAGGTCGGTCAACCAGCCGGGGCCGATCGACTCGTCGAGCAGTTCCCGCAGGCCCGGATTCGACAGCGCCAGGAACCGCCGCGGCGTCACCCCGTTGGTGACGTTGCCGAACCGCTCCGGCCACATCTCGTAGAAGTCCTTGAGCACACTGGCTTTCAACAGCTCGGAGTGCAGCGCCGCGACGCCGTTGACGGCGTGGCTTCCGACGGTCGCGAGGTGCGCCATCCGCACGCTCTTGCCGCCGTCCTCACCGATCAACGACATCCGGCGCACCCGCTCCTCGTCGTCGGGGAACTTCGCGCGCACCTCGTCGAGGAACCGGTCGTTGATCTCGTAGATCAACTCCAGGTGCCGCGGCAGGGCGTCGCCGAAGATCCGCAGCGGCCACGTCTCCAGCGCCTCGGGCAGCAGCGTGTGGTTGGTGTAGCCGAACGTGCGCACCGTCAGGTCCCACGCCTCGTCCCACGTCAGGTGGTGCTCGTCGATCAGCAGCCGCATCAGCTCGGCCACCGCGATCGACGGGTGCGTGTCGTTGAGCTGGATCGCCCACTTGTCGGGCAGCTTGTGCAGCGGCAGGTGCGCCCGCTTCAGATGGATGTTGAGAATGTCCTGCAGCGAACACGTCACGAAGAAGTACTGCTGCAGCAGCCGAAGCCGCTTACCGGCCTCGGGCTCGTCGTTCGGGTAGAGCACCTTCGACACCGTCTCGGAGACGACCTCCTCGTCGACGGCCTTGTAGAAGTCGCCGGTGTTGAACGCCTCCAACGCGAACGACTCCACCGCACGCGCGCTCCACAGTGTCAGCGTGTTGCACGTGTTGACGCCGTAGCCCTGCACCGGGGTGTCGTACGAGACGCCCTGCAACACCCGCTGCGGCACCCACCGCACCCGCAGCCGGCCGGTGACGTCCTCGTACTGCTCGGTGTGGCCGCCCCAGTTCACGGTGTAGCTGGCGTCCGGCTTGTCGATCTCCCACGGGTTGCCGCGCACCAGCCAGTTGTCGGTCTTCTCGACCTGCCAGCCGTCGACGATCTCCTGCCGGAAGATGCCGAACTCGTAGCGGATGCCGTAGCCGATGGACGGCCGCTCCAGCGTGGCCAGCGAGTCCAGGTAACAGGCGGCCAGCCGGCCCAGCCCGCCGTTGCCCAGGCCCGGCTCGCCCTCGCAGGCCAGGATCACGTCGAGGTCCTGGCCGAGCTCGGAGAGTGCCTCGCGCGCCTCGTCCTCGATGCCCAGGTTGAGCAGGTTGTTACCCAGCTGCGGACCCATCAGGAACTCGGCCGACAGGTAGCAGGTGACCTTCGCCGACAGGTCCAGCCAGTCCTGCGTCGTCGCCATCCAGCGCTTCTGCATGCGGTCGCGCACCGCCAGCGACAGCGCGCGGTAATAGTGCTCGGGGGTCAGCACGGCGGCCGGGCGCGCGATCGAGTAGACGAGATGGTCGCTGACCGCGGCGCGCAGCGCGTCGGCGGTCATACCGGACCGGGTCTGTCCCGTCGGTCCCACCTTCACCCCGTTGACCTCGACGGATTCGGTTGAGGTGGGGTTGATGACATCGGTCACGGGCTCTCCTGCGGTCGCAAGCTCGGTGGCGGAGGAGTCATTGTGTCGTGCCCGCGTTTCTGGTGCGGGTCCGGTACGGGTCGAGGATGTGAACGGCACATTCGCAGCCCGGTCAGGGCGTGGGGGATTGCCGGGTGAATATTGACGGGGTTGACTGTTCTGATGTCGACGGGCGGTGCCGAGCCTCTGACCGGCGGGTCCTCCCGCCGGCAGCGCTGGCGTGCGCGGCTGACCGGTGCCGACCTGCTGCCCCCGCTGTGGCACCTGGTGGGCTGGACCGTGGGCGTGGCGGCCGCCTCGTACCTGGTTCGCTGGCTCGCCTCGGTCGACGGCCGCACGTTCACGGTGGTGTGGCTGGCGGCCGCCCCGCAGCTGGTCGCGCTGCTGCTGGCGCGGCGCAGGCACTGGCCCGCCTACCTGGTGACGTTCGCGTTCTTCCAATACGTGCCGGCCTGGGTGCTGCTGGACCGCCCGCCGGAACTCGCCGCGCTGTCCACCGTCGCCGCGGTGGTGTTCGCCGCGGCGATGCTGCATTCCGACCAGGACTGGATCCACGGCCGCAGCGACTCGCTGCGCAGCTGGCGCCGGTTCGTGCTGTACGGGGTCATCGTCGCGCCGGCGTTCGCGGGCACCGTCGGGGCGCTCAGCGTGCTGGTGCACCAGCAGGGCCGCACCGACCCGAAGTCGCTGTGCATCGTCGCGCTGATCTGGTATCTCGCCGAGGCGGTCGGCATCGCGTTCCTGGCGCCGGTGCTGCTGCGGTGGAACCGGTACTGGCGGCGGCACTCCGCGCGCCAGGTCGTCACCACCGGAGGCTTCACGGTGCTGATGGTGGCGCTGGGCCTGATCGCGGCCCACGAGTCGAACTTCGTGCTGATGTTCCTCACCGCAGTGCCCGCGCTGCTGGTGCTGATCGAGTTCGGTATCGCGGCGGCGTTCTGGCAGATGGCCGTCGGGGCGGCGGTGGTGCTGGGCACCACGTTCGCCGGGCTCGGCCCGTTCGTCGCGACGGCCGTCGACCCGACCCAGGCGATGATCCACGCGCAGGTGTTCCTGCTCACCGGGTACGCGATGGTGGTGCTGGTCGCGGCGGCGCTGGAGGAACGCAACCGACTCAGCGCGCTCGACCGCGCCAGCCACGAGGTGTACGACCTCGTCGCCGACCTGACCGGCGACCTGGTGATCGTCATCGATTCCCGCGGCGACGTGCTGCACCACGCGTTCAACGGGCACAGCAACCTGAACCTGCCGAGTGGACGCATCGGGCACGCCGACTGGGAGAGCGAGGTGCACCCCGACGACCTGCACATCATCGTCGAGCACTGGACGTCCGGCCGCACCGCCGCGTCGCTGCCGTTCCGGATCAGGGCCCGCGACGGGTCGTGGCGCTGGTTCGTGACACACACCCGCCGCGCCGCAAGGGGACTGTCGGTGGCCGTGCTACGCGACATCACGCTGGAACGCGAAGTGCAGGAATCGTTGACCGACATGGCGAACACCGACGAGCTCACGGGGCTGCCGAACCGTCGTGGGCTGACCCGGAGTGCCAGCGAGATCTGGTCGCGCGCATTGGAACTCGAGCAGCCGTTGACGGCGCTGTTCGTCGACGTCGACCACTTCAAGGCGTACAACGACCACCACGGGCACCAGGCCGGTGACGTCTGCCTGCGTGACGTGGCCGACGTGCTGGCGCATCTGGCCGATCCACGGACCTGCGTGGCCGCCCGGTACGGGGGAGAGGAGTTCGCGGTCGTGCTGGCCGGCTGCGAGGACCCGTACACCTTCGCGACCGGACTGTCCTCGGCGATCCGCGCCCTCGGGATCGGGCACCCGGTGTCACCGTGCGGCGTCGTCACCGTCAGCATCGGCGTCGCGACGGTGTCGCCCCGCGACGAGGCCCGCTTCGGTGGCGCCGACCCGGAGGCCGCGGTCAGCGAACTGCTACACCGCGCGGACAAAGCCCTCTACACCGCGAAATCGCAAGGCCGCAACGCGATCTCGGTGGCCCACGACGATGCGCTGCTAGTCGGCGAGCAGGTTCACCATTCTGCTGAATACACCCGGGAAGGTGCTCGAGGCGGGCACGATGAGTGAGCGCAGCGGCGACGTGCCTGCCCGCAGCATCCCCGCCGTCATCAGCCGGTACCGCCGGGTGGCGCCGCGCCACCGCGCCTCGTAGTCCTGCGGCCGGTCGGCCAGCACACTGTCGACCAGCAGTCGGGCCGCGGCGAACGACAGCCCCAGCCCCTCCCCGGTGAGGGCGTCGACGTAGCCGGCCGCGTCACCGACGAGCAGCACCCGGCCCGCGACGCGGCGCTGCACCCGTTGACGCAGCGGGCCCGCGGCCCGGTCGGGTTCGTGCGACAGGCCCTCCAGGCGCGCGCGCAGCGCGGGGAACGCGTCGAGGTGGGTCTCGAAGTTGCCCTGCCGGGACGTCAGGATCGCGATGCCCACGCAGTCGTCGGCCACCGGCGTCACATACGCCTCCCCGGCGTCGGGCCGCGGCGACCAGTACACCTCGACGAAGTCGCTCCACGGTGCCACCGCGACATGGCGCTTGAGGCCCCAGCGCCGGGCCCGGCCGGGCGGGAGCTCCAGCCCCAGGCGGGCCCGGATCGGGGAGTGCAGACCGTCGGCGGCCGCGAGGTAGCGGGCGCGGAAACCGTTGACCGACACCGACTCCGCGTCCTGGGTGAGCGTCCCGATCTTGTCGTGTACCAGCGTCACCCCGGCGGCCCGGGCCGCCTGTAGCAGCGCCGCGTGCAGTGTGGTGCGCCGCACCCCGAGCCCGGCGCCCGAATCGAACCGCGCGGTGACGCCGCGGCTGCCGTCGAAGTAGGAGACCCCCTGGAAGCACCGGCCTTCCGGCTGCGCGCCGAGAAGGTTGAGTTGGCGCACCGCGTGCGGCATCAGCCCTTCACCGCAGGCCTTGTCGATCGGGCCGGTGCGTTGTTCGACGACGACCGTGTCGAGGCCGGCGCGCGCCGCATGGATGGCGGTGGCCAGGCCGGCAGGCCCGCCACCGGCGACCACCAGATCGATCATGTGTGTAGCGTCCGCAACGCCTTGTCCTCCACCGAGATTCGCATCCACAACAGCGCGGCGTTGAGGAGCGTGAACGCCAGTGCGGTGACCCAGGCGGTGTGCACCAGCGGCAACGCGATGCCCTCGACCACCACCGCGACGTAGTTGGGATGCGACAGGAACCGGTAGGGCCCACCGGTGACGCGGCCCGCGCCCGGCACCACCACCACCCGGGTGTTCCACTGATGTCCGAGCGTCGTGATGCACCACCAGCGCAGACCCTGCGCGGCGACCACGAGCGCGAACATGGACCAGCCGAGGACCGGGATGAACTCCCGGTGCGCGGCCTCGACCAGGCAGGCGGCCAGCAGCACGGTGTGTAACAACACCATCAGCGGATAGTGCGCGGCACCGAACTCGACGCCGCCGCGTGCCCTGCTCCACCTCAGATTGCGTTGCGAGACCACGAGTTCGGCGACGCGCTCCAGCGCGACGGCGGCGATCAGCAGCGTGTAGGCGAGCACGGCCTCACCGCCAGCGCAGCAGCACGAGCTCGGAGCAGAAGCCCGGCCCCATCGCCATCAGCAGTCCGGGCGTACCGGCAGGCGGCTTCTTGGCCCTGGTGTCGCGCAGCACGTGCAGCACCGACGACGAGGACAGGTTGCCGACCTCGGCCAGCGACCGCCACGCCAGGTCGAGGGCGTCGTCGGGCAGACCGAGCGTCTCGCTGATGGCCTCCATGACCTTCGGGCCGCCGGGATGTGACACCCACGCCGCGATGTCGCCGATCTGCAGGTCGTGCTCGCCGAGGAAGCCTGCCATGTCGTCGGCCAGATAGCGCTCGATCAGCTCGGGCAGGTTCGGTGACAGGATCAGCTGGAATCCCGAAGCGCCGACCCGCCATCCCATGGTGTCCAGCGAGTCGGGATACATCCGGCTGCGCGTGTCGAGCACCTCGGGGCCCGTCGCGCCGATCGTCTCGGCCCGTTCGGCGCCCACCGCGATCACCGCGGCCGCACCGTCACCGAACAGTGCGCTGCCGACCAGGCTGGCCATCGTCGGCTCCACCGCCGGGTAGGTCAGCGAGCACAGCTCCACCGACACCAGCGCGGCGATGTGGTCGGGTGCGCCCCGCAGATAGTCGTGCATGCGCGCGATGCCGGCCGCGCCGGCCACACAACCGAGCCCGAACAGCGGGACGCGGCGCACGTCGGGACGCAACCCGAGCCGGTCGGCGATGCGGGCGTCCAACGACGGCACCGCGATGCCGGTGACCGTCGTCGTCATGATCATGTCGAGGTCCCGCGGGCCCAGACCGGCTTCGTCGAGGGCTGCCGTCAGCGCCTCACAGGCCAGGTCGAGAGAGTGCTCGAGATAGAGGTCGTTGGTCTCACCGAAGTCGACCAGCGTCGGGTAGCGGTCCATCGGGAGGACGAAGTGGCGCGCGTCGACCTTCGCATGCTTGTGCAGCCCCCGGACCACGTCCTCGAGTTCGGCGAAAGCGGGTACAGCGACGAACCTCTCGGTGATCTCGGCCTGGGAGTAGCGGTACGGCGGCAGCGCGCCCTGCACGCCGGCGATGACACTGATGCGGTCATTCATGGTGACGAGATCCGTTCTGGGGGAGTTACTTCAGGGTTGACGCTCGGCGCTTCGGTGAAGCCGAGACGTTCGTGCACACGTCTGAGCCAGCCCGGTGCCCACCAGTTCAGCCCACCCATCAGGTGCATGAACGCCGGGACGAGCACCATCCGCACCAGGGTCGCGTCGACCAGGACGGCCAAGGTCAGGCCCAGCCCGAACATCCGCATGAACGACACACTGGCCGCGATCAGCGCGGCGAACGAGATCGACATGATCAACGCGGCCGCGGTGATGACGCGGCCGGTATGGGCGATGCCCAGCGCCACGGACTCGTCGGAATCGCCTGTCTCCAGCCAGAATTCGCGGATCCGGGAGACGAGGAACACCTCGTAGTCCATGGACAGGCCGAATGCGATGCAGAACAGCAGCACCGGCATGTTCGCCACCAGCGTGCCGGTCGGCGTGGTCCCGAGGCCGGACAGGTGCCCGTCCTGGAAGATCCAGACCAACGCGCCGAACGCCGCGGTCAGCGAAAGCATGTTCAGCACAAGCGCTTTGAGCGGGACGACGATGCTGCCGGTGAGCAGGAACAGCAGCGCGAACATGATGACCGCGATCAGCCCGAGCACGATCGGGAGCTTGGAGGTGATGGCGTCGACGCTGTCGCGGTTGACCTGCGCGGTGCCCGTCATCAGCACCTCGCGCCCGCCGGGGCCCGCGACGGCGTGCAGCCGGTCGAGCTGGGTTTCGGAGGCGTCGGAGAACAGCGGCGCGGTGCTCGCCACGGTGAGGAAGACGCTGTCGTCCTTCTCACCCGCCGGCGCCGACGGGGGACCGGCGCGGGCGCCGTCGACGAACGTGCCGGTCGGCGCGGACACCGCGGGCACGTCGGGCACCCGGGACAGCTCGGCGGCGTAGGCGGACAGATCGGCCGGGCTCAGCCCCGCGCTGTCGGGCACCACGACCGTGACCGCGGTGTCGGTGTTGTCGGCGAAGTCGCGGCGTAACTGGTCGCCCACCTGATGCGACGACGCGGACGGCGGCAGCACGCGTTCGTCGGGGAACCCCCACTTCACCCCGAGGAACGGGGCGCCGAGGACCAGCAGCAGCACGACCACCGCCAGGCCCAGCGGCAGCGCCCGGCGCATCACCGTCGTGGCGCAGCGGTACCAGAACCGCTGCTGCACCGGTGTCGGCGTCGGTTCGGGCCTGCGCAGGATGCGGCGCGCCAGCCTGTGCACGTCGAGCGCGTCGAGGCGGTCGCCGAGCAGCATCAGCGCCGCGGGCGTGACGACGACGGCCGCGGCCGCAGCGAACGCGACGGTGGCCACCCCGGCGTAGGCGAACGACTTCAGGAAGTGCATCGGAAACAGCACCATCGCGGCCATCGACAGCGCGACCGTCGTCGCCGAGAACAGCACGGTGCGCCCGGCGGTGGACACCGTGCGCCGGATCGCGTCGGGGCGGTCGGCGCCGGCGGCGAGCTCGTCGCGGTACCGCGACAGCATCAGCAGGGTGTAGTCGATGGCCAGCGCCAGGCCCATCGCGGTGGCCAGGTTCAACGCGAAGATCGACACATCGGTGACGAGGGTGACCAGCCGCAGCACCGCCAGCGCACCGAGGATCGCCATGCCGCCGATGGCCACCGGCAGCGCGGCGGCCACCAGACCGCCGAAGACCCAGACCAGCACCAGGAAGCTGAGCGGGATCGCCAGGGACTCCATCACCAGCAGGTCGCGCTGGGAGTGCTCGGTGATCTGGACGTTGACCATCGCGGTGCCACCGGTGCGCACGCTGACGCCGTCCCGGTCGCCGCTGACGTCCTCGGAGATCTGCCTGGCGTAGGTCTGTTGTTCGGCCTCGGTGCCGGTGATGCCTGCGACGATGAGCCCGGCGGTGCGGTCACGGCTGACCAGGTCGGCCGCGGCGGCCGGCGGGGCGGTCCACGGTGAGGAGACGTCGGTGACGTGCGGATCCTGGTCCAGGCGTTTGACGACGTCGGTGCCGACGTCGCGCGCGCGGGGGCTGTCGATGCCGTCGTCCGAGGACACCAGAATGAGCATCTGGACGTCGCCCTGACCGAACTTCCCGGTGAGAAGCGCCGACGCATGGGCGGATTCGGAGCCGGGATCGGAAAAGCCACTCGGGGACAGGCTCTTGGCCACCGGCACCCCGAACACCGCCAGGACGACGGTCAACAGCGCGGCGGCGAGCAGGATGCGGCGCGGGGCGGCAAGTGCCAGGAGAGCGATTCTGGGAAGCAGCTGAGTCTCCAGTCCACGAAGGGCGCCTAAATGTATGACACGTAATACGCCCTGCGGGGGTTCACGTATTGCCTATGGTCGCCTCCGGAACCCGGGGTGTCAGTCGAATTCGAAGTGCTGATAGTCCAGCGGGGTGCGCCAGTGGCCGCCCCAACGCCAGCCGCGTTCGGTGAACGCACGCACCGCGGCGTCGCCGTCGTGCAGCATCCCGGGCTCGGTGCGCGCGCGATCCACCCACGGGCCCGCATTGGCCGGCTCGAACTCGCCCCGCCGGTCGATGTACGGGTTCAGCTTCGGGTTGATGTCCACGGCGCGTCCGTAGGCGTGCAGCGACCAGTTGCCGGTACCGGGGATGTCGCGGCAGTTGAAGGCCGAGGTGTTGTTGTCGCGCATCGACAGCTCGTCGTCGGCGCCGGGATAGAGGTCGGCGGTGTGCATCTTCTCGATCGGGAACCGCAGCCGGTGCAGGTCGGCGAACACGTCGACGACCTCGTCGGTCAGCTCCCGGTGCACCACCAGCCTGCCGCGATGCGTCCGTCCGTCGAACCCCCAGTAGTCGAGGTCGACGCGACGCAGCGCGTCCGGCGGCACCGGACATTCCGGTCGCCAGGTGGCCCCGAGGTCGGCGGCGGTGACGGAATGCACTTCGGCGGGCCGGGGCTGCGGAAGTGGGGACGGGGTGACGGTGCGGACCGTTTCCGGCGCCGCGGTCGGGGTGCCGGGCGGTTTCTGCTGCGCCGCGACGGAGTCTTCGGGGCCTTCGGAGGGGGCGCACGCCACCAGCGCCGCCGTCATGACCGCCAGCGCGGCCGGGCCCGCGAATCTCACCGCGGCCAACCTACCGCAGCCGATCTTGCGATTAGTAGCGCTAATCAGTTCTGTTAGTTGAGCTTTCGAAATTGACAGGTTGGTCACAACCTCGCCGTCATTTGTGTGATGTACGCCATTAGTGGTTTATATTGTGGGCATCATCACAGAGAGGACGGCCATGGTCGGATTTGGTGAGGGAGCGATGCTCCCGCAGGCTGCCGAGCCTCACCGCGCGCACGCGTCAAGTTCGGTCAACTGGGCGCTGGTGATCCTGATGGTGATGCTCCTGATCGCCGCGATCGCGGGAGTCGTGGTCGCGCTCTACAGCGGAATGCCGACCGTCGCCCTGGTGATCGCGTTGGTCACCGGCGCGGTGTTCGCCGGCGTCGCCTGCTGACGACCCGTCATCGCGCGGCGCCGACGAACGGAATCGAGGACGCCGCAGCACCTTTCACGTCCGTTGTGAACAGTCCGCGGTCCCTTAGGATCGGCACCACACCCTCGCCGAACCAGAACAGCTCCTCCAGGTGCGGATAGCCGGAGAACACGAACTCGTCGATGCCCGCCTCGGCGTACTCGGCGATACGGTCGGCCACCTCGGTGTGGCTGCCCACCAACGCGGTCCCCGCACCGCCGCGCACCAGCCCCACCCCCGCCCACAGGTTCGGTGCGATCTCCAGCGACCGCGCATCGTGCCAGCTGCCGTCGGCGCGGTGCGCTTCGTGCAGGGCCAGCATGCGCCGCTGCCCCTCGGACTGGCTGCGCCCCAGACCCGCCTGGGCGCTGCGCACGGTCTCGTCGTCCAGCGCGGACACCAGCTTGTCGGCCTGTGACCACGCCTCGTCAGCGGCGTCGCGGGTGATCACGTGCAACCGGATACCGAACCGCACCTGCCTGCCCTGCTTGGCGGCCAGCCGGCGGATCCAGTCGACCTTGTCCGCGACGGCGGCGGGCGGCTCACCCCAGGTCAGGTACACGTCGGCGTGCCGGGCTGCCACCGGGCCGGCCGCGGCGGAGCTGCCGCCGAAGTACAGCGGCGGCGCCGGGTCCGGAAGGGTCGCCAGCGACGCGCCCTCGACCCTGATGTGCTCGCCGTCGAGCGTCACCGTCTGCCCGTCCCACAATCGGCGGACCACGTCGAGGAACTCGTCGGCCCGCGCGTAGCGGCCGTCCTTGTCGAGGTAGTCGCCGAACGACCGCTGTTCGTGCGCCTCGCCGCCGACCACGACGTTGAGCAGGATGCGGCCGGGCGCGTGCCGTGCGAACGTCGCCGCCATCTGCGCCGACAGCGTCGGGCTGACCAGGCCGGGGCGGAACGCCACCAGGAACGCCAGCGACGTCGTCTCCCGGGCCAGCAGCGCGGCCGTGATGAACGCGTCCTCGCACCATGCGCCCGTCGGGATCAGCGCGCCGGTGAAGCCGAACGTCTCGGCAGCGCGCACGATCGAGGCGAGGTAGTCGATGGACGCGTCCCGATCGCCGCGCGCCGCGCCTGCCGGGGTGCCGTGCCCACCGCCGACGATCAGTCTGCTGTCGCCGTAGGTGGGGAGAAACCAGTGCAGTTTGATCGCAGAAGTCACCACGAGATGGTGTCCGCTGGGTGTCGGAAGGTCAGCGGTTTGAGTCAGCGGGATTTGAAGGACCGCGACCGTGCACACCCGGTAGCTGCGGCGCCCGCGCCACTACCGGGACTGCACGTTCGCGACGGTCAGCGCTTGAGGAAGCGGGCCAGGCTGTCGTCGAGCTCGTCCCACCACGTCGTGTGCGGGGCCGGGCCGACGGTTCCGGTGCACGGCGAGGCGAACGACTTGTCGCGGTAGCCGGTGATGCTGTCGTCCTTGTCGTGCTCCCACGTGACGAAGTGCTGCCGCACCATGTCCAGGTCGAACGCGGGATAGTCGGTCAGCGTCATCAGGTCGCGGACGTAGTCGGTCTGGAAGTCGATCTGCTCCATGACGCTCGCCACCTCGGCATACCTGCCGAGCCAGGCGGCCACGTCGGCGGCCATCGCGTCGTTCGCGGGCAGCCGGCCCAGCACCACGTCGCGGGCCACGAACGCCTGCGCGTCGAACATGCTGAACGTGTAGTACTGGTCCTGCATCCCGAGGTACATCAGCTTCGGGTTGGCCGTCCACACCACACCCTTGTACAGCCCGCCGGGGTAGAGGTTGTTCGTCGTGGTCAGCCGCAGCGCGGGATCGATGAACGGGAAGTGGTGCTGATATCCGGTGCACAGGATGATGGCATCGACGTCGCGGACGGATCCGTCGGCGAAATGCGCGGTGCGGCCGTCGAGGTGCTGCAGGGCAGGCACCTCGGCGATGCCGTCGGGCCAGCCGAATCCCATCGGGGCGTTGCGGTAGGCGATGGTGACCGAGGCGGCGCCGTACTTCAACGACTGCAGCGCGATGTCCTCTGCGGAGTAGCTGCTGCCCAGGATCAGCAGATCCCTGCCGGCGAACTCGACCGCGTCGCGGAAGTCATGGGAATGCAGGATGCGTCCGGGGAACGACTCGAAACCGGGATACTCCGGGACGTTCGGCACGGAGAAGTGCCCGGTGGCGACGATGACGTAGTCGAAAGTCTCTGTGCGAACGCTGCTTTCACCCGTAGTCCAGGACTCGATCGCCAGGGTGAAGGTCTGGGTGGCATCGTCGAACGACACCTGCCGCACCGCGGTGTCGAACTCGATGAACTGGCGCACGTTGCTCTTCTTGGCGCGACCGACGATGTAGTCGTAGAGCACCTCGCGCGGCGGGAACGACGGGATCGGCCCGCCGAAGTGTTCGTCGAACGGGTAGTCGGAGAACTCCAGGCATTCCTTGGGTCCGTTGGACCACAGGTAGCGGTACATGCTGCCGTGCACCGGATCTCCGTGGCTGTCCAGCCCGGTGCGCCACGTGTAGTTCCACAGCCCGCCCCAGTCGCTCTGCTTCTCGAAGCACACCACCTCACCGACGTCGACGCCGTCGAGGCGGGCCTGTTCGAAGGCGTGCAGCTGCGCCAGGCCGCACGGTCCTGCGCCGATCACTGCGGTTCGCGACATGGGTTCCTCCTTGATGACGTCACGAGCGGGGGCGGATCTTGTCGGGGTCGTAGAACGGGACGGTGGTGACGGTGGCGGCGAGCCGCTTGCGGTGGCCGTCGAGCTTGCCGACCTCGACCCGGGTTCCGGGCGCGGTGTACTGAACGGCGATGCGGCACAATGCGATGCCGGCGCCCAGCACGGGGGAGCGGATCCCGCTGGTGACCACCCCCACCTGGGAGCGGCCGATGTGCACGCAGTCGCCGTGGGCGGCGACCTCGTTGCCGTCCAGGCGCAGGCCGACCAGCGCCCGCTGCGGGTGTGCCTTGCGCTCGATCAGCGCGTCGCGGCCCACGAAGTCGTCGGACTTGTTCTTCAACGGCACGGTGAAGCCGATGCCCGCCTCGAACGGGTCGGTCTGCTCGTCGAATTCGTGGCCCGCGGCGACCAGGCCGGACTCCACCCGCAGCAGTTCCAGCGCTTCGAGGCCCAGCGGCGCCAGCCCGTAGGCCTGGCCGGCCTCCCACACCCGGTCCCACAGCGTTTCGGCGTCGTTCGGGTGGATCCACAGCTCGTATCCGAGTTCGCCGGTGTATCCGGTCCTCGACACCAGCAGCGGCGGCCCCTCCGGTCCGTCGAGCCGGCCGATCAGGAAACGGAACCAGCCGAGGTCGCGCAGGGCGGGCTGACCCGGCGGACTCCAGATCAATTCGCAGAGCAGTTCTTTGCTCGACGGCCCCTGCACGGCGAGGTTGTGCATTTGGTCGGTGGAGTCCTTGATCCACACCTGACCCAACCCGAGCCGCTCCGCCTGGGTCCGCAACCAGATCCCGTCATACGGATCACCGCCGATGAAGCGGAAGTTGTTGTCGCCCAGCCTGAGCACCGTGCAGTCGTCGACCACCCCGCCGGCCTCCGTGCACATCGCCGAGTAGACGACCTGGCCACGGGAGAGCCTGCGCACGTCGCGGGTCAGGGTGGCCTGCAGCAACTCCTCGGCGTCGGGGCCGAGCACCTCGAACTTGCGCAGCGCCGACAGGTCCATCACCGCGACCCGTTCGCGGCACGCCCAGTACTCCTGATGCGGACCGTGGTTGTCGAAACTGTTGGGCAGCCAATAGCCCTTGTACTCGGTGAAATTCGACGTCAGCGCGCCGGTGCGGTTCGCGAACGCGGTCGGCTTGGTCAGCACGGGCTCGGAGTCCGGTGTCAGCCGGTGTCCCACCGCCACAGAGAACCTCCTGGTGGAGTCGTAGACGCGGACATGGATGTCGGTGGGCAGCCAGCCGTTGGCGGCGTCGATGTCGTCGGGGCATGCCGACGAGGCGCACACCAGGTCGCTGCACGCCCGCAGCAGCACGTAGTCGCCGGGGCGTGACCACGGTTCGTCGGAGACCAGTTGATGCTGTGCGTCGAAGGCGGTGTTGTAGAACAGGTTCAGGGCCGGCCAGCCCCGGCGGGGCTGGACTCCGAAACGCGAGAGCGTGGCGTTGAAGTTGTCGGTGCAGTTCACGTGGCCGGGGTAGCCCAGGTCGGCGTAGTACTTGGCGGTGCAGGCCAGGGCGAACGTGTCGTGACGGCCGACGGTGTCGCGCACCACCTCGACGAGCGGGCGCGCGCGGGAATCGAAGAACTTTCCGAACAGGCCGGGCCGCGGATAGGCGCCGCCGCCGATCGTGCGGGTGGTCGTCGCGTCGAGGCCGAACTCGGCGCCGTCGCCGAGCGCACGGGCGTCGAACGCGAGGAAGTCCGAACACTGCTGTCCGGCAACGTCGATGATCTGGATGAACTGGCCGGCGCCGACCTCGTAGGACGACGCCGTCGCGGCGTCCACCCGGGTCTCCCAGAGCGGCTCGGCCAGCGGCGCCGGAAGCTCACGGACCTGCGGCCTGCGCGGGTCGGCGCGGTGCACCTCGACGCGGACCTCCGACGGCGGATTGGGCTCGGTGCCGGTGAGGTCCATCGCGGCCGCCGGGGCGGCGACGAGCACCACGGCATCGGCGTCGACGGCGAAGCTGACCCTGGCCCCGGCAGGGGACGGGCCGTCGAACAGCCGGGTTGCCGTCGAATCCTGTTGGTGGACATGGTGGTCCGACAGCAACGACAGGATGCGTGCGGCGGCGTAGCCGTTCTCGTCCGGCCCTGGGATCAGGTGGCGCAGCACCGTGGCGGGCGCGTCGGGGCGGGTACCGACGACCGCCCGCGGGTCGGTTGCCAGCACCGTGAGTTCCGCGGGCTGGCGGCCGTAGTGGTCGACGACGTCGAGCCGGTCACCGCCGAAGACCCGTACCGCCGTCACCGAGCCCGGTGACACCCGGAGGCGTTCCACCACAACGGGATCAGGGCGCGAACGACCGGTAGCCGACGTAGAACGCCAGGGCGCGGGTCGGGGTGGAGAACAGGATGTGGGAGCCCTTGGGGAAGAAGATCGCGTCCTTCTCCCTGGCGATCTGGATCTGCCCGGTGTCGGGGTTCTCCAACCGGAACTCACCCTCGAGCACGACCTTCATCTCGTCGTAGTCGTAGTAGTAGTCCAGCGGGGCGTCGGTGTTGCGCAACTCGAAGTACCCCGAACACATCGGCACGCCTTGGGGATTGACGTAGACGTCGTCGATGAAGCCCTCGGTGCCCGGATACCGTTCGAGCGACATCTGCGGAAGCTTCTGCCAGAAGCCGGATGTCACCAGGAACGTCGGGGTAGCGGTACTCGTCATCAAGCCTCCAGCGTGATCTCCACTATGAAACAACGTCTGATGGCAGGAAACCATGACTGGGTTTCGGGGAGATTACCGGCGGTAGCCGATGAGTTTCGTTCGCCACGGGTGGCTGTGCCGCGCATAGAGTTCCTGGCAGTGGATTGGGCGCCCCGCGGGCAGCCAGGAACGCTATTCCGCGGGAAAGCACGGGAAAGTGTGGGGAGGTGCGGGGCTTCTAGATCATGTCCTTGCGGGTCAGCCAGCGCATGATCGGCCAGCCGAGGAACACCGGCAGCCAGCAGGTCAGGATCCGGTAGAGCAGCACCGCCGGCACCGCGACCGCCGCGGGCACGCCGAAAGCGGCAAGGCCGCCGATCAGTGCGGCCTCCACCGCGCCGACACCGCCGGGTGTGGGGGCCGCCGACGCCAACGTTCCGCCGATCATCGTCACGATCGTGACGGTGACGAAGCTGGCGTCGCCGCCGAACGCCTCGATGCTCGCCCACAGCGCCAGTGCGCCACCGAGAGTTGTTGTTGCGCAACCTAACACGATCACGGCCAGGCGTCTGGGTTCGCGGGCCAGTGCAATCAGGTCGTTGGCCACCTCCTTCACCCGCGGACGCACCGCGGTGGCCAGCCAGCGCCGCAGCTTCGGCACGAACAGGAAGATCCCGACAGCGCCGAGCGCCGCGCCGGCGATCAGATACAACACCGTGGCGCTCGGCACGAACCGGGACAGATCCGCCGAAACCCCCACCGCCGCGCTGAAGAAGATCAGCAGCGTGATGTGGGTGATCACCTGGACCGACTGCTGCAGCGCCACCGCCGTGGTGGCCCGCAGCGCGCCCAACCCGCCCTTCTGCAGGAACCGGGTGCTCAGCGCGAGACCGCCCACCCCGGCCGGCGTCGTCGTCGCGGCGAACGTGTTGGCCACCTGCATGATGGTGA
>Ga0172382_10006304_pt1 | contig 17301 bp, 25 predicted proteins | sample Leawel138RmetaG_FD_122245 | JGI IMG/M metagenome (GOLD analysis project Ga0172382, IMG submission 122245) | Leachate microbial communities from a municipal landfill in Southern Ontario, Canada - Leachate well 138R metaG | ecosystem: Engineered > Solid waste > Landfill > Unclassified | place...
ACCCAATAACGGGGTGGATCTGGATGAGATTATGCAGCAAAAGGCAGAACACCAAGGTTGTGGTACAAGCGGCGGTTCCGGCAAGGCGAGTTGTGGCACCGGAGCAGGGCAGGGAGATCTGGCACCGGAGATCTGGGAAAAGGTCAAGAATCACCCCTGCTATAGTGAAGAAGCGCATCATCATTACGCCCGTATGCACGTTGCGGTGGCGCCTGCCTGCAACATCCAATGCAATTACTGTAACCGCAAATATGACTGCGCCAACGAAAGTCGTCCGGGGGTCGTCAGTGAAAAACTGACGCCGGAGCAAGCGGCCAAAAAGGTGCTGGCCGTGGCTTCCACCATCCCGCAAATGACCGTGTTGGGTATCGCCGGTCCGGGTGATCCCTTGGCCAACCCCGAGAAAACTTTCAAGACCTTTGAACTGATCTCGAAAACAGCGCCAGATATCAAGCTCTGCCTGTCCACCAATGGCCTGACACTCCCCGACCATGTGGATACCATTGCCGGTTTTAATGTGGATCACGTCACTATCACTATCAATATGGTGGATGCGGATGTAGGCGCACAGATCTATCCCTGGATTTATTATAAAAACAAACGGTACAAGGGGCGTGAAGCGGCGCAGATACTCACCGACCGGCAAATGCAGGGACTGGAAATGCTGACCGAGCGCGGCATTCTCTGTAAGGTCAATTCGGTCATGATCCCGGGCATCAATGATCACCATCTGGTGGAAGTCAACCGGGCAGTCAAGAGCCGTGGAGCCTTCCTTCACAACATCATGCCTCTGATTTCTGCGCCAGAACATGGCACGGTTTTCGGTTTGAATGGCCAGCGTGGTCCGACCGCCCAGGAACTCAAAGCCCTGCAGGACAGTTGCGAAGGCGAAATGAACATGATGCGCCACTGTCGGCAATGCCGGGCGGATGCAGTGGGTCTGCTGGGCGAAGATCGTTCGGCGGAGTTCACGACCGAAGCCGTCATGGCGATGGATGTGGAATACGACCTCGACTCGCGCAAGGCCTATCAGTCGCTGGTGGAGCAGGAACGTCAGGCGACGGCGGACGCCAAGCGGGCGGAACTGGAAACCCTAGTCGGCGAGCAATCCGATGTCAAAATTCTCATCGCGGTGGCGACCAAAGGCAGCGGGCGGGTCAATGAGCATTTTGGCCATGCCACTGAATTCCAGATCTATGAAGCGAGTGCATCCGGGGCGAAGTTTGTCGGCCACCGTCGCGTGGACCTCTATTGCCAAGGCGGTTATGGCGAAGAGGAAGCCCTGGAAACCACCATCATCCGCGCGATCAACGATTGTACCGCCGTTTTTGTGGCCAAGATCGGCGGTTGTCCAAAGGCATCTTTGGAGGCAGCAGGTATTGATGCGGTAGATCGTTATGCTTTTGAGTACATCGAACAATCGGTAATTGCCTACTACCGGGATTATCTCGACCAGATCCGTAGTGGAGCCATAGTTCATGGCCAGCGTGGAGATGCGGAGATCCGGCAGGGGGCGTACGTAGCTGCGTGAGGTTATTGGGGGGAGAACTCCTCCCCCATTTTTGTGAAAGGAGAAACATCATGGCTTTTAAAATCGTCAGTTCCCAATGCACCAGTTGTTCGGCCTGTGAACCGGAATGCCCAAATATGGCCATTTCCGAAAAGAATGGCACTTTTGTGATCGATCCGGCCAAGTGTACGGAATGCATCAACTATTTCGATGAGCCGCAGTGTGTGGCGGTATGTCCGGTGGATGACACCTGTATCATTGATAACAACTATCCCCGTTACGTCGCTTAGGAGTCTGTCATGGAACTCACCTTTACGCCTAAAGCGGAACGCTTTATTCAGCGGATGATCACCTTTGGTGGTGGAAATGCTTCCAGTGCCTTCCGTCTTGCGGTAAAGCCAGGCGGGTGCTCCGGCCTCTCGTACGATTTCCGCATTGTCGAAGCGGCGGAACCCGGCGATGTGGCCATCACCAGTAATGGTATTCCGGTGCTGCTGGAACAGAAGAGTGTCCCTTTTCTCAACGGCGTCATCGTCGATTGCGAGGACAGCCTGATGAATACCGGGCTGGTCTTTACTAATCCCAATGCGGCGGCCAGTTGTGGTTGCGGAACGTCATTTACACCCAAGGAATAAATCCGGGTCCCGGAAACGGTGAGATCGGAGGGAGGGAAATATGGAAACCTGGATCGTTCATCATATGGATACAACTATCCATCGTTGCTCAGCAAATGTGGCCGCACTCCCTTCGCATCTTGACCATATCGACTTTCGTGATGCGGAGTTGTTTACCCGCATTGCAGCGAGGAAACAGCGTCATCTTGCACGCCTTTACAGCAATTATGCCTGTTGTGAAGAATGTGAAGCGGCCTTGCTCCGTTCCGAGAAAAATAAGGATGCAGCATGAGCAATATCTGGGACGATGAATGGTTAAACCGCCGTTACTATGAAGGCCTACTGCCTGAGGCGGCAGAACGCCATCTGCATCTCGCGGCACGTTCTTATGCGGATGATATTTGTGCTGAGGATCACCTGATGGATGCCATTGCCATCGCGCCAGAGCACATGGTTGTTTACCTAGGGCTCTACAAATTTTACTTCTATAAGGGTCGATTGAGCGAGGCGCTGGCTACGGCCCGCATCTGCCTGCAGCGCAGCGCCGTGGAATTGGGTATTGACCCGGACTGGCGCAAGGTAAGGGAGCGGCAGGCGGATTTTGGTAGTTTTGATGCTCCGCAGGCACGTTTTTATATGTTCGTGCTGAAAGCCTATGGTTATCTGCATTTACGTCTGGGTCATCTGGCTACGGGCAGCAAAATCATGGACAAACTCATCGAACTGGACCCGACGGATAAAATACAGGCTCGGGTGCTGCTGGAAGTCCTGCAAAAAAAAGAGGAAGACGACGATGATGCGTGATCCAGACGAGGCTATTGACTGGCAGGGGTGTGCCGTCTCCTGTGCGGCTTGTCCTGAACGCGGGAACCCGGGGCTGCAGTGTGAGCCGTTGAATGCCTGTATGCATGATCGTTACGCCAAAAGGGTGGATCGCTTTTTTCGCTGGAATCCGCAGGTCGCCAAGGATTATCTGCAACACGGCTACTTTGAGGTGCGAGCTTGCGCCGCACGTTATGCGGATATTTTTCATCTGCCCGCACTGATGAACGATCCCGACGAAACCGTGCGCTGGGCGGTAGCGCAAAGGCTCCCGCAACGCTATCTGCTGCGGATGATCCACGATCCACATCGAGAAGTGCGTATCCGGGTAGCCGCGCGGCTCGATGACCGTAATCTGTCCGCCATGATGCACGACGAGGATTATTATGTACGTCTGGAGGTGGTGCGTCGTCTGCCCAAAGGCCTGTTGCCGCTCATGATGCATGATGCCGATGTGGAAGTTCGCAGAGTTGTAGCCAAACGCATCGGCGTGGATGCTCTGGTCAAAATGCTGCAGGACGATGATCCCGGGGTCCGTCTGGATGCCATTGAGCGCGTACCAGTGTCGATTCTTTCTACATTGGTTGACGATTCCGATTGGCGCATCCGCTACGAGGTGGCCGCGCGCGGGAGCCAGGAAGCGGTAATCGGTCTGTTGGCAGATGAGGATTATGAGGTGCGTCGTTGCGCAGTGGAACGCTTGGGGAAAGGTGAACCGCTTTCCAGACAACCATGGGCAGGGGAGGGCGGGATATGGCCGGAATGAGCAGAGACAGCGCAACGGTGGAGTTGGGCGCAGAACCCGAGTTCAATTATGGCGATAAAGTCCGTTCCCGCAAGCATGTGAAAAATGACGGGACATTCACCGGTGCCGAAATTGGCGAGGTGATTGTTACGAAAGGTGATGTCGGTTTTATCATCAGTATCGGCACCTATTTGCAACAATTTTATATTTATGGCGTGGATTTTTATGAACGTGGTCATCTGGTCGGTATGAAGGGACGTGAACTGGAACTGATTGAATACAACCCGAGTCAGGAGGAGAAAATCTCATGATGGATCTACGTCCTCCCCGATTTGATTGGGGCCTCAAGGTATTGGCTAGCGATGATATTTTTAATGATGGTACGTTTCCGGATCAGTCAGAAGACGCCTTGCTAGTAGCCAAGGACAGTCCAGGAGAAATCGTGCGGGTAGGACACCATGAAGAAAGTAATACTCCCCTATATCTCGTGGAATTCGCCAACGGCATGGTAGTGGGTTGCTTGGAAGAAGAAATAATTCCTATCGGGGAACAAAAGCCATGAAAACACTACGGAGCATTTATCTCGATAATAATGCGACTACCGCATTAGCACCGGTGGTATTGGACGCAATGTTGCCATATCTCTCCACGGAATATGCCAATCCCTCCAGCGCCTCGGAAGCCGGGGCCGGTGTGAAGAAAGCTGTGGGTGAAGCACGCGTCGCAGTAGCTAAATTGCTGGGCGCATCGCCTGCGGAGATAATTTTTACCAGCGGCGCAACGGAGAGTAATCACACGGCAATTTTAGGGGCGCTCTCTCTGGCCAAAGGCAAACGTCATCTCATTACCAGCCAGGTGGAGCATCCCTCGGTATTACTTATGTGTCAGCAATTAGAGCGTCTCGGTATAGATGTGAGTTATCTGTCGGTGGATGAATCAGGACGCTTGGATCTGGCAGAACTTCGTGACGTCGTGCGTTCGGATACTGCTCTAGTTTCGCTGATGTGGGCGAATAATGAAACAGGTGTACTTTTTCCCGTTATGGAAGCTGCGGCTATTGCCCATGCGGCAGGAGCTTTGTTTCATACGGACGCCACGCAGGCGGTTGGTAAGTTGATTATTGATGCTAAGGCTTCCGGTGCGGATTTTTTGTCTTGCTCGGCGCACAAGATTAATGGACCCAAGGGCGTAGGAGCCTTGTTCGTTCGTAGAGGTGTCAACCTACCGCCTCTATTCCATGGGCATCAGGAGCGAGGTCGTCGGGGCGGTACTGAAAATGTACCCGCCATCGCAGGTTTCGCTGCCGCTGCACGATTGCTTAATAATATTGAAGATGAGTCGCGCTGCTTGATGGAATTGCGCGATCGATTTGAACAAGGATTGTTGGCATTCATGCCTTGTGCACAAATTCACGGGCAGGAAGCAGAACGTTTGCCGAATACCAGCAATGTCGGATTTGTCGCGCTGGATGGCGAAGAATTACTCTATCGTCTCGAACAAGCGGGCATTATCGCGGCAGTTGGCGCAGCCTGCGCTGCAGGTGGGCAGGAGCCTTCCCATGTACTCACGGCCATGGGATTTTCCAAAACGGAGGTGCTGTCTTCATTGCGTTTTTCCTTTGGGCGTATGAACCGGTCAGAGGATGTGGACCAGGTGCTCCGCGTGTTGCCCGGTGTCCTCCTAGGCATGATGGATAAGCCACACCTAACGACAGATGTTCCGATTTCTTGTGCACACTAACTGAAGGAATAACCTCATGAAGGTAATGATTCGTAAAAACGCTGCCGGTGAGTTGACGGCTTATGTGCCTAAGAAAGACCTCGAAGAGCCCATTACCAAGTGTCAGAAACCAAAAATGTGGGGTGGGGTAGTGACCCTAGCTAATGGTTGGCGTCTGGAATTACCTGAGATGTCTGATGATACCCGATTGCCAATCACCGTTGAAGCACGTCGCCTGGAGAGTTGACAGCATGGAACTCACTGAGGAAAGTCTCGCGTTACTCTTTGAAAAGGCTCAGGATGCATGTCGCTCCGGAGAAGGTATCCTACCGGTCTTGCGTGCAGACTTTCCTGGGTTACCCATTACCCAATGTCCCGCCGGTGATGTCACGGATGCGCCTTTTCGCGCCGGTGAATTTTTTGATCTGCACCTCCTGGATACCCGTGGACATTGCTGGGAGGTTACCTCCGATTCCGTGGCAGCAACGGGCATATTGCTGGCCATGCACAGGAGCGCGACGTGAGCACGTTCGAGATTCCGCTCACTGATCCGGATATCAGTGCCGAAGAACTGGATTTGGTAGAAGATGTGCTGCGTTCTACCCGTATTAGTTCCGGGGAACGCGTAGAAGTTTTTGAAGCAGCCTTTGCTGCGTACCATGGGCGACGGTATGCCGTCGCCGTTGCCAGCCCAACCTTGGCCCTGATGCTCTGTTTACGGGCCTACGACCTCAAAGCAGGTGATGAAGTCCTTCTCTCGCCTTATAGCTGGTGGCAGATCGGGCATGCCCTTGCATGGTCAGGAATCCAAGCGGTGTTCGCGGATATCGACTACTACTCCGGCACGATCTCCCCCAAAAGGGCTGAAACATTGATCACGGAGAAAACTCGCGCAATTTTCGCTGGCAATACCAAAGGGCATCCTGCATTTTGGCAAGAACTGCGCACGCTAGCTATCGAAAATGATCTGATTTTATTGGAGGATTCGACGGAGGCCATTGGCTCTCGTTATCAGGATAAACTGGTTGGCAGCTTCGGGGATAGCGCTATTTTTGCTTTTGCCCAACCCTCCGCCCTAGTCTGTGGTGAAGGGGCCATGATCGTCACGGACCATACTGAAATTGTGAGCCGTTTGCGCCAATACCGTGCGCGCGGCATCAGTGAGCGGAGCTCGGTGGTGGCACCTACCCGCCCCCCTCTACAGGCAGAAATGAGTAATATCGAGGCCGCCATAGGGCTGGTCCAGCTCGCCCGTCTGGACGGTATTTTGCAACGCCGACAGCAGGTGGAGGCGCTTTACTTTGAGTACATGAAGTCCTTTGAGGGTATCAAGGACCCTTACCACGGGCCGGATGCCACCGCAGTGCATTGGTTTGTGTACGAAGTACACCTCGGTACCCGGTTCAGCCGCAGCAGTCGGGATGCTATCGTCACCGATCTCCGCGCCCAGGGTATCGAGGCGGCCTCTTACTGCCTGCCCATGCATACCCAATCCTATTATCGCGAACGCGGCGGCGGTCATTGTCCGACCGCCGTGCGGGTGTCGGATCGTACCCTGATCCTGCCGTTTCACCCGCGTCTGGGAGAAGAGGAAATCGCGTTTATCATCGAAACCCTGAAGGATGCGTCCGTCAATGTGGGTGCTGGTGCTGCCATTTATTAACGCGTTGTTTAGTGATGTTTATTTTAATAGAGGAGAAAATGAATGCCCATTATCACCATAAAACCCAGTGGTAAAACTGTCGAGATGCCTGCGGGGACTAGTCTCGCCGCTGCAGTGATCGCTGCCGGTGAACCCATGGTCCTGAAGTGCGAAGGCAAAGGCGAATGCGATAGCTGCCATATTTTCGTCCAGGAAGGGCGGAAGAGCGTGTCGAAAATCCAGCGTCTGGAAAATGAACGCCTGGATACCATCGTTGGGGTTGGCAGCAAATCCCGTCTGGCCTGTCAGGCCATAATCGGTGAAGAGGATGTCGTCATCGAGCTTTTGGGATTTTCTTCGGGCTTATAAGGAGGTTGTGATGGAACAGTCGCTCGTCATCATTCATGCACGTTTTGCCAACGATGGCAGTGTGCGGGAAATTGGCGAGTGTCCCAGCGGGACCAGTCCTCAGGACTGGTTCAATGCGCTGAGCAGACACTCTGCCAATGGTTATGAATCTCTCTCCGGGGGAAGGGGCGTTTTTCGCCTCGAACCAGCGCTTATCGAACTGATCAAGGCTGAAGTTCTTTCCCTCGCTACATAAGGAAGCATGACCATGGATAAGGATCTTTCGGAAATCTTCAGCGGCCTTGCGGAAGGGCGCATCATTCCGTATCTCGGTCCCGGCCTGTTGCCGGAGGCCGGAGCCACCCTGCCCAGCGGGTTGCCGGCATTGGCGGAAGTGCTCAGCAGCCAGGTGACGGTGCCTCACAAGGTCCGGCGCAACCTCACCGGGGCCGCGCAGTATATCGAGAACTTCAAGCACCGCAAGACCCTTGTGGGCATGATGGACAAGACCTTTGCCGGGGATCCGCCGATCCATCCTTTGCAGCGCGACCTGGCCGCCCGGAAACTTCCGTTGATCGTCCACCTCTGGTACGACAACGGTATGGCGAAGGCGTTGGCCGAACAGGGTACACGCTGGGGACGTATCCAGGGACTCAGTCAGACCGAGCATTTTGGCCACTGGACAGGATATATGGATGCCGAGGGCCAGTCGGTCGAAGCCGCAGTGGCCGCCGAATGGGACACGATACTGTACGAGCCTTGGGGCTCACAAAGTCCGGCCAATAATTACCTCGTTTCTGATACGGATTTTGTCGAAGTGCTGACGGAAATTGACATTCAGACGCCTATTCCGGAGATCGTCCAACAACTTCGCACGGGACGGCATTTTCTTTTTGTTGGATGCCGTTTTGATGATCAGTTGCAGCGTAACTTTGCTCGGCAGATCATGAAGCGTTCATCGGATCATCATTGGGCGTTAATTGAGGCTCCGCTGACTCGAAACGAAACGCGTTTTGTGCAGGAGCAAGGGATTCGGGTGCTGCAACTTCCCTCTGACGTCCTGCTGAACGCTGCTCCCGCAGCTTTGGCAGGTTGAAGCGGGATGCAGTCCATGCTGTGGAGCAAAACCTGTGATTATTCCCTTCAGGCTTTAGTGTATGTGGCCTCTCAGCCTGAAAATATCTGTGTTCGCAGCCAGGATATAGCCGCCTATCTTTTCGACGTACCTTCTCCTTACCTATCGAAAATTCTTATGGATTTGGCGGGGAAGGGGATTCTTCAGTCCTTCAAGGGGCGTGGTGGTGGTTTTTTGCTATCGCCCGGGATACGCGAAACGCAGTTGCTGGAAATTGTAAAGCGTATAGTGGGCGAACCTTTCGCGGTAGGTTGTGTTTTGGGTTTATCTCAATGTGCCGATGAAACTGCCTGCCCGGCTCACCATGACTGGTTACCTATAAAAACCAAGGTCCTGGAATTGCTTGGTGAGCAAAGTATCGGGTGTATGGCTGACGCTATTCGTGATGGTCGCTATAATTTGCGATCGCTGCGTCAGGCGGTCTAGCAGGGGCAATGGCGGGAACAAGCGGGTAGTTAGTCACTTTCCATGAATCGTGTTAGGTCAATCGTTATATTTAGTTATATATGGAGAATGCTATGAAGGGAGTCATTCGTTATCTAATCATCTTGATGTTTTGCTTTGTTAGCCCTTGGGCACCAGCAGGCACGGTTTTGGTTGCCGCAGCCCCCAATATCAAGTTTGCTTTTGATGATCTGGAAGCTGCTTTTCACCAGCAGACTGGCATAGTTGCTAAGTCAGTTTACGCTTCCTCCGGGGCATTGACCCAGCAGATCAAGGCGGGGGCCCCTTACGACCTATTCCTAGCCGCCGATACCAAATACCCGGAATATCTTTATAAAGCAGGCATGACGGTCGGCGCTCCAAAGGTCTATGCCTATGGTAGCTTGGTGCTTTGGAGCAAGGCGCCGATGAATCTCAGCAACTGGCGATTGCTGTTGAAGAGTTCGCAAATCCAAAGAATCGCTGTCCCTAACCCGCGTCTGGCACCTTATGGTGTGGAGGCATTGCGCGCACTGAAATACTATCATCTTTGGAATTCGATCAAGGGCAAGATCATTTATGGTGAAAATCTGTTAACGGTGATCCAGTATGTCGATTCGGGGTCGGCGAATCTCTGCTTCACGGCCAAGTCACTTATGCTCGCCCCAGAGATGCGTGACCAAGGTCAATGGGTGGAAATTCCCCAAGAAGCTTATAAACCCATGGCTCAATCAGCGGTTCTGCTGAAGCGGGGTGCCAGCAACCCTGATGCAAAGAAGTTCCTAGCCTTTGTCTATTCACCTGCTGGGCGCAAAATTCTCAAGGCCAATGGTTATCGATTACCGTGAGGTCCTCAGGCCATGAACCGTCTGCACGGGCAGATCGTTGCAATTTGCAACGCTGAACACCTGGTTCTGGTGGATGTGGCGGTGGGTCTGGATTGTCTTTCGGTGGTATTACTGGCTTCCATAGATGGAGAGCCTTTGCTGCGCGTTGGTCAGCAGGTTGATCTTTGCATCAAGGAAACCGATCTGGTAATGGCGAAAGATTTGCAGGGATGTATCAGCTTGCATAATCGTTTGCCGGTCCGGGTGGAAGAAATCCACCGTGGTATTATCCTTTCAGAAATAGAGTTGGATTACCGTGGACAGGTACTGCGCTCAGTCATTACCAGCCGCTCTGCTGAACGCTTGGATTTGCGCCCCGGGGATTGCCTAGAAGTACTCATCAAGGCTAATGAGGTCGCCATTATGGAGGACAGTTATGGCTTTTGACTGGGGACCCCTGTTCCTGACCTTCAAGCTGGCAGCTATGGTTACTGTCATCCTGTGGGTCATTGGTATTCCCCTCGCCTATTGGCTGGCCCATAGCCGCGTCCGCTGGAAAACCCTTGTCGAAACCCTGGTGAGTATGCCCCTAGTTCTGCCACCTTCGGTGTTGGGCTTTTACCTGCTGTTGACCTTTAGTCCCAATTCATGGTTCGGCAGCACACTGCAACGACACCTAGGGATTCAACTCGCTTTCAGTTTTTCTGGCTTAGTAGTGGCCTCGGTCATTTTTAGCTTGCCCTTTATGGTGCATCCCATTCAGGCAGGATTTCAGAGTTTACCATTGGCGCTACAGGAGGCTGCCTATGTACTGGGCAAATCCCGGAGAGAAACACTTCTGCGTGTGCAATTGCCCAATATAAAACCTTCCTTGCTTTCTGGTACGGTTCTGGCCTTTGCCCACACCATCGGAGAATTCGGAGTCGTTCTTATGATTGGTGGTGATCTTCCTGGCACAACTAGAGTCGCTTCCATTGCTATTTTCAACGAGGTAGAGGCGCTAAATTACTCCGCTGCCAATCTCTACGCCATGGTACTTTTTGGTATTTCCTTCACCATCTTGCTCACGGTTTATGTGCTCAATAAAAAACTGTTGGGCACGTTATGATTGAACTCGTTGTGGAAAAGTCACTGAAGGGCGTGACGGGAAATTATCAACTGGATGTGGACTTACATTTGGCCGCAGGGGAAGTTGTTGCGCTCTTCGGCGCTTCTGGGGCCGGGAAAAGTACCTTGTTGCGGATGCTGGCTGGGCTGATTTCACCAAGTCGGGGCTATATCAAGGTGGACAATGTGTTGTGGTTTGACAGTGCCAAGCAGATTTGTCTACCACCCCAGAAACGGCAAGTCGGCATGGTGTTTCAGGACTATTCTTTGTTTCCTCACCTGAACGTGCGGGATAACCTCCGTTTTGCGCTAGTCGATAAAAAAGATCTGAAAGCTGTGGATGCGATGCTCGTCCTCACCGGCCTTGAAAATCTTCAAGACAGATTTCCAGCCAGCCTCTCGGGTGGCCAACGACAGCGGGTCGCATTGGCGCGTGCTATGTTGCGTCGACCACGGGTATTACTCCTAGATGAACCCTTATCGGCCTTGGATCATGCCATGCGTACCCAACTCCAAGATGAAATTCTGGCATTGCACCGACGATTTGAGACCACCATCATTCTCGTCAGTCATGACCTTGCCGAGGTGTTCAAAATGGCGCAACGTGTTTGCTATCTTGAAAATGGTAAAATTCGCGAAGATGGCTCACCGCTAAAGGTTTTCTCACCACAACATCTCTTGGGGCGCTGGCAGGTGCACGCTGAAGTTCTAGCCATAGTACCTTTGGATATGCTCTGGAGTGTCGCCTTATTGATCGGTAACCAGATTACCCGCATCGTCGCCAGCACAGATGAAGTACAAGGCCTCAATCCGGGCGACAAGGTATTGCTTTTTCAACAAGCCTTCCACCCCATGCTGATCAAGATTCCCTGATCTATTGCGCGCCGTTTTATATGGGGCGAATTTCCACACCGATATTCGCTGGTACAGCGTGATAGACGGCACTGGTTACAAGCGCGTCCATGCCAGTTGCTGCGTAATCCTGAACATTGGCATGAGTTATTCCACCTGCGGCAAACAACGTCACCTCCGGTGCCACGACGCGCAACTTCGCGGCAATTTCCGCAAGTTGCGCGGGTGCCATTTTATCAAATTGAATTCCGGCTACTCCGGCTTGGGCCAAGGCCAGAGCATCAGCCGTGGTGTGATCGGATTTCTGCAGTTCAACCACAATCTTGCTGGAAGGAGCCTGTCTCTTGTAATAAGCCAACTGTTGCAAGAATGGCGATAAACCCCCTAAAAAATCCAGATGCTGGTCAAATACCAGAATGCTTTCCGAGAGTCCCAAGCGGTGCGGTAGAATCCCGCCTGCAAGTGCAGCCATGACGGCAAAGCGCCGAATTCCGGGGATATTCTTGCGTGTCGCGACCACGGACACAAGTGGGTTTATTTGATGCGCCTGATGGAGTAATTGAGCGGAGTAAGTTGCGATGCCGCACGCATACTCCAAAACGTTTTGTGTGACCTTCCAGGCAGAATGAGCAGAACTTGCGGAACCCTCTGCAGCGAGTACGGTGGTTCCTGTTGAGATTAATGCGCCCGACGGCCGACTTTCGGTCACGGTAAGGCCGCAGGCGTCTAATATCTTCACGGCGAGTTCGGTACCGGCGACCGTAATATTCTGGCGGCAGTGAAAACGCATGCTGGCGGCTTGGTCACCAATGCCCAGCATCCGGGTGGTGAGGTCCAAGAAAGGCTGATCTTCCTGGATGAGTGCGGCAATTTCTTGCGGGGAGAAGAACATGGTTTAGCCCATAATTGCAGTGAACCATCAGCGATGGCAGACTAAAGTCCGCGCCAGCTTCTTATAACGCGTGACCCAGTAAGGGTGCGCTCTGTTTCGCCGAGCGGTCAATTGTCTATAAACAGTGGCTTTAAGGTTTTTCGATGCCGACTTCGCTAGCTTTGATTACTGCGTAAACTTCATCTCCTATCTTGAGGTCGAGGCGTTCGACGCTGCGTGTGGTAATCACCGAGGCTATCGTTCCGGCGGCCGTCTCCACCACAATTTCCGAAACTGCCACCCCTTTGATGATTTCGCTCACTTGACCCTTCAAATGGTTACGCAAACTGCTCTCCATGGCATCGATCCTCAATAACGCAAATAATAAGATGCTAATATATCATGCTTAATGATCAGGGAATAGAGAATTCGGGTGGCAACTGGATAGAAACATAACGCAGTTGCAAATATTCCTCCAACCCCCATTTGCCGCCCTCGGCGCCCAGTCCGGAAAGCTTATTGCCTCCGAAAGGCGCTTGCGGGGTTGCGGGAGAGCCGTCATTGACGCCGATGATGCCGCATTGCAGCGCCTCCGCGACGCGGTAAGCGCGTCCGAGATCGCGGGTCCAGAGATAAGCGGCTAGGCCATAGGGGGTGTCATTGGCGCGGGCGATAGCTTCCACTTCGCTGCGAAACCCCTGTATGGGCAGCAGGGGGCTGAAGCTTTCTTCACGGAATATACGGCTCTGCGGATCAAGGTCGGCGAGGAGGGTCGGGGAGCACCACAGGCCTTGTGCATCCCCTCCGCATAGAAGTCTCGCACCCCGATCTAGGGCATCCTGCAATTGCGCGTTGAACTTCTGGACAGCCGCTTCGGAAACCAGCGGCCCGATGTCAGTGTCCTCTGCAAAAGGGTCTCCAACCTTGAGGTGACCCATAGCTTCAATGTAGCGTGCGGTAAACTCCGGCAGGATCGCATCATCCACATACAAGCGGTTGGCGGCGACACAGGACTGGCCGGCATAGCGGAATTTGGCATGGATGGTCATGGCCACCGCAGCGTCGATGTCCGCATCGGCAAAAATCAGCACAGGCGCATGCCCGCCCAGCTCCAGAGAAAGCCGTTTGATGGTCGGCGATCCCTGCGCATAAAGCTTTTGCCCGACCGCTGTGGAGCCGGTAAAGCTCAACTTGGCTATGCGCGAGTCCGCCATCAGCCGTTCCGCCAGTGGCGCAGGATCAGAGGCGGGGAGCACCTGCAGGGTGCCTGCGGGTCCTTCCGCCTCCGCCCAGAGTTCGGCAAGTTTCAATGCGGAGAGCGGGGTTTGCTCGTCGGGCTTGAGGATGACCGTACAGCCGGCTGCCAGAGCCGGCGCTATTTTGCGAACGACCATGGAGACCGGGCTGTTCCACGGCGTAATGGCGAATACCGGACCAACCGGCACTTTCCAGATCTGCAAGCGCTTGTCCGGAAACTGGGAGGGGATGCTTTCACCGGTGATGCGTTTGCATTCTTCGGCGTACCAGCGCGCTAGGGCGACTGCGGTTTTGATTTCGGCACGACTCTGGCGTATGGGTTTGCCCATTTCCCAGGTAATGAGACGGGCGAGGTCTTCTGCGTGAATCTGGAGGAGATCCGCCCAACGGCTGAGGATGGTCGCGCGCTGGTAGACGGTAGTTTGACGCCAGGTTGCAAAAGCGACCGTTGCCGCCTGCGCCGCTGCTTCAGCCTCCCGAGTTCCGCAATCGGACACTTCGGCGAGTATCTGTTGATCGACCGGGCTCCGTACCACAAAGCGCGTCCTGAGATCTGTCCAGCGTCCTTCGATGAATGCGGCTGTCGGTGCAAGGGGCATGAGGTTTTCCTGTATGCGGTGGGAGGTAGCCGGGACTGTCTACTATTGTCAGGATACCTCACCCAAGTAATCCAACGCTTCGTGGGCGATCGGGTTTCCTGATCGGGCCGTTTGCGCCCAAAACAACAGCGGAGCCGAATATCTTCTTTCTAAGATATCTGTTTTTCATCTTTCCAAGAAATTATCTTGGCTTATCTCTCTAATGAAAAAATAGCATTGGACGCTGCTTTGATCCAACTCCAGACTCTAACTGAAGCTTTAAGTCTGTGTGGATAGGTTCATGAACCAGTTTTTTGAAAGGCCTCATGGACCGCTTGCGGTGAAAGTGATCCGCCGGCCACCGACGGTGCCCAAGGTGCCGGCATTTTTATCCACGCGGCACAACCAATGAACGGAGATAGTCATGAAAAAACCCATAGTAGCTGCGATTCTTTCCGCAATGTTCGCGATTCCTACTTTGTCTCATGCTGAAACCCTCAAGGATTGGCTCATGCAGAGCCAGGTGAGCGGCAATATTCGATCTTATTATTTCAATCAGCTCTATAGTGGCTCGCCGCTGCCGAATAAATATGCCTATTCCTTGGGCGGCATGCTTAAGGTGCAGACGGCTCCGGTCTACGGGGTAAGCGCGACGGTAGCCTTTTACACGGCCAATGACCTGGGAGCCAATGACACCGGCGGCGAGCAGCGGCATCTGGACCCCCTGCTTATGGGCGACCGAACTTCCCTCAATGTTTTGGGTCAGGCATATCTGCAGTACGAGGACCCTTGGGTGCAGGTGCGGGTAGGTAACCTACTTCTCAGTACCCCCTGGATGAATCCCTCGGACGCTTTCATGATCCCCAGCGCTTTTCAGGGGATAGCGATACGGGTGACCCCTATCCAAAATCTTCAGATCATCGGCATCCGCGAATTTCGCTTCAAAAACCGCACCCAGGCCGACTATCATCGCCAGACGCTGCTGAATTACAACGATCATTACCGCGATCTGCCCGACAATAGCATCGGCACCTTAGCCTTTGGTCTTAAAGGATATCTTATGGGCGTGCATGCGTCGGCTTGGTTTTATCGTTTTTACAATCTCACGAATATGTTTTATGGCACGCTGGGTTACACGGCTCCGACCCTGGCCGGGCATTTCCGGCCCTTCGCCGATTTTCAGTATGCCCGGGAATGGGCGAGCGGCACCCAACTGGCAGGGCCGGTGAATGCCACGGTTTATGGCGGCATGGTGGGGGTTCGGGGAGATTTCGACGGTGTGACGGGGCAGATTTTCGCCGCTTATGACCAGATGCCCACTCGTGCCGTCACTTTGGCCAACGGCCAGACCCTATATAATGGTGGATTTATCTCTCCTTATACGCAGCAATACAGTGCCGATCCGCTGTACACCAGCATCATGGATTATGGTCTGGTAGCCGCATCGGCTTCGGGGCACGCCTGGAAATTGGGTTTCTTGCTACATCCCTTGCCCCATGTGCGGATCAAATATTCGTACAGCATCTATGAAACCGCACCTTATCTACCCAATGTGACCGCCAATTATCTGGATGTGACCTACAGCCCGGGCGGTTTCTGGAAAGGCCTCTCCCTGCGTAACCGCCTCGCTCTCGATCACAGCAATCCCTATGGAGACTATCATGGGACCTTCATTGATGATCGCCTCATGCTGCAATATCGCTTTTGATCCGCAGAATACCGGAGCAGCGCCCAAGAGATCTGCCGATTGGGCCACAAACCGTTATGCGAATCGGGGTGTTGAGCGAGGTGTCAATCAGCGCTTATGACTGGTCAGTTTTAGCCGGAATCAGCATCAAGATTATTCACACAAAATCAGATCAATATTCTGGCAATTATTGCTCTCCTTCAGGAAGTTATGAAGCTAATTTTCATGACATATCGCGGTAAAATTCTGACGCTGACAGGTGGCTAACGGGTGGCGCTGATTAACACTGGGCGAGCAATGACCAGGGGGTTGAACCTGATGTGGTCATGGTGAGTTGCGGTGACGTGCCGACTCTGGAGTCCCTGGCCGCCACCGCCCTACTGCGTCAACACGTGCCCGACATCAAGGTTCGATTCGTGAATGTAGTCGACTTGTTCAAGTTGGTACCCCATACCGAACACGCACACGGGATGACGGATCGGGAGTTCGAGGCGCTGTTCACTTCCAGCCAGCCGGTGATCTTCAATTTCCACTCTTACCCGTGGCTCATCCACCGATTAACCTACCGGCGACCCGGACAGCATCATATTCATGTGCGTGGTTACAAAGAGAAAGGCAATATCAACACGCCCCTGGAACTCGCGATCCTGAATCAGACGGATCGTTTCAGCTTGGCCATTGACGCCATTGACCGGATACCCCGCCTCTGTGACACGGGGTCCTGTGCGCGAGAAGCACTGCTTGATCAACAGGTTGCCTGTAAGAACCATGCCTACGAGTTTGGGGTGGATCGACAAGATGTCATGGATTGGAAGTGGCCATTTTAGTGCTGCACCTTGTTTTTAAAGTGGGTCGTTTACTGGATAGACCATAAAATGACAGTTTGAAGGGCACGGGTTGAGTCCACAAATCTAAGAGGTGCGATATGCCTTATATAATTCATGATTTCATCACGAACTTCATCGTCCCAATAGTTTTATTTATGGTTGCAATTATTCTGATTAGGGCGACTGTAAAAATTCTGCGGCAATATGAACGGGCTGTAAGCGTCTAAGCAACCCACCTTCCCAAACTTTCTGACCTAACCGATCCTGACCCGCATACCGCGAGGAGGGATGGTTATGACGAAGGACGAGAAGGCTGCCTATTGGCGGCAACAGATAG
>Ga0172382_10006305_pt1 | contig 17300 bp, 20 predicted proteins | sample Leawel138RmetaG_FD_122245 | JGI IMG/M metagenome (GOLD analysis project Ga0172382, IMG submission 122245) | Leachate microbial communities from a municipal landfill in Southern Ontario, Canada - Leachate well 138R metaG | ecosystem: Engineered > Solid waste > Landfill > Unclassified | place...
CTGGGGGGCCGGAACAGGCCCACCAGGTCCAATCACTTGCCCCGGAGGGGCCACCTTTGAGGGGGTTACGAGCTCGCCGCCACCACCGACATGAGCGGAGCGCGGGGCCGGCCTTTCATCGCACCGTCTACCTATCGCCTCGGCGGCACGATGCCCGCAGGACGGGCGCGGTCAAGGCTGCGCGCTTGCGCGCACCCGAAGGGCTTGGCCTTGACCGAAGAAGCCCGGCCGGAGGGCATCCTGCCGACGAAATAGGCGATAGGGGGACGGTGTGATGGCCCCGCGCGGAGCGGGAACCTGGGCGCCGCTGTTGGGGGTGAAGGAAGGGGGGAGTGCAGAGGGGCGCAGCCCCTCTGCTGGCTTGCAATTCTTGGTGTTCTGTTTGACAGAACCCGTATCATGGAACATCATGGTTTATGATTCACTCGTTCGCGTGCCCCGATACCGAGGCGCTTTTTCACAGTCAATCAGTGCCCCGGTTCCGCAACATCGAACGGGTGGCGCGGCGCAAGCTTTTGCAACTCCATGCCGCGGCCGAGCTGGCCAGCTTGCGGATTCCGCCTGGCAATCGGCTGGAGGCACTAAAGGGAGATCGTAAAGGCCGGCACAGCATCCGTATCAACGACCAATGGAGAATCTGCTTCATATGGCACGAAGACGGGGCGCACCAGGTCGAAATAGTGGATTACCACTAGGAGGGAACATGACTGAACTACTCGACGAGATTCATCCCGGTGAAATCCTACTGGAGGACTTCATGAAGCCGATGGGGATCACCGCACGTCGGCTCGCGGCGGACATCGATGTACCCCCCAGCCGCATCAGTGACGTGGTGCACGGTCGCCGGCCCATCACGGCCGATACGGCATTGCGTCTAGGGCTCTACTTTCGCATGGAGCCGCGGTTCTGGATGAACCTACAGGCCGAATACGACATGCGGATGGTGTCCCGCGAGCTGACGGACAAGATCGCGCCCCGCATCCGCACTTTTCACCATGACGCCGCCTGAAGTTCAGCCGCCGGTATTCTTTACCAGCGTGTGGAATGCCATCGAGAACGCCCCGGCCGAGGCGGCGCGCCGACTTGGGGTGGTCCGGCCCCGGATCTCCGACCTCATGCGGGGTAAGGTGGATCTGTTCTGCCTCAATGACCTCGTCAATATGGCGGCTACCGGCCCAGGTGCTGCAACACGTCTCGCGATAGCCGAGCTGGAAGCTGGTGACGGTCAGCGATTCCGTGGTGTGGGTGCGCTTATGGACGACCTTCATCAGGGCGATTGACGGCTCCTGGCCCGAACGGCTGGCCGTAAGCCACCGTCGTATCCTGAACCAGATTGAACGGTGAAGCCGTCGATGCGTTCTGCCATTTCCAGCACTGATCTATCCTCGTAGCCTGAACCGACTTTCGCGGGCGAAAGTCGGTAGTCGTGCCTATTCCCGTTCCTGCGCCGCCGCCACGCTAGATACGGAGAAGCGCCCGGCCGCCTTTGCCTCCCGTAGGACAGACTTAAGTTCAGTTGGAGGGACATCGGCCAGCCCGAGATCGACCATCACCTTCCATGCCGCATCCCTTACCTTGGCAAGCCGCCGCTCTTCTTTTTCCCGGTCACGCGCTTCCATCGCCTTAAGCTTGTCCTGCATTTTTTTGATTCTAGCCTGAAGCTTCGTCTTCTCATCGACGGGCATTTTTTCGGTCATTGCTCATATCCTTGTTTGGAGAAGAAGTCCCGATTTTACCGGCCCATTTCTCTCCATGCCAGCGCGGCGGAGACCTCTTCCTCTCTCCGGGGCCGGAGAGAGGAAGAGAAAACACTCCCCCTTCGGGGGCCCCCAAAAAATTTCCACACCATACGCAACTAGTCGTTGCATGACTAACTGGCTGATTACACGGGCCTTTGTTCGTATACAACGGGCGCATGGCATACTATTGCTGCTTTCACTTTGAAAGCGCACGTCGCCTTTGGAATCAAAGGCTTATTGATTTCAATATTGTAGTCATGGAAAATCGCGACCTATGAGCCAGTCATCCATCCCAGTGCGGTTCGATCCCGAGACCATCAGCTTCTTGTCTGCTGAAGCAGCACGGCACGGCGTGTCTCGATCTGAGTACATCCGTCGGCTTGTCGCTCGTGGCATTTTGGCGCAGTCGCTGGAAGATGCCGTCGCAGAAATTCGCGGCATTTCTGGCGCGAACAGCGGAGGGGTCACCGAAGCGGGTTTTCGTGTTTTGCTGGAGGCACTGCTAGAGGTACGTGCTCTGTTACGTCTTGTTTCGGCTCGTTCGTATCCGGATGGACCGACGGAAGCGCGTCGGCTTGCTGCGGATGAAGTAGCGGCACTGCTTGGGCCAATAGAGGACGAAACAAGCCATGTCGATTAGGAGGTCAGGGCACATCGAGCACACTGTTCGTGGTGCAGACACACTGTTGCACCAGGGGTCCATGCTCGCCAAAGCGGCGCTTTTCGCGATAGGGGCAGGACTCGTTGTGTGTTCCGTAGTGGTGTCTACCGGATGGGCATTGGTGACAACCGAGGAACAGCGACACTATGCCGGAAAATATGTAGCCGGCCGTCTCAAGAATTTCTTTTTCCTCGAAAGGTCACCAGTAGACCTTGAAGTCAATGGCCGAGTTGTGTCGGTTCCAGCGCGTCAGGCGGTGGAACTCACCAGTGGCGTTTATAGCACGGTCACATCACGGCTAGCGCCGTTCTTTTTGCTCGGTTTCGGTGCCGGCGCCTTCACGTCCTCAGCGCTGATTGTGTATTGGCGGCGGCGCGGCATAAGACAAGCCCAGGATGAGCATATCCGAGGCTCCACCTTGGTGGATGAGGCGGTCTTATCGGAGCTGATTCGGGATGATGGGAAGGCGAGCCAAATCACCATAGGCGGGGTTCCGACTGTTCGGGGCGGCGAGATGCTGCACACGATGATTTCGGGTGCCGTCGGTACAGGGAAGAGTGTGGCAATTCTTGAGATTCTGGATAGCGTCCGCGCACAAGGAAAACGGGCGATTGTGTACGATCCAACCGGCGAGTTCACCCAAGCGTTCTATCGGGAAGGGCGTGACGTTGTCCTGAATCCGCTCGATGCCAGGAGCCCAAATTGGAACCTATGGCGAGAGATCCGGAGTGACTTTGACTACCGGAGTTTTGCAGCGGCACTTGTTCAGGTGAAGAGCCAGTCAGACCCATTTTTCGAGCAGGCCGCCCGGATCATTGCGGAGGAGCTTTTCCGTCGGTTGGCCGAGAAGGGGGATGCGACTAATAAGGCGGTGTACGATGCAGCCGCCCGCCTCACACTGCCTGAGCTGTATCAGCTATTGCGTGGCACAAGCGGTGCCAATTTGATCGACCCGGCTGGGGAACGTACTGCCTTGTCAGTGCGATCCACATTCCTAAACGCCATGAATGCGTTCCGTTACCTACATGATGAGGGTGCCATGTTCTCGATCCGGGGCTGGGTCGAGGATGGGTCCACCGATTCCTGGCTTTTCATCCCGAGCCGCCGCGACCAGCACGAGGCCATCAAGCCGCTGATAACGCTATGGCTGGATACGGCCATCCGCGGTGTCATGAACCTCCCCCCTGTGCGCGAGCCGCGTTTTTGGCTGGTGGTCGATGAGCTACCCAGCTTGCAGAAGATTGAAGCGCTGCAGACGGCCGTGACCGAGACGCGGAAATATGGTCTCTGCGGCGTGTTTGGCACTCAGGCGGTGTCTCAGCTCCGCGAGCTCTACGGCAGGGACGGGGCGCAGACCATCATGGGCATGTGCCAGACCTGGCTGGTGCTGCGGGTGGCCGATTCAGAAACCGCCCAATATCTGAGCGATACGCTCGGCAAAGCTGAGCAGCAGGAAAAGGATGAAAACCTCAGTTTTGGATCGGAGCCGAACCGCGACGGGACAAACCTCCAATCGCGGCGCACGGAGCGTGCCATTGTGCTGCCATCCGAGATTACGCACCTGCCCGACCTACAGGGCTATCTTCGGGTGCCCGGCGCCTATCCAGTGGGTCACGTTACCCTGCGGTACAGGGAGCGAGAGGCGCTTGCGGCACCGTTCGTGCCGCGCCATCGAGACGTATTTGCCCCTGCGCCGGCGGCCGCTGGCGATGACATTCCGGCCGATCCATTTGCGTAGGGGGCAATGCGATGCTGTCGGCCAAAGTCCTGACCAATGCTCAACAGGCTGAACACTACTTCAGCCAGGACAACTACTACACGAGCGAAGAGGGATTCGAGCACTCGGCTTGGGCCGGCAAAGGCGCGGCCGCCCTCGGCCTATCTGGCGGCGTCCACCGAGAGCAGTTCATGGAGCTGCTACAGGGCAAAGTGGAGGGCCAGGAACTCGGCAAGATGGTCCGGAACGAGCAGACCGGTGCGCTCGAGCGGGATCATCGGCCGGGCGTCGATATGACCTTCTCCGCCCCCAAGAGCGTATCCCTACTAGCCGAAGTCGCCGGGGATGAGCGGGTACAGCAGGCCCACGATATGGCTGTAATGGATGCGCTGGCCTACCTGGAGCGCGTCGCGGCACAGGCGCGAACCACCACGGGCGGGATCACCACACGGGAAGACACTGGCAACCTGGTGGCGGCCACGTTCCGCCACGACACCAGCCGTGAGCTGGACCCTAACACCCATACCCATGCCGTGATTATGAATATCACTAAGCGGGCCGATGGGAAATGGCGATCAGTCACTAACGAAGAGCTGCTGGGCCATATCAAAGCTGCGGGAGCGATGTATAGAGCCAGCTTGGCAGAGCGGGTGTCAGGCCTCGGGTACGAAATCGAGCGAACCCATTCGGATGGTAGGTGGGAAGTCAAGGGTTTCACTAAGACCCAACTGGACCACTTTTCCCAGCGAAGCGGCCAGATCGAGCAGGCGCTGGAGGCGCGCGGAAAGACCCGCGCCACCGCCACAACTGACGAGAAGCAGACGGCGGCGCTGGACACCCGCAAGGCCAAAAAGGAGGTAGATCGGGGCCACCTTCATGAGGAATGGCTTTCGCGTGCGAAAGACGTGGAGATCGATTGGGATGCTATTCCCCGGAACAAGGCTCCGACTTTCGCGCGCGAAAGTTCGGCTGAGCTCTACCTCCGCGCCAAGGAGGCGGTGGAGTATGCCACCCAGCACCTGAGCGAGCGCCAGAGTTCATTCGCCCATAAGGACCTCTACCGCGCGGCGCTGGAGGCCGGTATCGGCCGGACCACCGTCCAGGCCATCGATAAGGCGATCAAGGAAGCCAGGAAGACGGGAACCTTAATCGATACCGGCAATAAGACATGGACGACCAGGGGCGCCGTGACCGCCGAGCTGCGCATGGTCGATGCCCTGCAACGCTCGAAGGGCAACGCAGCCACGATCGCGAAGAGCAGCGCCGTCCAGTCCAAGATTGCCGGCGCCGAGAAGCGCTTGCTCAAGGATGGCACGATAAAGCACGGGCTGAACGCCGGACAACAGGACGCCGCCAAGCTAATCCTGGGTAGCACAGACCGATATGTCGGAGTGCAGGGGTATGCCGGCACCGGTAAGACCACCATGCTCAGCGTCGTTAAAGCGGTCGCAGAGGACCAGGGTTACCAGGTGATTGGTCTGGCGCAGAGCGCGTCAGCGGCCGAAACCCTCCAGTCCGAGACGGGGATCAAGAGCCAAACGATCGCTGGCTGGCTTTTGGCGCAAAGGAAAGTCGAGGAACGAAAGCAGAATGAACCTCTCCCCAGAGTCGATCGTAATTCGAAAAAGCCAGTCAGTCGCGATGTGATGGGCAACCGCTACCTGGAAATTCCGGGCAGCATGTTCCGCCAAAGGCAGCTTCTGGTGGCGCGGGGCACCATTGGCAATTCGTTGACCTTGGCCGCCGTGGACAAACTGCGCGCGATGCGGCCAGAGGGCATTCTTGCAAAGGCCGCTCACTCTCACGCCTTTGAAACGGCCAAAGGCATGGTGAAGTGGGAGAGGGCCAACACCACCGACCATGTGTTGTATCGCTCGGCCGAACTCGCCTCCAAGGTCACCGGATTGTTCCAGCAACCGGGGAAGGGTGAGGCTGCCAGCAAGAAGCTCATTGTCGTTGACGAGGCCTCCTTAGCTTCGCAAAAGGACGTTAACCGGCTCATGGCCGAGGCCGAGAAATTGGGGGCAAAGGTGGTGTTTACAGGGGACTCCCGCCAGCTATCGGCCGTCAGCGCCGGCAAACCGTTTGAGCTACTTCAAGAACGGGGCATGCAGACGGCCCATATGACCGAAATCCACCGGCAGACGACCGATCCGCTCAAGCAGGCCGTGGCAAGCATCATCGAGCGTCGGGAGCAGGACGCTTTCCAAAAGCTTGAGGACAACTTGGTTGAGCTGCGGGACAACGACCGTCTGACGGCCCGGATTGTCGCGGATGTGCGCCAGGATGTGGCGCAAGAGATCCGCGCCGCAATGGACGGTAAGGAGCCACCGAAGGATACCTTGATCATCACCGCCTTGAACGCCGATCGGCAGGCAATCAATGGGGGAGTGCGTCAGGCCCTCAAAGAGGATGGGGTGATTGCCGGTCCTGCGCGGGATGCCGAGGTTCTGGTGAATCGTGCGCTGACCAAGGCACAGTCCTCGCATGTGGAGACCTACCAAAACGGGGATGTGGTGCGCTTCGGCCGTGACTACAAGAGCCTTGGCGTAACTACTGGGCAATACGCCCGTGTCACCGGCGTAGATGCCCAACGGGGAGTGGTGCAACTGGAGACTGATGCCGGCGCTATCGAGTGGCGGCCGCCGAAACAATCCAAGGTAGAGGTGTACCGTGCCGAGACCCGCGAGCTCCAGACCGGCGACAAAATCAGGTTCACGCGCAACGACAAGGACCGTGGGCTGAATAATGGCGATGTGGGCTACGTGAAGGCCATCGACGGCCATAAGGCCATCGTCCAGGTCAAAGGCAAGACCACCACTCTCGATCTGCGCCAGACAAAGCATTGGGACTACGCCTACGCCTCGACTATCCATGCGTCCCAGGGCAAGACCGTCGATGCTACTGCATTCCACATCCGCGGCCAGTCAGGGGCTGTATTCGGCAATCGGGCTTGGTATGTGGGCGCGACCCGCGCCCGGCACGAGCTGCGCATCTACACGGATGATAAGGACGCCGCACTTAAGGCGGTAGGTCGGGAGCAGCACAAGACCAGCGCCCTTGAGGCGATTGGGCAGGGCCGGGAGCAGCAGCGCGAAGGCGCCGCCCGAGGATATTCACGGTAGAAGGAGAAACTTTCATGCGACGGAGACTCACGATAGCGGTACTTCTGGCCCTTTCGGCTCCCGCCATGGCGCAGGCGCAGAAGCTCACGGATCAGGCCCGGCGGGAACAGCAGGCTGAAGAGCACAAGAGCCCCAATATCAAGCGGCGTGAGCAGGCGGCCGCCAATTACCAGCGCGCCATGCAACTATTTCAGGCTGGCGATTACGTCGTAGCGGCCGCCCTCTTCGAGCTCTCCGCAAACCAGGGAAACCGGGATGCACAGATTATGACCGCGCGGCTATATGAGGATGGCACCAAGGGGCTGCCACTCGATGAAGGCAAGGCCCAGTACTGGCGCCTTCGTCTTTACGATCGGCTTCTGCCTGATCACGACATCACAGGGCCGAACCACTTGGAGGCCGAAGACTTGGGCGGTATCGAGTATCTGTGCGGAGGCCAGCCATTGTATACCGACTCCACAGCCGTCCCTGACCCAGAACGTGGGCTGCAATTACTGAATGAGCTATCGCGGTTTTCGGCAATGGGGATGAGTCCCTGGGCTGCCCGTGAGAACCACGTGCGCGTTACTTTCTTGAAGTACCAGTGCTATAGCCGCACACAGAACCCGGATCCCAAGGTCGCAGAGCAGTACCTATCGGAAGCCGGTCGAATCGCGAATAGCTCAGAACGCGATAACACTAAGAATTTGCGCTATCTGCCACGCGTGAAGGAAGAGGCGAAGCGCTGTGCCGGCTGCTATCGAACCCCCCCGTCTTTCAAGCTCTACGATCGTCAATCGGCGATAACTAGATATGAGTCGGCCGCGGCCACCGGCGACGTGAAGGCACAGATCGCCCTTTACGAGGCCTACAGTGACGGGCGTGGTGCACCCCAGGACCGGAGAAAGGCCTTTGACTGGATTGTGCGGGCGGCTGAGCAGGGGGATGCGTTCGCGGCCTCCATTGTCGGGGAAGCCTACCTGCAAGGGTACGCCCCCGTAGAGCATGACATCCAAGCCGCGCTCACCTGGCTTACGAAAGGTGCCGAGCGCGGCAATTGGACGGCCGCGTATCAGTTGGCCCAGATGTACGACGAGGGGATCGGGGTGGCCTCTGACGCGAGGCGGGCCAAGGCGTGGCTCGCCCGTTGTTCGGAACTGGCGGGTGACAACGCCTTGGCGGCAAAGCTCTGTCCTGGCGCTGGCCGCGCGGTCGGTAACGGCTCCGCACTACAGAAGGCGTTTCAACAATGAGGGGCGCACCATTCATTCCGGTGGTGTGCGGCCTTCTGACCATGACTTCGGCCGCACTAGCCACGTCGGTTGGCACCGAGACGCGCGAGGGGACCGAGACCCGGCAGGGACGCACCATCGAGAACAGCGAGAATGTCCAGATCCGCAAGGGGCAGACACAACGCTCCACCACGGGCTCTGATCAGCGGAGCGCTGATGAGCGCGCCCGTGAGGCGCGCCAAACCGATGATATCTCGGCCGAGCTACAGGGTTCGTCCCTCTTCGTTCCCATGATCCAGGATATCGAGCTGGGGCACGTGGACACGGGAGGGAATCCGATTGCGGCGATATTTCGGGAATGCCAGTTCTTTACCAACATACCCGCCATCCCCATTGCACTCGGTCCCAACCCGGACCCGATATATTTGAACTACCTCCATGCAGGTGGAAAGGTTGGGGCCATCAAATGGCCAAGTGGCACTAATACGCGCACCAGGGTATCTGGCGAGCTGGTATGGAAACGCTACGCCTGGTATGACCGTCCGCTAGCGCATCGATTCGACACCCCGCGCAACTTGGTGCGGTGTAACTTCGCGTATGGCCACACCGTAGCAGCCGCAATGCGCAATCTCGCGGCCGATGGCGCTATCCGAGAAACACCGCTCAAGGAAAAAGTGGTGTTGGTGCGCGGCGACCTCGAGGACTTGGCGGCACAGGCCCTAGTTGCGGCGATGCGGTCGCCTACGGTGCAGCGGCAGATTGAGGCCGATACGCGCCGCGTGACAGGCGCCGATTGTCTGATTCCCAATATTCTCGGAATCCAACAGGGTACGTGGGAGTGGCAGTGCGGTCCGTTAAAAGTGGACCCCACTCGCCTCCAGGCCACAATGGGCGGAACGACCGTCCTGGCCGAGAACCAGTTTATGGGGCAGCGCTTGAGCTTCGCCCAAGTGTCCGGCCACACCATCAACGCCCGCTCCAGCGATAGTCAATCGAAATACTCGTCTCGTGAGACTGGCCGCGAGGATGCCCGCGACGTGTCGATGGGCAAGCGCCGTTCCGACTCCCTCGATCAGACAACCACCACCGGTACATCCGGTACCGCCAATACCAACGCAAGCCCCAGATAGGGAGATCATAAACATGAAAGCACTTACAACAGCTCTGATCGGTACGGGTGCCGGCGCCGTGGTCTTGCTCGCATATCTATCGCTCGGGCAGCAGGCCGAGACCAAGAAGGATGTGGCGGCCGATAAGGCCCGAATTGAGGTCGAGCGTGCGAAGTTCGACCGCCAGTTTGACCAGGCATGGGCGGCCTTCGACGGCAAGAAATTGTCTCAGGAGCAGCAAGACACCCATGACCAGCGCATCCAGGAGGCCGAGCAGGCCTTGGCCGAGGCGCGCGGTGCTCTCAGCGCTGCCGGCGAGGCCTCAGAGCGTGACCTGGCCGAACTCAAGGCAGCTATCGACTCCGTGGATCAACAACGATGAAAGGAGCACTACCAATGAACCTCAAATATCTGACTGCTGCTGGACTGCTTGCTGTCGGCATGGTCGCGCATGCCTCCGAGGACAACTCCGTCATGGTCAGCCAGGATGGGCGTATTCTGCGAGCGCATGGCACCCCCTCTTCTATTCAGATCGGCGCATCCGCTTTTGACCCGATGTTCGATGGCCACTCCCGATCGGCCGCCAACTATCGCCCCGATCCGCGTGTGGTGCCGGCAACGTGCCGCACCGTCGACATGCGCGGATATCTGGCGCGTGCCGAAATAGCCTCCCCTGGCCGCATCGAGGGTGTGCCCTACGGCCCCAAGATTGTCGGTGCCTGGTTCGAGGCAGTGGATATTGCCGGCCGGGAACCTGATTCCCTGTTCTTCTGTATGACCCAAGACGGTGAGCAGGTCTTCCCAGCCAAGGTGGCCACGTTCTACCCGGCCTATGAGTATCGGGTGGGCGCCGGCGGAACTCAGCCGAAGCAAGGGCAGATCGTCACGATCCTTGATGGTGACCTGGTGGTGGGCGTGGTGTTCTGGTCCCGGCCGGAGATCGAATCGAAGTATTTGTCGATGCATTTTGATCAGTGAAGCGACTTTCGCGCGCGAAAGTTCCCCGGACTCGTCTATCACGGCACCTTTTCTGGCGTTGCCCGGTCGGGACTTTCGCACGCGAAAGTCATAGGAGTGACCCATGACAGAACAACAGCAAGAACGCCAGCCACCCCGCCGCCGGCGCCGGATTTACCCCGAGCGGCGGATTGTGTCCCTACGGCTGTCCATCCCGCTTCATGAGGCTCTATCCGAGTACGTCGATGAGCGCCGCATCCCTATAAACACCTACTTGGTGAAGCTCATCGAGGCCGACTTGGCGCGTCAAAACCGACTTTCGCGCGCGAAAGTTCCAGGTTGCGCGATAGACGACAACGCATGAACGCCGACCGCTATACCTATCGTGTCACCTGGTCTTCAGCGGACGGAGAGCACGTCGGCCTGTGCGCGGAGTTCCCTTCCCTGTCCTGGTTGGCTAAAAGCCCGGACGAGGCCCTGCAGGGCATCCGCCGCCTGGTGGCCGAGGCGACCGCCGACATGGAGGCCTCCGGGGAGCTGCTGCCGATGTACCGCGATAGACGACAGTCACCGGATGAGGGTCTTTTCGAGCGTGTAGGCGTGCGCTATGAGGTCGCCCTGGATATCCTGGGGGCCATCATCGCCCACTGGGCGGCCGTAACCGCCGCCGAGCGCGACAAGCCCACGCCGGAGGCCTCCATCATCACCGAGGCCGAACGTGCGCGCGCAGAACTCCGGGTGCTGCGGGATGCTCTCGACCCCCGCGACAGTCAGCAGATTGAGGCCGTGATAGCCAGGTATGCGCCTATCGCCCGCGCACTCTACAATGGCTAGCCGCTGTCGCCTGCCATCAGCCGGGAAATGGTTGATGGATGCACCCCGAAGAGCCGGGCAGTGTCGGCCGCGGTCTTCCGGCCACTCGATACCATTTGCCGGGCCTCTGCCCGTTGTTCCGCATTGAGTGATGGACGGCGGCCGCCCACGCGGCCTTTCTTGCGAGCAGCCTCGAGGCCGGCGCGCGTGCGCTCTGCGATGACGCCGCGCTCGAATTCCGCAAAGGCCCCTACCATCTGCATCATCATCCGGCCCGCCGGCGTTGTGGTGTCAATCGCCTCCGTGATGCTGCGGAAGCCGGCGCCGGCCGCTTCCGTGCGCTCCATGATATGCAGCAGGTCCTTTAGCGACCGGCTGAGGCGATCCAGCTTCCACACGACGAGCACATCCCCAGGGCGTAGCTGTTCGAGGGCTCTGTGCAGCTCCGGGCGGGCCCATCGGCCCCCGGAGGCCTTCTCCGTGTAGATGCGCTCACAGCCAGCCGCGTGCAACGCTGTAGCTTGCAAGTCGGTGTTCTGGTCCTCGGTCGAGACCCTGGCGTAGCCGATCAACATCGAGGCGCCCCCTCCCCTACCCGCTCAATAGGCGTATGGGTCATTCGTTCGGCGAATGACCAGGTACACGGCCGCGGCGATTAGGGTTGCCTCAACGCCGTACAAGAACCAATTGGTGTTCCACCAGATGTCTATGGGAAAGCGGAAGTCCATCTTGTCCGGGTTGGCGCCGTTGTTGGCAATGCTGTCCAGTACCTTCCACCAGCATGGCCACAGGCCAGCCGCAGTTCCCACTCCGAGAAGCATCACGTTGAGGCGCAGGAAGTACCAGATTCCGCCGGCGATGCCGATTACTGCGGCGCTGCGACCTAGTGCCTCCAACGTGACCTGGAAGTCCGCCCCGATCGATCGCGAGAAGTTCCACACACCGAGTAGAGCCAGGCCCAGCACAATCAGAAGGATTACCCCTAGCGGGTTTTCTTGTCTCATTCTTTTTCTTCCATGTGTTGCGTAAACGGGTTATTGGAATTCTGCAATTTGCAATAGGGTTGTGCAATTCATTTTGTTAGGGTTTCCGGACCCTCATCTTGGCGTTGCGCAAATCACCGTTTGTGCAACAGCTCTTCGGCCAGTCCCTCGCCCAGCCAAGTTGGTTCCGGCCCTGTTCGCACGACCTCCGACCAGCCGCACGGGCATACCCTCAGCTCACCATCGAGCATGGCGAGGATCTTCACGAACTGACCGCACTCCGGGCAGGTCCGCGTCTCAAGCTCCGCCCGACGTTTGGTTATGAGCTCGGAAAACATGCTGGCCGCAAGCCCCGCTTCTTCGTCGCCCTGGTTGGCGGCCGTGATGGCTGCTTGCTCCAGCTCTTCGAGTTCCACCAGTTCCGCCGCTAGCGCCTCGGCGGTTCGCTCCCTGCTTGTCACTCTTTTCTCCTGTGTTGTGCAGCGGCGCAATTGCGCATTTGTGCTTTATGCCGGCGGGGGCGTCTTGCCCTGACGGCGCAGGTATTCGCACCACAGCCGGCGAGTGATGGCGGCCACGCTTTCGCGCTCCTCAAGGGCCTGGAGGCGGATCAGGTGGTGGAGGTCGGCCGGGAGCGGAATGTTCAGCCGGGCGTCCGCCTGCGCAGCGTCGGTGACGTCTGCGAGCAGTTGTTCTTTGGTCGTAGTCGGTCGTTTCCGCATTGTGTAATTGCTCCGTTGATCAGTTGCGCAATTGCTCACTTGCAGAACTGCAGCAGTTCAGCGGTGATCGCCTCAATCTCCGCGTGCGCTTTCTGGTCCGGTCCGTCGAAGACGGATAGTCCGCCTTCGGCGCTGGCCGGGTAGGCTTGGCGCTGCACTGTTCCGGCCGTGAACAGCGGCAGCTCGTAGCCTTGCAGGGCCTCGATGACCTCCCGCCCGAGCTTCGTCCCCTGGATCTGCCTGGTCACGATAAATGCGGCGCGGGGGGTTCCGTCAGTCACCTCCTGGCGTGCTTTGATCAAGTCCACCACGTCCTCGGCAGCCCAGACGTCATAGGGGCTCGGCTGCACGGGGATCAGTACGCAATCGGCCGCCTTGATGGTGCCGGCGAGCATGTCCGCCAGCTTGGCGGCGCCGTCCACGACCACCCACTCAAAGCTCGCAGCGAGGCCTCGCAGGCTCTTGAGTGATCCGGCCCGGTCGAGGGCGACCAGCTCGATCGGGTTGTCTTCCTTGGCAGCGTGCCAGTCTCGGGCGGACCCTTGTGGGTCGGTGTCCACCAGCAATACCGACCGTTCTTGCCGTAGCAGGCACGCGGCTAGATTTGTGGAGAGCGTTGTCTTGCCGCTCCCTCCCTTTGGATTCAGCACAGCGACTATCGGCATATAGGCTCCCTTGTGTTATTGCGCACTTGTAGAGTTGTAGGATTGCCCAATTGCGCAATTGTTGTCAATGGGCGTCCCCCTTCGGGGCCGGGCTGTCGCGGCTGCGCCGTCGAGCCCCGCAAAAAGCCGCGGGTCTCGCCCCTTCGGGCTTCCATCCCTGACGCCTCCGCGCCTGATCGGCGCTGCGCGCTCCGCTTGCCGGCGGCCTGGTGGCCGAACTGTGACTTTCGCGCGCGAAAGTCACAGCAAGAGGGGGGAGGGCGCTCCAACAGCGGCGCCCAGGTTCCCGCTCCGCGCGGGGCCATCGCCCCGTCCCCCTATCGCCTATTTCGTCGGCAGGATGCCCTCTGGTCGGGCTTCTCCGGTCAAGGCCAAGCCCTTCGGGTGCGCTGCGCGCAGCCTTGACCGCGCCCTCCCGCCGGGCACCGTGCCGCCGAGGCGATAGGTAGACGGTGCGATGAAAGGCCGGCCCCGCGCTCCGCTCATGTCGGTGGTGGCGGCGAGCTCGCTACCCCCTCGAAGGCGCCCCTGCGGGGCAGGTGGTTGGACCCTGGTGGGCCTGTTCCGGCCCCCCAGACCCCCGGCCCGAGGCTCCTGGTTCCGGTCGCGGCGGGGTATGTTGCGCAATTGCGCATTTGTGTATACTCCTTGGCATCTGCAATGCCTATGCGCAGTTGGGTAATGGTGTAATTGCGCAACTGCGCAGGAGAACAACGGATGACCGAAAAACTGCGGGAATTAACCGCACAAGAGACCAAGCTGTTGGACGCGGCCGCACGGATAGCCACCGAACCGCCAACCGGGGAGGATATGGCCTTCACTCATTCCGTGCTGTGCCAAGTCGGTCTGCCACGAGCAAAAGTGGAGGGAGAGCATTTCCTGCGACAGTCTGGTGATGCATGGGTGAGCGTCCAAGCTGGCTACCTGGACGAGGGCGGTGGGCCAGTCATGCAGCCCGTTCCCTACGGGGTCATGCCGCGGCTGGCGATAGCATGGGTGTCTACCTGGGCCGTGCGCAACCGGGAGCGGGAGATCCCCATAGGCGACAGCGCCGCTGAGTTTTTGCGCCTCATGGGCATGGAGGCCGAGGGCCGACGTTACGCAACGCTACGCAAACAGATGCACGCCTTGGCCGCCTGCCGCTTACAGCTCGGCTTCAAGGGCCGTACCTACAATGGCCAGCCGGTCGAGCAGTTCGATGCCTGGCTCGCAAACAAGGATTCGGGACAGCGTTCCCTGTGGCCCGGCATCATGGTGCTGTCCGAGGGGTACTTCAGATCGTTGATGGAAAGCGCTGTGCCGCTGGACAATCGAGCACTGATGGAGCTCAAGGGATCGGCCCTGGCGCTGGACGTGTATGCCTGGCTTGCGCATCGCTTGCACCGCATTGAGGGACGGGGCGTAACACTCCATTGGGCGTCGCTGCGCGACCAGTTCGCCCAGGAATACCAAGGGCAGCACGCAGATAAGGACTTCAAGAAGAAGTTCATCCCGGCCTTGCGCAAGGTGCTGGCCGTCTACCCGCAGGCCAGGGTGAAACAGGTCACCGGCGGCTTACTGTTACTTAGCTCGCCCCCGCCGATCTTGCCGCGGCACTATTGACCGTCCATAGTGAAATCGGACCCCCTTCGACTTCGACACGCTGTCCAAGATAACGCAATTGCGCAACTGCACATCGCTGTTGTTGCGTAATTGCTCAATCCAATAGCGCGCTATGCAACCCGGACCGTCCGGTACATAACCCTGTGGACGTCTGCACTTATCCACGTGAAATCGGCCCCCCCTCTTATCGTGAAATCGGCCCCCCCGACCCCACATTCCCACGTGAAATCGGCCCCCCGTTGAGGCGTGAAATCGGACCCCCCCTAAACCTGTAAAGGTTTCCTTTAACAAGATCCTGTAAATCTAAACCTGTAATTGGGTGGCTTCGTTCTGTGGATAACTCCGACCAACACACCGGACAGTGCCAACCGGACAGCGCGCGCCGCCTCTTGGGGGCTACGCCCCCGCCGGCTCGAACCCGCCCTTCGGGCGTCCCTCCCGGCATCCCCCAGGGGCTACGCCCCTCGGCCTTCGGCCTCACCCCAAAATGAGCGCGCGGCCGCGCGCAACCTTTCGATGCCCGGCTGACGCCGGGCCAACCCAAGCCCCCCACCGCCTGGCGCTCACATTCACCGCTCCCGCCAACCTCGACGGCCGCAAAAACAGGTCTTCAGGATGGGGGAGGGGCCGCGACTTCCGTGATGGCCTCGTTCGGTCTATAGGGGCGTATCCGCTGCGCCAGACGGCTGCTGGTCGCTTTTCGGGCCGTTTGCCTCCCGCGACCCTTCACCAACCCTCGATCGCGCCTCCTACGCGCTCCTGCGCGGCCATTCCTTTTCCGGAAGTTCTCCGGCGCCCCCTCAATGTGGCGCGATAGACGATCCGGCCGCCCCCGCGCCTCGCCTCGCCCCACCCCGGCGCGTCCCTGGGTGATGTAGTGTATTGCCCTTGTTTGTTGTATGTTGTATGATACTACTACGCTACAAACAACCCCCGGGAGGTAACCATGGCGATCACGAAGGATCAGATTTGGGCGGCCGCGGACAAGCTCGATGCCGCCGGCCAGAACCCCACCTTGGCGGCGGTGCGGAAGGAGGTCGGTGGCGGCTCGTTCACCACCATCCAGGAGGGGATGACCGAGTGGAAGGCCCGCAAGGCCGCTGCCGCGGCCCCGATCCGGGAACCTGCGCCGGCGGCCGTCACCGAGCGATTGGGTGAGCTGGGGGCTGAGGTGTGGGCCGTGGCCCTGGAGCTGGCCAACGCGCGGCTCACCGCCGAGCGCGAGGCCCTGGAGTCGGCGCGCGTCGAAATGGAGGCCTCGCGCCAAGAGGCCGCCGAGCTGGCCGACCAGCTCACGGCCGAACTCGATGAAACGAAGGCACACGTCACCGCCCTGGAGGCCTCGGAGACGGCGGCGCGCGAGGAAGCGCACACACTACAACAGCAGCTCGCCGTGGCCACCGAGCGGGCGGCCACCGCTGAGGTGCGCATCGCCGAGATTGAGCGCCGCGTGGAAGACCTGCGAACCGAGCTGGAGCGGGCGCACCGCGAACAGGATCGCTTGGCGACCGCCGCTGAGGCCGACCGTTCCCGTCTGGCTTCCGTGTCGCAGGAACGCGACCACCTGGCCGCGGAGGTAGCCGCCCTATCAGCCAAGCTCGAGACCGAGCGCGAATCCCACCAGGAGCAGCGGAAGGCCACCGCCCAGGAGACTCATCGTGCCGCCGAGCGGCTGACCAAGGCCCAGGCCGAGCGCGACGAGGCCCGGAAAGCCGCGGCATCCTCCCGTGAAGAGGCGGCGGCGTTGCGCGGCGAAATCGAGGCGATGCGCCGGCAGCTCGCCAGCCAACAGGAGCTGCTGCGCGAGTCCTCCAAGCCGAAGAAGGGCAGGGAATAAGGCCGCGACCGGAACTAGGAGCCTCGGGCCGGGGGTCTGGGGGGCCGGAACAGGCCCACCAGGTCCAATCACTTGCCCCGGAGGGGCCACCTTTGAGGGGGTTACGAGCTCGCCGCCACCACCGACATGAGCGGAGCGCGGGGCCGGCCTTTCATCGCA
>Ga0172382_10006308_pt1 | contig 17296 bp, 10 predicted proteins | sample Leawel138RmetaG_FD_122245 | JGI IMG/M metagenome (GOLD analysis project Ga0172382, IMG submission 122245) | Leachate microbial communities from a municipal landfill in Southern Ontario, Canada - Leachate well 138R metaG | ecosystem: Engineered > Solid waste > Landfill > Unclassified | place...
CAAGCTGCTGCTCGTCATCCTGGTGCTGTCCTTCGCGGTGTGGGGCATTTCCGGGCAGATCACCAGCGGCTTCGGCTCGCATGTGGTCAGCGTCGGCAAGACGCCGGTCTCCGTCAACGAATACCGCCTCGCCTACGACCGCCAGGTCTCGCAATTCTCGCAGCAGTTCGGGCGCCAGATCACGCGCGAGCAGGCGCAGGCCTTCGGCATCGACCAGATGGTGCTGTCGCAGCTCGTCGCCGGCGCGCTGCTCGACGAGCAGGCGCGCGAGATGCGGCTCGGCCTGTCGCGCGACAGGCTGGCGGCGCTGACGGCCGAGGACCCGGCCTTCCACGGCCCCGACGGCCGCTTCGACCGCCAGCAGTTCGAATGGGTGCTGCGCCAGGTCGGCATGTCGGCCAACGACTACCTGACCAATCGCGGCCAGGTCGCCGTGCGCCAGCAGATCGTCGAAGCCGTCTCCGACGGCATGAAGGCGCCGGACGCGCTGCTGCGCGCCGTCTCACTTCATTCGGGCGAGGACCGGACGGTGGACTATCTCGTCCTGCCGCGCTCGCTGGTCGAGCCGGTGGAAGCGCCGTCCGAGGAGGCCGTCGCCGCCTGGTTCGAGGCCAACAAGGCGAGCTACGCCGCGCCCGAATACCGCAAGATCTCCTATATCAAGCTCGAACCGGAGGACATCGCCGACCCGGCGGCGATCGCCGAGGACGAGGTGCGCGCCTCCTACGAGCGCACCAAGGCCCGCTTCACCACGCCGGAGCGGCGCACCATCGAGCAGGTCGTCTTCGCCGACGAGGACGCGGCGCAGGCCGCGCTGGCGCGCATCCGCGCCGGCACACCGTTCGAGGAGATCGTCGCGGCCGAGGGCAAGACCATGGCCGACGCGCTGCTCGGCACCTTCGAGAAGGAGCGCGTGGCCGACGCGGCGATCGCCGATGCCGCCTTCGCGCTCGGCGAGGGCGAGGTCAGCGACGTCGTGGCCGGCGCTTTCGGGCCGATCCTGCTGCGCGTCACCGCGGTCACCCCGCAGGAGGTCAAGCCCTTCGAGGAAGTCGAGTCGACCGTGCGCCAGGAGCTGGCGCTCGACGAGGCGACCCGGCTCCTGCTCGAGGTCCACGACGCCTATGAGGACGCGCGCGCGGCCGGCGATTCGATGGCCGAGGCCGCCGCGAAGCAGCGCCTCGAAGTCGTCACCGTCGAGGCGGTCGATCGCGGCGGGCGCACGCCCGAAGGCACGATCCTGACCGATCTGCCGCAATCGAACGCGCTTCTCGCCGAAGCATTCGAAAGCGAGCCCGGGATGGAGAACCCGGCGATCAACATCGGTTCGATCGGCTACCTGTTCTACGAGGTCGACGGAGTGACGCCGGCGCGCGAGCGCACGCTGGACGAGGTGCGCGACCGCGTCGCCGCCGACTGGACCGCCAACGAGGCCTCGACCCGGCTGGCGCAGAAGGCGGCCGAAACCGAAAAGGCGCTTCAGGACGGAAGGCCGATGGCCGAGCTGGCAACGGAAATGGGCATCGAGACGCAGACGCGCCGCGGCCTGAAGCGCAGCGGCACCGACGCCGATCTCGGCGAAGCCGGCGTCGCCGCCGTGTTCGGCGTCGCGCGGGGCGGCACCGGCGTCGTCCCCGGCGCCAGCGGCGACACGCAGGTCGTCTTCCACGTCACCGAGGTCGCCCACCCCGTCGATGCCGGCCCGGACGCGGTGGCCGGGGAGGTGCGCGAACGGATGGCCGGCAACATCGCCAACGACCTGCTCGACCAGCTCGTCGCCCGCCTGCAGGCGCAATATCCGGTCAGCGTCGACCGCAGCGCGATGCAGCAGGCGCTGAGCTTCTGAGGCCGGCGATGGCGGACCTGAAAGCCCATATCGCCAAGGTCGCGGCCGGCACCCCGCTTTCGTTCGAGGAAGCGCGCGCGGCCTTCGACATCATCATGTCGGGCGAGGCGACGCCGAGCCAGATCGGCGGCTTCCTGATGGCGCTGCGCGTGCGCGGCGAGACGGTGGCCGAGATTTCCGGCGCGGTCGCGACCATGCGCGCCAAGATGCTGCCGGTGAAAGCGCCGGCCGGCGCCATCGACATCGTCGGCACCGGCGGTGACGGCTCCGGCTCCTACAACGTCTCGACCTGCGCCGCCTTCATCGTCGCAGGCGCCGGCGTGCCGGTGGCCAAGCACGGCAACCGCGCACTGTCGTCGAAATCGGGCGCGGCCGACGCGCTTGCCGCGCTCGGCATCAATATCGAGATCGGCGCGGAGGCGATCGCGGCCTGCATCGGCGAGGCCGGCGTCGGCTTCATGTTCGCACCGCTGCACCATTCGGCGATGCGCCATGTCGGGCCGACGCGGGTGGAGCTCGGCACCCGCACCATCTTCAACCTGCTCGGGCCGCTCTCCAACCCGGCCGGCGTCAAGCGCCAGCTCGTCGGCGTGTTCTCGCCCGACTGGGTCGAGCCGGTGGCGCATGTGCTGAAGGAACTCGGCTCGGAAGCGGTCTGGGTCGTCCATGGCGACGGCCTCGACGAGATGACGACGACCGGCACGACGCTGGTGGCGGCGCTGGAGAACGGCAAGGTCAGGACGTTCGAGGTGACGCCCGAGGAGGTCGGCCTCGCCCGCGCGACCGCGCAGGACCTGAAGGGCGCGGACGCGGCCCACAACGCGGCGGCGCTGCGCGCCGTGCTCGCCGGCGAGACCGGCGCCTATCGCGACATCGCGCTGCTCAATGCCGGGGGCGCGCTGGTCGTCGCCGGCAAGGCGCGCACGCTGGCCGAGGGCATCGAGATCGCCGCCCATGCCATCGACAACGGTTCCGCCCTCGCCGTGCTCGACCTGCTGGTCCACGTCTCCAACCGGGAGAGCCGGCCGTGAGCGACATCCTGCGCCGCATCGAGGCCTACAAGCGCGAGGAGATCGCCGCCGCCAAGGCCGCGCTGCCGCTGGCCGAAATCAAGGCGCGGGCGGCAGACATGGCCCCGCCGCGCGGCTTTCGCGCCGCATTGGAGGCGAAGCATCGCGACGGCCGCTTCGCCCTGATCGCCGAGATCAAGAAGGCCAGCCCCTCCAAGGGGCTGATCCGCGCCGATTTCGACCCGCCCGCGCTCGCCCGCGCCTATGAGGAAGGCGGCGCGGCGTGCCTTTCGGTGCTGACGGACCGTCCCTCCTTTCAGGGCGCGCCGGAATTCCTGACCGCGGCGCGCGAAGCCACCGCCCTCCCCGCCTTGCGCAAGGACTTCATGTTCGAGCCCTATCAGGTCCACGAGGCGCGCAGCTGGGGCGCGGATGCGATCCTGATCATCATGGCGAGCCTTTCCGACGACGAGGCGAAGGCGCTGGAGGACGAGGCGCTGGCAAGCGGCATGGACGTGCTGATCGAGGTCCATGACGAGGCCGAGCTGGAGCGGGCGCTGAAGCACCTTTCTTCGCCGCTTCTCGGCATCAACAACCGCAACCTGCGCACCTTCGAGGTCAACCTCGCAACGGCCGAGCGGCTGGCCGGGCTGATCCCCTCCGACCGCATCGTGGTCGGGGAAAGCGGCATCTTCACCCATGACGATTGCCTGCGCCTGAAGCGAAGCGGCATCGAGACCTTCCTCGTCGGCGAGAGCCTGATGCGGCAGGACGACGTCGCCGCCGCCACGCGGGCGCTCATCGGCGCGGCATAGGCCGATGGCATCGCTCACCCATCTCGGCAAGGCCGGCGAGGCGAGCATGGTCGATGTCGGGGCCAAGGACGAGACCGAGCGCACGGCGGTTGCCGAGGGCGCGGTGGTGATGAAGCCGGAAACGCTGGCGCTCATCCTCGAAGGCAACGCGAAGAAGGGCGACGTGATCGCGACGGCGCGCATCGCCGGCATCATGGCCGCCAAGCGCACGCATGAGCTGATCCCGCTCTGCCACCCGTTGATGCTGACGAAAGTGGCGGTGGACATCGTGCCGGACGAGACGCTTCCGGGCCTGCGCGTCACCGCGCTCGCCCGCGTCACCAGCAAGACCGGCGTCGAGATGGAGGCGTTGACCGCCGCTGCGATCGCCTGCCTGACCATCTACGACATGGCCAAGGCGGTGGACCGCGACATGACCGTCACCGATGTGCGGCTCGTCGAAAAGAGTGGCGGCAGGTCGGGCGACTATCGCCGCGAGGCGCGCTGATGGCCGGGCTTCTTCCCGTCGAGACAGCGCTGGAACAGATACTGGACGGAGCCGCGCCGCTCGATCCCGAAGCGGTCGCCATCGGCGAGGCGGCGGGGCGGGTTCTGGCCGGCGACGTAATCGCCGCCCGCGCGCAACCGCCCTTCCCCGCCTCGGCCATGGACGGCTATGCCGTGCGCGCGGCCGATATCGCTGCCGCCCCGGCCAAATTGTCGCTGATCGGCGCTTCGATCGCCGGCAGGCGGTTCGAGGGTCATGTCGGCCCCGGTCAGGCGGTGCGCATCTTCACCGGCGCGCCGGTTCCCGAGGGCGCCGACACCATCCTGATCCAGGAGAATGCCCAAGCCGGCGACGGCATGGTGACGGCGATGGTTTCGGTCACCGCCGGCCGGCACATCCGCCGCGCCGGCTTCGATTTCAAACCCGGCGAGACCGTGCTGCTGCGAGGTCGCGTCCTCGACCCCGCCGCGCTGTCGCTTGCGGCAGCGACCGGCCGGGCCGCGCTCGACGTCGTGCGCCGGCCGCGCGTCGCCATCCTTTCGACCGGCAGCGAGCTGGTCCCGCCGGGCGTCGCGCCGGGGCCGGACCAGATCGTCGCCAGCAACGCCTATGGCGTGGCGGCGCTGGTCCGCGATGCCGGCGGCGAGGCGCTCGACCTCGGGATCGTCGCGGACGACGAGGCGCGGCTTCGCGCCGCAATCCGAGACGCGCGGGCGTCCGGCGCCGATGTCGTCGTCACCCTCGGCGGCGCCTCGGTGGGCGATCACGATCTCGTCGCCGCCGCCCTTGCGGCCGAAGGCATGGCCCCGGGCTTCTGGAAGATCGCCATGCGGCCCGGCAAGCCGCTGCTGTTCGGCCGTTTCGGCGCGGTGCGGGTGCTCGGCCTGCCGGGCAACCCGGTGTCGAGCCTCGTCTGCGGACATGTGTTCCTGAAGCCGCTCGTCGCCGCGCTAGCCGGCCTGCCGGCCGCGCCGGCGCTGCGCGACGCGGTGCTGGCCGCGCCGATGAAGGCCAACGACCATCGCCAGGACTATGTCCGCGCCGTGGCCCGGCAGGGCGAAAGCCTTGTCGCCACCCCCTTCGTCACGCAGGATTCCTCGGTGCTGACGACGTTCGCGGCCGCGAATGCGCTCATCGTGCGCGCGCCCGGCGCGCCGGCGGCCGAAGCCGGCGATCCCTGCGCTGTCCTGATGCTGCGCTGAGGCCCCGGCCAGCGGCATTTTATGGAACGATTTCCCGGAAAACCTGTTATGATGGTTGAGAAGGGCAAATTGACGGACCATCAGGAGAACACGATGTTCAAGTTCGTTTCCAGTGTGTGCGCGGCGGCGATGATGCTCACCCTGCCACTTACGACGCCGGGGTTTGCCATGCCGAAAGCCGCGCCTTCGTGGGTCGAGCAGGGCGTGACCCAGGTTCAGCACCGTGATCGCCGCGACTGGCGCCGCGGCGGCGACCGCCACTGGCGTGGTGATCGCAACTGGCGCGGCGGCCGCGACTGGCGGCCCGGCCATGCGAGCCCGGGCGGTTGGGAGCGCCGCGGCGACGCCCGCTACTATCGCGGCCATCGCGGCTATCGCCACCACCGCCCCGGCTACCGCCAGTATAATGGTTGGTGGTTCCCGCCTGCGGCCTTCATCGCCGGCGCGATCATCGGCGGCGGGCTGGCCAACCAGCCCCCGGTAGAGTACCGCCCGCGCGGCAACGCCCATGTCGACTGGTGCTACAACCGCTATCGGTCGTACCGCGCTTCGGACAATACCTTCCAGCCTTACAATGGCCCGCGCCGCCAGTGCAGGTCGCCCTACGGCTGATCGACAGTCCGATAACCCAAGAAACGGGAACCCCGCCTTTTCGGCGGGGTTTCTGCTTTTGAACTGAGCTTGAGTTATTGCGTCGCGGCCAGCAGGCTGGCGTTGCCGCCGGCGGCGGTGGTGTCGACGCAGACGGCGCGCTCGTGGGCATAGGCTGCAGGCTCGAGTCTCTGCGTCACCAGCCGCACCAGCGGCCCCTCGCGCGACGCCAGCGCATTGCGGACGGCGCGCAACGCCTCGCCCCCGGCGGCAAAGGCCACGACATCGACATCCATCGCGGTCAGGGCGGCGGGGTCGGGCGCGCCTTCCAGCACTTCCAGCGGCAGGCCCTTGCCGATCAGCGGCGCAAGCGCCGCGCGCGCGCCGGGCGCGACGCCGAGCACGGCATTGCCGGCGGCGAGCGCCTGGATCGCCTGCCCCAGCAGGGTCTCGCCGTCCGGCCCGAGGCACAGCGCCCGCCCGCGCGGGACAAGCGCCAGCGTGTTGGCCTCGCCGGTCGGGCCGGGCAGGTCGACGGGGCCGAACTCGACGCCGGCAGCGGCCGCGACCGCCGCCGCACCCTTGCCGCGCAGGTGCTTGCGCAGGACCTCGATGCGGTCGCCCCGCGCTGCCCAGCCGCCGCGCCGTGCATCCGGCATATGGTCGCGCAGGGTTTCCAGCGGCAACTCCCTCGCCTGATCCGGGACGGCCGCGGACGGCGCGCCGGCGGCCTTGCGGAAGCGGTGGAGGTAGTGCGGGCCGCCTGCCTTGGGGCCGGTGCCCGAAAGCCCCTCGCCGCCGAAGGGCTGCGAGCCGACGACGGCGCCGATCTGGTTGCGGTTGACATAGATGTTGCCGGCATGGACGCCGTCGACGATGTGCTGGACACGGGCGTCGATGCGCGTGTGCAGCGCGAAGGTCAGCCCGTAGCCCTTGGCGTTGACCGCCTCGATCGCGGCGCCGATGGCGTCGGCCTCGAAGCTCGCGACATGCAGGATCGGGCCGAACATCTCGCGCTCCATCGCGGCGATGCCGGGAACGCGCAGGATGTGCGGCGCGACGAAGCGGCCGCCGGCGGGCGCGTCGAGCTTCGCCACCAGCCGCCCCTCGCCCTCCGCCTTGCGGGCATAGGCGAGAAGCGCGTCGCGCGCCTCGTCGTCGATGACCGGACCGACATCGGTGGCGGCCAGCCACGGGTCGCCGAGCCGCAGCGCGGCAACCGCGCCTTGCAGCATCTCCAGCACCTTGGCCTCGACATCCTTCTGAACATAGAGGATGCGCAGCGCCGAGCAGCGTTGGCCGGCGCTCTGGAAGGCGGAGGCGACGATGTCGCGCACCGCCTGCTCCGGCAGCGCGGTCGAATCGACGATCATCGCGTTCAGCCCGCCGGTCTCGGCGATCAGCATCGCGTCCGGCGCGGCCGTCTTCGCCAGCTGGCGCTCGATCAGCCGGGCGACCTCGCCCGAGCCGGTGAAGCAGACGCCGGCGATGCGCGGGTGGGCCGTCAGCGGTGCGCCGACCGAGGGGCCGTCGCCGGGCAGGAGTTGCAGCACGCCGGCCGGCACCCCGGCCTCATGCAGCAGCGCGACCGCGCGCGCGGCGATCAGCGGCGTCTGCTCGGCCGGCTTGGCGACCACGGCGTTGCCGGTGACCAGCGCGGCCGCCACCTGGCCGGTGAAGATGGCGAGCGGGAAGTTCCACGGCGAGATGCAGGCGATGACGCCGCGCGCCGCGGTGCCCTCTTCCGCGGCCGGGGCCTGCGCCGCGTAATAGCGCAGGAAGTCGGCCGCCTCGCGCACCTCGCCGACCGCGTCGAGCAGCGTCTTGCCGGCCTCGCGCGCGCACAGCGCGAAGAGCTCGGCCGCGTGCTCCTCGTAAAGGTCGGCCGCCTTCGACAGGATGGCGGCGCGCTGCGCCACCGGCGTCGCCGCCCATGCGCCTTGCGCCTTCACCGCCTGCTCGACCGCCTTGGCGACGGCGGCTTCGTCCGCCTCGAACACCTCGCCGACGATCTCGTCGGGCCGGGCCGGGTTGACGATCGTGCGCGGCGTGCCCTTGCCACCGGCCTTCCAGCGATGCGGCGCGGCGAATTTCGCGCGGGCCGCCTCGATGCGCGCCATCGTCACCGGGTCGGTGATGTCCCAGCCCGTCGAGTTGGCGCGCTCGGGCGCGAAGATGTCGGCCGGGCGGGGGATGGCCGGGTTGGCGGCCGGTCCCTGCGTGGCGACCGCGTCGAACGGGTCTCGCGCGATCTCGGCGGCGCTGACGCTCTTGTCGACGATCTGATGGACGAAGGAGGAGTTGGCGCCGTTCTCGAGCAGGCGGCGCACCAGATAGGCCAGAAGGTCGGAATGGGCGCCGACCGGGGCGTAGATGCGGCAGCGCGTGCCCTCCGCCGCGCGCACGGCCTCGTGCAGCGCCTCGCCCATGCCGTGCAGGCGCTGGAACTCGAACGTATCGTTGCGCCCGCCGGCAAGCGCAAGGATCGCCGCGACCGTATGGGCGTTATGGGTGGCGAATTGCGGATAGATGCGGTCGGTCATGCCGAGCAGCTTCTTGGCGCAGGCGATGTAGGACACGTCGGTGTTGGGCTTGCGGGTGAAGACCGGATAGCCGGAAAGCCCCAGCACCTGCGCGCGCTTGATCTCGGTGTCCCAGTACGCGCCCTTGACGAGGCGCACCATGATGCGGCGGTCGAGCCTGTCGGCCAGCGCGTTGAGCCAGTCGATGACGAAGGCGGCGCGCGGGCCGTAGGCCTGCACGACGACGCCGAACCCGTCCCAGCCGGCCAGATCGGGGTTTTCCAGCGTCCGCTCGATCACGTCGAGCGACAGGTCGAGGCGGTCCGCCTCCTCGGCATCGACGTTCAAGCCCATGCGGGCCTTCTTGGCCGCAAGCGCCAGCGCCGTCAGGCGCTCGACCATCACCGGCAGCATCGTCTCCTTCTGCGTCGCCTCGTAGCGCGGATGGATCGCCGACAGCTTGACCGAGATGCCGTGGTTGCGGGCGATATCGTCGCTGGTGGCGCTGGCGGCCAGCGCATTGATCGCGTCCGCATAGGCGCGGTGGTAGCGCAGCGCGTCGGCTTCGGTGCGGGCGGCCTCGCCCAGCATGTCGAATGAGTAGAGATAGCCCTTCTTCGTGAAGTCGCGGCCGCGCTTCATCGCCTCGGCGATGGTGCGGCCGAGCACGAACTGCTCGCCCATCTCGCGCATCGCCGCCGACACCGCCTTGCGGATGACGGGTTCGCCGAGCCGGCGGATCATCGCGCGCAGCGTGCCCTCGATGCCGCCCTCGCCGTCCTCGAGCACCCGGCCGGTCAGCATCAGCGCCCATGTCGAGGCGTTGACGAAGATCGAGGACGAGCCGGAATGCGAGGACCAGTCGTGCGGCGCGATCTTGTCGCGGATCAGGTCGTCGATCGTGTCGGAATCCGGTACGCGCAGCAGCGCCTCGGCAAGGCACATCAGCGCCACGCCCTCACGGGTCGAAAGCCCATACTCGGACAGGAAGATCTCCATCAGCTCGGGGCTGGCGGCGCCGCGCACGGCCTCGACCAGCCCGGCGGCGCGGTTCGAGATCGCAGCGCGGGAATCGGCGGAAAGGCCGGCGAGCCCGACCAGCCGCGCGAGCGCGGCATCCTCGTCGGGCAAGTAGTTTTCTCGGATGGTGGTGCGCAGCGATTCCAGCGTGTTCGATGCCATGATTGACCGTGCCGTGGATGGGAATGGACCTGTCCTAGACATTATCATGCCGCATGGACGACTATCCGTCCAAACAGGTCGACTTTCCAGAACGTCCGATCTATTGATTAGCGCTAAGAACACTGTTCAGACTGCATTTTCGATGTCAGAAGACCAGATAGACCGCATGGACCGCAGCATCCTCGCCGCGCTGGCGCGCGACGGGCGGCTTTCCATGGCCGAGCTGGCGGAAAAGGTCGGCCTGTCGAAGACCCCGGTGCAGGCGCGGGTGCGGCGGCTGGAGCGCGACGGCTACATTCGCGGCTATGCGGCGATCGTCGACCGCGCGCGGATGGGCGAAGGCCATATCGCCTTCGTGCAGGTCAAGCTGTCGGACACGCGCTCGGCCGCGCTCGACGCCTTCAACAGAGCGGTGCTGGCCGTGCCGGAGGTCGAGCAATGCCACATGATCGCGGCGAGCTTCGACTATCTGCTGAAAGTGCGGACAAAGGACATCGCCGCCTATCGCCGGGTGCTGGGCGAGCGCATCTCCGCCCTGCCCCACGTGGCGCAGACCTCGACCTATGTGGCGATGGAGACGGTGAAGGACAGGTAGCGCCCGTTGCGCTTTTATCGCGAGCGCCGGCGCCGCCCCTCATCCCCCCGCCGGGACCTTCTCCCCGTAAACGGGGAGAAGAGATACTGCCGCAACAGCGCCGCTTTCCCTTCTCCCCGTTTACGGGGAGAAGGTGGCCCGAAGGGCCGGATGAGGGGCGGCGCGAGGGTCGAAGGTTATGTCGCGACAGGTATCAGTCGATGTCGGCGACGGACTGACCCGAGCCGCCCTCGATGCGCTGGGACAGCGCAGCCTCCATGAACTCGTCGAGATCACCGTCGAGCACGTCGGAGGGGCTGGTGCTCTCGACGCCGGTGCGCAGATCCTTGACCAACTGGTAGGGCTGGAGCACGTAGGAGCGGATCTGGTGGCCCCAGCCGATGTCGGTCTTGGTCGCCTCGGTGGCGTTGGCGGCGGCCTCGCGCTTCTTCAACTCGTCCTCGTAGAGGCGCGAGCGCAGCATCTCCCACGCCTTGGCGCGGTTCTTGTGCTGCGAACGCTCGGCCTGGCAGGCAACGACGATGCCGGTGGCGATGTGGGTGATGCGCACGGCCGAATCGGTGGTGTTGACGTGCTGGCCGCCGGCGCCGGAGGCGCGGTAAGTGTCGATGCGCACGTCGGATTCGGAAACCGCGATGTCGATCGAATCGTCGACGACCGGGTAAACCCAGACGCTGGCGAAGGAGGTGTGGCGGCGCGCGTTGGAATCGAAGGGCGAGATGCGCACCAGCCGGTGCACGCCCGATTCCGTCTTCAGCCAGCCATAGCCGTTGTGGCCCTTGATCAGGATGGTGGCCGACTTGATGCCCGCCTCCTCGCCGTCATGCACCTCCAGCACCTCGACCTTGAAGCCGCGGCGCTCGGCCCATCGCGTGTACATGCGCAGAAGCATCGAGGCCCAGTCCTGGCTCTCGGTGCCGCCGGCGCCGGCATGGACCTCGAGATAGGTGTCGTTGGCATCGGCCTCGCCCGAGAGCAGCGTCTCGATCTGGCGCGCCTTGACCTCGCCGCGCAGCGCCCGGATCGCGCCTTCGGCGTCGGAGACGACAGAGGCGTCGCCCTCCTCCTCGCCGAGCGCGATCAGCTCGATATTGTCGTCGAGCGCGCGGGTCAGCTCGTTAACGGCCTTGATGCCGTCCTCCAGCCCCTGACGCTCGCGCATCAGCTTCTGCGCTTCGGCCGGATCGTTCCAGAGGGATGCGTCCTCGGCGAGCGCGTTCAGGTAATCAAGTCGCTTTACGGCCTGATCCCAGTCAAAGATGCCTCCTCAGCAGGCTTATGGCCTGCCTGATCTCGTCGGTGAGCGTCTCGATTTCGGCGCGCATGGCTTCCCGTCTGTTCCTGAAAATGAATCGGCGCGGACCATAGGGACCGCGCCAAGTGATGTAAAGGCGGGGGACGGCCGCCCCCTCGTGCCGTCAGTACAGGCCGCCGCCGCCCTGCATGATCGCCTCGCTGGCCGAGGGCGACAGTTCGCGCGCGCGCTCGGCCGCCTGGAATTCGTCCATGCCGATCACCCAGTAGCTGTCGGCCGGGCCCGTGCCGGGCTTGAACGCCTCGACGATGGCGCCGCCCGCGCCGGCCTGCGCCTGCATGCCGGTCTTGCGGTCGACCGGGATCATGCGCATGCCTTCCGGCACGCGGAAGTCGACGGGGCGCGTGTCCTTCAGCACGTCGGCCATGAACTCCTTGAAGATCGGCGCGGCGAGGCCACCGCCGGTCGAGCCCTTGCCCATCGGCGTCGGCTTGTCGTAGCCCATGTAGAGGCCGACGACGAGGTCGGGCGTGTAGCCGACGAACCAGGCGTCCTTTTCCTCGTTGGTGGTGCCGGTCTTGCCGGCGATCGGCCGCCCGAGCTCGGCCAGCGTGGTCGCCGTGCCGCGCTGGACCACGCCTTCCATCATCGAGGTGATCTGGTAGGCGGTCATCGGGTCGAGCACCTGCTCGGCATTGTCGACCAGCACCGGCTCGTCCTGACCCTGCCACCCGGTGGCGACGCAGCCCTCGCAGCCGCGCTGGTCGTGCTTGAACACGGTCTTGCCGTAACGGTCCTGGATGCGGTCGATCAGCGACGGCACGATGTGCTTGCCGCCATTGGCCATGATGGCATAGGCCGAGACCATGCGCATCACCGTGGTCTCGCCCGAGCCGAGCGACATGGCCAGAACCGGCATCATCTTGTCGTAGACGCCGAAGCGCTCGGCATATTCGGCGACGAGGTTCATGCCCATGTCGTTGGCGAGCCGCACCGTCATCAGGTTTCGCGACCGCTCGATGCCGGCGCGCAGGGTGGAGGGGCCGGCCGAGCCGCCGCCATAGTTCTTCGGCTCCCACACCTGGTTGCCGATGCGGATCGAGACCGGCGCGTCGAGCACCACGGAGGCCGGCGTGTAGCCGTTGTCGAGCGCGGCCGCGTAGACGATCGGCTTGAACGACGAACCCGGCTGGCGCCATGCCTGCGTGGCGCGGTTGAACTCCGACTGCGAGAAGGAGAAGCCGCCGACCATGGCCAGCACGCGGCCGGTGTGGGGGTCCATGGCGACCATGCCGCCGGACACCGCGGGCACCTGACGCAGCAGCCACCCCCCGCCTTCATCCTCGCCCTCGCCCTTCTTCTCGACATAGACCACGTCGCCCGGCTTCAGCACCTCGGCAGGCGAATCGGCCTTGACGCGGCGGCCCTCGACCGTGTGGCGCAGCGCCCAGCTCATGTCCGACGCGGCGACGGAGACGGTTTCGCGCTCGGCGACCAGCGCGCCGGAAACCTCGCGGCCCGGCTGGAGGCCGACGGTCAGGCCCTCCTTGCCGGATTCGAGCACCACGGCCAGCCGCCATTCGGGCACGTCGGACAGGCGCGGGACCTCGCCCAGCGGCACGCCCCAGTCGCCGGTGACGTCGATGGTGGTGACGGGGCCGCGATAGCCGCGCAGCGTGTCGTATTTCAGCAGGCCATGCTGGAGCGCCTTGCGCGCCTTGACCTGCATGACGGGGTCGAGCGTGGTGCGCACCGAAAGCCCGCCCTCGTAGAGCGCGTCCTCGCCGTAGCGGGCGATGATGGCGCGGCGCACCTCCTCGGTGAAATACTCGCCGGCGAACAGGTAGTTGCCGCCGCGGCGGGGGTTGACGCCGAGCGGCAGTTCCTTCTGCCGGGCGGCGTCCGCCGCGTCGACATAGCCGTTCTCGGCCATGCGGTCGATCACCCAGTTGCGGCGCTCGATGGCACGCTCGGTCTGGCGGAAGGGGTGGTAGTTGGACGGCCCCTTGGGCAGCGCGGCGAGATAGGCGGCCTCGGCCACGGTCAGCTCGTTGACCGACTTGTCGAAATAGGTCAGCGCCGCGCCCGCGATGCCGTAGGCGCCGAGGCCGAAGAATATCTCGTTCAGGTAGAGCTCGAGAATACGGTCCTTCGGGTAAGCCTGCTCGATGCGGAAGGAGAGGATGATCTCCTTGATCTTGCGCTCGTAGGTCTGGTCGGAGGTGAGCAGGAAGTTCTTCGCCACCTGCTGGGTGATGGTCGAGGCGCCGACCGGCCGGCGGCCCGAGCCGAAATTCTGGAAATTGGTGACGACGGCGCGGGCAAGGCCGGTGATGTCGACGCCGGGATGGGAATAGAAATTCTTGTCCTCCGCCGAGAGGAAGGCGGCCTTGACGCGGTCGGGAATGGCCTGGATCGGCAGGTAGAGGCGGCGCTCGCGCGCGAACTCGCCCATCAGCGCGCCGTCGGCGGCGTGAACGCGCGTCGTCACCGGCGGCTCATAGCGCGCCAGCACCTCGTAGTCGGGCAGATCGCTGCTCAGCGAGGCGAGATAAAGCGCAACGCCAGCCGCGACAACGAGCGCGAGCGTCACGCCGACGCCGAAGAAATATCCGATAAGCCGTATCATGCCCACTCCAGTCAGCAGCCCGAAGCAATGCGGCGTCCGACGAAACGCTCATTCCCTGCCCCGGGTCGCTCTCCTTTTCAGTTGCCCTTGTGGGCAAATTGCGGCGGGAGGAAAGGGCCTCGTCGCGATTCCCGCAATAAAATACCACATGTGGTGCCGCGGCAACGCACCCCCGTCGGGGAGCCGCCGGGCGGCAACCTCATCCACCCGCGCCGCGATGGGCGGCGGCGAAGAGATCGACGGCCTCGATGATGCCGCGCGCCGCCTTCGCCCGCCATTCCGGGTCGCGCAGCAGCGCCTCGTCCTCGGCGTTGGAGAGATAGCCGAGTTCGAGCAGGACGGAGGGAACGTCGGGCGCGCGCAGCACCTTGAACCCGGCGAAACGGTGGGGATTGGTCGGGATCATGCGAATCGCCGTCGACAGCCCGCCGACCAGCGAGCGGGCGAAGCGCAGCGAAAAGCTCTGCGTCTCGCGGCGGATCAGGTCGGCGAGGATGTCCGCGACCTCCTGGTTCTCCTCCTCGACCACCACGCCGGCGATCTGGTCGGACAGGTTCTCGCGGATCGCCTTGGCCGCCGCCTCGGCGTCCGAGGCCTTGTCGGACACCGTATAGACGGTGGCGCCGCGCACGTTCTTCAGGCGGATGGCGTCGGCATGGATGGAGATGAACAGGTCGGCCTCGTGCCGGCGCGCGATCTGCACCCGCTCGTCGAGGCGCAGGAAGACGTCGCGGTCGCGGGTCAGGAACACGTCGTAGCGGCCGCTCGCCTCCAATTCCTTCTTCAGTTCGAGCGCGAAGGCGAGCGTGATCGTCTTCTCCAGCGTGCCGCGCCCTCCCTCGGCGCCGGTGTCGACGCCGCCATGGCCCGGATCGACCACGACGCGGAAGCGGCGCTCTCCGGGGGCGGCCGGCTTGCCCAGCCTGTCGGCCTTGGGCGTGGTGCGGGTCGAGGCCGTGGTCTCGACCTGGTCGGCCATCGCCTTGTCGAAGGCGTCGTCCGAGGCGGCGACGATGTCGGCGACGAGGCGGAACCCGCTGTCGGCCTCGTTGGCGAGGAGGTCGAGGCGCTCGACCGAAAACGGCCCGTCGAAGGAGAGGATGATTCGCGAGCGGTCCGGCCCGAGATTGCCGTAGTTCACCGCCGTGACCATGCCGCGCGGCTCGGCATCCGCCGGATCGACGAAGAACCCGGCCCCGGGCATGTCGATTACCAGCCGGTGCGGCCCCTTCATCAGGAACCAGCGGAAATCGGGGTCGCGGTCGAAATTGACGACGACCCGCATCCGCGCCGCGTCGCCCGCCATCTTGTAGCCGCGCACCTGCAGGACGCCTTCGGCCTGTGCCGCCGTCGCGACAATCATGGCGAGCGCGCACAGGAGTGCGGCCAGTCCGACCCGGCAAAGCTGCTGTATGGGGCGAAGCCCGCGCGGATTCGGCTGCATGGCATCCCGTCGACTGATCGGCCTGCAAGACCGGAACTCTACTCTTAAGGAGAAGTAACCGGGCATGGTTAAGCAACCCTTTCACTGGTCGGCTCACGGGGCGTGACCGACGGCCGCCGACCCTGCTTCGTCGGCGCCGGCGAACAAATCGGGGTTGCCATGGCCTGCGGCAAATCATAAAAGCGATGGTGGATCACCCTCGTAGTCGTGATCGTTCAAGCCTGCCGCATGCTTCTTCGCTCAGGCATAGAAGACCAGCCTCGCGGCGTTCCGAGGCGCGATACGATCCCGGCAGCGGTGTTTCCGACGAATTTTCTTGCAGGCCGTTTCCGCTGCGCGGAGCGCGTCTGGCGTTAGGAAAACGGCAGGGCATCCCGCCCTCGCCGGCTCGGTACGAGCAACATCCGCGGGTCCGTCGGAGCGGGCCCTGGTTTTAGAAACGGTTCGCATAGAGCGCGATGATCGCAAGCCCGACCATGCCCCAACCCGGAAGAAACCGCGCCGTCACGGCCGCGGCCGGGGTGGCTGGCCGGTCCCGGCCGCGCGAGGCGGACATTCCCTCATTCGACCCATCATCCGGCGTCTTGCGCGCACGAGCACGACAAGGCGGCGCGACAGCGCCGCGTCGCCTCTCCGCAGGCGCCGGGGAGACAAGACATTATGCAAAACAAGATGCTTATCGACGCCTCCCACCCGGAGGAGACGCGCGTTGTCGTCGTTCGCGGCAACCGGATTGAAGAGTTCGATTTCGAATCCCAGAACAAGAAGCAGCTCAAGGGCAACATCTACCTCGCCCGCGTGACGCGGGTGGAGCCTTCGCTTCAGGCCGCTTTCGTCGAATATGGCGGCAACCGCCACGGCTTCCTCGCCTTTTCCGAAATCCACCCCGATTACTATCAGATCCCCGTCGCCGACCGGCAGGCGCTCTTGCGCGCCGAGGCCGAGGACGCGCAGGCCGAGGATGACGAGGACGAGGACGGCGAGGAGCGTCGCAACGGCCGCCGCCGGCGTCGCGGCAGGAGCCGCGGCCGCGCCAGCGACGCCCACAAGGCGGCCGCCGGCGAGACGGACGAGGCGAATGCCGGGGATGACGCGAACGGCGGCGACGACGAGGCCGCCTCGCCCGAATCGGACGACGCCGAGGGCGACCACCCGGCCGCGATGGCGGAGGCGATCGTCGCCGATACCGTCTCCGAGGATGTGGCCGCCGAGGAAACCGGCAACGACGACGCCGAAGAACACGGCAATGATGACCATCACGGCGACGACGGCGCCGGGGACAACGGCAACGGACACGGCGACGACGAGGTCGTCTCGGTCGGCGCCGACGACGCGCTTGAAGAGGTGCAGGCGCGGCGCAGGACGCCGCGCAAGCAGTACAAGATCCAGGAGGTCATCAAGCGCCGCCAGATCCTGCTCGTGCAGGTGGTGAAGGAGGAGCGCGGCAACAAGGGCGCCGCACTCACCACCTACCTGTCGCTCGCCGGCCGCTATTCGGTGCTGATGCCCAACACCGCGCGCGGCGGCGGCATCTCGCGCAAGATCACCAACGCCGCCGACCGCAAGCGGCTGAAGGACGTGGTCAAGGACCTCGACGTGCCGCAGGGCATGGGCGTGATCCTGCGCACGGCCGGCGAAAGCCGCACCAAGGCCGAGATCAAGCGCGACTACGAATATCTGATGCGGCTGTGGGACAATGTGCGCGAGCTGACGCTCGG
>Ga0172382_10006309_pt1 | contig 17294 bp, 14 predicted proteins | sample Leawel138RmetaG_FD_122245 | JGI IMG/M metagenome (GOLD analysis project Ga0172382, IMG submission 122245) | Leachate microbial communities from a municipal landfill in Southern Ontario, Canada - Leachate well 138R metaG | ecosystem: Engineered > Solid waste > Landfill > Unclassified | place...
CCCCATGGTGCCTGCCCCCACCACCGTTACGTGCTTGCTGTAGGCCGCGCCGTCGCCGGCGCCGCCGTCCTGTCTATCGGTCATGCTGTGGCCTCCAGGGCTCCGGTTGGCGCCACGGTGGGCGCCAGCGCCGACCGTGCCGTAGCTGGTCCTGAGCTTACTCGCCTGCCTCCGGCGTGACCACCTGCGTGTCCGGCTGCGCTACAAGGGGTGCGTACAGGTCGTAACGCGTGGTGCTGCCCTTAAGGCTGCCGGTGGGCCCCTGCCCGCCGAGGTAGGGGGCTTTCAGGGGCCGCTTCACCACCACCCGGCGCGAGGCGACACGGCGCGCGACCTCTAACAGCTGCGCGGCGTCGTCGTCCGCCCCCACCAGAGCGCGGAAAAGCGCCATACCCTTGCCGGGCAGGGCCGACTTCTTCGTGCCTGGGTACATGGGGTCCAGGTACACCACCGCTGGGTTGCGTCCGGCCGCTGCCAGCTCCACCAAAATGGCGCTGGCGTCGCCATCGCGCAAGCTGAGGTTAGCCACCGCGCGGCGCGCGTCCTCCCCGTACGCGCCGCTGCTGGCGCGCGCTAGAGCGTCAGCGAGGAGCGCAGCGATATCTGGGACGCGCTCCACCATGAGCACACTGAGACCCATGGCGGCGAGGTGGAACGAGTCGGCGCCCAGGCCGGCGGTGGCGTCAACGATCTGCGGGGCGGACCCGGCCGTTGCCGGCGTGCCCTTCAGTGCGCCCTTCACGGCCCGCCCCAACAGGTCCCTGCCGCGGCGAGGCGCGCTGAGGTGCTCCACCGCGGCCCTCACCGTGGCGCCGTCCTCGGCCACCAGGGCTAGGCCCTGGTCGTCCTCAATCAGCTGCGCGGCTGCCGTCTCCTCGCTCACGCCATCACCGTTCGTGTCCTCAGTGCTCACGCCGTCAACGTTCACTCCATCACTAGGTTACGGCAGTCACCGGTTGCGGCAGCTACGCCCGTGTGCCTTACCCGTGCGCGGCTCAGCCTGTTCTCCTCAGGGGCTCCTGGGCCACGCCAATAATGGCGCCCTCGTGCTAATCTTCAGGCGTCAAGACGCTAGTTGGCCTACGTTTCGTAAGGGTATCGGCGTCGTCACCTTGTATGTGAAGGTTCCGAGTGGCGGAGCGCCTAACTATCCAAGGTGAGCTAGGGAGGCAGCATGAACAACCAGAGTCTCAGCGAGCGCCGTAAGGCAGCGGTCACCCCGGCGGCGGCCAGCGTCCACCCCCTCTACTTCCAAAGGGCCGAGGGCAGTTACGTGTGGGACGTCGAAGGCAAGAAGTACCTCGACTTCTCCTCCGGCATCGCCGTCATGAACATCGGTCACTCGCACCCCAAGGTCATGGAGGCCGTGCGTAAGCAGTCCGCTGAGTTCCAGCACCTCTGCTTCGCGGTCGGCATGCACCCCACCTACATCGAACTGGCCGAGCGCCTCAACCGCCTGGCGCCGGGCAGCACCCCCAAGAAGTCGTTCCTGGTCAACTCGGGCGCCGAAGCGGTCGAGAACGCCGTGAAGATCGCCCGCGCTTACACCAAGCGCGCCGGCATCGTGGCTTTCACGCACGCCTTCCACGGCCGCACCTTCATGGCCATGACGCTCACCAACCGCCCCGAGCCGTACAAGAACGGTTTCGTGACGCGCGCTAACGACGTCTACCGCGCCGAGTACCCTTACCTCTTCCGCAACCCGTGGGGCGCCACCACCGAGGAGGAACTGGGCGAGAAGGCGCTGGCGGCGCTCAAGAACCAGGTCAAGTACTCCATCGGCGAGAGCGAGGTGGCGGCGTTCATCATCGAGCCCGTGGCTGGTGAGGGCGGCTTCATCCAGGCGCCTCGCAACTTCCTGGCGGGCCTAGCGGAGTACGCGGCCGAGATCGGCGCGCTCTGGATCGACGACGAAGTGCAGGCCGGCGTGGGCCGTACGGGCAAGATGTGGGCCGTCGATCACTTCGGCCTGGAGCCGGACCTCATGACTACCGCCAAGGGCATCGGCTCGGGCTTCCCGATAGCCGCCGTGACCGGCAAGGCGCAGGTGATGGACAGCCTCTCCCCCGGCATGCTCGGCACCACCTTCGGTGGTAACCCCACCGCGGCGGCCGCGGCCATCGCCACCCTCGACGCTGTGGTGGATGAAGGCATCGTGGAGCGCGCTCAGGAGCTAGGCGAGAAGGCGCGTGCGCGCCTGCAAGTCCTCGCCGAGCAGCAGCCCCGCATCGGTGAACTGCGCGGGGTCGGCACCATGCTGGCTCTCGAGTTCGTGCAAGCGGACGGGATTACGCCCGACACCGCCACCACCGACGCCGTCGTGGCCGGCGCCCGTGAGGATGGCCTCTTACTCCTCTCCACCGGCACTTACGGCAACGTCATCCGCCTCCTGCCGCCCCTCAACCTCTCCGACGCGGAGCTGGAGGAGGGCCTCAGCAAGATCGAAGGGGCCGTCACCAAGGCGCTCGGGCGTGAGGCCGCGCTGGTTTGACGCTTGACCGGCCCGGCCCAACTAGCGCCGCAGGCTGGAACCAGAAGCGGAAGATAGAGCAAGGAACATAAAGCAAGAAGCGGGAGCCGCCCACTGACGGCTCCCGCTTCCTTCATCATTTGCCGGACTCTTGCAGCCCGAGCTCTTCCCTGTTCCCGGACGCCAGGGCGCCTGACGGGCTCAAGCGGCCCTGGGGCGGCTCGAGCTGTACCGCCGCGCCTGCCGACTGGCGGTTCAGCTCAGGGTTCGGAGCCCTGCTTCACGGGCACGCCCACCATGTTGCCCCACTCGGTCCACGAGCCGTCGTAGTTGCGCACCCGGGGGTAACCCAGCAGGTACTTGAGCACGAACCAGCTGTGGCTCGAGCGTTCAGCTATGCGGCAGTAAGCAACGACGTCGTGCTCGGGCTTAACGCCCGCGGCGTCATAGAGCTCACCCAGCTCCACCGCGCTCTTGAAGGTGCCGTCCGGGTTCACGGCCCGCGCCCAGGGGATGTTGGCGGCGCCGGGGATATGCCCACCGCGCAGCGCGCCTTCTTGAGGGTAGTCGGGCATGTGGAGCTTCTCGCCACTGAACTCCTCAGGACTACGCACGTCCACGAGCGCACCCCGGCCAGCGTTCACCTCCAGCAAGTGCTTCAGAACGTCCGGCGCGAAGGCGCGGATCGAGGCGTCGCGGTACGGCACCTTGTAGACGCCGCGGGCGGGAGCGGGCGTAGCGGTCTCCAGCGGGCGTTCCTCCGCCACCCACGCCTGCCGGCCGCCGTCCATGAGGCGTGCGTCCTCGTGGCCGTTGTACTTGAGGAACCAGAAGGCGTACGCCGCCCACCAGTTGCTCTTGTCGCCGTACAGGACCACGGTGTCGTCGTTGCTGATGCCCTTGCTCTCCATGAGCACTTCGAACTCGGTCTCGCCTATGAAGTCGCGGATGTCCTGACGCTGCAGCTCCGTGTGCCAGTCGAGCTTCTGGGCACCGGGCACGTGTCCCTGTTCGTAAAGCAGCACGTCCTCGTCGACTTCGAGGACCTTGATGGAACCGTCGTTCAGACGCTCCTGGACCCAGGCGGTGCTGACCAGGACGTCGGGAGTGGCGTAGTCGTCGTATTTTCCGTGTGCCATTCGTGCCTCCGCCCGCATGGTACCGACACGGCGAGCGCGTTCCCGTGCGCCTCGCGACCGAAGGCGGCCGCACCAAGCACCGGGGCTATACTCCGGGCGATGAGCACTCAGCCGAGGAACCCCGTGCGCCTGGCCCCTTCGATACTCTCCGCCGACTTCGCCAACCTGGGGGCGGCGGTCGCCGCCGCCGAGGACGCTGGCGCGGACCTCATCCACGTCGACATCATGGACGGTCAGTTCGTACCGAACATCAGCATCGGCCCGGCAGTGGTGGCCGCAGTGAAGCGTCACACGTCCCTGCCGCTCGACGTGCACCTCATGATCGCCACGCCAGGTGACTACGTTACCGACTTCGTGTCCGCCGGCGCCGACTACCTGACCGTCCACGCCGAAGTGACCCACCACCTGCACCGGCTACTGCAGAGCGTGCGCGAGAGCGGCGTGAAGGTGGGCCTGGCTCTCAATCCGCTGACCCCGCTGACAGTCCTGGAAGGCGCGCTCGCGTACCTGGACTTGGCGCTGGTGATGAGCGTGAACCCCGGTTTCGGCGGTCAGGAGTTCATAGGTGGCAGCGTGGCGCGCATCGAGGCCGCCCGTCGCATGCGCGACCGCGTGAATCCGAACTGCCTCATCGAGGTGGACGGCGGCATCAACCAGAAGACCGCGCCGCTAGCCGTTGCCGCTGGCGCCGACATCCTGGTGGCCGGCAGCGCCGTTTACGGCGGCGGCGCGACCGTGCGCGAGAACGTGGCGGGGCTCCGCGCTGCTATCGCCAGCGCGCTCTAGCACGCAGTCTCGAAACTAACTGACTAGGTTGGCCGTGATCAGGCCACGGCCTCGAAGCGGCCCAGCGCCCGGAAGCGGTCGTAGCGCGCTTTCCGCAGTTGCGGACCCGTCATGGGCGTCAGCTGCGCCAGTTCCTCAATTAGCGCCTGCTGCACCAGCTCGATAGCCGCGTCGGGCGCGTTATGGGCGCCGCCGAGGGGCTCGTCGATCACGCGGTCCACTACGCCTAGCGCCACCAGGTCGCGTGACGTCAGCTTGAGGGCCTCAGCCGCGCGCTCCGCCTCGCCCGCGTCGCGCCACAGGATGGCCGCGCAGGACTCGGGGCTGATGACCGAGTAGATAGCGTTCTCGAGGATGAGCACGCGGTTCGCCACGCCAATGGCGAGCGCCCCACCCGAGCCGCCCTCACCTATCACCACGCTGAGCGCAGGTACCTCCAGCTCGCTCATACGTCTGATGCTCTCAGCGATGACCCACGCCTGCCCCTGCTCCTCGGCAGCCAAGCCCGGGTACGCGCCCGGGGTGTCGATGAGCGTGACGACAGGCAACCGGAAGCGGTCAGCCATGTCGAACATGCGCATGGCCTTGCGGTAACCGCTCGGGTGACTCATGCCGAAGTTGCGGTGGATGTTCTCCTTGGTGTCGCGCCCCTTCTGCTGCACGATCACCACCACGCTGGTCTCGCCCAAGCGCGCTAAGCCAGTGACTATGGCCGGATCGTCGCCGAGGGTGCGGTCGCCGTGCAGCTCCGTGAAGCCGTCGAACGCCTTCTGTAAGTAATCGAGGCCCGTGGGACGCCCGGGGGCCCGCGCTACCTGCACCCGCTGCCAGCGCGTGAGGTTGTCGTACGTGTCGCGCATGAGGCGATCGAGGCGGCCCTGCAGCGCATCGATCTCGTCACCGAGGTCTATCTCCTGCTCAGCCGCGTAAGCCCGCATGTCGCGGATCTTGGCGGCCAGGTCCTCGATTGGTTGCTCAAACGGTAGCGGCATGAACGGCCTCCACGCTCCGGTCGGGCAAGCCGGTGGTTAGCAGCCCCAGGACCGCGGCTATGCGCCCCTTGAGCTCCTTACGCACCACCACGTCGTCGACCATGCCCTTCTGCAGCAGGAACTCGGAGCGCTGGAAGCCCTCCGGCAGGTCCTGGCGGATGGTCTGCTGGATGACGCGCGGTCCAGCGAACGAGATGAGCGCGCCGGGCTCCGCGAAGATGACGTCGCCTAAAGTAGCAAAGCTAGCCGTGACGCCCCCTGTGGTGGGGTCCGTGAGGACGGCTATGTACGGCAGGCGCTTCTCGGAGAGGGCGTTGAGCGCCACCGTGGTCTTAGCCATCTGCATGAGCGAGAGCGCACCTTCCTGCATGCGGGCGCCACCCGAGGCGGTGACTATGACGAGGCTACGTCCCTCAGCGGCTGAGCGTTCGGCGGCGCGGGCGATCTCCTCGCCCACCACCGAGCCCATGGAGCCCGCCATGAAGGAGAAATCCATGATGACGAGGCCGATGCCGTGGCCCGCCAACTGAGCGGCGCCGGTGACGATGGCGTCGGGGTTCTCAGATTTCTTCTGGGCCTTCTCGATGCGCTCCGAGTACTTCTGGGTGTCCTCGAACTCGAGCGGGTCCAGCGGCGTGATGCCACCCGACCACTTCTCGAACGTGCCCTCGTCCGCTAGGAGTTCGATGCGGGCGCTGACCGGCATGCGGTGATGGAAACTGCACTCGGGGCAGAGGTACGCGTTGGCGATCAGGTCCTTACGGTAGATCTGCGCGTGGCAGCTGTCGCACTTGAGCCACAGGCCGGCGGGACTGGTGTCATCTTCCTTGCGCGTAGGCTTGTTGCGACGGAACAGTCTCTCAAGCGCCATGTTCGACCCTCCGGACCTGGGTCACGGTGGAGTGAAGGTTGGCTCTGGGTTGCACGCTGCATTGTAGCAACAGTGTGATTCCTCCTGGTTACGGGCGCTCCGCGGAGCTCCCCACCTCGGTCGCGGCGACATCGACCGCTTCTAGCAGCGTCTCAGCCGCGGACTCCACGCCCGAACGCCGAGCACCGTCCACGCTACTGCGCGGCTCCGCTTCGGCGGTGCCGCTGCCTACCGCGCCACTATTGGCCTCGGCAGCACCCGTCATGTCGCTGCGGCCCGTGAAACGCGCGCCTTCCTCGATGTCGAGGGAGGCTGCCTGCACGTCGCCGATCAGCTCGCCACCGTCCCAGATCTCGACCTTGCCCCTAGCCACCAGCTTGTCGACCACGACGCGGCCGATGATCTTGACGTCGTCAGCTTCGATCCGTGCACCCTCCACGAGGCCGGCTTCCGCCACCTCGAGGGCGCCGTCCACCCTAACATCGCCCTTCACCACGCCGTGAACGCGCACGCGGCCGCGGGCCTCGAGCTGCCCGACGATGGTGGTGCCACGCTGGATGTACGTGAACGGTTCGTTAGCCACGCTCGGCGTGGCTGCCAGCGCGCCGCCCGTGGTCGACGCGTCGCCGGCGCGGCCGGTCGCGTCGCTACCAGCGCCCCTGTTGGCGCTCCGGGCACGGCCCGTGCGGGCTTCCTTGTCGCTACGGCCCCTGAACATGCCCTCTTATACCGCGCACGGCTCCATTCGTGACCTTGAGGGGACCCGTTGCCCGTCGTATCCTGCAGGGGTGGAGAGCGCCCGAGTCGTCCTGGTTACCAACGTTGGCCAGGGGTATGGTCGAGCCGTCGCTTTGGCCTACGGGCGCGCCGGTTACGACGTCGTCTGCGCCGACAGAGATGTCGATCTGGCCGCCAAGACCGCTTCCGAAGTGGAGGAGTTGGGTGGCCAAGCCATACCCATCCAGGCCGACATGACCACCCAGATGGACGTGCTCTCCGCTTACCAGAAGGTCATGGAGATCTTCGGGGCGCTGGGGGGCGTGGTCCACACGGCCGCGCAGGTCAGCAACACTCCGTTCGAGGAACTGACGGAGGGCGAGTTCTACGAGATGATGGCCGAGAACGTGCGCAGCACCTTCCTGGCCCTCAAGGCGGCCTCGCGGTTACTCAGTAACGGCTGGGTGGTGGTGGTGGCGCCGCCGTCCGTGGGCTCAGTGCAGATGCACGCCGCCCAGGGGGCGCTGCGGGAGATGGTTCACGGCTTCAGACGCCGCTTCGCGTACCCCAGGGTCAACCTGGTGCTCCCGTCCCGGCCGCCGTCCGACCCGCGCCACGACCAGGCTCTGGTCAGGGCCGTCAGGTACCTGGGCTCACCCGAATCGGCGGGCGTCACGGGCCAGGTCATGGACGTGGACCTGCCGAACCCGCCGCGCGTTACCGATTCCCTGCTGCCCGAGGTGCGGGCCGCGCTCGACCCCACCGTGCGTCAGCCCGACGACGAGCCCCTGGAGTGGGAGGAGTGGCTGGACGGCCAAGAAGCAGCCGACACCGATGACCAAGCCGACCATGGCGGCGGCGCTTACCAGCCGCGCGGCTCCACGCGCCGTTACCCCCTCGGCAGTGGCAACCACGTCTGGTCACACGGCGAGAGTGAAGATTACGGTGGCGCGGATACCACGGCCGCTTACGCGGATGACGAGTACGGTTACGACGAGTACGACGCTTACGACGACCACGACGACCACGACGACCACGACGATTCGGAGGGCTGGGCTTACGACCTGGGCCTGCCGGAGGGACCCGCGCTGCGTCACCTGGTCGCTAACGACGATCCGCTCGACACCGACGCGTACGCTTCCGGTCACGAGAGCGCCAAGGACCTGTATGGCGACCTCGCCAGCCTCAACCATGTTGAGGACGACGATGACCACCGCGGCTCGCTGGACGAACCCCGCAGGTAAGTTAGCGTGCGCTGCCCTTACTGCTCAGCCGACGACACCCGCGTGATCAACTCGCGGCCGTCAGACGAGGGTGCCGCCATCAGGCGCCGCCGTGAGTGCCTTTCGTGCTCGCGCCGCTTCACCACTTACGAGCGCGCGCAGTTCGAGGCGCTCATGGTGCGTAAACGCACCGGCCGGCTGGAGGCGTTCGATCCCGACAAGCTCCTGGGCAAGCTGCGCATAGCCGCCAACAAGCGGCCCGTCAGCGAGAAGCAGATCCGCGAGTTCGCTTACGGTTTCGAGGACGAGACGAACGCGCCCGAGATCTCGAGCGAGGAGATCGGCCGCCGGGTGCTGAAGTTCTTGCAGGAAGCCGACGCCGTGGCCTACATACGGTTCCTGAGCGTGTACCACGACTTCGACTCCGTGGACCGCTTCATCGAGGAGATCCAGCAGCTCCCGGGCCAGCCCGAGGAAGCCGCCAGGCCCTCGGAGCCGGGCAAGGCCGCTGATTCTGGCAAGGTCGCGGACACGGTCAAGGTCGCGGACACGGTCAAGGTCGCGGAGTCAGGTAAGCCCGGCACAGCCGCGCGGCCCGACGTTAAGCGCGGCGGCGCGCCCGTAGGCGAGACCGACGACCCGACCAACTGACCGCTGCGGCCAGCGGGGTTCTCCCCTCCCCAACAACTCGTTACTAGCCGTTCACGTGTCCCACGCCACGGTGGAGCCGCCTGGCCCTTTCGTGACCACGAGCCTGGCAGGTAGGCGCGCGCTCAGTTCGGGCACGTGCGTGATGACCCCCACCATGCGCCCCTCGGTGGTGAGGGATTCGAGCACGGCCGTCACGGCGTCGAGCGTCACGCGGTCGAGCGTGCCGAAGCCTTCGTCCAGGAAGAGCGCCCCCAGCGCCGCGCTGCCCGCCAGGGTGTCGGAGAGCGCCAACGCTAACGCCAGGCTGGCCACGAAGCTTTCGCCCCCGGACAGGGTGCGGGCCGAACGCAGCTCGCCGCCGGCCCAGGCGTCCGCCACGAGGTAATCGCCCGCCTCCAGGCGCAGGTCGTAGCGCCCGTCGGTAACAAGCTGCAGGATGGCCGAAGCGCGCCGCGCTAGCACCTGTTGCACCTGGGTGAGGAGGTGCTCCGGGAAGCGGTTGCCGTGCAGGTCGGTGTTGAGCTGGTGGTAGAGCGCGTGCTGGTCCTCTAGTTCCTTCAGTTCCCGGCGTAACTCCACCGAGCGCTTTAACCGCTCGCGCGCCTGCTGCAGGCGGCCGCGTTCGGCGCCGAGGCGCTGCTGGTTCGCCTCCAGGGCCGTCTGGCGTTCCCTTAGTTCCGTCTGCGCTGCACCGATCAGTTCGCGGGCGTGATCCAGTTGTGCTTCGGTGCCGGCTGGGGCGTCAGGCAGCGGCTGCCGCTCGGCCAGCAGGGCGGCTAGCTCCACGTCGCGCTGATCGACCTGCGCCGCCTCCTGCTCGTGCGCCCTGACCTCGGCCTCCAGCGCCTGCAGTTCGGCGGGCGGCAGGGCGGCCGCCGCGGCGCTTGCAGGCGAGCTGAAACCGGCTGCCGTTGCGGCGTCGACCAGCGCGGCCTGCGCCTGCTTCAGGTCCTGCACGTGCGCTGCGTGCGCCTCGGTGGCGTCGCTCAGGCGTGCCTGGGCTACGTCCACCTCCTTGGTGGCGCCGTCCAAGCGCTTCTTGTGCTCCTCGGCCTTGCTGCGCTCGGCTTCGAGCTCGCGGCGCCGGCGCTCCAGCCGGGCCCGCAGGCCCTCCTGCTGCTCGAGCTGCAAGCCAGCGTCCTGCAAGCGTTGCAGCACGGCGGCAGCGTGCGCTGCCAGTGCGGCCGACTGCCGGGCCGTCAGCTCGGCCCTTAGCCGCTGGCCAGCGCCTGCTTCGTAACGCACCGCTGCCACTTCCGCCAGTAGTGGGTCTTCAGCGGGCGCACCGGTAGCGGCGGCTGGCGTAACCCCATGCTTCTCGAGGTCGTGCACCGCCTCGTTAACAGCCAGCGCTGCACGCTTCACGCCCTCTACCGCGCTGCTACGGCGCTCCTGCGCGTTGGTCAAGTCGGCTTCTTGCCGGGTGAGCGCGTTGCGTGCCGCTTCGTACCCTTTCAGGGCCGCCTCCAGCGCCGCGGTCGCGGCGTCCAAAGCCTGGTTGGCAGCCTGGAACGCGTCGGCATGCTCAGCTGGCGCCCCGCTACCCCCGTGGTCGTGCGCGCCGACCGTGCCCCCACACACTGGGCACGGGTCGCCGGGCGCCAGCCCGGCCCTGAGGGCGGCAGCCAGGTCGGCGCGGCGCGCGCGCTCCAGTTCCGCTTTGGCGGCCGTCTCGGCCTCACGGAGGCGCTTACCCTCCTCCAGCCGGCCCTGTAGTTCCGTGCGGGCGGACGCCACTTGCGTCTCCAGCGCCGCCAACCCAGCGCTCGCCCGTTGCAGGTCGTTCACGGCGGTAGCGTGCGCGGCGAGGGCGCGCTCGAACGGCGTGACGAGCGTGGCGGCTGTGCTCCACGCGTGCCACTGCTGTGGGTCGAGTAACTCCGTGCGCTCGGCGCCCGCTGCAGCGGTCAACGCGCCACCTCGCTCCGTCAGGGCGCTCTCCAAGGGCAGCACTTCTTGGAGCACCTCGACTTCGGCGGTGAGCGCCGCCACGGTGGCCTCCCCGGCGGCTGTGGTGGCTTCGGCCGCTGCGCGCGCCTGCTCGAGGCCCTGGGTGGCCACGGCCAGCTCCTGTTCTCGGGCTTTCACCGCGGCTTCGGCCCTGCTGGCGCGCCCTTCGGCCTGCTCGACCTGCTGCGCGTAGGGGGTCACGCCGGCGGCGCGCTGAGCGGCTTCGGCCCGGGTGCGCACCTCGCTCACACGCGTTGCCGCAGCCCGCAGGCGCGTGCGGCGATCCTGCAGCTTGACGCGCTCCTCGAACAGGCGCGCGCTCTCGCGCCAGTCGCCGAGGCGCGCCTCCAGCTCGCGAGCGGCGCGGCCGTCAGCTTCCACGGCGGCCGAGAGCGTTTCGACCTCGCCCTCCATGCGCTTAAGCGCCTCGGGCGCCAGGTCCTGGTACTCGGTGCTGAGGAGCGTGCGGCGCGCCTCCGCCTCGCCCTTCAGTTCGCTGGCGCGCGAGCTGGCCAGGCGCTGGATGCTCTCCACCTTGTCGAGGCCGAGTAGCGAGGAGAGCAACTGGCGGCGCAGGCTCGCGTCGCCCCTCAGGAACTCGTCGAAGGCGCCCTGCGGCAACAGCACCGCACGCGTGAAGCCCTCGTAATCGAGGCCCACGATGTCCTCCAGCGCCTGGTTAGCTTCCTTCACGCGCTCGCTGTCGGACAGCTGGCGCCAGCCGCCGACGACGCTCTCGTCCGCTTCCTCCAGGCGCACCTCGGTGCCTACGCTGCCGCCGCGGCGCTGCGCTGCACGCGTAGCGCGGTACACGCCCCGCGCGGTGCGGAAGGTTAGCTGCGCGAAGAGCGACTCTGACCCTGGGCTGATCATGCCGCCCAGGCCACGAGCGCCCAGCCGGGCGGTCTTGCCGTACAGCACGTAAGTTATGGCGTCCAGCAGCGTGGATTTGCCTGCCCCCGTGGGGCCGGTCACGGCGAAGAGGGCGGTGTCGGCGCCGCTGAAGTCGATGACCGTGTGCTGCCGGTAGACCGTGAAGCCTTCCAGCGTCAGCTCGAGCGGGGTCACGCGCTGACCTCGTCATGAAGCGCTTGGAAGAGCGCTACCAGCTGGTCGGGCTTCTCTTGGCCCTTCTCCTCCACCAGGTAGGAGCGGTAGGCGTCCACCAGCGACAGGGCGCGGAGGTCGATGCGTTCGATGTCCTGCCCTTTCTCGCCTGGTAGGACCTGCTCCACCGTGAGCAGGTTCGGGAGGGTCTGCTGCAGGTGCTCCTTGAGGCCGGGCCGGACCCGCTCGAGCGTGACCACGAGCTTCAGCCAGCCGTCGAGCTCGGCGATCTGGTCGAAGCGGGCGTCGAGCTCGTCCTCGGTTACGGCCACGCGGAAGAGTTTGCGGCCCGCCGACATGGGTAGGGGTGTGACCTTGCTCGGTTTGCCGGGCGCGGCCTCCACCAGCAGGGCGTACTTGGCGTCGCCAACCTCGCCGAAATCAAGTTGCAGCGGGCTGCCGCTGTAGCGCGCTTTGTTCTCAGGTAGCCCCTCGATGGGTTGCGGCTTGTGGATGTGCCCCACGGCCACGTAGTTGGCGGAGTCGGGAACTATGGAGGGCGGCACCGTGTAGCTGGAGGTGCAGTGGAAGGCGTACTCGGAGTTAGCCAGCGTGGCGCCCTCGAACGTGGTGTGCATGGCGAGCAGGTTCACACTGCCGTGATCGAAACCGTGCGTGAGGTTCTGGACCAGCTTGCGCATGACCTCGCGGTAGCTGTCGCGTTGGGCGCCGAGGTCCTTGTGCAGGAGGGCGTCGGCGTCTATCATGCGCCGCTCCGATAGGAACGGTAGCGCAGCCACCTTCAGCCGGCCGGCCTCCAGATCGAGCTGCAGCAGGCCGCCCTGACCGGCGGGGCGGAACGAACCCACCGTGTGCACGCGGGTGAGCTTCAGCATGCTGGCCACAGCGTCGAAGCGGGCGGGTGAGTCGTGGTTGCCGGCTATGACCACGCTGGGTATGCCGGCGGCGCCCGTGCGGAGGAAGAAGTCGTAGACGGCGTCCTCGGCGGCGGCGCTGGGGTTACGGCTGTCGAACAAGTCGCCCGCCACCACGACCACGTCGACCTTCTCGGAGATGGCCATGTCGGCCAGTTCCGTAAGCGCGGCGCGCACCTCCGGGGTGCGGTCGGCGCCGTGGAGCGTGCGGCCAGCGTGCCAGTCGGCGGTGTGGAGGATCCTCATGAGACTGAGTGTACGCAGCGCCTGCGACGGGTAACGACGTCCAGTTGTGAGGGCCGGCAGTTCGCGCGGCGGTTGCTATCATCCACGCGTCATGGATGACCTACCGCCAGAGCAGCTGCCCAGCGAGTTCGTTGCGCGCATGCGTGAGTTGCTGGGTGCAAGCGAGGCGGCGGCGCTCTTCGCGGCGCTGGCCCGGCCTGCCGAGGTGGGGCTGCGGCTGAACAGCCTGCGCGGCGCGCAGCTGGGCGGTGATGGCGCGCTTGCGGCCGCCCTGCCGTGGCACAAGGGCCGGTGGCGCATGACCCCCGTGCCGTGGTGCGAAACGGCGTACGTAGTGACGGAGACGGACGCTGCTACGAACGAAGCGAACACCACGGCCGTCCCCAACGACGCTGCTGACCCTGCCTCGAAGCGCCCGCTTCCGCCCGGCCGCCACCCTTATCAGGTGGCGGGCGCTTACTACCTGCAGGACCCGGCGGCTACGGTCGTGGCGGAGGCGCTGGCGCCGGAACCCGGCGAGCTGGTGCTCGACTTGGCTGCAGCGCCGGGCGGTAAGAGCACGCACCTGGCGGCGCTCATGGCTAGCGAGGGCTGGTTGGTGGCCAACGACGTGCACCCGCTTAGGGCGCAGGCGCTGGTGGGCAACCTGGAACGGTGCGGTGTGGGCAACGCCACGGTCACGAGCGAGCCGCCTGACCGCCTGGCCCAGGCTTGGCCGGGCCTGTTCGACAGGGTGCTCCTCGACGCCCCCTGCTCGGGCGAGGGCATGTTCCGCAAGTCAACGGACGCGCTCGCCATGTGGAGCCCTGAGAACGTCGCGCACTGCGCCGCCCGCCAGGACGAACTGCTGCTCGCCGCCGCGCGCCTCGTGCGCCCGGGCGGGTACCTGGCGTACTCCACTTGCACCCTCAACCCGGACGAGAACGAGGGCAGCGTGGCCCGCTTCGTGGCGGTGAGCGGCTTCGAGGTGGTGCCACTCGACCTGCCCGGCACGGCGCCTGGCCGGCCGGAGTGGTCCGGCGGCGCGCCGCTCCCCGCCCTGGCTGGCGCGGCGCGCATCTGGCCGCACCTCGCTCCGGGCGAGGGGCACTTCGTGGCGCTGCTGCGCCGGCCGACCACTACCGAGCCCACGAGTGAGCACACGGGTGAGCACATGGCGGCAGCGGGCAGCCGGAAGCGTGGCCGCGGCAGGGATCCCGGCCCGTCGCGTGAGGTTCTGGCGGCGTGGCGCGACTTCGCAGCTGGCGTCCTGACCCAGCCCTTGGCCGAGGCGCTGGCGCCCACGGCCCTGCAGGGCGAGTGGCTGCTGCACGCTGCTGCGGGCACCCCGCCCCTTGACGGCTTGCGGTGGTTGCGGCACGGCCTGCAACTCGGGCAGGTGCGGGTAGGCGCGCGGTCTACGCGGATCGAGCCGGCGCACGCGCTAGCCATGTGGGCGCCACCCGGCTCGGTGACGCGGCGGCTCGACCTGGCGGCCGAGGACGAGCGCGTTAGCGCCTACCTGCGGGGTGAGGACGTGGCCGCACCGGGCGAACCCGGCTACCTGCGGGTGGAGGTGGACGGCCTGCCGCTCGGTTGGGGTAAGCGCAGCGGCGCCGTGGTCAGGAGCCTGCTCCCGAAAGGGCTGCGGCGCGGTTGACGAGGCGCGCTTAGCTTCAGCGCAGTAAGGCGGAGGCCTCGTCGTCGGTAACGGCGGTGCTGCGCTCCTCCGCCCGTGTGGCCCAGGCAGGGAACGGGAACGTGACCAGCACGGGGGTCGGCACGTCGGGCTGGTGCACGACCATGGTGCCGGGCGCCAGGATGGTGGTGCGCAGCCTGGTGCTGGCCGGCATGAAGCGGTACTCGGGACGCTCGGCCTCGGCGGCGTCGAGCCGTCCCGCCACGCGGATGGCCGCGTTGGAGACTATGCGGCGCTCCACCTCGCTGGCGGTCTGCTGCGCGCCGATGAGGATGACCCCCAGCGACCGGCCACGCTCGGCTATGTCGAGCAGCACGTCCTTGATGGGGCTGTGCCCTTCCGCCGGCGCGTACTTGTTCAGTTCGTCCAGCACCACGAACAACTTGCCGCCCTGACCCTGCTCCTTGGCGGCGAAGAGGCCCTTGAGCACCACGCCCACCACGAACATCTGCGCTAGCGGCGCCAGTTGATGGATGTCGACCACGTGCACTTGCTCCTGCCCGCCCAGGATGTCCAGCCGGGCGTTATCGCGCGCCTTCGGGCCGATATCGCCCCGCACCAGGTTAGCGAGGTGCTTCTGGGCGCCCCGCAAACGGCGCACGAGCGCTTCGCGCGTGCCTCTGCCCTGCGCCGCTATCCAGCGCGGGTCGCCGCCCTTCTGGCGCACGCCGTCCTCGTCCTCGTCGTCGGCACCTTGCAGCAACAGCTTGTGCTCGATGTAGTCGACCAGAGCGCCGAAGGTGGTGAGCCGCGTGGTGGGCGCCACCCGCTGTATGAACTGTTCAGTGGAGAGCCCCTCGTCCTCGCCGATCCGGCCGGACCCAGCGCTCTGCTGCCCGGGCTCGTCCTCGGGCACGTAGTCGCTCACTTCCAGGTACGGCGCGCTGCCCTTCTGAGCGCGCGCCAGCTGATGGAGCCGCTCCTCGACGTGCTGGAGTAGGAACTCGAGCTGAGACATGGTGCCCACGTCGGAGAAGGCGAACGGCAGCATGCGCTGCTCGCAGAACTCCCGCACCGTCCACACGTACGGCTTCACGCCTTCGCGCTGCGAGACGTCGGCCACCAGAGCGTCGCCTGCTTGAGCGCGGGGCGGGCCGTGCAGGGCGCAGCTACCGAAGGGCCCGGCCACCAGGTTCAGCGCCTCGTAGCGGCTGCGGCTAGTGCCCTGCCGGGCCGCGTAACGCGCCTCCTCGGCCTCGAAGCGGGCGTTGGGCTGGTCGAGGAAGAGGAGGTCCTCGCCCTTGACGTTGAAGACCACGGCGCGGCCAGCGCTGGAGTCCTTGAGGAGCGGCGGGCCGTCCTTACCGTTGGTGCCGTGGAAGAGGGCGTACAGGAGGAAGAGCGCGTAGCTGGTCTTGGTGGCCACGCCGGAGATGCCGGAGATGTTGACGTGAGCGCCGCGCGTGCCGTCCATGAACTCGAGGTTCACGTAAGCGGGGTCGCCGCTGCGGAGCACGCCAGCTGGCAGCCGCGCGCTCATGCCGTCCACGTATAACGCCATGTCGAGCGCTTCGTCCTTGGCCAGGTAGACGGCGTCGCCCGGCAGTGGCGGTAGGTACTCCTCCGGGTCGAGCCGCGTTACCAGCACGTGCGCGGCGTAACTGACCTCGGCGGGCATGAGCCCCTCGGCTATCAGTTCCGTGTCGCTGTCGAACTGCACGCCTTCGTGGCGCCGCCTGACCTGATCGATGACGCCGTAGAACGTTACGCCTCGCCCCTCGCCCGCAGGGTCGGCAGTGGTGAGCGTGACCACGTCGTCCAGGCGCGCGCGGCTGCCGGGCGTGACAGCGAACCAGAACGACACTGGCGTGGCGTCCTCGGTGCCCAGTACCCGGCCTATGGGCGCGGCGCCGGCTGTTATGTCGGCTTCGGTCGTCACGGGCTCACTCTCCCTCTGGTCAGCGCCGCCACCACCCGGCGGCGCAGTAGCGGCGCGCTGCCCAGGCGCCGCCTGAGCGTTTGCTCCATGGCGCGCACGGGCAGCAGCTGCTGCGGCGCGCGCGGGTCCTGATAGCTGCGCGTAGCGAAACGCGGCAGAACAGTGCAGCTCCAATCCGCCACGGACCGCGCCCACTCCAGCTGCTGGCGCGGTTCCGGCCCGGCGTGAGCCTGCAACCTGACGCTGCCCGCCAGAGTATGCGCCCAGGCACCGGGGTCGCGGAGGCGCAGGTACCACTCGAAGCGCGCGCCCTCGCCCGAGCCCACCAGGTAAAGAGGCGAGCGTTCACCAGCCTGCAGCGCGCGCACCACGTCTAAAGCTGGCCGCGGCAGCCTTTGGGAGTGGACCGTTTTTATGTAGCCGAGCACGCGGCGGTCGGCGCCCAGCAGGGGGCGCGGGCCGTCGCACAGGAGCAGCCCTGCGCCTAGCTCAGGCAGCAACCGGGCAGCCAGCAGCCGCTCGGCGTCGCGCATCTTCGCCTGCAGTAGGCGCACCGGCGCCTCTTTATCGGTCTCGGCGGTGGCGGCCACCTGGTAACGCAGGCGCTGCCCGCCAGAGTATGCGCCCAGGCACCGGGGTCGCGGAGCCGCAGGTACCACTCGAAGCGCGCGCCCTCGCCCGAGCCCACCAGGTAAAGAGGCGAGCGTTCA
>Ga0172382_10006311_pt1 | contig 17289 bp, 15 predicted proteins | sample Leawel138RmetaG_FD_122245 | JGI IMG/M metagenome (GOLD analysis project Ga0172382, IMG submission 122245) | Leachate microbial communities from a municipal landfill in Southern Ontario, Canada - Leachate well 138R metaG | ecosystem: Engineered > Solid waste > Landfill > Unclassified | place...
CTGATTCCGCGCGTTTGCGATGCCATTGAGAAGGAAGAGATCGAAGACCCGCGGAACGAGTTGGTCCAGCGGCTGCTGGAGTATCGCTATTTCAAGGAGATCGGCAATGAGCTGAAAAAGCTTGAGGACCGGCATGCCGGCGAATTTCCCCGGCGCCCCAACTGGTCCTATATCGATCACGATCTTCTTCCGGAGGACGCACTGAATCACGTTTCGCTTTTTGATATTCTGAACGCCTACAAACAGGCACTCGACCGTATGCCCGCGGTACCCGATCCGCACGAGGTTGCACCCGAAGAGACCAGTATCACCCGCCAGATCGACTTTATATATTCCTACTTTCATAAAAATCGCCAGGTGAATTTCTCCACGCTGCTTCGTTCGATCAAAAGTAAGATGGTCCTGGTCGTGACCCTGGTGGCCATCCTGGAACTGATGCGCAGCCAGCGTATCCGGGTCCTGCAGGCCGGGATTTTCAGCGATTTCATTATGGAACAGGTAGAACCGGGAGTTTGAATTGGAAAAAGGGTCGGTCACATTGCTGGATATGCAATTGGTGGAAGCGCTGTTGATCGCTTCGGATGTGGCGCTGACACCGGAACGGCTGAAAGAATGCCTGGATGAAGGACACCGGATCGATCTTGATGCGGCGGTCGAGGCGTTGAACGAGCGTTACCGCAGCGAAAAACACGCTTTTTATATTATGCCTGCCGGGAACGGCTTTCAGATCGTTACCGACAATAAATTCGAACTGGTCGTGCGGAATTACATTAACCGCAATGTCCGGGCGCGGCTGACCTATGCCGCACTGGAGACTCTCGCGGTGATCGCATACAAGCAGCCGATCAGCAAACCGGAGATCGAACATATCCGCGGCGTCAACTGCGCCGCCGTGCTGAATACGCTGCTGGAGCGCGAACTGATCAGCGTTTCGGGACGTTCCGATGCTGCCGGCCGCCCCCTGCTATATGTCACGACCGAAGAATTCCTGCGTTATTTCGGACTGCGTTCACCGGTGGACCTGCCGCGCGCACGGGAACTGGATGAACTGTTCCGCAAAGACGAAAACGAACCCCAGGCACTTCAGCCTATTGTTAAAGAAGTTTCCGAAGACTGATCTATGTTACGTTCCCTGAGTATCGAGAACATCGCGATCATTCAGTCCCTGCGCCTGGAACCCGGCCGCGGCCTCTCCATTCTTACCGGTGAAACCGGAACGGGAAAATCCATTCTGATCGATGCCCTGGGGCTGGCGCTGGGATCCCGGGCGGATTTGAACCTGCTGCGCCATCATGCAAAGAAAGCCGTTGTAGAGGCGCTTTTTGACAGCCTGAACATGAATGCGGAAGTCGGGCAGATTTTGACGGAAGCGGGACTCGAATATGCCGGCGGTGATGTGCTGATCCGCCGTGAATTGCATGCAAACGGCAAATCCCGCGCTTTTTTCAATGACGAACTTATTCCGCTGTCGGCACTCAAAACCCTTGCTTCCTATCTGGTGGAAATGCACGGTCAGCACGAGAACCAGAAATTATTCAAACCCAAAAACCATTTACTGTATTTGGGTAAATACGCTGCGGACCATGAACCTATCCGCGCCTATCGCGAAGCCTATCAGCATTTCCGTCAGCAGCTCAACCGATACCGGGAACTTGAAAAGCATCGCGATTCCTATCTGCGGGAGCGCGAACTGCGGGAATTCCATTTCCGCGAACTGGATGCCATCCGGCCGGAAGCGGATGAACTGGGAAAAATGGAGCAGGAACTCAGTATCATGGAAAACCGGGAACGCTTGGCCGCCGCGGCTGATCAGATCGCCCGCGCACTCTACGAAGACGACGAGGCGCTGACACACCAGATCGAAGCACTGAAAAAAGTGATGCAGCAGCTTCTGCAGATCGATGCGGCCAATCAGGAGCATGCTCGCGAACTGCAGAGCGCACTGATCTCCCTGACGGAAGTGGGCCGCAGTATGGCCGAATACCGCGATAACCTGGAACATGATCCCGCACGGCTTGCAGGCCTTCAGGAACGTACCGCATCCATACACTATCAGATGCGCAAGCATAATATGGATTATTCTGAACTCTGCGAATATTACGAACAGCTCAAAGAAGAAATGAACAGCGAGGCTGATTACGACACCCGTCTGGAAAGCCTTCGGAAATCCCTTGAAGAAAGCCGGCGCGTACTCGCCGATAAAGCCCTGCGCTTCCATCGTGAACTGGAGAAAACGGCCGCTGTCTTTACGGAAAACACAGAACAGCGGATGCATCTGCTTGGAATGAAACATGCACGCTTTAAGGTCGAATTTCGCCAGAAACCCTGCGAAGGCCTGAATTACATTCCCTTTGAAGGGCGCAGCGTAGAACCGACCATCAACGGCATTGATGAGGTGGAATTTTTGATCATCACCAATCCCGGCGATGATTTTAAACCTCTGGTCCGCATTGCATCCGGCGGCGAGGTTAGCCGTATCATGCTGGCCATCAAATCCGTTCTGGCCCGGAATGATGAGACCCCGACCTTGATCTTTGACGAGATCGATGCCGGCGTAAGTGGGCGCATCGCCCATGTGGTCGGTGAACAGATCCGTGAGCTTGCGCAGCATCACCAGATCCTTTGTATCACGCATCTGCCACAGATCGCGGCAATGGGAGAACGGCATTTCCGGGTGGACAAGAGCAGCAATGAAAAAGAGACCTTTGCGGAGATCCGGGAGCTGAACCCCGCGGCTCGGGTGGAAGAGATCGCCGCCCTCTTCGGCGCAAAGGAGCCCAGCGAAGCGGGCCGTAAAACGGCCGAGGAGTTACTGAGACAATCATGATCTTCGAGCTTATCAATCAGGAACCCCTTTACCGGGCCTTCGGGCATCTGATCCGCAGCGGCCGTATCGGAAGCGCTTATCTGATCTGCGGTCCGGACGGTGCAGGGAAGACCTCTCTTGCCCTGAATTTTGCTTCCATGCTGCTATGCCGCGATCCCCGTGACGGCGAAGCTTGCGGCACTTGTCCTTCCTGTGCAAAGATCCGTCATCTGAATCATGCCAATCTTTACTTTATCCATGCCTTCCCTCGGCCGAAAAATGCCTCCGATTCGGATCCTTATACCGGACTTAGCGATGAGGATATCGCCCTGATCCGCGAAGAGCAGCAGAAGCTCTGCGCTGACCCCTACTACGAACTGAATATTCCCAAAGCGAACAATATTCTCATCAGCAGTATGCGGGAAATGAAGCGTAAACTTTCCGCCGGACAAGCGGAACCGGGACGCCAGGTGGTCCTGATCCATCAGACGGAACGCTGCACCGACGGCGCTTTCGGCGCTTTACTGAAAGTCTTGGAGGAACCCCCGCGCCAGACTACCTTTATCCTGACCAGCACAAATCCGCAACTGCTGCCGGCAACCATACGCTCCCGTTGCCAGATCCTGAAATCCCATGTGCCGCCGGCCGAAAGCATCGTTGAGTATCTGCGTTCGAAGGGGCTCGACGAATCCGACGCCCGGCGCATCGCGAACCTCAGCGGAGGAAATATGCGGCTGGTGCGCAGCTTGACGGAAGCCGATTTTTCCGAACTGGATACAACGATCCTGAACGTCTGGCGTATTATTATGGCTTCCAAGATCGGAGATCGCTGGACAAGCATGGAAGATCTGACGGAACTGATCGAACAATATGTTAAAATGGAAAAAGAGAACCCGATGGAATTCCGTAACCATCTGCGCTATATGATCTTTTTTTTACGCGACGCCCAGCTTCTTGCGGCGGCACCCGAATCGGAAGTCAGGATCATCAACACACATCTGAAGGAACAACTGAATAATTTTATCCGGGTCTATCCGGATTTTTCCTATTTCGAGATGATCGGACTGCTGGAAAGAACCTTATCCGATACGGATCGAAACCTTTACCTGCCCGCCCTGCTCGGCCGGCTTTTCCTGGAACTCCGCAATGAATGCCTGCAAAAAAGAAAGGTCAAATAATGCGTTTAAATAAATATCTCTCCCATTGCGGAGTGGATTCCCGCCGTAAATGCGATGCGCTGATCCTGGAAGGCCGGATCACGGTCGACGGCAGTATCGAGACGAACCCGGGCACGAATGTCGATGAGCATAACGCGGATATCCGCGTTGACGGCGAACGGGTACACCTGAAAAAAAACTATAGCTATATAAAAATGAACAAGCCCGCAGGCTATATTACCAGTCTGCATGATCCCTATCATAGCCAGACCGTGATGCAGCTCCTGCCGAAAGTCCTTTCGCTTGTGCCGGTCGGCCGTCTGGACAAGGACAGCACGGGAATTTTGGTCTTTACCGATGACGGCGATCTGAATTACCGTCTTACCCACCCCAAACACGGGGTGGAAAAAGTCTATGATGCCCTGCTCCGGCGCCCGCCGGAAGGTTACCCCGAGAACGATCTTCCGCAAGGCATTATCCTGCAGGACAACGGTGACAAGGTGCAGGGAAAAGCCGAGCCGATGAATCGTAAACGCAATCATTACCGCATCACGCTCAAAGAGGGCAAGAAGCGCGAGGTCAAGCGCATTTTTCTTCAATACAACACGAAAGTGACTCGCCTGCACCGCAACAGTTTTGCCGGCATCAGCGCCGACGAACTCCCGCCCGGGAAGTGGAAGAAACTGACGCCCGCAGAGATCGCACAGCTCCGCTCTGCCGCGAACGCCTAGCGGGAGTCAGAGTCCCCGCCCGCAAGCATGGGGGCTTCGAAGAGCCGCGGGATTGAAGGGACAATTCCTGCCGATTCAAAAATTAAGATTCCGGATTCAATTTGCGGAAGGGAAGCATTGCGTCAATTTATTTGACACAAAACTGTTACCTATGTGTTGACACAAACACAGGGATATTTTGAATCTTGAATCTTAAATCTTAAATTTTGAATCTTAATTCAGACATTCCGGATAAACGAGAGCATTGAAATGACCGAATCCATGTATTCGCCTGCCGGATGGATCAGGACCGTATAGAAAGGGTCCAGGTCCCGGCTCTGTATGCCCACACTGAGTTTTTTAGCGCGGGTACCTGTAATGTAGGCTGTCAGCACCGTGGGTTCGGGCGAGAGGTCAATGGCAATATCAAAGTTCCGGGGGATGTCCCCGAGCTGATCTTCGCGGACGGGGAAAGGTCTTTTCGGAGCCGGCGGATAGGTCAGTACGGGACCTTTATGCTCTGCCAGCACCTCCTGGCCGCGGCTGAGTATCAGTGTAATGGTCTTTCCGCTGCCGGAAATGTCCTTGATAAGATCACGGGCTTCATAGAAGAATTTATGATCCGGCGGCATACAGATACAGACCGTTCGGGAATCCCGTATCTGCTGTGGAATATTGACGGCTTTCCGGAAGACCAAAATCCGTTTTTTCCGCCGCAGTCGCCGTATCCAGGATCTTAAGCGTATGCGTTCCAGAAACATCACAGAATGTACCTGCTCAGATCGTCATCGGTCACAATGGCATCCAGGGAGTCGCGGACCTGTTTTGCGCTGATCACGATCTTTTTTTCTCCGTTCGGAGCATTGAACATAATATCGTCCAGGATCTGCGTCATGATGGTATGCAGACGCCGGGCGCCGATATTTTCGGTTTTATCATTGACTTCCGTGGCTTTCTTTGCGATCTCACGGATGGCATTGTTTTCAAAGACGAGCTCTACGCCCTCCGATTTCATCAGTGCCTGATATTGCTTGATCAATGCGTTCTGCGGATGCGAGAGGATCTTGACGAAATCTTCGGTGCTCAGGCTGTCCAGTTCCACCCGGATCGGAAAACGTCCCTGAAGTTCGGGGATCAGATCCGATGGCTTGCTCGCGTGAAAGGCTCCGGATGCGATAAACAGGATATGGTCGGTCTTGATAAATCCGTAACGTGTTTTGACCGTACTGCCTTCCACGATGGGCAGGAGGTCCCGCTGCACACCCTGGCGGCTGACATCCGCTCCGCGCGTATCGTTGTTCATGGCGATCTTGTCGATCTCGTCAATAAACACGATCCCGTGCTGCTGCACCCGGTCGATGGCTTCTTCGATGACCTTATTGCGGTCTACCAGTTTCTGCGATTCTTCCTCGATCAGGATATTGCGGGCTTCGGGGACCTTGACTTTGCGTTTTTTATTTTTCTTTCCGCCCAGCAGGGAACTCATGGCCTCGTTCAGAAATTCCCCGGGGTTTTCCATCATATCACCTCCCATGGCTTCATCCATGGGCCCCAGGATGGAAATACCGGCGATGCCGGGTTTGCGTACCGCGGTCTCAATTTCCACATAGCGGTCGTTAAATTTTCCATCGATATACATATCCCGGAGGCGTTCCCGGGTCTTGGAAATGCGCTCGCGCTCCTCCGTATCCATTTTACCGGAATTCTCCACCGGGAAAAGCAGATCCAGAAGGCGTACATCCGCCAATTCTTCCGCCCGCTGTTTCACCAGTTCCTCGTGTTCCTTCTCGACCATATCCACCGCCATGTAGGTAAGGTCGCGGATAATGGACTCAACGTCACGGCCCACATAACCGATTTCGGTGAATTTGGTGGCTTCCACTTTAATGAAGGGCGCCTGGGCCAAGGATGCCAGCCGGCGCGCGATCTCGGTCTTCCCGACGCCGGTGGGTCCGATCATAATGATATTGTTCGGCATGATCTCGTTGCGGATGTTCTCGTCAGCCTGGCGGCGGCGCCAGCGGTTGCGCAGTGCAATAGCTACCGAGCGCTTGGCCTTTTCCTGCCCGACGACAAAACGGTCGAGTTCCGTTACGATTTCTTTGGGTGTATAGGATTTCATGTATCAAGCTCCATTACGGTGATATGTTGATTGGTAAAAATGCAGATGGATCCTGCGATCTTCAGACTTTTTTCGGCAATTTCCGCGGCACTGAGTTTGCTGTTCTCCATCAGGGCACGCGCGGCAGCCAGGGCATAGGGACCGCCGGAGCCGATGGCGTAAATATGGTCATCGGCATCAATCACGTCGCCGGATCCGCTTAAAATATATCCTTTGTCCTTATCCATAACGATGAGCAGGGCTTCCAGCTTCTGCAGATATTTATCCCGCCGCCATTCTTTGGTCAGTTCCACCGCCGCACGGGTCAGATCGCCTTTGTATTCTTTGATCTTGCTTTCGAATTTTTCAAAGAGGCTGAAGGCATCGGCGCCTGCGCCGGCAAAACCGGCCAGAATCTGACCGTTGTATAATTTACGGACCTTGACGGTCTGAGCTTTCATGACGGTATTGCCCAGGGTCACCTGACCGTCGCCGGCAATGGCGGCGCGGCCGTTCCGGTGTATCCCGAGGATGGTCGTGCTTTTGATCTTTTCCATATTTTGATCCTTATTATGATTGTTTCCGCCGTGCACGCGAGGGAGGAATACCCAGTTTTTCCCGGTATTTTGCCACCGTGCGCCGGGCAATATGATAAGCGTTTTGCGCCAATGCCGATTGCAGCTGCTCATCGGAAAGGGGTTGTGATTTATCTTCGTTGTCAATCAGCGCCTGCAGATCACGTTCCAGATCGCGGGTTGAACGTTCCGTGTTATCCTGCCTGCCGGCACGTTCACTAAAAAAATACCGCAGCTCATAATTCCTGTTCGCGGTCTGTAAATACTTTCCGTTCACGATGCGTGAAACGGTGGAAATATCCAGTCCGGTATCCGCCGCCACTTCCCGCATCACCATCGGCCGGGGATGTTCACGTTTACCGCTGAAATAATCCCGCTGACGCCGGACGATCGATTGCGCCACGGCCAGCATGGACTGTTTTCGCTGTGCGATAGCCCGTAAAAACCAATCGGCCTCCTGGCGGAAGCGGTTCAAATACTGCTGCGTGCGCCGGTCCCCGTCTTTTCTATTCAGCATTTCCTGATAAGTTTCCGAAAGCTGTAAATGCGGCGTCCCCGTATCGTTCAGGGCAATATACAGATCTCCGTTCTTTTCACGCAGGATCAGATCCGGAATAATGCTGCGCTTCACAAAATCGTCGCGGCCGGCCGCCGGGCGCGGATTCAGCTTTGCAATTCTTGCAAGGGCGTACTGCATTTGCTCCGCATCCAGACCCAGATCATCCCGTATATCTTCAAAGCGTTCCTGCGTGAGATCTTCGAAATGTCGTTCCACGATAGCCGTGACGAAGGATTCCTCCTGCTGTTCCCGTAATTGTAAAAGCATACATTCCTGCAGATCCCGGGCGGCAATCCCCGGCGGACCGAGTTTGCGGATATGCTGCAGGACCCGTTCTGCCGTTTCCATAGGAACGGAAAGCTTATAAGCAATGTTTTCAAGCGGGGTATCGCTGAGGAATCCGTCCCCATCCAGATTCCCGACGATCTCTTCGGCAATGAGAATATCCGCGTCCGATAGTCCCGATTCCCGTATCTGGATTAGAAGCTGATCAAAAAAATCCAGTTCCTGAGCATGCTGAATTTCCGGCAACTCGGCATTCACGGCATGACCTTTGCCCCGGGGGGCGCTCCAGATGGGGTCTTCCGTCTCGCGGAGCTCCTTTTCCGCCGTACTGCCAATTTCGCCTGCGATTTCCAGAAAGGGATTCTTTTCGACTTCTTCCAGAATGGCGCGTTCAAGATCGCTTTGCTGCAAGCCGGAAAGGCGTGCCAGCATAAGCTGCAACGGTACAAGTTTTTGTATTTGTTGCTGTGTTAATTTTTGTTTCATGTTCTTCAACGGTCGAGGCGGAATTTTGCTCCCAGATACAAGCGCCTCGCCTCCGGATCGTTTGCCAGAAAATCCCCTGTCCCCGCTTTCAGCACCGTTCCCCGGTAAAGCAGATAGGCGTGATCCGTGATCGACAGGGTCTCGTGCACATTGTGATCGGTAATGATCACACCGATCCCGCGGTCTTTCAAACGCACCACCATTTCCTGGATATCCTCGACGGCAATGGGGTCAATTCCGGCAAAGGGCTCATCCAAAAGGATAAATTTGGGATCGGTCGCCAAGGCACGGGCGATCTCAGTGCGCCGCCGTTCCCCGCCGCTGAGTGCGGATCCTTTGTTTTTCCGGACCGTCTCCAGCTTAAACTCCCCGATCAGGCGGTCAATGCGCCGCTGAATCTCTTTCCGGTCTTTCAAATAGATCTCCAGCACCAGACGCAGATTGTCCTCAACGGACAATTTGCGGAAGACCGAGGATTCCTGGGTCAGATAACCGATACCCATCTGTGCGCGTTGGTACATGGGCAGGCCGGTAATGTCCCTGCCGTCAAGATAAATATGCCCGGAATGCGGACGTATCATGCCGGTGATCATGTAAAAGCTGGTCGTCTTCCCCGCTCCGTTCGGTCCCAGCAATCCGACGATCTCTCCGGTTTTTGCTTCCAGATCGACCTCATTGACCACTTTCCGGCGCCCGTAGATTTTGACAAGTTTTTCCGTGCGCAATACTGCCATATTCTTCTACCTCCGCAGAATATAACGAGATTGCGGGGAATTGCAAAGCAGGAAGGGGAAAATGTGATACGGGTCGCAAAAGTAGCTATTTGTCGAATTTGCGCATGGTCTTACCCAGAGGATTATAGATGATCCAGTTCTCAAGCCGGGTATCGCTTTCAAAATTGGTCCCGTACAGGGTGTCCTGTTCCGAAAAGATCTGAATGGCGCCGTTTGTATATACTTTATCGCTTTCCTTGATCCAGAAAAGGCTGTCGGTATAGGCTGTAAAGCCGCTGTCGGATACCATGACAACATTTCCGATTGCAACGATGTTCTCTTTGCGCTCGTTGACGATACCGCTGTCCGCGATCAGGTAGGAGGAATGTTTACCGTCCTCATAAAAATCGATGCGCATACTGTCACTGATAAACATATCCTTGGTGTCTTCATATTTGACAAGGTGTGCGGCATAGACGCGGGTGCTGATCTTGCCGGCACGGCTGACGGTGATCACCGCGTTCCAGATTTCCTGATCGGGCACGCGTTTCCCGGAAAAAGTCCCGTAGTCACCCGTTTCGGTGCAGGCAAAGAACAGCAAAAGCAATAAAATAACAAAAAGGGAATTCTTTTTAATAGAGTCCATGGAGTTTTTTCAGAGCCTCATCCAGACGTTCCTGTGCACGCAGAATCAGTTCCGCAATTTCCCGCAATGCTCCGTGACCGCCCGGGGTTTTTGTTACATAATCTGCCAACTTGCGGACTTCCGGAATGGCGTTGGCAGGCGCAAAGGCGACTCCGCAGCGTTTCATGACCGGCGTATCGATATAATCGTCACCGATAAAGGCGATCTCTTCGTCCTGCAAGCCAAAGCGGGCCTTCAGAATGTTGTAAGCATCGTTCTTGACGTAACTGTCCTGAAAGACTAGATCGTCCGGAATATGCAGGGCACGGGTACGGGCCAGAGTGGCTGTTGAGTGCCGGCCCGATATGATCGCCACCGGAAAGTCTACCAGACGCAGCAGTAAAAAACCCAGACCGTCACTGGAGTGAAAACGCTTGACCTCGATATTTTCTCCGATATAAAAGGATCCGTCGGTAAGCACGCCGTCCACGTCGCTGATAATGAGTTTCAGGGCTTTGAGTTTGTTCAGGATTTCCGGAGCTGTTGTCTTCATTGCGGTCCTTTACTTTTCAAAATTGCCGCGACAAATTCCCGGAACAGCGGATGCGCCTTTGCGACGCGGGATTTCAGTTCGGGATGAAACTGCACGCCTACAAACCAGGGATGCCCCGGCAATTCGATGCATTCCACCAGATCATAAGCCCGGTTCACACCGGCAACGCGCAGGCCTTTTGCTTCGAGTGCATCGCGATAGGCGTTGTTGACCTCGTAACGGTGACGGTGCCGTTCGGATATTTTTTCTTCGTTGTAGGCTTTGGAGACCAAACTGCCGGGCTGCAACTCACAATCGAAGGCGCCCAGGCGCATCGTAGCGCCCAGTTGGCGGATCTTTTTCTGTTCTTCCATTTTATCGATCACGGGGTGGGGTGTAGCCGGATTGAACTCTGTGCTGTTCGCTTTTTCCAGTCCCATGATATGCCGCGCAAATTCGATCACGGCAATTTGCATACCCAGGCAAATGCCAAAATAGGGAACCTGATGTTCACGGGCATAACGGGCAGCCAGGATCTTGCCTTCGATACCGCGTCCGCCAAAACCGCCGGGGATCAGAATGCCGTCCAGAGAACGCAGGGTCTTTTCAAATTCCTTCCGGCCGGCGTTTTCCAGATCTTCCGCATCCACCCAGACCAGTCTGACCCGCGTATTGTTCGCCGCACCGGCATGAATAAAGGATTCCGTAATGCTTTTATACGAATCTTTCATTCCCGTATATTTACCGACAATACCCACGACTACGTTGTATTTGGGGTCCTTAATGCGGCGGACCATAGAGCGCAGATCGTTCATGTCGGGATTTTCCCGGCGTTCCAGGCGCAGATGCTTTGCCAGGGTCAGGTACACACCTTGTTTTTTAAAGATAAGCGGGATCTCGTAAATGGTTTCGGCATCGGGCATATCAATGACCGCTTCCGGACGGACATTGCTAAACAGGGATATCTTATTCCGTGCGGCGGTATCCAGGCCCGTGCTGCCGCTACGGCACATGATCATATCGGGACTCAGACCGATCTCCCGCAATTTCTGCACGGAGTGCTGCGTGGGCTTGGTCTTGATCTCTTCCGAGGAGTGTACATAGGGCAGCAGGGTCACGTGGATATTCATATAGGCGTGCCGGTCCAGCCGGTTCTCGAATTGCCGTATGGCTTCCAGGAACGGAAGGCTTTCGATATCGCCGACGGTACCGCCGACCTCGGTAATGATAATATCGTAATGCTCTTTTTTATTGATCTGGGTAAAGCGCCGGATAATCTCGTTGGTAACGTGGGGAATTACCTGCACGGTCTTACCGAGGTATTTACCGCGGCGCTCTGCTTCCAGCACAGAGCTGTAGATCTGGCCCGCGGTGGCATTGTTCATGCGGGACATGCTGATATCCAGAAAACGTTCATAGTGACCGAGATCCAGATCGGTCTCGGCACCGTCGTCGGTAACATAAACCTCCCCATGCTGAGTGGGGCTCATGGTGCCGGGATCCACATTCAGATAGGGATCGAATTTTTGAATGATCACACGATAACCGGCTTGTTTCAGTAAATATCCGAGAGAAGCCGAGGTAATGCCCTTTCCCAATCCGGAGATCACGCCGCCCGTTACAAAGATGTAACGGGTGCCGCCGGATCCTTTTCCCACTGCTGCCATTTGCAACTCCTTATTCTTTGATCACCCGGGGTACTTTAAAATGCCGGCCGTCATGCTCCGCGGCATTGGCAAGCACAACCTCCCGGTCCAGGGGAGGAAGCGCCTTGTCTTCGCGCATGACATTGACGATATCCAGCACGTGGCTCATCGGCGCCACATTTTCGACATCCAGTTCCTGCAATTGTTCAACGTAACCGAGGATATCGCTCAATTGCCGCGTATAGCGTTCGATCTCTTCTTCGCTGAGCTTCAAGCGCGCCAATCCGGCAATGTAGATGACTTCTTTACGTGAGAGGGCCATTTTCTTCCTTTGAAACTTATCTTAAAGGGATTTTAACAGTTCGACCAGCAGATCCCAAACCTTGCCGACCGAAGGGATATAAAGACGTTCGTCCGGAGAATGCGGATTCTCGATAGTCGGCCCCAGAGAGATCATATCCATACCCGGATGTTTTCCCCCGATCACACCGCACTCCAGTCCGCCGTGGATCACATTGACCCGGGGTTCCTTTCCGAAATATGTCGTATATACGCCGATCGCCTTTTTCAGTAACGGGGAATCCCAGTTCGGCTGCCAGGAGGAATAGCCGTTGCCGCTTTTATATTCGGCTCCGGTAAGATGGGCCAGCATCTCGATCTTCTGTGTCAGCATATCGCGGGCGGACATGACCTGGCTGCGCTGGCTTGACAGAATGCGCAAGATCCCTTCTTCGGTGCGGATCACGGCAAAATTGTTGGAGGTTTCCGCCAACAGCGGGCCGCCCTTGTAAACGGAAGGATCCAGTTCCTCTATACCGTTTGGATAGGCCAGTATAAAACGCAGTATACGTTCGCCCAGAACCGCAGCAATGGCTTCTTCATACCGCACCTCGCTTTTATCCAGCGAGCCCCGGATATCCGTTTCAAAATCCTTGTATTCGTTCCGGAAAACGTCGACCTGTTCCTTTACGATCTTTTCTGCAAGCACTGCGGAATCTCCGGGAATCAGGATCAGGGCCTCTGCGTCCCGGGGAATGGCGTTGTGCGCGGTTCCACCGCTGATCGAGATCAGGCGCAGCGGCAGATCCCGGAAAAGCGACCAAAGGGTCCGGACCAGCAGTTTATTGGCGTTGGCGCGATGACGGACGATATCCCCGCCGCTGTGGCCGCCCTTGCAGCCGCCGATTTTCAATAGCATTGCCCGGTCGTTTTCGCCGGCCTTTTCGTAACTCAAAGGGAACCAGACCCGCGTATCCACGCCGCCGCAGCAGCCGATGGTAAAAACACCTTCGTCTTCCGAATCGATGTTCAGCAGGATCCGCCCTTTCAGGCTGTTCGGCTTCAGCGCCAGCGCGCCGGTGAGTCCGGTTTCTTCGTCCACGGTAAACAACAATTCCAGTTCCGGATGCGGCAGTTTCGATTCCGCGATCGCCAGGGCATAAGCCAGCGCGATCCCGTTATCGGCTCCCAGCGTGGTTTTATCCGCTTTTAGCCAGTCTCCGTCATAGACAAAACGGATCGGGTCTTTCCGGAAATCATGTGCGGAATCCGGCGTTTTTTCACAGACCATATCCATATGTCCCTGCAAAACCACCGCAGGATGGTCTTCATAAGCGGGAGTCGCAGGCACACGCATCAATACATTTTTCACGTCATCCGTGTGGACTTCCAGTCCCCGTTTCTTTGCCCAGTCCACCAGCCAGGCCGAAATGGCTTCCTCGTGCTTCGACTGGCGGGGCACCTGTGAAATTTGTTTAAAAATATCCAGGATTTTTTTTGTGTTCACATCCATAACACACCTGTTTTTTAACTTGTCCAAAGATAAAATATGCCCGGCAGTATTACAATTGTAAAATGATATTTCCTGCGGGAAAGAAAAAAACTGCGCTTCCCAATTCGCATTTTCGACGCTTTCCGCCTCCGCCTCCCGCGAAACCCGGCACTTCAATAATAATTGTTTTTATTCCGGGTTCTAAATGCTATTTTTGGGTGCTTTTTGAGAAAGACAAAAATGTGAAAGGATATTGAAATGCGAATCGTCATTCTTGACAATTACGAAAAAATGAGCCTTTTTGCCGCACAGCACATTGCCCGGCGGATCCGGGAATTCGATCCGGAAAAGGACAGACGTTTCGTCCTGGGTTTGCCGACAGGATCCTCCCCCCTCGGCGTTTACAGGGAGCTGATCCGTTTGCATAAGCAGGGAGCTTTGTCATTTAAAAATGTCGTGACCTTCAATATGGACGAATATATCGGCTTGCCGGAGGATCATCCTCAAAGTTATCATTATTTCATGTATGAACATTTCTTCCGTCATATTGACATCCTGCCCGAAAATATCAATATCCTCAACGGGAACGCCAGGGATCCCGAAGCGGAGTGCCGTGACTATGAGGCAAAGATCCTCCGCTACGGCGGGATTCAGCTTTTCATGGGCGGGATCGGACCGGACGGACATATCGCTTTCAACGAGCCCGGATCTTCCCTGCGCTCCCGTACCCGCGTGAAATCCCTGACCTACGATACCATTCTGGCCAACTCGCGTTTTTTTGACAATGACATCAGCAAGGTACCTGCACGGGCCTTAACCGTCGGGGTCGGGACCGTAATGGACGCAGAAGAGGTCATGATCCTGGTCAACGGTTATAAAAAAGCCCGGGCCCTGAAAAAGGTCGTCGAGGAAGGGGTCAATCATATGTGGACCGTCTCGGTCCTGCAGCTGCATCCACGGGGACTCATCGTCTGCGATGACGAAGCCACCATGGAATTAAAGGTTGGAACGGTGCGGTATTTCAAGGATATCGAACGCGACGCCATCGCACGTTTTTAAATGCTCTTTTTTTGTTAACCTTTTGCAGGCCCCTGTGTCAACAAGAAAAGAAACGGAAAGGATAAAAATGAAAATACTCCGCCTCCTGATCGCGGCAACACTGCTCCTCCCTCTGCACGCGGCAACGCTGTCCGGCACCATTAAAGATATACGTTCGGAAAAGGCCCTGGAATTTGCGAACGTTGCCGTCTACACCCGGGAAGACGAAAGTATAATCACCGGAACCATGTCCGGCATTGACGGCGTCTTTCGTATTTTCAATGTACCTTCCGGTATTTTCGATATTGTCGTAACCTATATGGGTTATGAACGTGAAAGCGTGACCGATATCATGATCACGGAAAACGACCGCACGGTCGACATCGGTACCGTTCTGCTGAAACCGGCGACCCTGAAGATGGACGATATCGTCGTTGAGGCGGAAAAGCCTGCGGTGAGTTACCGTATTGACAAGCGCATTGTCGACGCTTCGCAGTTTCTTACCGCTCAGGGCGGAACGGCAGTTGATATTCTTGAGAATGTTCCTTCCATTGATGTGGATATCGAGGGGAACGTCTCCCTGCGCGGCAGCAGCAACTTTACTGTCATGATCGACGGACGTCCTTCCGTACTGGAACCGCAGGACGCCCTGGAAAGCATTCCGGCAAATACTATTGAAAATATTGAGATCATGACGAATGCATCCGCCAAATTTGAAGCCGAAGGCGGCGCGGGCGTTATCAATCTCATTACCAAACGTGATCAACGCATCGGTTTTAACGGGGTCCTGAACCTGAATGCCGGCACCAACAATCTCGGTGGAAATATCCTGATGAATTTCACCCGCCCCAAGTATAATGCCTATATTTCCTTCGATTACAATCAGCGGAATTTCCGGGGTGAATCCTATGTTCAGAGAATACTGAGCTATCCGGACACCCTGGCAGAGTATCTTTCGGATGGCAGTTCGGAGCGTTCACGCGGCGGATTGGGTATTCGCGGCGGCGTGGACTGGTTTATCAGCAAAAACGATGTCTTCGGTATCAGCGCGCATATCGGATCCAACTCCAGCAACAGCAACTCCGAAACCGCTTATGAGATCAATTTCAGGGATCCGCTCTCCCCCACGATCTACAGCACCGAATATTATACCAACGATCAGTTCAGCACCCGCGGCGGAAGCCGTTATAGTATCAATGCGGACTATACCCACAAATTCAATAACAACAATGACGCGGAAAAAAAAGGAAGAAAACCGGCAAATCTGAATGAACTGATCAGCGGTTCTACCCGCGCACATCAACTGAAGGTCCAGACATCCTATTCCAACTGGGATATGGACGAACTTTCCCACACCTTTTTGATCAGCGAATCCCAGGATACCACGGAAGGAAAAAAAACCGAATCCATCGGACCGTCCAACAATGCCCGGCTCAATATCGAATACATGCTTCCCCTGGGCGAGGACCAGACCTTTGAGGCCGGACTTCAGAGCCGTTTTGGATGGCGGAATAACGGAAATGATGTCTATTACCTGAATACCGTCAGCGGGGAATATGAAAAACAGGACAATTACAGCTACCTGATCACCTATGAACAAAATACCTATTCCGCTTTTGCCCTCTTTTCGGGGCAATACGGACTGTTGGGGATACAACCGGGTCTGCGCGCAGAGTATACCTACCGCAGTATCCTGAGCAATTCCCAGGATTCCGCCTTTGTGGTTAACCGCCTGCATATCTTTCCCACCCTGCATCTTTCTTATGAGTTGCCCGCAAACATACAGCTGATGAGCAGTTACACGCGCCGGGTATCGCGTCCGCGCGGCTGGCAGTTCCAGCCTTTTTATACCTGGAGAGACGCCTATAATATCCAGATCGGCAATCCCGAACTGCTGCCCGAAATGAGCGATTCTTACGATCTGGGCATCCAGAAGCGTTTTGGAAAAAGCTTTGTATCCCTGGACGCCTATTATAAGACCACACACAATAAGATCGAACGCATTCAAACCGTCTATGCCGAGGATGTCATCCTGAGTACTTACGAAAATGTAGGACGGGATTATTCGATCGGCGTCGAACTGATGGGGAATCTGAATTTCTACAAATGGTGGATGATGAACCTGAACACCCGCTTTTATTACTATCAGGTCAAGGGCGAACTTTACGGCGAAGAATTCGATCGCGACAGCCGGAATTATAACGTTCGTCTCCGCAACACTTTTGTGATAAGGAAAAACACGCGTATCCAGGTCGGACTGAATTACCGCAGCCGTTCCGCCACAG
>Ga0172382_10006313_pt1 | contig 17278 bp, 20 predicted proteins | sample Leawel138RmetaG_FD_122245 | JGI IMG/M metagenome (GOLD analysis project Ga0172382, IMG submission 122245) | Leachate microbial communities from a municipal landfill in Southern Ontario, Canada - Leachate well 138R metaG | ecosystem: Engineered > Solid waste > Landfill > Unclassified | place...
ACCCGCGGTGAGGTCTCCGGCGGCGGCAAGAAGCCGTACCGGCAGAAAGGCACCGGCCGCGCCCGCCAGGGCTCGACCCGGGCGCCGCAGTTCACCGGCGGTGGCATCGTGCACGGCCCCAAGCCGCGCGACTACAGCGAGCGGACCCCGAAGAAGATGATCCGCGCCGCGCTGCGCGGTGCGCTGTCGGACCGGGCCCGCAACGACCGGATCCACGCCATCACCGAGATCGTCGAGGGTCAGACCCCGTCGACCAAGAGCGCGAAGTCGTTCCTGGCGACCCTGACCGATCGCAGGCAGGTGCTCGTGGTGATCGGCCGCGCCGACGAGGCCAGCGCGCTGAGCGTGCGCAATCTGCCTGGCGTGCATGTGATCTCGCCCGATCAGCTGAACACCTACGACGTGCTCAAGGCTGACGACGTGGTCTTCAGCGTGGAGGCGCTCAACGCCTACATCGCCGCCAACACGAAGACTGAGGAGGTGTCGGCCTGATGGCAAACGTGACCGATCCCCGCGACATCATCTTGTCCCCGGTGATCTCGGAGAAGTCCTACGGGCTGATCGAGGACAACGTGTACACGTTCATCGTGGCGCCGGACTCGAACAAGACCCAGATCAAGATCGCGATCGAGAAGATCTTCAAGGTCAAGGTCGACTCGGTGAACACGGCCAACCGTCCGGGCAAGCGCAAGCGCACCCGTACCGGCTTCGGCCAGCGCAAGGCCACCAAGCGCGCCATCGTCACGCTGGCCGCGGGTAGCAAGCCCATCGATCTGTTCGGAGCGCCCGCATGAGCCGGCCGATGAGCGCTCGCGCGAAGAGCAGATAGCACAGGGAGATTTAGAAGATGGCTATTCGTAAGTACAAGCCGACGACCCCGGGTCGCCGCGGCTCGAGCGTGTCCGACTTCGCCGAGATCACTCGTGATCATCCGGAGAAGTCGCTGGTTCGCCCGCTGCACGGCCGGGGCGGACGTAACGCGCACGGACGGATCACCACCCGGCACAAGGGCGGTGGCCACAAGCGCGCCTACCGCGTGATCGACTTCCGTCGCCACGACAAGGACGGCGTGAACGCCAAGGTCGCGCACATCGAGTACGACCCGAACCGCACCGCGAACATCGCGCTGCTGCACTACCTGGACGGCGAGAAGCGCTACATCATCGCGCCGCAGGGACTGAAGCAGGGTGCGATCGTCGAGTCGGGCGCCAACGCCGACATCAAGCCGGGCAACAACCTGCCGCTGCGCAACATCCCCGCGGGCACGCTGGTCCACGCGGTGGAGCTGCGTCCCGGCGGCGGAGCCAAGATGGCACGCTCGGCAGGCGCGTCGATCCAGCTGCTGGGCAAGGAGGGCAGCTACGCCTCCCTGCGTATGCCCAGCGGTGAGATCCGCCGCGTCGACGTGCGCTGCCGCGCGACGGTCGGCGAGGTCGGCAACGCCGAGCAGGCCAACATCAACTGGGGCAAGGCCGGCCGTATGCGCTGGAAGGGGAAGCGCCCCACGGTCCGTGGTGTCGTGATGAACCCGGTCGACCACCCGCACGGCGGTGGTGAGGGTAAGACCTCCGGTGGCCGCCACCCGGTGAGCCCGTGGGGTAAGCCCGAGGGCCGCACCCGCAAGCCGAAGAAGGCGAGCGACAAACTCATCGTCCGTCGCCGGCGCACCGGCAAGAAGCGCTAGGGAGTAAAGCGATGCCACGCAGCCTGAAGAAGGGCCCGTTCGTCGACGACCATCTGCTCAAGAAGGTCGACGTCCAGAACGAGAAGAACACCAAGCAGGTCATCAAGACCTGGTCCCGTCGGTCGACCATCATCCCGGACTTCATCGGGCACACCTTCGCCGTCCACGACGGTCGCAAGCATGTCCCGGTGTTCGTCACCGAGGCGATGGTCGGGCACAAGCTGGGCGAGTTCGCCCCCACCCGGACCTTCAAGGGTCACATCAAGGACGACCGGAAGTCCAAGAGGCGCTAAATGACTACAGCGATTGAATATCCGTCGGCGATGGCGAAGGCGCGCTTCGTGCGCATCTCGGCCACCAAGGCGCGCCGTGTCATCGATCTGGTCCGCGGCAAGAGCGTCGAGGAAGCCCTCGACATCCTGCGGTGGGCCCCGCAGTCGGCCAGCGAGCCGGTCGCCAAGGTGATCGCCAGCGCCGCCGCCAACGCGCAGAACAACGAGGGCCTGGACCCGACGAGCCTGGTGGTCGCCACCATCCACGCCGACGAGGGCCCGACCGCCAAGCGCATCCGGCCGCGCGCGCAGGGACGTGCCTACCGGATCCGCAAGCGCACCAGCCACATCACCGTGATCGTCGAGAGCCGGCCGCCCAAGAAGGCCGGTAAGCAGGGCGCTTCGGCCAGTGCCGCGCGTGCACGTCGGGCGCAGGCCAGCAAGGCCGCTACGAAGAAGGCCACCGATTCGAAGGAGGGCTCGGAGTAGTGGGCCAGAAGATCAATCCCCACGGCTTCCGTCTCGGCATCACCACCGAATGGAAGTCCCGTTGGTACGCCGACAAGCAGTACGCCGACTACATCAAGGAAGATGTCGCGATCCGCAAGCTGCTGGCCACCGGCCTGGAGCGCGCCGGCATCGCGGACGTGGAGATCGAGCGCACCCGTGACCGCGTGCGCGTGGACATCCACACCGCGCGTCCCGGCATCGTCATCGGTCGCCGCGGGACCGAGGCCGACCGCATCCGTGCCGACCTGGAGAAGCTGACCAAGAAGCAGGTCCAGCTCAACATCCTCGAGGTGAAGAACCCCGAGTCGGTGGCTCAGTTGGTCGCCCAGGGTGTCGCCGAGCAGCTGAGCAACCGTGTGGCGTTCCGCCGCGCGATGCGCAAGGCGATCCAGTCGGCGATGCGCCAGCCCAACGTCAAGGGCATCCGCGTGCAGTGCTCGGGCCGCCTCGGCGGCGCCGAGATGAGCCGCTCGGAGTTCTACCGTGAGGGTCGGGTGCCGCTGCACACGCTGCGCGCCGACATCGACTACGGCCTCTACGAGGCCAAGACCACTTTCGGCCGGATCGGTGTGAAGGTGTGGATCTACAAGGGCGACATCGTCGGTGGCAAGCGTGAGCTGACCGCCGCGGCGCCGGCCGCCGACCGTCCGCGTCGTGACCGCCCGTCGGGCACCCGTCCCCGCCGCAGCGGCGCGTCGGGCACCACCGCGACGAGCACCGACGCAGGCAGAGCCGCCAGCGAAGGCACAGTGGAAGCGCCCGCTACCGAAGCTGCCGCCACTGCGCCTTCTGCAGGGCAGCCGGAAACTACGGAGAGCTAGTCATGCTTATTCCCCGCAAGGTCAAGCACCGCAAGCAGCACCACCCGAAGCAGCGTGGCATCGCCAGCGGCGGGACCTCGGTCAGCTTCGGTGACTACGGCATCCAGGCCCTCGGCCATGCCTACGTCACCAACCGGCAGATCGAGTCGGCCCGTATCGCCATCAACCGGCACATCAAGCGTGGCGGCAAGGTGTGGATCAACATCTTCCCGGACCGCCCGCTGACCAAGAAGCCCGCCGAGACCCGCATGGGTTCCGGCAAGGGTTCGCCGGAGTGGTGGGTCGCCAACGTCAAGCCCGGCCGTGTCCTGTTCGAGCTGAGCTACCCGGACGAGAAGATCGCCAGGGAAGCGCTGACTCGTGCGATCCACAAGCTGCCTATCAAGGCACGCATCGTCACAAGAGAGGAGCAGTTCTGATGGCAGTCGGAACCACGACCGGCGAACTGCGCGAGCTCACCGACGAAGAACTGACCGACAAGCTCCGCGAGTCCAAGGAAGAGCTGTTCAACCTGCGCTTCCAGATGGCGACCGGCCAGCTTGCCAACAACCGCCGGCTGCGCGTGGTCCGGCAGGAGATCGCGCGGCTGTACACCGTGCTGCGTGAACGTGAGTTGGGTCTGGCCGCCGGACCCGGAGGTGAGGATTCGTAATGGCAGACACCAAGGGTGCCAAGTACACCCCGCGCACCGAGAAGCCGCGCGGCCGTCGCAAGACCGCCATCGGCTATGTCGTCTCGGACAAGATGCAGAAGACCATCGTCGTCGAACTGGAGTCCCGTAAGAGCCACCCGCTCTACGGCAAGATCATCCGGACCACCACGAAGGTCAAGGCCCACGACGAGAACGAGGACGCCGGTGTCGGCGACCGCGTGTCGCTGATGGAGACCCGCCCGACGTCGGCCACCAAGCGCTGGCGCCTCGTCGAGGTTCTCGAAAAGGCCAAGTAGCACAACGGCTCCGGCCGTTGTCGACGAAACCCCCGCACGCCGGTCGGCGTGCGGGGGTTTCGTCATGGTGTCGCCGGCTCAGCGGGATCTGCGCACCCTGGAGTCGATGCCGTCGAGGAATTGATCCAGGCCGGAACGGAAGTCCGCGAGCCGGTCGCCGTCCGCATCGAACGCCTCGGCCTGCAGTGCCGCTGCCAGTGCGGGGAACCGCTCGCCGGTGACCAGACGCCGCAGCAGTGCGGGGTAGTCCGGCGCGGTGTCGTGGTGGTCTGCGGCCTCGATGTCGAGAGCGGAGGCGCCGCGGACGAAATGCAGGAGCGCCATGACGGCGGCCAGCTTGTCGCGCTCGGACAGTCCGGTGCCGCTCAGGGCGGCGAGGCCGGCATCGAGCCACGCCAGTTGCCCGGGATCGGCGGGCGGGCCGATGACCGTGGCGTGCAGGATCCACGGGTGACGGTGGTAGACGTCCCACAGGCCCACGGCCCAATCCGTGAGGGCGTCACGCCAATCCGCGCGATCCGTCGTGCCCGGGGGGCGACCGGGAGCTGCGGACACCATGAACGTCACGAGTTCGTCCTTGTTGGCGACGTGCCGGTACAGCGACATGGTGCCGCAACCGAGTCGCTCCGCCAGGCGCGCCATCGACAGCGCGCCGAGGCCGTCCCGGTCTGCAAGTTCGATCGCTGCCTCGACGATGCGCTGCCGGCTCAGGCGGCGGGCGCGTCCGCCGCCGGCCCGGTCGCGCCAGAGGACCTCCAGTGCCCGGGGCAGTGGCGGTGTGCCGCGCTCCTCCTCGTTCGTCATTCGATCAAGCCTAACGGCTGTACAGCCGTGTGCGTATGACATACGCTTATGGGTATGCCATACGCATGGCGGGTTCTCGCGCTGATCTCGGTCGCATTCCTCGCGTGGTCGCTTCCGCCGTATCTGACGGGCGGGACGCGCGTGCCGTCGACCTTCGAATGGCACTATCCGCTTCTGGTGGTCCACGTCGCGCTCGCCGGTGTGGCGATGCCGGCCGCGGTTCTTCAGATCTGGCCCGGGCTGCGGTTGAAGCGCCCGGCGGTGCACCGACGGGTCGGCCGGCTCTACTGCTGCGCGGCGATACCGGCGGCATTGTGTGCGTTGGTGATCGGGGTGGCGACGCCGTTCGGCACCGTGCTGGCCGCCAGCAACGCGATTCTGGCGTCGCTGTGGCTGTGGTTCACCGTCAACGGATATCTGTCCGCACGCCGGCGCAACTTCGATGAGCATCGGCGCGCCATGATCTACAGCGCCACGCTCGCGCTGTCGGTGATCACCAACAGGGTCTGGTCCCCGGTGCTGTTCGTGGTGCTGATGCCCTTGCAGCACAACGTCTTCAGCGGCGACGAGGAAGGCTACCTGCACTTGGTGGCGGGCCTCGGCGGGTGGCTGGGCTGGACGATTCCGCTGGCTGTGGTGCACTGGTGGCTCGGCCGTCGACGAGCGCGGTCGTCGGCGGTTCCGGGGCCGACGGGCATGCCTGCGGTGTAGTCTCCGGGCGTGGCGACGACGGAGTTCAACGGCAAGATCGCGGTAGACATCCGGGATTCCGAACCGGACTGGGGGCCGTTCGCTGCCCCGACTGCACAACCGGACGCGCCCAACGTCCTCTATCTGGTCTGGGACGACATCGGCATCGCCACCTGGGACTGTTTCGGCGGGTTGGTCAACATGCCCGCAATGAGCCGCATTGCCGAACGAGGAGTGCGGCTTTCGCAGTTTCACACCACCGCGTTGTGCTCACCGACCAGGGCGTCGCTGCTGACCGGCCGAAACGCCACCACGGTCGGAATGGCAACCATCGAGGAGTTCACCGACGGCTTCCCGAATTGCAGCGGCCGAATCCCGTTCGACACCGCCCTGATCTCCGAGGTGCTGGCCGAGAACGGTTACAACACTTACTGCGTCGGCAAGTGGCATCTGACCCCGCTGGAGGAGTCCAACCTCGCGGCGACGAAGCGGCACTGGCCGCTGTCGCGTGGCTTCGAGCGGTTCTACGGATTCATGGGCGGCGAAACCGATCAGTGGTATCCCGACCTGGTCTACGACAACCATCCCGTCCCGCCGCCTGCCGGCCCGGAAGAGGGCTACCACCTGTCGAAGGATCTCGCGGACAAGACCATCGAGTTCATCCGCGACTCGAAGGTCATCGCGCCCGACAAACCGTGGTTCTCCTACGTGTGTCCCGGCGCGGGGCACGCGCCCCATCACGTCTTCAAGGAGTGGGCGGACCGCTACTCCGGGGTCTTCGACATGGGCTATGAGCGCTACCGCGAGATCGTGCTGGAGAACCAGAAGCGTCTCGGCATCGTCCCGCCCGAGACCGAACTCTCGCCGGTGAACCCGTATCTGGACGTCAAGGGCCCCGACGGGCAGGAGTGGCCGGCGCAGGACACGGTGCGGCCGTGGGATTCGTTGAGCGAGGAGGAGAAGCGCCTTTTCGCCAGGATGGCCGAGGTGTTCGCCGGGTTCCTCTCCTACACCGATGCCCAGATCGGGCGTGTCCTGGACTATCTCGACGAATCGGGCCAACTCGACAACACCATCATCGTGGTGATCTCGGACAACGGCGCCAGCGGGGAGGGTGGGCCCAACGGTTCGGTGAACGAGGTCAAGTTCTTCAACGGCTACATCGACTCGGTCGAAGAGAGCCTGAAGGCCTTCGACGAGCTCGGTGGCACCCAGACCTACAACCATTACCCGATCGGCTGGGCGATGGCGTTCAACACCCCGTACAAGTTGTTCAAGCGCTACGCGTCTCATGAAGGCGGCATCGCCGACACCGCAATCATCTCGTGGCCCAACGGCATTGCCGCCCACGGTGAGGTGCGCGACAACTACGTCAACGTCTGCGACATCACCCCGACGGTGTTCGACCTGCTTGACATCACGCCTCCCGCCACGGTGCGCGGCGTGGCGCAGAAGCCGATGGACGGTGTCAGTTTCAAGGTGGCCCTGGACAATCCGACGGCGCCGACCGGCAAAGAGACCCAGTTCTACACCATGCTCGGTACCCGGGGGATCTGGCACAAGGGGTGGTTCGCCAGTGCCGTGCACGCGGCCTCACCCTCCGGATGGTCGCATTTCGACGACGACCGCTGGGAGCTGTTCCACATCGAGGCCGACCGCAGCCAGTGCCACGATCTGGCCGCCGAACACCCGGACAAGGTCGAGGAGCTCAAGGCGCTGTGGTTCGCCGAGGCGGCGAAGTACAACGGTCTTCCGTTGGGGGACCTCGACATCCTGGAGACCATCACGCGGTGGCGGCCCTACCTGACCGGGGAACGTAATTCGTACGCCTACTACCCGGGTACGGCCGACGTCGGTATGGGTGCCGTCGTGGAGCTGCGTGGCCGCTCCTTCGCGGTGCTCGCCGAGGTCGCCGTCGACCCGGACGGCGCCGACGGTGTAGTGGTCAAACACGGTGGGGCACACGGTGGATACGTGATGTACGTGCAGGGCGGGCGGCTGCACTTCTGCTACAACTTCCTCGGCGAGTACGAGCAGACGCTGGCCTCAGCGGACCCGGTGAGCGCCGGTCTGCACACGCTCGGGTTCACGTTCACCCTCACCGGAACCGCCGAGGGCAGCCACACCCCGGTAGGTGACGCCGCGCTGTTCATCGACAGCGCCCAGGTGGCGTCACTGGCCGAAATGCGGGTCCACCCGGGTACTTTCGGACTCGCGGGGGCGACCTTGAGCGTGGGCCGCAACAGTGGGTCGCCGGTGTCGCAGGCCTATCAGGCGCCGTACCCGTTCACCGGGGGAACCATCGCCCGGGTCAACATCGACGTCTCCGGCGCCCCGTATCTCGATCTGGAGCGCGAGTTCGCGCGGGCGTTCGCCAGGGACTGACGGCGGTGAACCGCTCCGTGATCCTGTGGGCGTGTGCCGCGCTCGCCGTCGCCGCGTGTTCGCGGGTCAGTGACGGTGTGCCGGTGGCGGATCCGAGTCAGCCCGCTGCTGTGCAGGCCACGCCGACGACGGTCCCGAGCGCGTCACCCGACCCGTTGCCCGGCGTCGTGCCGACCACGGGATCGCCGCCGCCTGCCGGTCCTTTCTGTGTTCCCGCGGTGCTGCCCTCACTGCGCACCGTCGCGCGGGTCACCGACCCGGGAGCTCCGACTGCGACCGTCGCGGTCCCCGACGGGTGGGCGATGACGTCCGGTACCGGAGATGTCGGCGCCCGGCTCGAGGGGCCCGACGGGATGTGGGCCGAGGTCACGATCACCGCGACCTCGCTCGATCCGGAGGCGACGTTCCGCGAGTACGTCGACGACCTCACCGCCGGCTCGGTCATGAGCACCGTCAGCATGCTGCCCGCCGACATGTGCGGCTTCAGCGGGCAGCGGCTGATGGGAATGCTGTCCGACGGGGGCGACTCCATCGAGTACGAGGACCGGCTCGTGCAGGTGCCCACCGGCAACGGTGACCATCTGATCGCGATCCATGTGCAGGCGCCGTCGGGTGCCCCCGGCTTCGCCGATGCCGCCGCGCACGTGACGCAGGACTTCGAGGTCGGCCTACCCTGAACGACATGTTGACCGAGCTCGTCGCCCTCGACGGCGGGTCATTCCGGATGGGCTCGACACGGTTCTATCCGGAAGAGGCGCCGGTCCACACCGTCACCGTCGCCCCGTACGCCATCGAGCGGCACCCCGTCACCAACGCACAGTTCGCCTCGTTCGTCGCCGACACCGGGTACCGCACCGTCGCCGAGCTGGCCCCGGACCCGGCGCTGTATCCCGGTGCCGCACCGCAGGATCTGGTTCCCGGTGCACTCGTGTTCCGGCCCACCGCGGGACCGGTCGATCTGACGGACTGGCGGCAGTGGTGGGAGTGGGTGCCGGGCGCGGACTGGCGGCACCCGTCCGGCCCGGGCAGCTCCGTCGACGACAAACCCGACCACCCCGTCGTGCAGGTCTGTTACGCCGACGCCGCGGCGTACGCCCGGTGGGCGGGGCGGCGGCTGCCGACCGAGGCGGAGTGGGAATTCGCCGCCCGCGCAGGCTCGACCGCGGTGTACGCCTGGGGAGACGAGGCCGTTCCCGGCGGAGCGCTGATGGCCAACACCTGGCAGGGCGCGTTCCCGTACCGCAACGACGGCGCGCTGGGCTGGGCGGGAACGTCACCGGTCGGTACGTTCCCGGCCAACGCCTACGGGCTGGTCGACATGATCGGCAACGTGTGGGAGTGGACGACGACGAGATTCGCCGGGCACCACGTGCTCGACGCACCGGTGAACTCGTGTTGCCCCCAGGCGGGCCCGGATCCTGCCGTGACCCAGGCGCTCAAGGGCGGTTCGCACCTGTGCGCGCCGGAGTACTGCCACCGCTACCGACCGTCGGCCCGGTCACCCCAGTCCCAGGACAGCGCGACCACCCACATCGGCTTCCGCTGCGCGGTCTGACCGTCCCGCTGCTACCTACCGCGACCGGACCGGCGGCGACAGCCGCAGATGGCCGAGGAGGGCGACGGCCGCGGTCGTCGCGGCGGCCAGCCCGAAGGGCACGGCGATGTGGATCCGCATCAGCAGAGCACCCACGACGGCGCCGGCGAAGATCACCACGATGGCGGCCAGGCGCCGGTTGGCCACTGCGCCCCGGCCACCGCGCGTCCACGTCTCCCCGGCCAGCGAGGCCAACGTCGAGGTGACGACGACGGTGGTCATGTCGGCGACGGCGACGGCGCGCGCGACCATCGCCTGGGAGCCCATCACCGCCGCGGTGGCGGCGGCCATCGGGATCTGCACGACGGGCTCGGGATGCCTGCCGGTGACGACGGCGACCACCGTCAGCACCGTCAAGGTCGCCGCGCCCAGCGTGAGCAGCACCGTCACCCGGTGCTGCCAGCCCGGTTGGCGGGCGCCGCCGGGACCGCGCAACACCAGTCCGGCGAGGTACGCCGCGGCCGTGAACGCGCCCAGCGCGACCGCCGGACCCAGCACCGGCAGTTCGTCGGCGCCGGCGACACCCATGCCGAGGATCACGATGTTGCCGGTCATGTTGCCGGTGAACACCCGGTCCAGGCCCAGGAAGCCGACCGCGTCGACGACGCCGGTGACGAACGTCAGCGCGACGGTCGCGGCCAGCGCCCGGTCGGCGGGAGCGTCCGCCATCAAAGGGCGATGATGGCGAACAGGGTGGACAGCACCAGTCCGGCCATCACGGGCAGGAAGCACTTGCGTGCCAGGGTGAGCACCGGCACCCGGGCGAAACCGGCCACCGCGACCAGCGACGACCACGCCACCAGCGTCCCGCCGCCGGACCAGATGTTGCCCATCTGGCCGATGGCGGCCAGCGTCGACGGATCCATGCCCGCGGCGGAGCCCAGTGCCCCCGACAACGACCCGGTCAGCGGCAGCCCGCTGAACCCGGAACCCTCAAGGCCGGCGATGAGACCGACGAACAGCACGGTGAAGGCGACCACGAATGCGTTCGGCGCGACGTGCGAGAGCCCCGCGTTGATGAGGTCGAAGAGCAGTGCGGGCCCGGTGGCATCCTCGGGCATCCCGAGGATGCGGGCGGAGAAGTCGCCGTTGCCGATGAAGAAGAAGCCGGCGATCGGAAGCACGATGCCCATGGCCTTGAACGCGAAGACCAGTCCGTCGACGATGTGGCGCGAGGAGCTCTCCAGGCATGCCCGTTTGTCGTTGGTCAGGCACGCGGCGAACAGCAGCATCGCGGCGATTCCGCCCACGATGCCCGCCGCGTCACCGCCCTTCAGCGGAGGCACCGCGGTGGTGAACTTCCCCAGCAGCATGTACACGATGAAGACCAGGTAAGCGGTCGGGACGAGCACCGCGAAAGTCTTGGCGGACAGAGTCTTCGGCGAATCAGCAACCTCGATCGAGGAGGTGTCGAGCACCATCGTCGCCGTCGGGGCCCCGCCGGCGACAGGAGCCGGAGCGGGGTCCGGCGCCGGGCGGGTGCCGCCGAATTCGTCGCCGGCAGCGGTGTCGTCGTCGGGCGCGCCGAGCTTGTCGGCCTTGTTCTCCCAGGCGACGAGCAGCTCCGGCGACGGCGTGCGCCATGTCCGGCGCTGGGTGACGTAGGTGATGCCCAGCGCCACGCCGCCCACGATCAGCGAGAGCACCAGCGACTTGTCGGCCACACCGTCGGCGTCGACTCCTGCGGCGGTGGCCGAGATTCCGGGGGCGACCTTGATGATGTAGTCCGACGACAGCGCCATGCCCTGGCCTGCGATGGCGACCACCATCCCGACCGACATCGGGCTCAACCCCGCGCGGATCGCGACCGGGATGAGCACCGCGCCGACCAGCGGCACCGCCGGTGTCGGCCAGAAGAAAAGCGAGATGACGTAGGTGACGATCGCCAGCACCACGAAACTGCTTGTGCCGGCCCGCATCACCCGCCGGAACGGGGTCACCATCAGGCGGTCGGCGCCCATCTCGCGAAGCGCGCCGAGCATCGCGGTGACCAGCGCGATGATCAGGAAGATGTTGAACAGCTCGTCCGCGGCGACCAGGCTGGCGTTGAAGATCGACGACAGGCCGGTCACGATGCTCCCCGAGAACACCCACGCCGTCAGCAATGTCGCGACGACCGCGGGAACGACGATGTTCTTGCGCAGCGCCATCGTCACGAGAATGACGACAATGCCGGCGAGATAGACCCAGTGCGCCGCGCTCAGATGAATGTCCATCGACCGTCTTTCGCTCACAACTGCTCGTGGGCTGTGCAGTTTGATTGGGGGGAATGCTCGGCGCGTTGCGGGCGTGGGTCAACGCACAGAGTGCACAACGCTGTGGCCTCCCCTCTGTGCAATATGCTCCGCCGTTGTCGGCCACGTGTCCCGGCGTTTCGTTGACGTAAACATCTGCGCCGTTGTGCACGTTGGTACCGCCGCCCGCCGTGCGCTGTGCACCTTGACCCACCGGGGGCGGTCACCTTCGGCGGCCTTGAGTGAGAGGCTGGCCGGAAATGACTGACACACACCGCGGCGATGACGGCGGCACACCGTTGGCGCTGGCCGCGCTGCTCTCCGGGACACTCGTCGGCACGATCAGCAACAACGTCGTCAACGTGCCGATGCCGGCGATCCTGGCCGACTTCGACGCGCCGCTGGAGAGCGGTGTGTTCATCGTGGTGGGGTTTCTGCTCACCTTCACCGCCACCATGCCGGTGGTCGGCTGGATCGGGGACCGGATCGGTCGTCGGCGCGTCTACTGCGCGTCGATGATCGGCACCGCGCTGTGCGCGATCGGTGCGGCCACCGCGCCCACTCTGGAATTGCTGATCCTGTGGCGGTGCCTGGGCGGGCTGGCGGCCTCGGCGCTCGGGCCCGCCGTGATGGGGCTGCTCACCTGGCTGTTCGCCGGGGAGCGGCGCGGACGGGCCGTCGGCGCGTGGGCGTCGGTGAACGGGATCGGGCAGGCGATCGGGCCGACGATGGGCGGGTTCATCGCCGACGCCTGGGGATGGCGCTGGGTGTTCGTGCCCCTGGTGCCGGTCGCGTTGGCGGGGCTGATCGGCACCCTGCGGCACATTCCGCGCTATCCGGGGACCCGGATGAGCTTCGACGCCGTCGGGGCCACCGCGCTGACCGTCGGCTCGGGTCTGCTGATCCTCGGGGTGGCGCTGATACCGCGGCTCGGCGTGTCCGTCGCGGTGCTGTCCGCGATCGCGGTGGCGGTCGTGGTGCTGGCGTTCTTCGTCTGGCACTGCCTGCGGACGCCGGAGCCGTTCGTCGACGTGCGGCTGGTGGCCGAATCGCGGTTCGCCCGAAGCACCCTCGCGGCGTTCGCGTTCATGTTCGGTCTCGGCGCGACCCTGCTGGCGGTGCCGCTGTATCTGGTGGACCACGGGCGGTCCGGTTCGGTGGCGGGGCTGGTGCTGCTGGCCGTCCCGGCGTCGATGACGGTGCTGGGTCCGTTGGTGGGGCGGTATCTGGACCGCATCGGGCCGCGCCGGGTATTGCGCACCGGCCTGTTGCTGATGGCCGCGGGTCAGGTGGGTCTGGCCGTGGCGGTCGGTGGCCGGATCGCCGACCGCGTCCACGGGCTGGCGGGTCTGACCGCGATCCTGGTGGTGGTCGGCATCGGGATCGCGTTCGTCCAGACCCCCGCCGCTACCGGCGCCACCCGATCGCCGGCGGGCGCGCAGGGCACCGGCCTGGGGCTGTACAACCTGATCCGGTTCAGCGGTTCGGCGATGGGCGCGGCCTGGGTCGCGATCGCGCTCGCCGCCTTCGGTGCCGCGACCGGATATTCGGCGGTGTTCCTCGTCGTCGGCGGTGTCGCCGTGCTGGGGCTGCTCGGGTCGTTCGTGGGGCCCGACCCGGCACCGGCCCGGTAGCGGGCCGCGCTCAGCGGAATTTCGCCTCGCGGTCGACGGCGGCGTGCACCTCGGTGAGCATGTCGAGCCGGATCGCCAGCCACACGGTGAACTGGTTGTCGGGGAGTCGGATGTCGAGCCCGGTGGCGCGTGACACCCGGTCGAGCTTGGTCAGCATGGTGTTGCGGTGCACGTTGAGTGCGCGGGCGGTGGCGTTGACGTTGCCGCCGTGGGCCAGGTAGCCGATGAGGAAGTCCAGCAGGTCGGGCGCCGAGCGCAGCGGTCCCAGCACGTCGGCGACCAGTGCCCGGCTCTGGTCGGTGTCGGCGACGTCGGCGAGCACGGTGAAACTGCGCAGGTCCTGGTATGACACCGCGCCGGTGTGTCCCAGGCGGCGTGCGATGCCCAGCGCGATGCGGGCCTCGCGGTAGCTGCCCGCGACCTCCTGGGCGCCCCGCGCAGGCCGGCTGTAGGCGACCGCCGCCGGTGTTCCGCGCCGGTTCTGCAGTTCGTCGGCCATCGCCTCGGCGTAGCGCGTCATCTCCTTGCGCATCGCGGTGTCGTCGGCACCCCGCAACGACCGGACGACGACCAGCACGTCGCCGAGGACGGTCACATAGGAGCGCACCGCGGGATCGGGTGCCACGTTGGCCGCGTACCGCGCCAGCCTGACCATGCTCGCGGCGGGGTTGTCCACTCCGCGGGGGACGGCGCCCGGTGCGACGAACACGCCGAACACCGAGTCGATGTCGATCTCGTGGTAGTCGGCGCGGGCCCGCATGTCGTGCTCGCTGGAGAAGTGCCCGTGCACCAGCGCCTGGACGAAATCGCCGCGGGCTCTCTCCTCTGCCTCGTCCACGCTGTGCTGTCTGAGCATCTCCGAACCGATGATGGCCGTGGCCTGTTCGGTGACGACGATGTGACGGGCCAGGTCGTGCCCGCCGGGCTCGGCCGACGGCACCACGACCAGAACCCAGCCCTCGAAGGCCTTACCGAGCCGGATCGCGGTGGAGATCACCGTCCACACGCCTCCGCCGGGCGCCCCGAACCGCTCCACCCTGGTGTCGTGATGGGCCGAAAGTCGGGCCGCTGCAGGCAGATCGGCGGTCAGCAGCGGCAGGATGGATTCGGTCAGCGCAGCGGCGGTCTCCGCCGTGAACCCGTCGTGTGCCACCACGTTGCCGCGGGCGTCGAGCGCCATCGCGGGGTTGCGCGCCAGGTTGGACACCTCGCGCACCAGCAACTGGAGTCCGGCGCCGCGGTGGAACAGCCCGGCCAGTGAGGCGTGCACATGCGTGGCGTAGCGCATGGCGTGCACCTCCTGGCTCAGCGCGCGCTCGGCGAGCAGCCGGTTGAGTGCGGCGAACCCGACCGGGAACGCCATCTCGACCACCACCATGTCCGCGGGCACCGCGGCGGTGGGGAAGTCGGCGGGAACGGTGCCGTCGACCAGCAGTGCGGTGGCGCCGCGCGCGGCCAGGGGCGCCAACGTGCCGCCGTTGCCCAGCAACGCCTCGGGGCGGGTGTACACCGCGACCCCGTCCAGCGCGTCGTGCCGCGACATCACCTCGGAAAGCGGTAGCACCCAATGCACTTGCTGGTCGAGACGATCGGCGCCGGTGAGCACGTGGGCACCCGACATCAGGGATTCGTCGAGCAGTCCGGCGACCGTCATCCGATCGTCGTCATGTCGCACTGGTGCCATATCTCACCCGCTTCGGTCTCCGGCCGCTGTGTCGCAACGATCGCACCCACGCCACCTCCACACTATGTGCAGTTTGACCCTGTTGTGGCGCGGAATGGGGACATATTGACCAGAGCTTCGGTGGGCGGCCCCCGGTAGACATCTGGTGCAGGCAGACCGACCAACTCACAGGAGCCAGTCCCGACATGCACCAGATCTACCGGATCACCCTCGACGACGCCCTGCCCCTGCTGGCGGCGGGCCGGGCCAAAGCAGAGGAGATCGGCGTCAAGCAGACCCTGTGTATCTGTGACGACGGCGGCAACGTCCTTGCCCTGCACCGTCTTCCGGGAGCACGGTTGACCGGCGTCGACATCTCGATCGCCAAGGCGTTCACCGCCGCCGGCCACGAGCGGGCCACCCATCTGTTCAACGAGGCTCCCGACGGCCCGGCGCTGCCCGGAAACGAGGCCTTCGGCATCAGCCACATGCTCCCGGGCAAGTTCGCGATCTTCGTCGGCGGGTTCCCGCTGGTCTTCAACGGGCAGATCGTCGGCGGCGTCGGCATCAGCGGCGGCAACGGTGCCCAGGACAAGGCAGTGGGCGCCGCCATCCTCGCCGAGTTCGACGCGCTGACCGCCGCGGTCGCCGGTCGCTGATCGTGCTGTGCACCATGACCCGTCGGCCGGCCGAAGCCGGTGATGTTGTCCATGGTCACCGCCCCGCGGCGCTGGTTAACGTCGCTGGTGCAGTGCGCAATTCGCATCGAAGCGTCGACCTGCAGCCCCCGTCTACCGACAACCACCGTGATGTATCGAAAGGACCGATTTCATGACCGAACTGCTGGGACGTGACGAGTTCCGCACGGAGCTGGAGAACGCCATCAAGGGGCGTGAGGCCAAGAACGCCTCCTTCTCCCAGGCCTGGGCCGAGGGCCGCCTGCAGCGGCACCACTTCGCCCGTTGGGCCGAGAACCACTACCACTACGTGGGCCCGTTCGCCGACTATCTGGCCAACATCTACTCCAATACCCCCGACAACTTCACCGGGGCAAAGGATTTCACGCTCCAGAACATGTACGAGGAGGAGCTGGCCGACATCCGCCACACAGATCTGCTGATCAAGTTCGGTGAAGCCTGCGGCACCACCAAGGAGCGCATCGAAGACCCCGACAACATGAACGCGATCACCCGCGGCCTGCAGTCGTGGTGCTATGCGGTGTCGCAGCGCGAGCACTTCGTGGTGGCCACCGCGGCGCTGGTGGTGGGCCTGGAGTCCCAGGTGCCCAGCATCTACATGAAGCAGATCGTGCCGCTGCGCGAGGTGTACAAGTTCACCGAGGACGAGATCGAGTTCTTCGACCTGCACATCACCTCCGACGTCGTGCACGGGGAGCGCGGCTACCAGATCGTGCTCGACCACGCCGACACCCCGCAGCTGCAGCAGCGCTGCCTGCAGATGGTCCGGTGGGGCGCCGAGATGCGCTTCTCCTACACCAAGGGGCTCTACGACACCTACGTCGCGCCCGAGCTGGAGCCGGCCGCAGTCTGAGGTCCGAGCGGTTTCGGCGTGATTCCGACCGCCCAGCGTGCGGAATCACGCCGAAATCGCAGAAGGGTGAGGGAAAGTTGAAGACCACTGAGTGGACCGCGGTCGCCACGGCCAAGGAGCTGGGCCGGCGCCGCAAGCTGCGCGTCGAGGTCGACGGCCTGGCCATCGCCCTGTTCCAGTCCGAGGGCCGGGTGTACGCATTCGCCGATGTGTGTGTGCACCAGGACCGTTCACTGTTCAAGGGCACGCTGCTGCACGGCAAGGTGATCTGCCCGGGCCACCAGTGGCAGTTCGACCTGGAGACCGGTTACGAGGCCGACCAGGATCGCTGCCAACCCACCTATCCGGTGCGCGTCGACGACGACGGCACCGTCTACGTCAAGACAGAGGAGGCGAGCGCATGAGTCGTCGCACCTTCGTCACCGTCGGAGCGGGCCAGACCGCGGCGGTGGCCGCACGCAACCTGCGTAGGCACGGATTCGACGGCC
>Ga0172382_10006314_pt1 | contig 17278 bp, 20 predicted proteins | sample Leawel138RmetaG_FD_122245 | JGI IMG/M metagenome (GOLD analysis project Ga0172382, IMG submission 122245) | Leachate microbial communities from a municipal landfill in Southern Ontario, Canada - Leachate well 138R metaG | ecosystem: Engineered > Solid waste > Landfill > Unclassified | place...
CCGTCTACTAGAGCACTGCCAGTGTGCGGAGTTCCGAGTCGAGCCCGTTCAGGGGAACAACGTGGGGTTTTCTTGCGCGTGCCGAGGCCCACGCAAAACGCTGTATCTGGAGTTACGCACTGTCCGAGAGGAGATGGACTCAGCACGCCGGATGCTGGCTCGGATCCGCACCGGGGCCTTGCCTTTGCCGGCAGGCAACAAGCAACGTAAACGAGATCGGCACCGTGCCGAGAAGCGATCCTACGCGTTGTTGTGCCGCTACCTGACGCGGGAACAACGTCTGGAACTCCGGTACACCAAGGGCTTCCACACTCGGGGACAGGATGGGGCTCTCTATCATCTAGGGCTGGGCCGTCTGCACAGCATCGAGCGGATCGGGGGAAACGGGGATCCCACACATCGCTACTGCATAGTAGCGAAAGACAGGGACATCCCCGTTTGGGACCAAGTCCTCACTCAGAAGTTGTTGCTTGAGGGAGACCTCCAAGCATTTGAGTCTGCTGCAAACAGCACTCGGGTCCGTGACCTCGATCACGGCGATGAAGTGCAGCATATTCCCTTCGTCGACCCGATGTTCACAGAGGTCTTCCGTCTAGCGATCCGAGATTCCCTTGACAATACTCTTGACAAGAAGCCCCGGCTACGTTTCCCACTGAGCGACCAGGGGGTGGGTGCACCGGAAGCGTTGGTACGGGACATCCCCATGCTCTACTACAAACCAGAAGCTGGCAAATCGGTGGCCCTGTACGAAACAGCTCACCGAGGCAGAGTCATCCTAGGGTACGTTTTGGCTGAGGACAGTTTAGTGTATCCGTGCTTTCTTGACGGGGGTACGTTGATACACATTCCGCGGCTACCCAACACCGTGAACACAGCAGAAAGCATCGCTCGTCTGGTGACAGGAGCCCCGGCTTCGGTCTACCGCACCTTCGATGACGTATACTTGCACTACCACCTCCTCGGTCTGTCCCCGACAACCGGGCTCGTGCACCCAGACACCGCGGTTGAAGACTTCTCGCATGGGGGCCGACGCCACCTCATCGTGTTCTACGAGCACGAGCTGATCCCGCCAGGCAAGGTGTTCTTCCTGCCCGCTGCCGATCATGCGGGTATTGTAGCCCATTGGGAAGACCACTCCGGCAAAGGTTTCGGACTCGTCAACCCACAAGCTGTAGCCGTGCTCGACCTACAACCAGAGGCAGCCGCATGATCCTACCCATCCTCACGTACCCGGATCCGTTGCTCAGTCAAGTGTGCGCCAGCGTGACGGACTTCGACGATGATCTTCGGCAACTGGTGCAAGACATGCAAGACACCATGATAGCCGCCAAAGGACTTGGGCTTGCGGCACCCCAGGTCGGGAAGCTACTCCAGGTCTTTGTCGTTCGGAACGGTGACGATGTGTTGACCTTCATCAACCCCATCTTAACCCTCGCCGGGGACGAAGTGCTCTCAGACGAAGGCTGCTTATCCCTACCCCAACAACAAGCCCGGGTGCCTCGGTGGTCCTGTGCCTCCATCGTGGCCCAAGACCTCAACGGGGACCAGTTCATGATAGAAGCCGAGGGGTTACCCGCTATCGTGCTTCAGCACGAGAACGATCACCTCGGTGGGGTCACCATCGCCCCTTACCTGGTTCCCTATGACGCAGCTGAGCCTCTTTCCCCTTGATTGGCGAGAGGTCGTCCCGTTGGACCCCCAACCACATTTGGCGGAGCGTTTTACGTGTTGGCCCGCGGTAGCCGGGGTGGACTGGATTTGGGAGTACCGCCCTGGAATAAACCGTATCTGCACTTATCCCGCGTACGCGAAGGGCTATGGGTTCTACGAACACTGTCCACTTAGGAAGGGGACTTTCTTCCGAGGGGGTGTTATTGAGGACATCACTCTCCAGCACATCAGCACGGGGTGGGTGTGGATCGTGCGGTTGCGGGAGATCCTTGACACGGATGACTTCGGTGTGTTCCACTCAATGCTCCAACCGGAACCCAGGCTCACGCTGTGGCCGGAGAAGACTGAGGAGACTGCTGCATGATGCTCGCTCAAACGACTCGGCTCGACTGGGTTTACCTAGGTGCGGAAGTCGTGTGTCGTGAACCTTATGTTGTGGACCTAAGCGAAGTCGACGTCCAGGGGACGTACACCATCGAGAAGGGTACCAAAGCAAAGGTCATCGACTTCCAGGGGTCTTACGTCCTCGTAGGGTACTTCGACTTCTTCGGTCCTAATGATCGATTGCCCCCGGGGATAAACCGACGAAACGGCTACGTACAGTACCTCCGCGGGGATCTCGTGCACTACTGGGGCCCGGGGGAAGAGACTCCTCAACGAGCACCCGTACAACGACCCATCGTCCCTATGGACGTGGCTACTCACCCGGACATGCCGGAAGACGCCAACGAGAAGGGTTACCGATTCATCGGTTATTGGGCCACGTCTGAAGACCCAGCAACGTGCGCGTACGCACAGAAGGGTTTGGCTCTCCCCTGGCCCGCGGACTTCATCGACCACGACTGGGACGAACAGGAACGTGAAGCCGTGGCGATGTACCTCGACGAAGGAACCGAGGTGTTCGCCTGGCGGGGCTTCCCCTGCTGCCGTCTAGGTTGTCAGACGCTTGAAACCTACACGGACGCTCAAGGGGCTGAGGCATTGCGGATGTGTCTCGACCTGGGCACCACCTGCAAAGGGGATGGGGTCTACGTGTGGCCCGCGGGTTTCAGCCACTACCTTCGCGTGCATCACGTCCGCCCACCTGCCGAATTCGTCGAGCACGTCATCCAGCGGATCACGCAGATCGTCAAGGCTCAATCATCAACGACACCAGACTTCCTGGAGCACCAGTTTTTGGACCGGCAATTTGCGAAAGTCAGCGAGAACGGGCTGCCAAGTAGCGTTGCACCACTCGTGATGCCGTGAACATGCTGAGTTGTCGCGGGTCTACTCGGTCAACAGCACCCTTGATGTCAGGGACTTGAACCGCTCGTCCGGTCAGGATCTTGACCGCTTCTGCGATCTCATCGAAGCTGTCACGGAGCCGTGCGTAGGTGCCGGGCCCTGAAAGCTTGTCGGGGACAGTCTTCTGTGCCTTCTCCAGGTGGGAGAGTACCTTGTCCATGGCATCGGAGTTCCGTGCCTTCGCGTGCAGCTCAGCGTCCTCTGGGATCTTCTTGTAGAAAGCGCGCACCGCCTTCTCCAGGGTGTCGTCCTTGAGCACGCGAGCGGTTTCCTCCAACGCATCCCCCAGGCTGTCGAGGCCCTTGCGGATGTTTTCGAGGGGGATGTCTGGGAGCCAGGTGATATAGTCCTCCCAGACCTCGGCTAGCTCCTCGGGTTGAATCGTTCGCCCATCCTGCTTGGCGTCCTGCTCGCGGTCATCTTGCCGACGGCTGACGCTCTTCAGCTCATTCAACAAGTCCCCTCGGGCATCCCCCAGAGCATTCCGTAGACGCTCTAGCCCTCGTTGCTCTACCTTGTAGACATCGACCGGGCTCCACTTCACCTTGGGGGCGGGAGCCTTGGGCTTCTTGGCACGAGCAGCTTCTCTAGGGGCCATACCTACACCCGGCAGCAAAAGACTATTTCTCGATCCAAGACCGGAACTTCCGGACGAACTCAACAGAAGGCCACTCTCCAGTGAAGTGGAAGCCCTTGTCGTCAATGTAGACGCGAGCTGGGGGCTTGCGGTCCGTGACCTCCAGAGCCGGGAACCCGTGCTTGGCGAGCCATAGCTCGATAGCCAACTTGCCCCCAGCTGTCTCGGCTCTGGCGGTGAAGACCACGACCTTGAAGCCCACCTTCAGGTACTGTTCAACTGCCGTCTTGGCCCCGTCTACTGGGGGATCAGGGATGCTCTCCGGCGTTGTCCACCCCGAAGCATACGAGTTGAGGGTCCCGTCGAAATCGATGGCTATCGTGACCGGCTTGGGCATCACTTGGTCCCGCGTACAAGAGGTTCCCCGCCAGCTGCATTGGCCCCCTGCTCGAAGTCCGAGGCGTCATCCAGCATGACGACGTGCTCCATCTGCCCTCGCAGGATATCGGAGGCGAAGTCACGCCCAAGCTCAACGTAGAGCTTGCGTAACCCAGCCCCGAGAGCCCATTGCCCCTCGTTGTACCCACGCATGTAGCTTGGGTCGTCCGGGGAACGGTGGGCTCGGCTTGAGGAACCGTCACCGAAGCCTCGTCGGTAGAGCATGATCTTCTCTTGCGCAGGTCGTTCGGTCATGGGTGCCTCATGGGTAGAGCCGGTACCGACGTGCCAGGCGGTTTCCACTTTCGCTGATCTTGTCCGTGTGCCAGATTTGTTTACCGCCCTCCTCGGTGTAGACTTGGAGGGCTCGGCCTTGGTTGAACCCGTAGTTGAACCGCCAGAACCAGTAAGTGTCCTTCTCCAGAACATCGCAGAGCTTGCGCAACCAGCCTGGGTGTAGATGCCCGTCATCGGGATTGTGTTGAAGAAGCACGGCCCCGGCCCAGTTACAAGCCACCACCCCCTCACAAGTTACATCGAAACACGGTCCTCGCACCAGGACGATGCCTCGTGCTTGGCAGTGAGCGATGGCCGTCTCAATGATGTCACTCATCGTCAGGGTCTTTCAACGGGCACCACCCAAATCTCGGGGATCGGTTGGTATCGACTGATCGAGATCACACGGTCCACCTCTACGTCTCCGCGTAGCTTGACCCACACACTCGTGCCGCTCATCCCTGGCTTACCTCCTTGATAGCGGCGTTCCTTGGTGAGGTACACCGACGGGATCTCTTTCCGCGGCGGGTCCACGGGTGGGTGGTTCATGTAACGATGAGTCACCGTGAAGTCTGGCAGGAGCCCTTCGAACGCGATGCTCAGAGAGTCCCCTGTCAAGCTCGCTCGGATGGTTAAGGGCACAGCGTAGGGGTTGCGCAGCACGAGGTCTAGCTCCCCGTACACGACGGCGGCATCGGTGCCCGTAGGCGTGTACGTCACCGGTCGCGAGTGAGCGTACCGGCGGACCACAGTGAGCCACCCCCGACGGGCCGCCACGTAGAGGGTAGAGCTGACCTGGCAGACCCCGCCCCCAACCCCCTCGACCTTGACCCCCGCCACAAACTCTGGAGCCTCCTGGAACCCCGCTTCCTTGGTCCGCGGCCCAACGACCGAATTGAACGAGAAGTCCATCTCCGGGGACAGGATTCGGCCATCCAGCCGACTAGCCGCTAAACGCACGTTTGATCGGCGTTTCTCGACATGCCCCACCTGCGTGACGTAGCTGGAGAGCACCTGGATCGGAGCCACCGGCAGCGGTACCGAGGCAGATGGACCCGCCAAGGCCGATGGCAGCCCCTTAGAGGGGCTTTCGGCCGGGGCAGGGGCGGGAGGGGCTGGCCGGGAGCAAGCCCCCAACAGGGCCCCCAGGAGGCACCAGGGAGCCCTCACAGACCGGCTAGCCTCTGTCGGTCGGCGAGCACCTTGTCCCGCCAGTCAGGGTGGAGCCAGGCGTCATCGTTCCAGGGGCACTCCCCCCGCTGGATGGCGGCCCACTCCGTCTCGGTAGGTCGACGCCAGGTGCCCCGCAGCTCGCTGCTCCCGTCTTCAGGGCATTCCCAGGACCCCGGGAACCATTCGGCGCGGCCTTCCCAGACCCAGATCCCTTCTCCAGGGGGCTTCAACCCAAGGTCGTCGGGGAAGTACAAGCCCGATTCCTCTTGCTCGAACCGGATGTGCGCCCCTACGGACCAGAGGACGCATCCAGGATCGGGAGCCTTGGGCGCAGCTACCACAGCCAAGGTTTTCTTCGCGTGGTCATACCCACCCCAAGGTTCCTCGTTCGCACGGTCGAGCGGATAAAGAACGGCCATGGGTGCCTATACCCCGGACGAAGGAGGTCGGGAAGGTCGACGTTGGGGAGGCCCCGTTTTCACCCAGTCCTCGTAGTTTGTCCACATGAAGTAGCGGGACGAACACATCGGGCAGGCGTCCGGTTGCTCAGCCCCTTCTGTGCTCACCGGGGGGCCAACGAAACGGCCCCCACAGGCGACGCACTGGAACTGCCGCAGGGGCCTCATAGGGCCAGTCCGTTCCGGACGATCTGCTGGTTCTTCCAGTGTTCGTCCGTCTGGACGTGTCCTTGACGCACCCACTTGGCCACGTTCTTGTCGAACAGGTGATGCGGGAAGTACCCGGAGTTGCGAACAACGACCCCTTCACGTTCTCCACCGCAGGCCGAGGCAGTCTTCGTGTGAGTTTCAACAGCTGCCCGAAGATCGTCCTCCCGCTCGAAACAGCAATGCTGAAGCACAGGAACCGTTGGCACCCCTAGCTCCTCAGCCCAGAGCTGGACATCCTCCCACGAAGCCCACATGTGGTTCTCTCGCACACCGAACGCCATGAAGTAGTTTGGTAGACCCGAGTAACCGATGCTGTGACGGGCGTAGAGCCACTCACCAAACACCTGCACCTCCGAGGGGATCCGGTGCTTCACCGAGGCATGGTACGCCTTGAGAAGGTCGAAAGAGGGATGGTTAGGGGCTCCTCCATGGGACCGGGCGAAAACCGCCTGCCCCTCCAGGCAGACGTTCGACCCGTCCATCTTCTCCGTGAGAACGAGCGGGATACGCAAGAGGCCGCCCACGTCGCGCAGCCGGCGGTCGTCACTCGTTCCGCCCGGAGAGTAGGGCAGGTGGGGGGTCCGGGGGTACTTTTCGGAAGTCATTCCCACTCCTTACGCCAGTCCTGGCGCCTAGCCCCGCCGCGAACGGCCCGGCGGTCACGCATGACCTTCGTGGTCGTCCCGTGGCGGCGGTAAAGAGCCACCACGAGGGGGTTGCGGGGTTTCAAGGACTTGGCCATGTCTCTACTACGAAGAAAGGGGCTGAGAATCAACCGAAAATCTGCTTATGCCTGACGGGAGGTATGACCACCTTGGCCCACCGTGTAGCCGAACAGTTCCACCAGGCCGCCCAGAAGTCTATCGCACCGGCGCAGCTTGATCAACTCAAGGAACTCACCAACCGCAACCACCACTCGGAAGCGGCAGTGCTAGGAGCCAAGCTCCTAGGGGCCCGAGCATTGGAGAAGAAGTTGGGTCTGGTGCGGCAACTGCATGAATTGGAGGGCTCCATGCCTATGGCCCTCGGGCAGTACCGGAATTTGCTCTTTGACGCCTTGATGGAGCACGCCAAGCGAAATCTCTCCGAAGAGGACTACAAGGCGTTCTACGGCTGCTTCTAGGCTCGCATCGCTTCGTAGAGAGCCCGATAGAGCTTGTCAGGGCTGTTCCCTGAGAGTCCGCTCATCTGCCCGTCATTCAATTCAACAACCCACCAGCGGCCGGTTGTGTCTTGGGCTACGTCCACCACGTAGAAGGGCACCCGGTCCCCGATAGCCTCGACCACGCGGTCTACGAATCCGAGGTTGCACTGTCCGTCCGGCACCTCTACGCCGTGGTAGGGGAAGTCGTCGCGGAAAGCCTCCCAATAGAAGCCTACGGAGAGCACGCGCCGCTTGTAGACGAAGACGCGGTACTCTTTCGTGATCGGCATCCCGCCGATGGCCGTGAAGTAGGTCAGTAGCGGGACGTACTTCCGGATCACGATCTCTTGCTCGCCGATGAGCCCATCCTCTTCAAGTCGGGCCTGCACCTCTAGGGCTGCTGCCCACGTCGGTGCGAACATGTGCGTTGACCAGCGCTGCTTTTTTGAGTTAGTTCGCCCCTTGAGCACGTAGGGCGCCTCGTCCCGGGGCACTTGGTCAAGTTGGAGCCACGTTGGGAAGGTGAGGGGACCCACAGCTTCATCGAAAGCCCAGTCCATGTGAGCGATCCACTCGTGCTCACGCGAGGAGTTCACCAGCTTGGACCCGAGTGTTTCAAGGTCCTCCTCCAGCTCCCGGTAGTAGGGGAGAGCAGAGTAACGAGCCACCACAAGGCACGGGTGTTCCTCGTGATACGACGTTCGTTGCGTGAAACAGATGAAACCCGCCTGCCGAGCGGCCTCCATTTCAGCTGCTTCCGCAAGCGAAGGACGGAACAGGCAGGTCAGCTCAAGGGTCATACACCTCTGGGGGTATAGGGAAAGGGCGGTACTTCGCTTTCCCCACCAAAGCCACCATGATGTGGTCAAACTCCTCGTGTAGGTCCCATGCGCTCCCAGGGCGCATGGTTGGTTGGGGGGCGGTCATCTCAGTGAGTAGCTTCCGGATTGGTTCCGGTACCCGGTCTGGCAGCTCTTTCGTCGTGAGGTCACCGCCGAGGAGCTGAATGAAGGACATACCCAGCAGGAAGATGTCGGTGGTGGCCGTGACCCTTTTTCGGTCAAGGACCTCAGATGGGTATAACTCGCGGAACCGGCCCGGGATGAAACTCAGTATACCGCCTTTAGTGGTAGCGTAACACCAGTCCACGATTTTTGCCCCATGCCCGGTCGGATGCACCAGCAGATGCGGGGGCAGCATGGCCCCATGGACGATACCCTGCTCGTGAGCGAAGCCCACTGCGGCCAGGCATCGCTTGAGCATCCAGGCTGCGTCTCGGTAGTCGACTCCCTCGGGGTACTCACGGATCACTCGCTCCAAAGACAGGTACCCGTCCGCGAGAGTCATGACGTGAGCGTGCCTACCGTCTACGTCCAAGTGAGCATAGTGCTTGGGGAGGTAACGCCAGAATTTCTCGTCTTTCTTATCGGTTGGGTAGAGCTGAGTCAGCTTCTCAACTTCGTTGTCCAGGAGAGCGTTGTCCAAGGTGGCGACGTTCGCCACCTTGACGAAAACGGGAGTGACCTTGGTGTCCTCATCCTCCAACAGGAACTCCCAGGTGGTCTTGGGCTCGCCCGTTGTTGCTTTGGGGGAGCTATCCGTCAGACTCCCGTGGAAGCAGCAGCAGACATCCCCCCGGCCCTGAACTGTCTCGATACGCAACGTCTGGTGATCGTCGATCGGGAGATCAACTGAAGGGAGCCAGCGGAAGGCAGGACGGTCGATGGGGATCAACATGGGTGTTTATCTTCAGCACGGGGTCCGTGCGACTGAATGACGACCGGAGCTTGGAAGGCTTCCTCAACCTTGGACACAAGGTGAGCACGATCAGGAAGGGCGTCGTAACGAGGCTTCACGAAAGTGCACAACGGATGCTGGTAGGGCACGTTTGCCTGCTGATGCACCTGAAGCACACGTTCGTACTCCGCTCGGGTTACCCGGGGGATCTCGGACTGCTCGTCCTTCCAAGGCCATCGGTACCCCACACAAACCTGCTGGATACCGTGCACTCGATCCAAGTGAGTGAGGGCAACCCCATCAACAGGCCCCAAGGCTCGACGTGCGTACCTCCCCAAAAGCAAATCGAAGTACCCGACCCGGAAGCCCTGTTGCCAAGGCGTAGTGGTGTTGTGATTCTCCCTGAAGACTTCCTGAAGTTCAGGGGCCTCAGTGGGCAAAGGCCCAGCCCCGTGTCGCGTGTGATAGGCACGGATCACAGCGACCTTGTGGACTCTCCCGGAGTACCCAGCCAACAGTTGATCCGCGTTCTGGTACGTACAGTTACTGTGCGTCGTGTAGGGATGGAAACCCCAGTCTTCGTCAAGCAACACCCCTTGGGCCCCCTCGAAAATCACCGGATCCCCTTGGAGCGCCATCGGGAGGAAGGTTCCGTCTACGATCTGCACCCCACTCTGGAGGAACTTCAAGTAGCGGTGCACCAACTCGTCTACGAGGTCGGAGTCATGCAGAATTCGGCGATCCTCGGCAGTCACATCGACAGAGGACACATCGTGAAGAGTGTCCGCCTCTTGGGCGAACAGGTCCTGCACAAAAGCCAGTTTCTCCCGGAGTTGACTTGGGTGCTGAAGATCCCCCATGCAAAGGGCTTGTTCTGGGTGGGTCAGAGCGAAAGTGGCAGTTTCCCCGATCCCCATACCACAAGAGCCGTGACCGTATTGTTTCGTACGTCGGCTCATCTCGCGGATACGGTTGAGCGACACATGGAAAGGAGTCGTGACCAGGGCCTCTTGGTCAACCGTGACCATCGAAAGCGCTTCGGGTACCCCAATTTCTGCCAGGTGTTTGGCCTCAGCCACCATGGACAGAGGGTTCACCAGCATGTAGCGGCTCAAATGGGTGAGGGCCCCCGCTAAGGTACCGGACCCGAATTGGGAGAAAACGTGGTGCCTTCCATCTGAGGTGACGACGTTGTGCCCCGCCTGAGCCCCTCCGTTGTACCTGACAACTAACTTAGCCCCCTCACGTCGTGTGATGTGGTCGACAATCGAGCCCTTGCCTTCGTCCCCGAAGCCAGCTCCCGCCACTACCCACACGTCAGCCATGCTTACAGCCCCCAGGGCCCCCAGTCTGCTCTGGGGGCCCTTCTGGTTTGGTTCTCTACAGGGCCAGGTTACGAGGAGTAGGAACCGTCAGGTCCACTCCGCACGCCTTTGCCAGCGGAACCAGCGGTTCCACGACCTGGTGTGCTGCGGATTCCGAAAGTCCTGCTTCGACCAAAGCCGAGAACGCCTGGCTGAAGTCCGCCGTCTTCTCGACGATGCCGATGGCGAGGGCGATGGTTTCCGACACGACAGTGGCGTCTTCGACGAGCAGGACGTGATCGTCCCCCAGGAGTCCTGTCCACTTGGCCCGTAGTCTCGGGTCTGACCCGTTGCTGGCCCGCCGCGGGATGAGGAAGAAGACGTGGTACCGCTCCTGCAGCTCCTTCACGAGGTCTGTGGTCGGGATGTCCTCTTGCAAGGCGCAGTCGAAGAGTCGTTGCACTTCGGTACGACGCACCTGATCGTAAGGATGCTCGTCCCCCATGAGGAACAAGAACCCCTTCTTCTGCCGCTTCTCCCAGCAATCGGTGCTGGTGTGCCGGGCGAAGAAGTACATGGCGTTCTGGTAGCTCTCCTGATTGGAGCCCCCGCCCCCTCCTTCGAGCCAGAAGTTCGTGAGGTGGTTCTCCATCTCGATGCCCGACTCGAACTGACCGATCTGGAGGGATCCTTGGTCGCAAGTCGCATCACCGATGGCACCGAAGAGGATCTGCTGATCCGTGATTCCGGTCAGCTTGGTGACCAGCCCCATCAGCTTGGGAAGGGCTGCCTGTACCTCCCGCGGGGTGCTCGCCATGGATCCCGTCACATCCAGCATGACCCCGATGGGCAAGCTGTTCGGATGCTCACGAGAGTCCCGAGACTCGCGGACCTTGACCCCCTTAGGATCCAACGACGCGTGGACAACCCGTTGGTCTCGGGGCTTGCTTGCCGTCGCCGTGTGGTACGCGAAGGTATCGACGCCGTCACGCTTCCGCGTCGCAGCCCGATCCCGGTAGAAATCATCACTCCAGGTGCTGTAGCCCATCGTTCACTCCTTCGGTGCTGGCTCCTTCTCCACGGGGAGCTGCGGTACAGGTTCCGTGTCCGGAACAGTTTCTGGTTCTTGGGGGTCAGGATCGGTGTCCGATTCCCCCAGCCCCACTTGTTCATTCCAATCACTGTGCCCCATCTGATTCTCCTTGCCTTCGGGTACTCCCCTATTGTGTATGTGTCAAGAGCCGGGGACGGCTATTTTCAAGCCGTCCCCCGTTACTCTCTTCACAGGCAGCCTCGTTACTTGAGTAACGCTGCTAGAGGAGGACCTTGACTTCCTTCATCTCCACCTTGCCCGCGATCTTCGTGCCGTCGACAGTGATCTCCAGCGAGTTCTCATCGATGGAGCTGAACTCGCTGAACCAGGTCTGGCCGACGATGATCGTGAAGAGCTGCTGGGCCTTCTCCCGGATGAACCGGCGGGTTTCGGTGATGGTCCCCTCGGCCTGCCCGTCCAACCACGCAGCAAGGACTGCCGGCTGGTCCTTGGCCTTCAGGTAGGCGTCGGACTTGAGGAAACCCTCAACCAGATCCACCGTCGGAGCCATGAGGGCTCCCGTGGCGTTGAGCTTGCCCTTGGCCTGCTTCTCCTTCACGTCCTTGAGCGAGGGCAGCGTGGAGTAGCCCTTGAGGCTGACTGCCATCTCCTTGGCCATGTAGAAGTCAGAGGCGTCTGCCTGCACCTGCTTGGGACCGAACCCCGAGTAGTCGGTGAAACCCTGCTCCTTGAGCCAATCCGCCGCTTCTTGCCCATACTGCTCGACGAATCCTTCGGACTTCTTTCCCCCGAGGAGGTCCTTCCGGTAGGTGTTGTAGACCTTCTGCTCCGCCCGTGCCTTGGTCAGAGCGTACTCCAACTCGAACAGGGCCTTGGCGCTCGCGTCCTTGACCATCTGCCGGTTGACCGTCGGAAGATCACCGAGGCTGATGAGGGTGGCCCCATCGACATCGGACACGATCTCCGAGGGTAACTGCTTCCGCACCGCGTCACTGATCTTGACCGGGAGCACGGCGACGTTGACGAGGCCATCCTTGACGATCGCGTAGTTGCGGAAGACGAACGTGGAGAAGGGGGTAGGGATCGTCCCCTTCAGGTTGTCCGGGAGTCGCGCCGTCAGATCCACCGTGCCCGTCTTGCGGACCAGCACCGAGATGTTGGGCTTCTCCTCGTTGTAGGTCAGGTTCGAGATCCCGTACCCATCCGGATTCGGGGCCGCCTCGAACTTCAGGGCCGCTGGCTTGTCCGTGATGGCCGCGAGCTTGACCTGGAGATCCTTGAGCTTGGCCACGTCTCGCTCCTTGGCCATGGCCTCCGTGAGCTGCGTGACCTCTTCTTGTTCCTCGGCCGTGAGCACGGTGTTGGCATCGACTCGTGCTCTACCGATCCGGTTGTACCGGAAAGCCGAGTGGTCCAGCAAGAGCCGGGTATCCTTGTCTGCGGCCAGGATCCGGAGCAAGTCGAACACCGTGAAGGCGTCATCGGCCGGGACCTTGCTCGGGTCATACCCCTTGACGAGCCGCTTGTCGGGGTTGAGAGCGGCCTCTTTGGCAGCGTCCATGAAGGCCGAGTAGCGCTGCTTTCCGAAGCAGGACCCGAACTGCTCGATGAACGCCACATCACCCAAGACCTTGAGCAACGGGAGCACGATGTTGGGGCGCATCCGGACGGAGAAGAGGCTCACGGCCGCGTAGAAAGCCGCGACGGCAGGGCCCTTGGACTGCGGGTCAAGAGTGCCCCCGGTGTCACCCACCAGCTTGGGAGAGAGGTAGAAGATGGCATCAGTGTCCTCAGGCACCCGGACCTTCCCATCCTCCACCCCGTAGGTAGAGAGGCACCCGTCCGCGATGGTGAAGCAGAACGTCTCGACGACGAGATCCGAAGCCGGGGTGACTTCGATCCGGGGAGCCCCGGAGATCCCACGCGTGAGCGCTGACTCCAGCTCGGGGGCGTACTTCTCGAAGTGTTCGGCGAACACCAGCGTGCCGCCGGCCGTCTCCGCCATCTTCGCCAGCAGCGGGCGGTCAGCGTAGTAGCCGTATTCGACGAAAGCGGCTGCTGCCAGGCCCTTGGAGGCGTCCTCGACCGCCTTGAGAATCTCGGCACGGGACCACTGGTTATCATGTCCATCGGACATGAAGAAGAGGCTGTTGACGTTGCCGGGGTACCTCTGCCCCAAACGCTTCGTCAGCGCCGTCACGTCTTCGAGGGGTTCCTTGAACCCGGTCAAGCACACGGGGCGCAGCCACCGATCGATCGCCGCCTCGACGTCCTGCAGATCCTTGAGCGTCGCCACCGGTTCCCCTTCGAGCAGGACCCCGTGCTCACCGCGGGACGAGAACCAGATGATCGAGAGGGAGTCCTTCTCCTTGAGCAGCTTGGGCACCTTGCGCTTGAGCTGCTCCCGGATCTTCGGCAGCTCTCCGCTCATGCTGCCGGAGACGTCGATAACGAGGATGTGGTTGCAAGAGGGGGGTGTTGCCTTGGGTGCAGCCTTGGACGCAACCGGTTGGCAGACGAGGTAGAGTTGGTCGGCGACTTGATAGCTGATGGTCATGGTTCTTGGTTTCTGCATCTTGCCGATGCCCGCATCAAGAGCGGTCCGGACAGTTGATGACGGGTTTCCGTGACGCTGAGGAGTATACACCGACGGAGTTGACCGAGGCGAAGATTTTTGGTTGGTGTGGCGTCAGACCTCACGAGCCCTACCGTCTGAGGAGCATGACGACGCGCTTTCTGCTCGCATCCAACCCCGAAACCCTCACTGCGGCCCTGGCCGCCCACACCCGGACCGTCTCGATCGAGGCGGAGTACGGGGACCGCCTCGTCGAGGGGTCCCTGGCCAGCCTGGCCCATCACGGGCCCCGGGCAGGCCAGCCGGCACCTTGCTCGTACGCCAACGGGTTCGTCACCGGCGTGGAAGCCGTGGGTTTGTCTCACGTCGACCTCGATTCACTCGGCGGATGCCTTGCGGTACTGGGCATCCGGCCGGACGCTCCCGACTTCTGGAGGGTGGCCGAGTTCGTGGACCTGAACGGGATCCATCGGGTCGCCCAGGCCAACCCGACCCCGGAAACCATGGCCCAGCTCAATGCCTGGTACGCCTGGTCTGAGGAGAACCGGTGCTACCCGGCTCGGGACGGATCGGCCACCGACGTAACCCCCTGGGTGACGTCGGCCGCAGAGGCCCTGACCGCCATCCTGGAGGGGGTTTCCTCTCCTATGGGGGCTGCCCTGCTGGAACGAGGAAACGCCTTCACAACCCGCGAGAGGGAGCTGAACGAGGCATCCTTCGACGAGCTGACAGCGGCGGGGGTCCTGGTCCGGGTCAGCCCGAGCTTCGTCAACCATCTCTACGTCACCCCGCAGGGTGATCTGGCCCAGGTAGTCGTAGCCTACGGAACCCGCACCGGGTCGGTCACGGTCAGCTTCGCAGACCCGCCGACGGGCCGAACAGCCCGCGAGCTGGTGCAAGAGCTGTGGGGATCCGAGGCTGGGGGGCACGCTGGGATCGCGGGGAGTCCCCGGGATCGGCGGATGACCTTGGCGGAGTTCCACGCTGCGGTGACCCTGGCGAACGAAATCAGCGGGCCTTGACCTTCTTGGGGAGCTTCCCCTTGGGGACTTTCTTGGGCATCACCAAGGGCTTCCCCTCCGGGGTCACAACATTGGGCCCCAAGAAGGAGATCGCCTCAGCTTTCTTCACTTTGCCTACCTCTGTGAGCACGTACAAGCCACGGTCTGTACGCGAAAACAGGCCCTTGTACGAGCCAAGCACTGTAGAGACATACCCATGAGTGTTCGCACTATGGGGGGTCCACCCACTGAGGGCGAGTCGTTCCACGACGACTCCTGCGGGTACAGGTGTGTCGTCCCAGAAAGTGCAGGCGATACGACTATAGAAAGGCAGCTGCTTAGCCCGAAGAACTATGGAGCTACTCTGTTGGGCGATCTTCGTCGAGACAGCCCCATTCGCGGCTACCTTTAAGGGTGCTTCCTTTCGGGCTGTTTGTGTTCGGGGTTTGCTCTCAGGGGCCTCCGCTATGAAGCCCTTGGCACAGAGATTGGCCGCCGGTACAGGGTCGCACTCCAGAAACTGCTGGATGAAAGCGATACCTTGCCCGATTCCGGTAAGGGTGGTCATCAGAGCTTGATCCGATGCTGTCGGAGTACCTTTCAACGCACGTTCAAGACAAGGCCCAAGAGCCAGGCCCAAGAGCGCCATCTGCTTGAGCGTGTCTTCGTTGAGCGGTAGACGCAGATCGGTTATCAGGCGATGAGCCCCTTGGAGTACCTTGTTCCTGGCTTCCAATAGTTTCTCGTGCAACGTGCAGTTCATGCGACGGGCTTCTTCCCCAGACTGCGGACTTGCTTACGCAGTGCCTGGTTGGCCTGGCGCAGTTCGTCCGCCTCTTCACGCAGAGTCTTGACCTTGATGCGCAAGGTCCCGACAGAGTCTCGACGCACCGGCTTCTTGCGCCGGAGCCCATGCTTCTCCATGAACGCCAGGACCCACTGGGTCATGTACTGGTAAGGACGGTGTTCTCGTGAGGCGGCCAGACGGATCAGCTCCTTCTTGGCTTTGGTCATCACTTCAGGGTCAGAGATCCCCACCACCATGTTGCAGGCAGTGACGCCGATCCGCTCCATCTGTTGGGGCGTGAAGTGCTGCTTCGCCAGGCAGTAACGATTGAACGCCGACAGCGGGCAAAGCCCCTCGGCCTTGAGTAGGTCACCCCACTTCGGGTACTTGGGCTCCCAGATTCCTGTGCAGCGCCTCAACTTGATGAGTTCATCGAGCGCCTTGATCCGCCAGGTTTCCCCGCGATCCAGGTTGTCTTTGATGGTGCGAATCCACTGGTCATAGCTGCGTGCATCGGGCATGTCTCCTTCTACACCGGCTGACCCGCCAAGACGAACAAAAAGTGCAGGCCCGAAGGCCGAAACAAAAATTCGCCGAGAGCCCTTGTTCTTTGTATAGTGGCGCCATGCGGAAAACAACGTGGCTTCTCGCCACACTGACCACTGGAGCCCTGATTTCCGGCGCTGGTTACTGGGGGGCCCACCAGTATGTTCGGTCAAAGCTGCTGGAAAAGCTCCCCGGAGCCACCTACCAGCACATGCGTTTAGCTTGGGGGGAGGTGCAGCTAGAGGGGCTCCGCTTCAGCAAGGGTTGGGTTCAGGGGGACCTCGACCGTGTAGTGATCCGAGACTCCGTTGTCACCGTACAGGGAGGCAGAGTCCGGGTGACAGTGACAGACACGCACTCGAAAGAGACAAGGGACACCAACTCAAGCGGAATGAGTCTGCGGGCATCTGATCTCGAAGTGCACGCGGACTTGCCCCGAGGACTAACCGGGGACTTTCACGAGTGCAGTTGGGATGGTACGCAGGCCAAGTTCGAGACGGGTACCCTGTATAAGGGCAAGCTAGAGGCGGCTCTTTCTCGTGGTGCCTTCTCCCCCAAGACTGAGCAAGTCACCGTCCACTTGGCTACCACTAGCATCACGCCCAAGAAGGTAGCTTTGCTCGACTTGGGCACTCTGCCCATCAGAGCTGAGAATGTCACGTTGGATTTGAGAAAGGACAGCGTTGAAGCCGAGTTCCTCCAGGCTGGGCCTTTCTCTGCCAACCAAGTCCAATACAGCATCAACGGGGGGCGCTTTACTATATTCACCCAGTTGACCCGCAGTTCATTCGAGTGGCTTTACGAAACCCCTCTCGCGTTTCCGAGCCTGTCTGTGTCCGTGGGCTCCTCCGCACTGGACGATGTAATGGTGGCCTTCAAGAAAGCCCCCGGAGGAGTCGTTGGCCTTATCTACGAGGGCGGGCAACTGCAAGGAACTGATGCCTGCCAGAACTGGTTGGAAGCGGTACCCTCAGAAATGAGAGTGCCCCCACTGGACAAGCTCACTTTGAAAGGGGACCTATCCTTCTCGGTGAAGTTCG
>Ga0172382_10006316_pt1 | contig 17274 bp, 12 predicted proteins | sample Leawel138RmetaG_FD_122245 | JGI IMG/M metagenome (GOLD analysis project Ga0172382, IMG submission 122245) | Leachate microbial communities from a municipal landfill in Southern Ontario, Canada - Leachate well 138R metaG | ecosystem: Engineered > Solid waste > Landfill > Unclassified | place...
ATATGGTCATTTTTTGCTGAAGGTAAGCGCTGAGCGGTCATCCGAAATCACAGAGCAGATCGCAAAGGGGGACCTGTCCGAAAAGCCGGGTTGGGTACGCTGGTCGCTTCACCCGACGATGACCGATGAAGAAGTGCGCATTTTTATTGACGCATTAAAGGACATCACTGAGAACATCGAACGTTATCAATTCCGTTACGAAGCGGTTCCGCGCACCAATGTTTTCCGGCATAATGAGGAAAAGAATGATTACCGGGTAGTTGAAAAGTGGTTTGAACTTTGACGTTTGGCGAAAATAAGTCCAGTCTAAAAAATCAAACATGAAACGCAATGACGGACCTGCTTTTAGACTGGATTAAAAAATTATTACAAACTTCGTCTTATCTTTATCCCGCCCTTTTGAAAGGATTATTTAAACGGCCTATGATATCCAGGGAAAAGCAATCCGGCGTATCGCGAAAAGAGCAGTTGTTTTCATCATTTTTTAACCAAAACTATCAGGCTGCCCTTTTGCTTGCTTTTCGTTTCATGAAAGATGAAATGATGGCAAAGGATATGGTGCAGGAGGTTTTTCTGTCACTGTGGGAGAAAAGGGAGGACCTCATTTTTTCTGACGGACTTCGTCCCTACCTGTTCGTGGCTGTCAAAAACAGGTGTCTGAATGAACTTTATCTGAATTATAAGAATATACCGGTCAGTCAGTTAAAGGAATCAACGGTCGATGTGGTCGATGAAATTCCGGAAGAAGATGAAAGGCTGATCAGGCTGGCCGGACAGATCAGTAAGCTCCCTCCGCGATGCCGGGAGGTCTTTGATCTGGTGATCTTTAAGGGAATGAAATACCAGGAGGCTGCCGACGCGCTTCAAATCTCGCTCAATACGGTGAAAACCCAGATGCGCATCGCTTATGATATGTTGCGCAACATCTTTTAAAAGCGATTTTCTTTTCACCCTTTTTGATTGGTTTCCTGTATTAAGAGTAAAAACGGGCAGATTTACCCGTGTAAAGATCAGGGAATGATGGAAGAAAATGAGTCGCAGAATAAAGAGATACAGGGATTTCTGACGGAACACGCCGCGGAATTACGGGTCCTTTCCGGGAACGGTGCTGAAGGAGCCTGGAGGAGGATGCGGCTTGGGATGTACCGCTCGCGTTACCGGTTATGGGCCAGCGTGCTGCAATATGCCGCGATTGTAGTGCTTGCTTTCATTTTAGGGGTGGTGGTGACCAGGTATGCAGGAAAAGATGTGTCGCCCGTGCAGTTTGCTACTGTCTCTGTTCCTGACGGGCAGATGGGGAATGTCGTTCTTCCCGACGGGACGGAAGTTTTTCTCAATTCCGGGTCTTCCTTGCGTTATCCTGCCCGTTTTGAAGGAGACCGGCGCGATGTTTATTTCTCAGGCGAAGCTTATTTCCAGGTTAAAAGCGATGAAGCACATCCGTTTTTTGTCCATTTGGACGATTATGTTGTCCAGGTGACCGGCACATCCTTCAATATTTGTTCGTATCCCGGTTTACCTGTCGAGACTGCCCTGGTCGAAGGAAAGGTGAGCATCCTGGATCACCGTGAAAAGAAGGTGGCGGAACTGAAAACCAATCAGTTGTTCCGGTACGACCCCGGTAACCGGGAGATGAAAATACATCCTGTCAATACCGATGTTTATACGATGTGGAAAGACGGGAAGCTCTTCTTTGATAATGAAAGTCTTGGCCATATCGCTGAAAAGCTGGAGCGGTGGTATCATGTCAAAATTGAATTTACCGATGACCGCATCAGGGAGAAGCGGCTCACCGGGACAATCCTGAAAAGCAAGCCTTTGGATCAGATTTTAAAGATACTGACGTTAAAAGAGTCCTTAAGTTATCGTATTCAACTAAAACCTGAAGAGTGTGATCTGGTCACATTCTCCTTCAACCCGTAAAAAAATGATGAAACCGATCGATTCAGGATAGAATAAAAAAAGCGGCAAAAATGCGTCCTCATTCTTGCCGCCATAAGAGTATAAACAGATTGTTTAACTATTACATGTCAAATTTATGAAAAAAAAACAAACGTGTTGCAACCGGAAGAGGTTGCCGATTAAATTTTTTTTGGTGATGAAACTAACCATTGCACTGACGCTGGCGTGTATGTTTGCCGCACATGCAGGCTCTTATTCCCAGGGATCGAAGCTGAACCTTTCTATTCCTGAGGCTTCAATTGTCCAGGTTCTCAAAGAGATTGAAAGCCAAAGCGGGTTTTACTTCTTTTATAATGAAGAAGAACTTAAACAGCAAAATTCCGTTGCGCTGAACGTGGAAAACAAGTCGATCCAACAAGTGCTGGACCTGGTCCTTCAGAATACCGGTTTAACCTACAGGATGATTGACCGGTATATCCTGATCAGCAAAAATGAGCAGGCAGGACAGCTCCCCCAACAACCGAAGACCGTTTCCGGCAAGGTGACCGACTCCTCCAGCGTTCCTCTGCCGGGAGTGTCGGTGGTGATAAAAGGCACTACGACAGGAACCATTACCGATGCCACTGGAAGTTACTCTTTGAATCATGTTCCGGGCGATGCGACGCTGATTTTTTCGTTTGTGGGGATGAGGATGGAGGAGGTAGTGGTTGGGGGTCAACCAATCATTAGTGTTGTGTTGGAGGAAGAGACGATTGGTATTGAGGAGGTTGTGGCGATTGGTTACGGATCCCTTGAAAAAAATCGTATGACAACCAGCGTTTCAAAGGTTGATGTTAAAAGGTTAGAAAATATTCCGCTTTCTAATGTTGCTACCGCTTTGGCCGGAGCCATTCCCGGATTAAGGGTACAGAATACTACCGGACAGCCCGGCGCAACCCCCACAATCGTCTTAAGGGGAGGTACTTCCTGGCAAGGAGGTGGTACCCCTCTTGTGTTAATCGATGGGATAATCGGTTCGTTTGACGCAGTAAGTTCACAGGACATCGAGTCGATAGAAGTACTTAAAGACGCTGCATCTACTTCCATATACGGTGCCAGGGCTGCAAACGGAGTAATAATGATTACAACAAAAAAAGGACGCAAAGGCGACGCGAGGATAAGCTACAGTTATACGTTTGGAATAAACGAAGCTCGTAAAGGATATGACTATTTGAATGCTGAAGATTATATCAGAATTAATCGTTTGGGATGGCAAGACTACGTAGAATTAACCGGAAGAACAAACTTTAATACTTATATCGTAAATCCTGCTATTGGTTGGACAGCCACGGGAAACATAGACAATTCTATTTACACGACACAATACCTTACATCTGAAAATGAATTTCTTCTGGATCAGGGATGGAAAAAGATGGAAGATCCATTATATGGTAAAACCATTGCAGGAATGAATTTTAACAATCAGTATATCATATTTCAAGACAATAAAATGTCGGAGCTTCCATACAAAACCGGTAATGTTAATGAACATCATTTATCTGTAACCGGAGGGGGAGACAAGGCAACTTATGCCGCAGGTATAGGCTACTTGAAAGACGAAGGTACCATACATGGTTCAAGTTATGAGAGATTAAGCGGAAATATTAATGCAGACTATAGAATCACCGATAATGTCAAAGTAAGTTCTATTATGAACTTTACAAGTTCTTCGAGATTAAATACGTACATCGGTGAAGGAACAATCGCCCAAAGAATTATGGGGCAGCCTCCAACAAGCAGATTGTACAATTCTGACGGAAGCATTAACCCGGGGTTAAGTGAAGGATTTGGAAACCCACTTTATTATGCTGATAAATTCAAACAAGAGAATCTGGACCAAAGATTAAGGACATCCTTGGCACTGGAATGGAATATCCTGTCAAATCTAAAGTTGGGAGTGAAAGGTAGCTATTATAATATTAACAGTGTCGATGAAGCGTTCAACAAGGCTTTTATGAGTGGGGGCAATCTTAACGTAACGCGTCAGGCAAGTGCTATATATACGAGAAATCAGACGTTTACGGGAAATGCCATATTAGATTATTTTGTTACATTTAAAGAAAACCATAGTATTCGAGCCATGATTGGTAGCGAGTATTATACCCGTAATTATTTCAGGTTTGGCGCTAGTACAAAATATTCGCCTACCGATCTGATTCCAACACTAAATGTCGGGTCTGAAGCTTCAGGCGTTCCATATTCTTTAAAAAACATGGATCGTATGCTCTCCGCTTTTGGACGATTAAACTACGATTATAAATTGAAATATTTGGTTCAGTTAAATTTCAGATATGACGGCTCTTCGAAATTGGCAGACAATAAGTGGGGCTTTTTCCCAGGAGTTTCGGCTGGATGGAATGCGCATAAAGAGGTTTTTTTTAAAAATGCAAAGCTTTCCAAATATGTTAGTTCTCTTAAGCCCCGTATAAGTTATGGAGTCAATGGTAATGTTGACGATTTAACTGAGTTTGGAGTCTACGGCGAATATGGACTTTCACCTATTTACCAGTCAGAAAAAGGATACTATCTAACATCGCTTCCAACTCTCGGGTTGAAATGGGAAAGTTCTACAACTTTTGACATGGGTGTTGATTTAGGCCTTTTCAGCGACGAGGTGAACCTAACTGCAGAATATTTTATAAGAGACGTTAAAAACAAGATTTCTAATTATGACCTTCCTTATTGGACCGGATTCTCAAATATCAGAACAAACATAGGAACGCTTAGGAACAAAGGTTTTGAAGTTGAAATTAATGCCAATATCATTAATCATACGGGAGATGGGTTTAAGTGGAATATCGGCGTAATTGCTCATACCGCTAAGAACTATGTCGTAAAACTCCCTGACAACGGCTTACCAAACAACAGGCAGGGAGGTACACAAATCTATAATCCCAAATCCGGTCAGGTTGAGTGGGTCGGAGGTCTTCAGGAAGGAAAGCGGGTTGGGCTGGACTTGGTTTACGGACATGTTCAGGAAACCCTTTATAATGCTCAGGAACAGTTGGATGAAGATGCCAACGTCTATGATGCATACCATTTCGCAGAAAATGCTCGCGAACGTTTTTTGGGAAATGTTAAATGGCTGGACGTGGATAAAAATGACTCCATTGATTACCGGGACAGAGTAATAATAGGCCGTTATACTCCCCAGTGGATGGGTGGCGTAACAACGAGCCTTTCTTATAAAGGTTTTGAGCTCTATGTCAAAACGGATTATGCGATCGGTCACACTATTCACAACGAAAATAGGGCAAGGAGTCTGGGACAAGTTCAGGGTTCTCAAAATATCATCACAGAAGTACTTGATGCCTGGAGGCCTGATCATACCGATACGGATGTACCCCGATTTGTTTTTGTAGACGCATTTAAGGACAACGGAGTCAGAGGTATTAATGACCGGACAAACACCCGATTGCTAGAGAAAGCTGATTACCTGTGTATACGAGAAGTAACATTTAGCTATAATCTCCCTCAAAAAATAATCGGGAAACATCTAAACTCATTAAAGGTATACACATCAGGTACTAACTTGTTCTATTTCACGAAATATTCAGGATTCGCCCCTGAAGCAGGAGGAACCGATGGTGGTCGCTATCCTCTTCCTGTTAGTATTACTTTCGGTGTTAATGTAAATTTCTAGATAATTGCAACTATGAAAAAAATAATTGTATTAATAATATGTGGTGTCATTTTGAGTATTTACTCATGTGATGATATACTTGATGTAGAGCCTGTTAGTTCTTTGGTTTATGGTTCTTTCTGGAGAGATGCGGAATCTGCAAAGGTTGGGATGGTCGGGTTACATGCAGATATGAGAAGTACCCATGAAGCGTTAGTACTTATGGGCGAAGTTCGCAGTGATCTTTACGGAGGTGTTGGATTTGAAAGTCCGAGTAGCACCAATCTTATTTATCAGGATATTCGCGTAGACAACGCCCCTTTTGGAGGTTGGGCCGGATTTTATACGAAGCTTCAGCGGATTAATGATGCGATAAAGCATATTCCGGGAATTGATTTTACTTCCAGTAATGATAAGGATTATTTATTAGGCCAGGTTTATGGTATGAGGGCATTCTATTATTATACCATGCTAAAAACCTGGGGAGGTGTACCACTTGTGACCGAGCCTACTGAGTCTATCGATTACAACACACTGGAAAAACCACGAGCATCCGAGCAGGAAATAATGAATCAAATTAAATTAGATATAGAGGCCTCGTTAAAAGCGTTTGGTAGCCAAGCTAATTTTTATAACAATAAAAGAACGTATTGGTCAAAAGCGGCCTCCTTAATTCTAAAGGGCGATGTATATATTTGGTCTGGAGTGCATTTGGGAGGTGGTGTCTCCGATTTCCAAACTGCTAAATCTGCGTTGGAAGAAGTTGGCACTATTTCAGGGGTTAACCTTTTGTCTAAGTATGCTGATGTATTCAAATATTCGAATAAAAACAACAATGAAGTTATTTTTGCCTTTAATTATGCAGTAGATGATGGAGCAACTAGTCCTTATTTCCTTTGGACTGCTCGCCAGGTGGAGATCTCTGCTTTATATAATAGTGAAGGTACCGCCATCGGAACAAGTTTTCAATTTAGTTCAACCGCCACAAACCGTTATCATCCTTCTTCAGAGGCATTAAATACTCTGTTTGAAGATCCTCTTGACGAAAGGGGGAACGCTACCTGGATCAGACTGTTCCGTAATCCGGATGCTACACAATATGCAGGTGCCGTGACAAACAAATTTTTGGGTACAGTCATATCGGGTATTCGTCAAATTATTGACGATGCACCTCTGTATCGTTATTCGGACGCAATTTTACTTTTGGCTGAAACAAAAAACCTACTTGCTCAAGACCCATCTCCTGAAATCAACGACATACGCGAACGAGCGTACGGGACGAATTATGATGCTAGTATACACGGGTATATCAATCAGACGAAATCTCTTAATACCGAAGCGATACTTAAAGAGCGATTTAAAGAGTTTCAGCAGGAAGGTAAAAGATGGTGGGATTTACGCAGGGCAGGCGACGAATATGCGATTAAGCAGAATAACTATTTACTGCCTGGCGATGAGTACAAACTGGTACTTCCTATAACCCGCGATATGATTGGGCGTAACCCCGCTCTGATACAGACGCCTGGATACGGTAATTAAATATCTCAGTAGAATCATACCTGCCGGAGTAGCCGGTAGGTTTTCACCAGCAAATGTTTAGCAAAAATTCCCAAAAAGGGGAATGAAAAACTGGGTCTGTTATTCTCAGGGAAATACCATTCCTGATAGTTCCCGGGGTAATAATGGACGAATCAAAAATAGGATAATGAATCTATGAAAATATTATTGCTTTCAATCTTTGTATTTGGCATAAGCCTTAATGTTTTTGGGGGGAATAATGATAAGGTTTTTGAGAAAATGCAATGGTCTGTTTATTCAAAGTTGCCATATTCCAAAGAGCATAAAGGGCAACCGGGATTAGCCGGTACCTTTTCAGGATTAATAAATAATAAACTTCTCATTGCAGGCGGAGCTAATTTTTCCGATAGTGCTTCCTTCGTGGATGGTAAAGGAAAATACTGGTCGGATATTTACCTTCTTTCGTTGGACGATCCCGATGAATTCGCCGTTGTGCCGGAGGGACTGCCTGAAAATATGGCTTTTGGCGTATCAATCACTTTACCGGAGGGAGTTTTGCTTGTTGGGGGATGTAATGAAGAAGGCTGTCATGATGATGTTTTGATGTTAAAAACCAAAGGGGGAAGCAGTGAAATAGAAATGCACAGATGGCCTTCTCTTCCTTTTCCACTGGCTAATATGGCGGGAGCCGTTGTTGGTAATAAGATATACATTGCCGGGGGACATCAGGATATGGTCAATCCGTTATCCGGTAAGCATTTTTTTGTTATCGACACAAAAAATAAGGATGCCGGATGGAAAAGCCTTGATCCCTGGCCGGGACCTCCACGGTCGTTTACTGTTGCGGCAGGACAAAAAAGCGGATCTGACAATTGTTTTTATCTTTTCGGCGGGATTAACTGCAAGCCCGATTGCCCCTTTGAATTTTGTTCGGACGGATATGAATACAATCCCCGCTTAAATATGTGGAAGAAAATTGAGAGGTTGAAGAATGAAAATTTTTTCATTATGGGAGGAGGGGCATTTTCATCCGGAGCCAACCATATTATCTTTGTTGGAGGAGCAGGCGATACCCTGATAAACAAACTGATGGTTCTCCAAAGCCGGCAAATAAAATGGTCACAGGATGTCCCCAACAATAAAGACTCGATCAATATTGTAAACAGCAAGGTCAACCATCTGGTTAACCATTCATCTGATTTCAGTAAAGAAGTATCGCTCTTCCATACCATTACCAATACCATAATTCGAAAAGAAGTTAATTTCCCGGCGTCGTTAACAGCCAATGTAATTAAAAGTGGGGAAAAGGTGTTTGTTTCCGGCCGGGATCAAAAACCGGGGGAATTTATCGCCACCATTATTTCAGGTGAATTTTCACGAAATAACACGGGTCTTGGTTTTTGGAACATTGTTATAATGGTTCTCTACTTCGCGATATTGTTATGGATGGGGTGGTATTTTTCAAAGCGTACCAAGAACACCAATGATTATTTCAGGGCTGGTGGAAAGATGTCCTGGTTCATTGTTGCATTAAGCATTTATGGGACTACTCTGAGTTCAATAACCTATATGGCCATTCCAGCTAAGGCTTATGCAACAGACTGGAGTTATTTGATATATAATTACGGACTGATACTATGTGTTCCCGTGATTGTGCTGATCTTTATACCATTTTACCGGAAGCTGGATATCACCAGCGCCTATGAATATCTTGAAAGGAGGTTTAATGTGTTGATCCGGGTTTTGGCATCAATTGCGTTTGTTATTTTTCAGGTTGGACGAATGGCCATCGTGCTTTATCTCCCGGCGATTGCCATCAATATTATTACCGGGTTCGATATATTCCTTTGTATTCTTTTGATGGGTATCTTTAGCCTGATTTATACGACAATGGGCGGGATCGAGGCTGTTATCTGGACCGATGCCGTTCAGGTGATCGTTTTATTCGGGGGAGCTGTAATCGCGTTGATCATGATCGCGCTTGGAACAGAGGGCGGGATCACCGGGATCATTTCAACCGCTTCGGCTGATGGTAAGTTTCATCTGGCAGACACCAGTTTGAACCTCAAAAATCCCACGTTAATTACTGCATTGATAGCGACTTTCTTTGCAAATCTCACCACGTACGGGACAGATCAAACAGTGGTTCAACGCTACATGACGACTGAAACGCAAAAGAAGGCTGTCCGGAGCTTATGGGGAAAACTGATTGCCGCGCTGATCGGATCGCTCATATTTTTCTTTATCGGGACGGCGTTATACGTTTTCTATAAAGATAATCCTTCCGCCTTAAGTTATACGATTACAGATGGAGATGCTATATTCCCATGGTTTGTATTTACCCAAATGCCCGATTTCTTTTCATCATTTATATTAGCTGGTATTTTTGCTGCAGCGATGTCCACAGTAAGCGCAAATATCAACTCTGCAGCGACTTCATATTCTGTCGATATCCATTTCCGGTTTGGCTGGACAAGAAAATTCAAGGATTTAACCGTAGCCCGCGCAGCATCGTTGGTTCTCGGTGTTGCCGGCATTCTGCTTGCATTACTGATGGCAACCTGGGGAATTGTATCATTCTGGGATCAGTTTTTAAGTATTCTGGGATTATTCATGGGTAGTTTTGGGGGGTTATTCCTTCTTGGATTATTGACTAAAAGAGCGAATGGAACAGGAGCGCTAATTGGAATTATCGCAAGTGTGCTTGTTCAGATCTGGATAGATCAGAATCAGGCCGTACACGTATTGTTATATGTTGCCACGGGTAGCATTACCTGCTTTGTTGTGGGGTATTTTGCCAGTTTCTTCCTTCCGCAGAGCAAAAAGGATCTTACGAGCCTGACCATTGCCAAATCCTGACACTAAAAAGACAAATTATAATCAAAAATTAAGAAAGGACTATGAAAATTATTATCAGTTTTTTATGGATATTGATTATTTCAATATGCACAGGACAAGCTCAAGGCATTGAGCATTATACTGTTTTCAAAGCAGGTGAAGAGGGGTATCATACGTATCGTATCCCTGCCATCGCACAAGCCCAGGATGGTACTTTGATTGCCATAGCTGAAGGACGTCGCGATAAATCAAGCGATCCGGGTGACGGGCATATTGATATCGTATATAAGTTGAGCTGCGATGGAGGACAAACCTGGTCACCCCTGCTTACACTTGAAAAATCAAAGGAAGGATGGAGCGCTTCCAATCCAACCGTAATCGTGCAAAACAAAGGCAGGATTCTCGCTTTTTATGATATATGGAAACCTGGCCGTGGTCAAAACCAGGAAAATTGCAGGCTTGGCAAACCTGACAACCAAGTGTGGTTTCGGACTACCGACGATAATGGAAAAACATGGTCGAAAGCTAAGGACATAACGCGTCAGGCCCGTGATTATAAAAATTGGAATAGTACAGTACTGGGCCCGGGTCATGGTATCGAAACAAGCACTGGTCAGTTGGTACTACCAGGCAATGCACAATATATATCCGATGATAACTCCGTGAGATTAGGATCATTTGCATTGTATAGTAACGATGGCGGAAAAAATTGGGAAAGAGGGCAACCATTAGGAGTACGTACATCTGAAAACCAGATTGTTGAGTTGAATGATGGTCGTTTGATGATAAATGCACGTCAGAAGGATCGCAGTGGGAAAAGAGTGGTGGCTATAAGCAGTGATAGGGGTAAGACCTGGGGTGAACCAACACAAGGGCAGTCCTCTCCTCCAATAGCTGCCGGAATAATTCGCTACCCCCGGCAAGATAAAAGTAGTTTGCTGCTTTGGTGCGGTCCTCAAACTCCCAAAGAAAGAACCAATTTAACGCTGAGGTTAAGCAGCGATCAGGGAATATCATTCCCTGCCGAATTGTTGGTTTGTAGTGGTCCGGCTGCCTACTCCGACATAACTTGTATCAATAATGGCGATGTGGGTATACTATGGGAAGGCGGTAATGGAAATGCGTATGAAAAGATACTATTTACCAGGATTCAGCAAAACATTATCTTGAACCTTGATAGTCAATCCTCCGAAAAATGACCCAAAAACTAATAATTGCATACAATTTGGGGCACTTACCTGATTTTCAGGAAAAGGCAAACTATTTTGACACGACATATCTGCCGGGGAATTATTCAGACCTTTTTGCTACAGTACCGGATTATGATTATTTAATCCCTTCCGTTAAATACAAACTGGACCGGGAATTATTATTGAATGCAACTAAACTCAAAGCAATTTCAACACCCTCAACGGGAACTGATCATATCGATTTTCAGGCTTGTGAAGAACTGGGAATAAAAGTTTTTTCGATGAAAAACGACATCGGGTTTCTCTCAAATATTACAGCGACAGCAGAACTGGCCTTTTCGCATATTTTAAACGTGTCGCGTAAGGTTCCGTCCGCGTTCCGGCATGTACTGAACGGGGAGTGGAATTCTTCCATGTTCTGCGGACGTGAGCTACAAGGGAAAACGCTTGGGATTGTTGGCTTTGGCAGGTTGGGGAGTATGATGAGCGATTACGGACTTGCATTTCGAATGTCAGTTATTGCTTACGATCCTTATAAAAGAATAGATAAACAGGGAGTCCATCAGGTTGATTTCGATGAGCTTTTGCATCATTCGGATATAATAACATTACATCTTCATTTGAATAGTGAGACAACGGGATTGATTGGCAGGGACGCATTCCGAAAAATGAAGAAAGGCGTTGCTATTATCAATACATCCAGAGGGGCGATAATTGACACAGAATCACTACTCGAAGCGTTGAATGACGGTACAGTTTCGGGCGCGGGTTTGGATGTGATTGATAACGAGCTTGAAGGGAATACGGCAAATCACCCTCTTGTGAAATACGCCGGAAAGCATGATAATTTGATTATTACTCCGCACATAGGAGGTGTGACTCTCGATTCTCAGGGAAAAGCTTTCTCCAATACCCTGGAAAAATTAATAAATCTGGACAGGGAGCTGCATAGGAATAGGTAGCAATTAAAAAATCAACCATAAACATTTGATAAATATGATGACTTTAAATGAACAGTTAACGAAGAAAGGGGCGCTTTTGGGTTTCTGCCTGATGTATCCTGCACCCGGAATTATTGAGCGGATAGGTCGCGACTGGGACTGGATGTGGATCGATGCACAGCATGGGCAATTTAACTACAATACAATTTTGGAATGTGTAAGGGTTTGCGAATGTGCAGGAATTCCATCTGTTGTTAGAGTTCCGTCTCATGACTATGGAAATATCGGTTATGCACTTGATGCCTGTACCTGCGGTGTCATGGTGCCGATGGTAAACACGGCTGAGCAAGCCCGTGCAATAGTTCAGGCAGCAAAATTTCCGCCACTGGGACTTCGTAGTTACGGAGGCCGCAGACCGATTGATATTTATGGACGTTCATACTCTCATATGGCAAACGAGGATGTTTTATTGATTGCCCAGATTGAAACATTGGAAGGGTTAAAAAATGCAGAAGAAATTGCATCTGTTCCCGGCATTGATGCACTGTTTTTTGGCCCCGATGACATGGCAATGCAATTATCAATGCCCATGGATCAACCACGAAAGTTCAATTTTTTTAAATCGGAACTGGAAAAAATAGCAGCGGCAGCGCAAAAGGCAGGAAAAATAGCGGGTACAGTAACCGGCTCAGCAGAAATGCTGGAGTTAGCTATGCAAATGGGTTACCAGTTATGTGTTGGCACAGGTGATGTTGGCCTGTTGGCCGGAGGTTCGAAAAGGATAAAAGATATTCTTTCTCAGGTTGTCAGCCAGATTAGTAAAACGAATGAGTAAGCACAGCAAAAAATCAGTCAGCGCTGGTGAATTGGTCATACCTGCTGGTATCTCATCCGGATATACAACAGAGGGATTTCAATCCACAGCCTTCAAGCAAATACCGGCAGAAATTGCAGGTATGACCCTGAAGGAATTACGGAACGATTATAAAAACCGCCTGTTTAAGCAATATCTTCCATTTTGGGATAAAGGTGGATATGACAAAAAATTGGGTGGTTTTGTCTGTGAACTTAAAGACGATGGTTCCGTAGTGAACGATGAAAAATATATATGGTATCAGGGCAGAGGAATATGGGTTTATTCTTACCTGTACAACAACTTCGGAAAGGAAAAACGATTCCTTGAAATTGCGAAGAAATCCAGGGATTTCCTTATAAAATATTTGTATTTGGGAGAAGGTAAGTGGCGCGAATCGGTAAACCGGCAAGGTCAGTCCATTGAAAGTACCATAGCTCAGGGATCGGCGCAAGACATTTATGGAGCTCTTTTTGCTGCAGCCGGCTTAATTGAACTATACAAAGCAGACGGGAATAAGATTGATCTTGAGATAGCAAAAATATCTATCTGGTCGGCTGTACATGTTTATGAAAATACTGATTACGAAGGAGTCTCTGCCGAAGGGATCGATCAAAAGGGTCTTCGGACTCAGGGACACTCTTTTGTGATGATTTGGATTCTGACAAATCTTCTTTCAATTCACAAAGATCCGCAACTGGAGGAACTTCAGAATGAACATGTCAACCATATCATAAACCATTACTGGAACCCGGAATACAGGATGGTCAACGAAACACTTTTTCACGATTATACCAGAATTCGGGGATATGATTCGGTCATGGTTGCGGGGCATTCACTCGAAGCTTTATGGATGGTTCTGGACGAAGCCCTGCGCAAAAATGACAAGCGACTTTTTGAAATATGCAAACAACGGATCCGGCATATCATCGAAATGAGTTGGGATTATGTTTTTGATGGCTTTTGTTCAGAAACCTATAACGTTTTCAGCGGTGCCGGGAGATGTGCAGGGCCTGAATACGACTCTAAGGTAATGTGGGCCCATACCGAATTACTTATTGCAACCATGAAAGTATTCGAATTAACTGGTGAAGTGTGGGCCAAAGAATGGTATGAAAGAGGAAGGGCATACTGTATGAAGACTATGGCCAACACCGGGCACGGAGTATGGCGGCAAGCGGTGGATCGTTTTGGGAACGACAAAAAACGTCCGGGCATGAGCATTCATAGGAAATGCAATTTCCATCAGGTGCGATGCCAGATGATGAACCTGCTTGCTATTGAGCGTATGATTAGAAATGATGATATGACTGTTAGTAGAAAATAAATTCAAAATTCCACTAAAATGAAAAAAATTCTTCTATTTTCAATTCTTGTTATTTTCTTCTTATCCTGTTTCTCTCAGGATAAGGAATGGCGTCAGCTATTCAATGGTAAAGATTTGTCGGGATGGGAACAGGTAGGCCCGGGCAAATTTGTTGTTGAAGATGGGCTGTTGGAAACCGTTGACGGGATGGGGATGCTTCTTTATTCCGGCGAAAAGTTTAGTAATGTGGTAATCCGTGTCGTTTACAAAGTAAAAGACAATAATTGTAATTCAGGCGTCTTTATACGGATACCTGAAAAACCAGCCGATCCCTGGTATGCTGTAAATAACGGATATGAAGTACAGATCGACAATGGTACAACGCATGTCGGTGGTGACTACCATTGTTCGGGGGTGTTATATTCCCTGACAAAAGCAATGGCCCACCCTCAAAAAGAGCCCGGAGAATGGAATACGATGGAAATAATGCTTGACGGTATCCGGACGATCGTCTGTCTGAATGGCGAAAAGGTGACCGATTACACAGAAGGTGATCCTGTTCCTCCCAAGACCCGAAACTTTGAACCGGACAGGGGGCCAAGACCTGAATCGGGCTATATTGGATTGCAAAATCATGAACCAAATTCTACCGTCTATTTTAAGGAAGTTGCCGTTAATTCCCTGAAGGAATCCAGATAAAAATACCATGATTTGAATTCATAAGATGATTTCTTCTTTATAAAACCACACGGTTATCATTGAAGTTTTATGTAGAAGATCCGTTTTTTCAAAAAGTTAGATTATTGGCGGAGCCACTTGGAATAAGGGTTTGTTAAAGCAAAATTAACCAGTTGAGATGCGATTAACAGCGAAAGAGAGCACAAACACAAAAGGAATTCAAAAATCAAACATATAAGGAAGTTAATCGATGAAAAACTTATTCAATAAAATGGCCGTTGCTGTTTTGATTTTAATCAATGCCACATTCGGGCTTAGTGCAGCCGATCCTCATAAACAAAACGGTTTGTCAGTTCGGTGCGTCAGGGAATAAATAATTGTTTATGAATAACTTGCAATATAGGAGCTGAATACAGAGACTTGCAGGTATTTCAGATCAATGGAAGAAGGAAATCCTGATCTGAAAAATGAGTTCTGACAACGGACAAAATAAAACAGAAACGCGCTTGATTTTTTGTCCGATCTTACCGTTTGCATACGCCAAAAATATGAAACGAATCTTAAAAATAAAAAATTATGAAAGTCATTCTAGATCATATCACGTTGCCTGAATTCGGGATGCCGAACGTTGAACCAGTACTCTTACCGGCGATATACCACGCGCGTATAGAAAGGACCCTTGCGAAACTTGAAAAGAGAGGGATCGATGTGTTGGTAGCCTACGCCGACCGTGAACATATGGCAACACTCTCCTACCTTACCGGCTATGATCCCAGGTTTGAAGAAGCGATCCTGATACTAAGAAAAGGGCATAAACCAGCTTTGCTGGTTGGCAACGAAGGCTGGGGGTATGCCGATTTGTGTCCGGCAGACGTGAAAAAGACACTGTTCCAAAGCCTGAGCCTTTTAGGCCAGTCAAGACAGGAGAGCAAGATGCTGAAGGATATTTTCATAGAGGAAGGGATCGGCAAAGGGAGCAAAGTAGGGATAGCAGGATGGAAATACTATACATCCCAGGAAACCCCCTCTCCTGAATACTGGATTGAAGCTCCGTCTTTCATCGTCGATACGTTAAGAGAAATTATTGTGGCCAAAAACAACGTGGTCAATGTTACCGATCTGTTTATGAATCCTATTGACGGACTAAGAATTATCAATGAAGTAGATCAGCTCGCTGCCTTTGAATTTGCTTCGTGCCACACGTCACAGGGTCTCCGTAATGTAATGTTCAAGATAAGTCCCGCCATGACAGAATATGAAGCAGCCGGTTTGATGAAAACCTGCGGTATCCCATTCTCCTGCCACCAAATGCTTTCCACCGGCAAACGCGCAAACTACGGGTTGCCAAGCCCCTCCATGAAGCGGATCGCACTGGGAGACAACTTTACTGTGGCTCTTGGTCTATGGGGTGCATTAAACGCACGTGCCGGCTTTGTTGTCCATGATGAAACCGAATTGCCTGTAGGTTTTCATGATTATGTCGACAAACTTGTTATTCCTTATTTCACAGCCATAGCCAAATGGTATGAGCACATCGGGATTGGAGTAAAAGGAGGAGAATTGTACGAAATAATTCATCGTACCATGGACGACAAATTCTTTGGTGTAGGCCTAAACCCGGGACATTACATTCACCTTGACGAATGGGTTAATTCGCCGGTTTTTAAAGGTTCGGAAATTATCATCAGGTCGGGTATGGCCTTACAAGTCGATGTCATCCCGGCCACAGGAACACCTTATTTTACCACCAATATTGAAGACGGGATTGCCATTTGTGATGAACCGATGCGCCAGGAGTTTAAAGAAAAATATCCCGAAGCATGGGGACGTATCGAAAAGCGGAGAGAATTTGTAATGGGTACGCTTGGAATACAGTTAAAACCGGAAGTACTCCTCTTTAGCAATATCCCTGCATATCTTCCACCGTATTTACTGTCCCCCGGAAGAGCGATGAGAGTGGTAAAGTAAAAATTGAAGTAAGATTTTAAAGGTATAATCATAACAGCAACCAGTTATGCAGCCAATAAAATCATTTACGATTATTTCAGCGATAATTATTTATTGTGTTCGCCATCTTTTGAATCACGGTCATTAACAGTTGGGCAATCAAGGTACACCAAACCTGGGTCTGGATAACATTTTCATTTTTGCCGTAAAAGTAATGAAGCAGGTGAGTTGCAGCGCCAATCGTTGAAGCTCGTCTGCCTTTTTTTAATTGTATTTTTGTTACTTAGCAACTTGAATAACTACAATATTAACTTAACATTCATAGATTGATGAAATATCTTAAATTTTTGTATGGAATATGCTGTCTGATCCTGGTTACACAAAAAAGTCAGGCACAATCTGTAAGTCACTCTTTTCCCAAAAGTAATACTCCGCACAAC
>Ga0172382_10006318_pt1 | contig 17267 bp, 18 predicted proteins | sample Leawel138RmetaG_FD_122245 | JGI IMG/M metagenome (GOLD analysis project Ga0172382, IMG submission 122245) | Leachate microbial communities from a municipal landfill in Southern Ontario, Canada - Leachate well 138R metaG | ecosystem: Engineered > Solid waste > Landfill > Unclassified | place...
GTCAACATACTTGATCAACCGATCATGGCGTGTACACCTCAGTTGATACGCATAGGCGTTATAGCGTATCACTGTGGCTGACGAGACTCATGACATACATAACCTTACCGGGTGGCAAGGCTGTGTGTGTCATGGTTGTCTAATCTGTCCGCCCTGAGGTCTACTCGATGTTTGAAACCCTACTGGTCTCCACCGGCATTGTTGCTTTAGCAGAAATCGGTGATAAAACCCAATTGCTTGCCCTGCTGCTGGCTGCACGCTACCGCAAACCCATTCCTATTATCGCCGGCATCTTAGTCGCGACCTTAGCGAATCATTTTTTAGCCGCCAGTCTTGGTCACCAGGTTGCTCAGCTTTTATCAGAATCGACATTATTGTGGCTGCTGGCTGCCAGTTTTCTCGCCGTTGCGGCTTGGACGTTGGTGCCGGACAAACTCGATGATGACGGCCAGATCGCTGTCAAACACGGCCCTTTTATCGCTACTGTGATTGCTTTCTTTATTGCCGAAATGGGCGATAAGACGCAAGTGGCGACCGTTATGCTCGCCGCACAATTTGAGTATTTCTGGATGGTCATTGGCGGCACCACCATTGGCATGCTGTTGGCCAATGCACCGGTTGTGCTAGTCGGTAATTTTGCCGCAGAACGCTTACCGCTCAAACTGATCCGCACTCTGGCTGCCACAGGTTTTTTAGCCTTCGCACTCTACTGCGCATGGCAAGCACTCAGTTTGTAGCAATAACAGAATAACCCTGCCTAGCGCGTCACCAAGGACTAACATCTTCGCGCGCCAGGCAGCGTACCCTGTACTTACTCTTCTGAGATCTGCAGTACCACTTTACCGTTGACCTGATTACTCGCCAGTCGTGCAAAAGCTGCTTCAGCATCCGTCCAAGCAAACACTTCATCCGCCTGCGCTTGTAGCGCGGAGCTGGCAAACAATGGCCAAACTTTTTCAGTCAACTGCGCGACCAGTTCGCCTTTAAAGGCATCACTGCGGCTGCGTAAGGTGGAACCAATCAACTGAATACGTTTACCCAGCAATTGCGCTAAGTCCAATTCAGCGCGGCGACCACCCATCAAGCCAATATTCACCCAGCGCCCGTCCAGCGCCAGCATTTTCAAGTTTTGTGCGGCATAACTGGCACCCACTGGATCAAGAATGACATCAAAGGGGGCAAAATCCTGTAAGCCGTCAATACTATCGCCACGTACCACGCCACCTTCGGCACCGAGTGTTTGGCAATAGGCTAAACGTTCAGCCGAGCCAACACTGACCCAGCACGGGCTAGCAAAGGCTTTACACAACTGAATCGCCGCCGAACCAACACCACTGGCACCGGCGTGCAATAGAACTTTCTCACCGGGCTGCACCTGCGCCAACTGGAACACATTGAGCCAAGCGGTGGCATACACCTCAGGAATAGCAGCCGCTTCTAACATGCTTAAACCTTGCGGCAGCGGCATCACATGACGCGCATCAACGCACACTTCTTCCGCCATACCGCCGCCAGCTAATAAAGCACAGACGCGATCACCAACCTGCCAAGCACTGCCCTCACCGACTTCGCTAATGACCCCGGCACACTCTAAACCCAGCACATCGCTAACGCCTGGTGGGGGTGGATATAAACCTGCCGCTTGTAGTAAATCGGCACGGTTAAGACCCGCGGCGACCACTCGAATACGTACTTGACCAGCAGCACAGATCGGCGCTGCACAGTCAATTAATCTTGGACGACCTTCACTACCTTGTAATGCTTTCATTGTGCCTCCATATCAGTAATCATAAACATAACCTATAGCTATTTATTGGTTGAATACAGCTTACAATGGAACTGTAAACACTTTAGGTGGCCTAATATGTGTCATTACTCACTCAGACGAAGAATCAGCATGAAGCACACTTTAACTCGCTCAGCCTTGGCTTTAGTCATTGGACTAGCAGCTTTACCTGCTGCGTATGCAGTGAGCAAAGCACAACAATGGGACTATTTACAACCCGACCGCGACCAAATGATTGCCAGCCTCAATGTTGTTGAGCTGCTTAAGCGCCATCATTACAGCAAACCACCTTTGGATGATGCCCGCTCACGTAAAATGTATGCAGGCTACTTAAAGATGCTTGACCCTGCGCGGATGTACTTTACCGCACAGGATGTTCAAGAGTTTGATCGCTGGGAAACAGAATTTGATGACTTCCTTAAAGCCGGCAATCTCAAGCCAGGCTATGCGATGTATCATCAACAACTGACTCGTTTAGACCAATATTTAGATTACGCCTTGGGCGAACTGAACCAAGGGATTGCTAAAATTGACTTTAGCATCGCCGAATCGTTTGAGACCGATCGCGAAAAAGCCCAATGGGCGCCTGATGAGAAAGCACTCAAAGACTTATGGCGTAAGCGCTTAAAAGATGAAGTATTACGCTTAAAAATCGCTAATAAAGAACCGCAAGCGATTGAGACACTATTGGTCAAACGCTATAAAAACCAAAAGAAACGTCTCCAACAAACGCGCAGCGAAGACGTTTTCCAAGCCTACATCAACGCTTTTGCGCAAACCTATGACCCGCATACCACTTATCTGTCACCGGATAACGCGGAGAACTTTGACATCAATATGAGCCTCTCGCTTGAAGGTATTGGTGCCATGCTGCAAGGTGATAATGAGCACGTGAAAATTGTTCGTTTAATCCCTGCCGGCCCCGCAGAAAAAAGTAAATTGGTCGCTCCTGCCGATAAAATCATTGCCGTCGGCCAAGGCAATAAAGAGTTGGTTGACGTCATAGGCTGGCGTTTAGATGAAGTGGTTAAGCTGATTCGTGGTCCGAAAGGTTCGCAAGTGCGCTTGGAAATTATTCCAGCGAGTAATGCGCCCACTGATCAAACCAGCAAAACCGTTACTATTACGCGTGAAGCGGTCAAGCTAGAAGAGCAAGCGGCGAAAAAGTCGATTCTCAATCTATCTAAAGAAGGCCGTGACTATAAACTTGGGGTGATTGAAATCCCGGCGTTTTACTTAGACTTTAAGGCGTACCGCGCCGGCGATCCTGAGTACAAAAGTACCACCCGTGATGTCAAACGTCTGATCACTGAACTGCAAAAAGAAAAAGTTGAAGGCATTGTCATTGACCTGCGCAACAACGGCGGTGGTTCATTACAAGAAGCCACGGAACTGACTGGCTTATTTATTGAGCAAGGACCAACCGTGCTAGTGCGCAACAGTGATGGGCGCATTGATGTATTGGCGGACGAGCATAAAGGTGCTTTCTATAAAGGCCCCCTAACCGTTTTGGTTAACCGCTTATCTGCCTCTGCCTCAGAGATTTTCGCCGGTGCCATGCAAGATTATCACCGCGCATTGATTATTGGCGGACAAACCTTTGGTAAAGGTACAGTGCAAACCATCCAACCACTGAATCATGGTGAGTTGAAGCTGACCCTGGCCAAGTTTTACCGCGTCTCCGGTCAAAGTACCCAGCACCAAGGCGTGATTCCTGACATCAGCTACCCAGCCGATATGGATATTACTGAGATTGGTGAAAGTGCCTTACCTGAAGCCATGCCTTGGGATAGCATTAAGCCCGCTTTAGAACCGGCCAATGATCCATTTAAGCCGTTTATTGCCGAGCTTAAAGCGCGTCACGATGCGCGTACCAATGACGATCCAGACTTTGTCTTTAGTCGTGCTCGTTTAGCCCTCACTCAACGCTTAATGCAAGACACTGAAGTCAGTCTAAATGAAGTCGAGCGTCGTGCGCAGTATGCCAAAATCGAGAAAAAACAACTCGATATTGAAAATGCTCGCCGCATTAAGAAAGGTGAAGAGCAGCTGAAAACGATGATCAAAGACGATGAAGAAGATCACCTTGCAGCGGCTGAAAAAGATAAGAAAATCAAACCAGAAGAAGATGCTTACTTAGCTGAAACCGGACGGATTTTGTTAGACTGGTTGAGCTTAGTACCTGTCGCCAGCCGTCAATAAAGTCAGCTGACCTCTTACTGTAAAATAATTATCCCGCCTAGATGGCGGGATAATTATTTCTAGGGTATGCCTGCAACACTGAGTTAAGTTCCAACCAGTGCGACACCGCTGTCTTATGCCAAACCTTGGGTAATCGCTAACTGCTGTTTGATCCTTTGCGCATCTTCTACGCTAGCAGGCAGTTGGAGTCCACCCTGCTCATAGAGCTCCAATAAACGTCGTAAAGCTAATGGATGTCCAGCACGTCCGGCCAGTTCCCACCAGTGAGCGGCCTGTAAAGCATCAGCAGGTTGATTTATCGCACCATTTAAACTGTATAGACCCAACTGATAAGCTGACTTTGCATCGCCGGCTTCTGCGGCTAAGCGCAGCAAGCGCAAACCTTCATTTTTAGCGCCTAGACCTTGGCCACGATGCAATAAAACATGCCCATAAAAAGCCCGCGCAGCAACATCATCGTAACTACTCATGCGCGCAAAGCGTTCTTGCATCCATGGCCACACTCGCTTATTTTCAACGGCCCAGCGCTGATTAAACAGCTTACGAGCAATGGCATAACCGATCTGCGCACGTAACTTTGCAAATAACATATTTACACCTCTGGATAGCTAAATAGATACACCTGCGCCAGTTCGGCGCTGTGCCAAGCGGCGACATTGGCTTCATCGATCATCGCCTGAAAACGTCCTAGTTCTTGCGCACACTGGATAAAACCCAGCTGAGGATGCGCTGGCTGTGCTTGACTGACCACCAGCGCACTGCGCAATGGCCAGCCCTGTGCGTGATCGGCACAGGCCAACTCTTCTAATGCGCTGGCCAAGCGCCGCACGCTCGGCGCTGGTAATTGTAATTGCTCAATAATCTGCCGATAAGTAATAACGCCATGCTGCCGCTGCGTTGCGGCCAGCAGTTTTAATAAACCGCTATGCTGCTCTGCGCTAAGCATCAAGGCATCACTCATCTTGCCAGCCTGACACTTTTAAGGCTCGAGCTAAAGTACGTTTTACAACATCACTGACTTCGCGCTCACCGCTCTCAATCATCTGCAAATAATGCGGACTAATACCCGCCTCACGCGCCACATCTTCCAATGTTAAAGCCGCTTGTTCACGCAATGCTTTTAATTCACGCAAATTGGCTAAAGGTTGCGGGGTCTCCGCGGCGGGCTTATCACGTCCAGCATCCCTTAACAGTTGCTGATACTGCTCCCATGGCAACACCGCATACTCAGGTTTACCGTCACGCGCAATCACTTGTATATCCATAGCGTTATCCAATCCAAATCAGCTGAAAATAATGTCTTATACTACGCCACAGGGCTAAAAATACACAGGCGGCAACCACGCAACCCTGCACGCAAATGCCTCATGCGACAAACAGTTACGCCTAAGTCAGCCCTACTTACTTTTAACAGAGGTCTAACGACTCCGCCCCCAGCGTTATATTTTATTCTGCACAAAAAAACGCCCCACTTATAAAAGCGAGGCGTTTTTGTAGCAAAGAGAAAATCTTACTCTTCAGTCACTGCCGCAGGTTCAGTTGCTTCTAGTTCAACTGCACCAGCATCTTCAGCCTTAGGCTGACCAACGATATCTAGTAACTCAACATCAAACAACAAAGTCGAGTTCGCTGGAATATCAGGTGTTGGGCTTTGTGCACCATAAGCCAATTCACTTGGAATATAGAATTTGTACTTTTCGCCAATTTTCATCAACTGTAAGCCTTCAACCCAGCCAGGAATCACTCCACCGACAGGAAATTCGACGGGCTCGCCACGCTCGACTGAACTGTCAAACACAGTCCCATCAATCAAAGTACCGGTGTAGTGCACTCGCACGACATCACTGACTTTAGGTTGCGCGCCTTCAGCGCTCTTAACCACTTCATACTGCAAGCCTGACTCGGTGCTTTTCACACCATCACGCTTAGCATTTTCTACTAAGAAAGCAGCACCGTCTTTGGCTGTTTTATCATTCAATGCAGACGTACGCTCTTGTGCACGCGCCTGTAAGAAACCAAAGGCTTCCATCAATTCTTCATCAGTCAGTCGCTGGTCTTTTTTAGCTAAAGCATCTTCAATGCCTAATGCTACTGCTTGCGAGTCAAGATCATCCATACCGTCTTGGCTGAGGTTTTTGCCCATGCTAAGACCAATACCGTAAGAGGCTTTCTGCGCGGGTGTTTTTAAATCAGAACTTACCGCTGCTTTGTTATCACAACCGGCTAACACGAGGGTGAGCACAGCAACCGAAGCCGCTAAACGATGTAACTTCATTATAATGTCCTTGCCTTACGCCTTACGGCTTGTTTGGTGTTCAAAGGTCACGATCTTAACAGTCGACCCTATTAACTGGCTACCGTCTTAAGAAGGTAAAACTGTGAGTTAGTTCAATACTTTAGTGTCTGCTGAAGATCGCACGATCATTGATCGCAGAGATGCCTCTGCTCCGATCACTTTTCAATAGCGCGGCGCTCTGCTGGCCTACGCGCGCCAGCCACCAATTTATCCATCGCTCGTGCCGCAGCGACCAAACCAAAGGTTGCCGTCACCGTCATCGCCGCACCAAAACCACCGGCACAATTGAGCTTCACTCCATCACCAACAAAGCTTTTGCTCTTGGAAACACTGCCATCCGGGTTGGGGTAACACAAATGCTCGGTGGAAAACACACAAGGTACGCTGTAGTGACTGGTTGCCGTGCGGGAAAAATTGTAATCACTGCGTAGCAATGAGCGCACCCTAGAGGCGAGTGGATCATTAAAAGTTTTATTTAAATCACCCACACGAATCTGCGTCGGATCAATCTGTCCACCAGCACCACCAGTGGTAATAATTTGAATTTTACGGCGTTTGCACCACGCAATCAGTGCCGCCTTGGCCTGTACGCTATCAATACAATCGATGACACAATCGAGCTGTTCAGTGATGTATTCAGCCATCGTCTCTCTACTAACAAAATCTGCTACAGCATGTACTTTACAGGCCGGATTAATCGCCAGCAGACGTTGCGCCATCACATCAACCTTAGCGTGGCCAATAGTGTCGATTAAGGTATGTGCTTGGCGATTGGTATTGGTAATACAGACATCATCCAAATCAAATAACGAGATTTCACCCACTCCCGAGCGCGCCAATGCCTCCGCGGCCCAAGAGCCAACGCCACCAATCCCCACCACAGCAACGTGCGCTTGCTCTAAACGCTCTAAGCCTGCAACGCCGTATAAGCGGGCAATGCCGCCAAAACGCAAATCATCCATCAGACAACCTCAATAAAATCGCTGCCACATTCTAACAGTAATCCCCGCAGCGCTTACAAAACAGAGGCTGTTTCACTACACTATATAAAGAATTTACTATCCTAGGCGGCGTTGTCCTGCACAATAGTGCGCAGACACCTGCATATTTTAATACCTCTCTTAATCTTCTAAGGTCCGGTGACTGGCATGCTTATTTGCCCTATCTGCCAAGCGGCACTGACCGCGCATGACAACAGCTTACGCTGCATCTATCAGCACAGCTTTGATCGTGCCCGCCAAGGCTATATCAACTTATTACCAGTCCAACATAAAAACAGCCGTGCTCCAGGTGATAATCCCGCGATGGTGCAAGCACGTCGCGATTTCCTCTCAGCCGAGCATTACGCACCCTTAGCAGAACGTTTTGCTGCGCTGATGCAAGAGCGTCAGCCGAAACAATGGCTGGATATTGGTTGTGGCGAAGGCTATTACACCGCGCATATTGCTAAAGCCCTGCCCGATAGCCAAGGCTATGCTTTAGATATTTCCCGCGAAGCAGTGAAACAGGCCTGTAAGCGTGATGCCAGCACCATTTGGCTGGTCGCCAGCATGGCACGCTTACCCTTAGCGAATAATAGTTGCCAAGCTATTGCCAGTATTTTCAGTCCTCTCGATTGGCAAGAAGCACAACGCGTACTCGCCCCAGGCGGCGCGTTATTAAGAATGGGACCCTGCAGTGATCACCTGCTAGAGTTACGTCAACAACTGTATGATGAAGTTCGCAGTTATGATGACAGTAAACACTTACAGCTGATCCCTGAAGGCATGCAGCTCGTACACAGTGAAACCTTGCGCTTTACCCTTACTCTAAACGATGCTAAAGCACGTAGCGATCTGTTAGCGATGACCCCTCACGGCTGGCGTGCTAACGCTCAACGACGCGAAGCAGTGATTGAAAACACACTCACGACAACAGTCGCGATTCGTTATGATTGGATCGAAAAAACGGAAACCTAATTGATGCGCCAACCCGATATTGAAATTTACATAAAAGATAGCAACCGTGAAGCCATTAGTACGTGGCTGACTGCAGCGCTGGGTGCGCCTTGTGACTGGCAGCAAAAAGGGCGTGTCTCACGCTGCCAATGTGCTGGCATTGCCGTGGTTTGGTTTGAGCAGGCGGTCGGTAAATGGCACAGTTTGCTGCTGGAAAGCGATAGCACCCCTTGGACTGATGATCTGCAATGTGCTCAAGCTGCCGCAGACCTCCTCCAAGTCAATGTGCGCTGTGCTCCTGGTAGTTGGCAAGAAACTGATGGCGAAGCCGACGCTGACAGCTGGTTACAGGTCCGCGCCGACGGCAGTATAGAAAGCATTATATGGCACACGTCTTAGTCGTGAGTCGGTTGAGTCAAGCAGAGGATTTCTTATGCGCTGGAAAAAAGCACGTCGCAGTGACAACGTCGTCGACCAACGCGGCAAACGCAGTTCGTTGGGCGGCAAAGGCCTGAGCTTAGGCGCGGTTGCAGTGATCGTTATTGTCGGGCTACTGAGTGGCCAAGACCCGCTGCAAATTGTCGGTAATATTGCCGAGCAAGCAATTGGCCAAGGTGGGATTAATACAGGTGCAGTGAGCCAACCAGCCCCCCCTCGTAATGATGCTCAAAGTGATTTTGTCCGGGCTATTTTAGGTGATACTGAAGACACGTGGCGCGCGCTGTTTCAGCAGGCCGGACAATCCTATAAAGATCCTAAGCTGGTCTTATTTAACGGCAGTGTCAGTTCAGCCTGTGGTTTTGCCGATGCGGCTGTCGGTCCTTTTTACTGCCCTGGCGATCAACAGGTGTATTTAGATCTATCCTTCTTTAAAGAAATGGCACAGCGTTTTGCCGCCACCGGCGAGTTCGCCCAAGCCTATGTCATCGCTCATGAAGTGGGTCATCACGTACAAACTTTACTGGGTGTGTCGGCTCGCGTACAGGCGGCTCAACAACGTGGCGAGCGCGTCACTGGCGACAACGGCTTACTGGTACGTCAGGAATTACAAGCTGACTGTTTTGCTGGCGTTTGGGCGCATCATGCCCAGCAACGCCATGCGTGGCTTGAACCTGGCGACTTAAAAGACGCGCTGAATGCCGCACAAGCGATTGGCGATGATCGCCTACAAAAACAAGCTCACGGCCAAGTGGTACCGGATTCATTTACCCACGGCACCTCGACACAACGTGAGCGTTGGTTTAGCCAAGGTTATAAATACGGCAGTGTCAGTCAATGCGACACCTTTGCTGCGCAGCGACTGTAATTCACTCAGGGTTCGCTATAGCATCGCTAGTTAGGGTGCCATAGCACCCACTTACTGGAGACTTTATGCTTGTTATTCGTTACGCAGTCTTTGCTGCAGCCATTTTCGGCAGCCTGATTACCCTACTCTTGGCCTTCGCCAACCCCTGGTGGTTACTGCTTAGCGCTCTCTGTATCGCTTTAGTTGGGCTAGGCATCATCGACATGCGACAAACGCATTCAACCTTACGCCGTAACTATCCAATTGCTGCGCATATTCGCTATACCTTTGAAGAATTACGCCCCATGTTGCGCCAATATATCGTTGAGGCCGATGATGATGAGGTGCCTTTCTCGCATGACCAGCGCGCTTTAGTCTATCAACGTTCAAAATCTGAGCTTGAAACGCGCGCTTTCGGTACTGAAAAAAACGTTTATGGCACACGCTATGAGTGGATTAATCACTCTATCAGCCCAACAACAATCACCGATCATAATTTCCGCGTCAGCATTGGTGGCCCAGATTGTAAGCAACCCTACTCTGCCAGCATCTTTAATATTTCCGCGATGAGCTTTGGCTCTTTATCACCCAATGCCATTCGTGCACTGAATAAAGGTGCACGTCTCGGTCAGTTTTACCACGATACCGGCGAAGGGTCGATTTCCAGCTATCACCGCGAACACGGTGGCGATATGGTTTGGGAGCTGGGCTCTGGTTATTTTGGTGCGCGCAATGCTGATGGCACCTTTAGTCCAGAACGCTTTGCCGAACGCGCCACCCTTGATCAAGTAAAAATGATTGAATTAAAGCTGTCTCAAGGCGCAAAACCTGGACATGGCGGTATGCTGCCTGGCGCTAAAGTCAACGCCGAGATCGCTCGTACGCGCGGCGTCCCTGAAGGTCAAGATTGCATTTCACCGGCCTCCCACTCTGCTTTTTCCACTCCAGAAGAATTACTGCACTTTATCGCGCGCTTACGCGATTTATCCGGCGGTAAACCGACAGGTTTTAAACTGGCAATCGGTCACCCATGGGAATGGTTTGCCATTGCCAAAGCCATGCTCAGCACTGGTATTACTCCAGACTTTATTGTCGTGGATGGCGCCGAAGGCGGTACCGGCGCAGCTCCGCTGGAGTTTGCTGACCATATTGGTACACCGATGCGCGAAGGCCTGATGCTAGTGCACAACACCTTAGTGGGTATCGGTTTGCGTGACAAAATCAAAATCGGTGCGGCAGGTAAAATCATCACTGCCTTTGATATCGCTCGCACTTTAGCGCTAGGCGCAGATTGGTGTAACTCAGCGCGTGGCTTTATGTTTGCTTTAGGCTGTATTCAATCACAACTGTGCCATACGGACCGTTGCCCGACAGGTATTGCCACACAAAACCCAAAACGCTGGCAAGGCCTTGATGTGCCCGATAAAGGTACCCGCGTACATCATTTCCACACACGCACCGTAGCGACTTTAGGTGAACTGGTTGCCGCAGCCGGCTTACAACATCCAAAAGATCTCGGCCCTGAGCATCTTATTCGTCGTATCTCGCCGACCTTGGTGCGCTCATTAGCGACCTTACATCCTTACCTGCAACCGGGTGATTTACTCAATCCAGAGCAACTGCCAGAGCACATTGTCTTCCAACGCTTCTGGCCTGCGGCACGCCCTGATAGTTTTGCATTTTTCAAACAATAGCGATAAAAAAACGGCCTTAAAATAGGCCGTTTTTTTATTAAAGTGCTTGGTAAATGATGCCTGGGTTGCACTGCACCATGCAGTACAGTTCAGGTAAGTTATTCAGGGCTTCTGAGGCCCCTAAAAACAAATAACCACCGGGCTTTAGGGTGGCATGGATACGCGTTAAAATATCTTTTTTGGCGTCTGCTGAAAAATAAATTAACACATTTCGACAAAAGACCACATCAAACTTACCCAGCATGATATAGCTGTCTAATAAGTTTAATGAGCGAAACTCAACACGACTTTTAATCGCCTCTTTAATGGCCCAGCGGCCCTTTACCGTCTTATCAAAGTAGCGTTGCAAGCGCTCATCCGATAAACCTCTGGCCATTGCTAAGCCATCGTACTCACCCTCTTTACAAGCCTGCAGCATCGTTGGCGACAGGTCTGTCGCAACAATTTGCACGCCCGCGCGCACTTGACCTAAGTTGCTACGCTCATACTCATCAATCGTCATCGATAACGAATAAGGTTCTTGGCCTGAAGAACACGCAGCTGACCACATACGCAAACGTTGGTTAGGATATTTTTTCAGTAACTCAGGCAACACTTTGTTTTTCAGTACTGCAAACGGGTAGGCATCTCTAAACCACAGGGTTTCATTGGTGGTCATGGCATCCACAACCTGCTCTTGTAAGAGACCGCGCGGCTGAGCCTGAATCCGCAGCATCAGCTCTGTCAGTGATTTAATACCTTGTTCTTGCTGCAGCTTTTTCAAGCGGCTGATGACTAAGTACTGCTTATTATCACCTAGCACGATGCCTGACTTCTCTTCAAGGAACTGTCTGAAAACATTAAACTCAGCTTGCGAGACCGACACATTCACCGCCTTTTAAAATAGAGCTTTAGAGGTATTTATACATACGCACGAAAGTATCGCGCAACTATAGTGCATCAACGATTTTTATGCGCTCAACAACACGGTCAACCAAATCATCTGGGCGAAACTTAGCTAAAAAGTCATCCGCACCGACTTTCTTGACCATCGCCTTATTGAACACTCCAGATAACGAAGTGTGCAGCAAAATATGTAAATCTTTCAGACGCGGATCATTACGCACTTCCGCAGTGAGGGTGTAGCCATCCATCTCTGGCATTTCAATATCAGAGATCATCATTAGCAACTCTTCTGCAGGGTTTCTTCCGGCCGCCAACATCTCTTGCAAATACTCATACGCCGCACGCCCATCATTAAGTGCAATCACCTCAACACCAACAGCCTGCAGGCAGCGCAACACTTGCTTACGGGCCACCGTGGAATCATCAACAATTAATATTTTTTTGCTCAGCGCACTGATACGTACTTGCTCAGTCAGCGTTTCAGTGGAAATAACTTCAGAGGTGGGCGAGACTTCAGCAAGAACTTTTTCAACATCAATCACCTCAACCATCTGACCATCTAAGTGCGTCACTGCAGTCAAATAGTGGTCGCGACCCGTCCCCTTTGGTGGCGGATGAATAGCCTCCCAATTAAGATTAACGATACGCTCAACGGCACTGACTAAAAAACCCTGCTCGCGCATATTGTACTCAGTGATAATCACGAAGCCCTCGCCCCCTTTCTCTAAGGCTTTACGACTCGTCGCCAAGGCAAGGTCCATGACTGATATAGTCCGGCCACGAATACTAGCCACACCCCGCACAATAGGATCAGATTTAGGTATGACTGTTAGCTTGGGACATTGCAAAACCTCACGCACCTTAAACACGTTAATACCGTATAGCTGTGGACCATTAAGCCTAAACAACAGCAGTTCTAAACGATTTTCCCCGACCAACTGGGTCCGCTGGTTTACTGAATCCAATACACTGGCCATACTCAGGCTCCTAACATTTCTTACACTGCTGCACGATAAAAACTAAAATACGGCATATTTATTGCTTTAGTCTTCTTATGAACTTATTTACGACATTTTCTTGGCGCACAGCTAAACTTCAACAGCTTTTTTTCAAAGCTGTTTTGCTATGTCTACTGATCACACCGACGCTGTGCATCAGCGCAGAAAGCACCCAACAACAAATTATCGGCACCAGTCAGGCTTTTCTTGAGGAAATAACCAGTCAATATCTAGTCGACAATACAATTACTGGCCGCCACAGCGTAACCATTGGCCGTCTGGATCCTCGCCTACGCTTGCCGGCCTGCTCAATTCCTCTACAAGCCAGCCTAGAAAGCCCAGCGCAGCCCGTTGGAAGAGTAACGATTCGTGTACGCTGCGACAGCAATGCACCTTGGACGATTTTCGTCCCTGGTCATGTTAATTTATACCGAGAAGTCGCTATCGCTTTACGCTCGCTGCCTCGTAACACTGTCGTTCAAGCCGCTGATGTACAGCTCTCTGAACGTGATGTTAGCAGCCTAAGACAAGGCTATATACTTAATCTTGAAAATGTTATCGGGCAAAAAACCACACGCCCCATACAACCTAATCAGGTTGTTTCAGCCAACTATTTAAAAGCTGCGGCAGCGATCAATAAAGGTGACGAAGTGGTCATCAGTGCTCAGGGCAGCTCTATGTTTGTGCGCATGCCTGGCACTGCCTTAGAAGAAGGTGCTATTGGCCAGCAAATTCGCGTACGCAATACCCGCTCAAAGCGCATTGTACATGCTCGCGTTACCGCACCCGGCCAAGTCGAGGTGGCAATGTAAAACTGCCTGCAGTAAAGTAGCAGCCACTGAGAACTAACTCTCAGTCTCAAATAGCCTAGAGCAACGGCAGTTACTTTCGCCTATAAAATTAGGCGCTAAAGTTTCTCAAACAACGGCCGATTACTTAGCAAGTGTTCCAATACAGTATTTGAGGTTTATCCCTATGGCTATCGAATTTAATCGCCCACACAACACGGCAGGACTGAATAAGCCAGCAGCTCAAGACTTAAAACACAGCCCTGCACAAACAAATGCACAAGACACTGCAAAAAATAGCAGCCTTGAGCAAACAGCTAAAGCACCGGCTTCAGGCGAGTCAGTGCAACTGAGTAAAGATGCACGCCAATTACAGGGTCTCTCTGAAAAGATGAGCAATACGCCCAGCGTGAACTCTGAAAAAGTCGCACAACTAAAACAAGCCATCGCCAACGGTAGCTACCAAATTGATAACGAGCGAGTTGCGAGCAAGTTACTTGATTTAGAAGCTCAGCTGTAACACTCAGTAACCCCATTTATAACAGTAGATGAAAGCCACCATGTCTGATCAGCGCCTACTTGAACTTTTGCTAAAGGATATTGAGACAGCACAGCAGCTGCTGACTCTCCTCGAACACGAGTTTAGTGCATTAAGCGAGCGCGATCTGACCACGCTGCAAGAGTTGCTGACGCAAAAACAACCTGCCCTGCTGGCTTTGCAACAGCACAGCAGCGAACGCAGTCAATTACTACGCCAAAACAATCTAAGCGCCGACCAGCAAGGCTTGACAGCGCTTGCCGCTCATTCAGCCATTGGCCCACAATTGTTAGACAGCAGCGCACAACTCAACGCACTGCTTGATCAATGCCAACAGGCTAACCTTCGCAATGGCCGCTTAATTCGTAGCAATCAAACCAGCGTTAACAGCATGCTTAATATTATTCGCGGCACAGACACCCCTTCACTGTATGACAAAACCGGCAGCGCCGCCGGCAGCAGCAAACAGCGCCCTTTTAGCCAAGCGTAAACAGTCAGCAATCAAGTAAAGCAGGTTAAAAATTACTGCTATACTGCGCCCCATCCAATGACACCACACAGATAAAAAGACCGACAAGGGAAATACGGATGGCCTCTGACTTACGCTCTGACGACGCGGCTGCACTGCCGCCTCAGCTTCTCACCTCACCCATAGAGATTATCGGCCATCTTCGCGCTCTCATGCAGAACCGTGACCCTCTAGAAATACAATTCAATGATCGCCAACAGGTATACCAGAGCTACATTGTCGAGATCGACCGTGAAAACAACCGTGTCGCTTTTGATGAACTGATTCCTAATACTGGCGAGCGACACTTACTCAACGGTGAAGCTCTTAAAGTTGTGACGCGCCGAGATGGCGTTTGCATTACTTGGTCGCACAGCCAACCAGCGCTTGCCGATACGCTCGATAAAGCACCCTGCTACTGGCTCACCCTGCCGACAGAGATCATGTATCACCAACGACGCGACGCTTACCGCGCCGACACGCTACCCGAGCAATCCTTGGAAGTGTACATTAATAGCGCAAAACTGCTTGACCCTATAAGCGGCCGCCTACTGGATATCTCCGCTACCGGTTGCAAAGTATATATAAAATCCGCCATCACTCCGCTACAGCCCGGCCAACTCTATGAGACTTTTTCTATACTCTTACCGGGCGGCAATATCACCTTAAGCGCAGAGTTGCGTCACTTATCCAGCGATGAAGAAAGCAACTCAACATTGGCAGGCTTTAAGTTTCATGCTCTGAACGGCGCCAGCCAACGCATTATCGAGCGTTTTGTCTACCAATTACAGCGTGAAGCTCGCCGCAGTGATGACGCGCTATTTTAAGAGCGCGCCTTACACAAAATAATATTATGAGCCGCGACAAATCACAGACACAAAAAAACCAGCACTCGGCTGGTTTTTTTGTTTTAAAGACTTAATCTTCAAATATGGCGTCCCCTAGGGGACTCGAACCCCTGTTACCGCCGTGAAAGGGCGGTGTCCTAGGCCACTAGACGAAGGGGACAAATCCTTCTAAATAAGCACATTGAAATGCTTACTAGTGAATAACTTAACTAAACGTTTTTAGCGTTTACACAGCTTACTATATTACCCATTTTCCTGACAACTGATACCTGCCAGCAGGGATTAAAATAAACTATGATTTTTAAATATGGCGTCCCCTAGGGGACTCGAACCCCTGTTACCGCCGTGAAAGGGCGGTGTCCTAGGCCACTAGACGAAGGGGACAAAACCTTCTAAACATAACACATTCATGTTATGCCACTTTTCATTTAATTGAGAAGTGGTGGAGCTAGACGGGATCGAACCGTCGACCTCTTGCATGCCATGCAAGCGCTCTCCCAGCTGAGCTATAGCCCCATTTCGTGGACGGGGCGTAGAATAGGCTTAAAGCTTTGCTAAGTCAACTTAATCTTATAACTTTGTGTTTAATTTAACATTCAGCCGTGTTAACTACTGCAAAGCTAACACTGCAAACGCCCATACAGCTGCGCATACAGGCCTTCTTGAGCCATAAGTTGCTGATGAGTGCCGTCTTCAGCTACACGACCGTTAGCGAGCACCAGAACTCGATCCGCCTGCTTTACTGCGCTTAAACGGTGCGCAATAATCAGCGTGGTACGCCCCTCTAGAAACTGACTCAATGCTTGATGCACAGCAAACTCAGTAGCGCTATCTAACGCCGATGTCGCTTCATCTAGAATGACCACCGTAGGATCGCTCAACACCATTCGTGCGATGGCTAAACGCTGCCGCTGCCCGCCTGACAAGCGCACCCCAGCTTGCCCTATAATGCTATCCAATCCTTTCGGTAATGCACGCACAGTATCTGCCAACTGAGCTATCGCCAAGGCGTGCCAGCACGCCTCATCACTGCGCTCACGCCCCATGCATAAGTTGGCGCGCAAGCTATCATTAAATAACGCCGGCGCTTGCAGGACAACTGCAACATGCTCGCGCACACAGGCCAAGCCTGTTTCTTGCAAGCTGGCATCGCCATAACGGATCTGCCCCGACTGGGCACTATAGAGACCTAACAGCAACTGCACCAAGGTGCTTTTACCACCACCACTGGCGCCAACAATAGCGACCTTTTCGCCAGCAGCAATATTAAAGCTTAAATTATCCAGAACCTGCTCTTCAGCGTAAGCAAACTGTAGCCCCTCAACGCTAATCGGTACTGTTTTATGTCCGGCAAAAGGATTTTTGTTAGCCGGATAATCCACTTCATCCTGGCGCTCAAGCAGTTGATTAATCCGCACCATTGCACCATCTGCAGCATAGAAGGCATATTGCAAATTCAGTAACTGCTCGATAGGCCCAATCATAAACCACAGGTAACTGAA
>Ga0172382_10006320_pt1 | contig 17263 bp, 14 predicted proteins | sample Leawel138RmetaG_FD_122245 | JGI IMG/M metagenome (GOLD analysis project Ga0172382, IMG submission 122245) | Leachate microbial communities from a municipal landfill in Southern Ontario, Canada - Leachate well 138R metaG | ecosystem: Engineered > Solid waste > Landfill > Unclassified | place...
ACATCGACCTTGTCAAGATCATCATCCTCAGCGTGGAGGAGGACGGGCACGTTGAGCTTCGACTCATTGATCGCCGCGACGATTCCGAGCTCCAGTCCGAAGTTCGGGAGCGTGACGATGATGCCGTCGATCTCCTCGGCATGCTGTACGAAATGCTTCGCACAGGCGATGCCATCCTCGGTCGTCTCGACGCAACCGGTCGGTGTCGCATCCTCCGGCATGATGACCGTCGCATATCCCATCGATGCCAAGGTATCCAAGATATCTTTCTTCCCGTTTACCGCCAATTCGGTATTGAAAAAGCCTCTGGTGCCGACAATCACGGCAAAGCATTGTGTTCCGTCTTTCATGGAAGATCCTCCTACATGCTTGGATTCTATCATAGAACACCAGAAGTGCAAACAAAAATTGCAAAAAAATATATAGAATATGAAAAATTACTCCCATATTAATTGGAATTGTTTTCAATATTGCATAAAGATTTCATAAATCAAAATGAAAGTATGAAAAATATCTTGCAAATTTTGCGTAAGGGGACTAAGCTTTTCCCTAGGCGGAAAGCTGAGAACGAACTGAGGAGCCATGATGAGAGCGGCAGTATTCGAGAAACCGGGAAGCATGCGCGTGGTCGACATGCAGGTGAATCCGTGCGGCAGCGGGGACATGATCGTGAAGGTACATGCCTGCGGTATCTGCGGAGGAGACATCCGCAATTTTTCCACCGGATTGCGTCATGGAATAAAGAGCCAGGTGATGGGACATGAGTTCACCGGTACGGTCGTGCAGAAGGGGAGCGATGTCATCGCATTCTCGCTCGGGGATACCGTGGCGATCGCACCCGATGTCAGTTGTGGCTCCTGCTGGTACTGCACGCACGGCTTGGTGAACCTGTGTGACAACCATCGGATGATCGGCACCCATTGGCCGGGTGGTTTCGCCGAGTATGTGCATCTGCCCTCCGAGGTGCTGGCACACGGATTCGTCCATCACATTCCGAAGGGAGTCTCGCTTACCGACGCATGTCTCTCCGAGCCCGCTTCGTCGGTCATCGCCGCGCAGGAACGAGTCGGGGTCAAGTCGGGAGATTCAGTACTGATCCTTGGTGACGGCCCGATCGGATGCCTCCATATTGAAGTCGCTCGTGCGAACGGAGCTTCCCAAGTCTTCATCTCCGGACGATCACGTCTCGAAGCCGCCCGGCAGTTCGGTCCCGACCTGATGCTCAACTACGCCACCGATGATGTGGTCAAGGCGGTACGTGAGCGGACAGAGGGGCGGGGTGTCGATGTGGCCATCTGTGCCAACGCCACGGTAGCAAGCCAGCAGGTCGCACTCGATGCGGTACGCAAACGTGGCAAGGTCGTGCTTTTCGGGGGCGTTCCGAAACAGGATCCGCTGACCACTTTGGACAGCAATGTGATCCACTACGGGGAGATCGAGATCATCGGGACCTTCTCGTATCAGGTGCGACACCACAAGGCCTCCCTCGAGATGATCAGGAACGGAACCATCCATCCGGCGGCCTACTTCACGAAGATCGTCACTCTGGAGGATATCGTATCGGGATTCGAGGCAGCACGGAACCGGGAAGCGCTCAAGGTTCTTGTGAAACCGTGAGTGCCCGACAAGGGAGATACAGGAAATGCATGCATATGATGTGAAATTGGCCGAACGGGCGGATGCGGGAAATCCGATCAGGGTCGCGGTGATCGGAGCAGGACAGATGGGAACCGAGATCGTCACCCAGATCGGTGAGATGCAGGGGATGCGGGTACACGTGGTGGTGGACCTCACCGAAGAAAAGGCGAAATCGGGGTATGCACATGCAAAACATGCCGTTCCGGTTGCGATCTGCCACAGTGTGAAGGAATCGGAGGATGCGATCCGGTCGGGCAGCGCGGTCGCCACAACGGATTACCGGATTGCAACCCGCAACCGATACATCGATGCGATAGTCGATGCCACCGGCTCGACTGCGATGGGTGCCGTCATCTCGATGGATGCGTTCCATTACAAGAAGCACGTGATCATGATGAATGTCGAGTGCGATGTCACCATCGGACCGATCCTGAGGCGCTTTGCCGAGGATGCGGGAGTGGTCTACAGTCTTGCCGCTGGTGACGAACCGGCGGCGATCATCGAGTTGTACCGCTTCGCCACCGCATTGGGATTCGAGGTCGTCGCAGCGGGAAAAGGGAAGAACAATCCTTTGAACATCCATGCGACACCCGATACGGAACGGGAAAAGGCTGCCCAGCGGGACATGAATCCTGCGATGCTCTGTGAGTTCGTCGACGGGACGAAAACCGCGGTCGAGATGGCTGCAGTCAGCAATGCCACCGGCTTGGTCTGTGATGTCAGGGGCATGCATGCGGCCCACGCGAAGGTCGACCAGCTTAAGCATGTGTTCATTCCCAAGGAAGACGGAGGAATCTTGAATCGCAAGGGGGTCGTGGACTTTGCCATCGGCGTCCACCCGGGAGTCTTCTTGGTCGTCACTACCGACAACCAGAGGATCCGTGACGGATTGGTCCAGCGGGACATGGGTGAGGGTCCCTACTATACCCTCTATCGGCCGTATCACCTCTGCTCCATCGAGGTTCCCCTTACCATTGCCCAATGTGTGCTCTACGGCGAGAGTACCGGCCATCCGAAGGGAAGACTCACCAGTGAGTGCATCACCGTCGCAAAGCGGGATCTCAAAGCGGGAGAGGTGCTCGACGGTATCGGCGGTTTCTGCTACCGGGGCAGCATCGAGCACTACGAAGTGGCCAAACAGGAGCGACTGCTTCCCCTCGGACTGGCAAAAGGATGCACCTTGAAAGCAGATGTACCGTGCGATACGCCGATCACCTATGATATGATCGAATCGATTCCCGAAGGAATGCATGTCACGCTGCGCTCGATGCAGGACATGCACTTGGATTAGGGGGAAGTGGATGCTGGTAGGACTGGATGTCGGAACGACAGGGGTCAAGGCCGTCGTATTCGATGACTGCGCGACACTGCTCTCGACAGCGTTCGAAGAGTACGAGGTCGTCACGGGCTCATTCGGAAAAGCTGAGCAGGATGCGGAGGGGGTATGGAAGAGTGCCCGCTCGGTATTGATCCGTGCCATCGTCTCAGGCGGCATCAAATCGGTGAAGGCGATCGGCATCTCCGTGCAAGGGGACGCCGTGATCCCCATCGACCGCAACGGACGCGCGCTCGCTCCCGCACTCTTGGGGATGGATTACAGGAGTGCGAAAGCCGCACAGGAATTCGCTGACGCATTCGGTGATCGCTCTCTTTACGAGCGGACCGGGATGCGCCCGCATGCGATGAACAGCATCACGAAGATCCGTTTCCTGCGGACACTTTCTCCTGATGTGTTCGATCAGGCCCACGCATTCGTCACCTATGCCGAGTTCATGGCCATGAAGCTGTGTGGCGAATGTGTCATCGATGCCACCATGGCCAGCAGGACCATGGCATATGATCTGCGTACGGGTGACTGGGATGAACGGTTGCTTGCATTCGCCGGTGTGGAGCGCCAACGACTCGGTACCATCAAGGACTCGGGAACCGTCATCGGCCAACTGTCGGCCGACATTGCGAAGGACGCAGGGCTGTCCGAACGGCCGATGGTCTGCACCGGTGCCCATGACCAGTGCTGTGCAGCACTCGGGTCGGGAGTGATCGAACCCACGCTGGCGGTCGTCTCGACCGGAACAGCCCAGGTGTTTTCCACATGCCTCGGTGAAGTCACCACAAGCGAAGGCATGTACCGCAGCTTCTTTCCCTGCTACCGACACGCTCTGGCACACACGTACTTCACGTTCAGCCTCAACCATGTGGGAGGAATCCTCCTACGGTGGTTCAAGGATACCTTCTGTGCGAAGGAGATCGTGGAGGCGCAACGTCGTGGCATGGATGTCTACCACTATCTGGACCAAACGATGGCGCAGGATCCGCAACAACTGTTCATCCTCCCGCATTTCAACGGGAGCGGAACTCCTTGGTGTGACATGGACGCCACCGGTGCGATCGTAGGGCTGACCCTGTCGACCGGCATCGGGCAACTGTACCGGGCGCTGCTTGAATCGCAGACTTACGAGCTGGCATTGAATATCGAAGCGATGGGAGCATCCGGCATTGCGATCGAGACGATCAGTGCCGTCGGCGGAGGCTCGAAATCGTCCGAGTGGCTGCAGATCAAGGCGAATATCCTCGATCGACAGGTCCGCGTTCCCGTTTGTCGAGAATCCGCGGCGTTGGGTGCTGCCATTCTTGCCGGTAGTGCGATAGGATTGTTCAAGGACGGACGTGAGGGAGCGGACCGCATGGTAGGATTCAGGAAAGCCTATGATCCGCAACCGGAACGGGTGAGGATCTATCGTGAGCTGCTGGACCGGTATCGGAAGCTCTATCCCGCGCTCAAGAACCTCAGGGAGGAAAGATGACAACAGCGATGGAACTGCAACTTGAGCACATGCCGCACTCCTGCGCCTTGCAGATGCAAGCGGTGTACAACACCTTGAAGAAGGCCGAGAAGCGTGCTGCCGATTATCTGATCGGACATGCGAAGGGAGTGAATCGCCTGAGCATCCAGGAGTTCGCCTCGGAAGCGGGGTGCAGCGAGGCTACGGTGGTCCGGCTCTCGAAAAAACTGGGGTATGAAGGATTTCCCGAACTGAAGCGTGACTTCGCGGCATTCGAGAACTCCTCCGATATCCATGAATATGGGAGCATCCTCGACAACGATTCGCCGCTCGAGGTGATGCACAAGGTGTTCGAGGCCTCCGCGCAAGGATTGATGGATACGCTGAACATGCTCGATCCGGAAGCGTACAGCAGGGCTCTGCAAAGCCTCATCCATGCGAAGAAAATTCTTTTCTGCGGATTGGGGGACGCGGGAGCGGTAGCGATGGAGGCACACCTGCGGTTCCTCCGCATCGGAGTTTCCTCCCTGCATGCTTCCGACCCCGACACGCAACTGATCTACGCCACCCAATTGGAACCGAACGATGTGGTGGTCGCAATCAGTCACTCCGGAAGGAGCCGGCAGATACTCGATGTGGTGAAAGTGGCGAAAGATCGGGGTGCGACCGTGATCCTCATCACCAACTTCCCCGTGAGTCCTCTAAGCAAGAAGAGCGACCTGATCCTGCAGACCGCGGTCTTTTCCAAGAACATGACGGGGGAGATCATGTCGAAGCGGATCACCGCACTTTGCATCATCGAAAGTCTCTACATCAATTTCATGTTGAATGCGGGCAGCATCTTCGCCGAGACGCTGAAGGTTGCAAACGAGACCATCGCGATCAACAAGATCTAGGAGTGTTCCATGACTGCACACAGGCCCTTCACCCACAGCTTTCCCGATTGGGGCAATTATCCCTCCCAGACTCTTCGCAACGTGATTCCCGGAGGCCTGGCCGAACTCTACCACCACGGAGCGGACGACCCGTCCGTACGTCGCTTGCGCATCTGGTGGAAGCAATTCGCGATCACGCTGCTTCCCACGAAAGCGCTCGCGGTCCTGGATTGTGCGGTTGATGGCAAACCGCTGTTTTGGGATCCTCCGCTGGACAGCCTCAAGGATCCACGTGCGATCGATCTGAGCGGAGAATTCCTCATCGAAGGAAAGAGAGCTCCCGGTGCCGCATGGATAGCCCAATTCATCGGGGGAATCGAGATGCTGGGGTTGGACAATTGGGGGATGCACCGCACCGATGCAGCCGGCAATATCCACATACTGCACGGAAATCTCTCCTTTATCCCGGCAACATCCGTCACCATCACCCATGAATCACAGACATGTTTGCGTATCATGGGAACGGTGACCGTATATGATGGGGTGAAAATCCTTGCCGAAAAGGACTCGAATCCGCAATGGAAGGTGGAAAGGACCGTAGTGCTGCATGCCGATCGCAACAGCTTGGAAGTGGAAGATGTCATCACGAACGTATCGGAGCAAGAGGCGTTTGCTGATTGGGGGTATCATGTGGAACTGCGGCCACAGGATGGTTGCAGCTTCCTCCTTCCCTCAAGACAGGTGCGTGAGCGTTTCGGCAATCCACTCCCCGCAGACCATGCGGTGTGGAGGCGGGCAAAACGGATCGATGTACGCGAGGAGCATGGCTATGTGCATTCCGATCTCGATGCACGCGACGGAATGGTACACGGCCTGTTGGAGTACCTCGATGGGACGGGAATCGGCATCAGCATTCCTCACTCCCCGTACACCTTGGCATGGAACTCGAGCGGAGGAGCGGGAAGCAAGGAGTTCCTCTGGGCTTCTGATGTGCATACTCCCATCTTTGACAAACCATGGGATGGTGTCGGACCGGAAATCGGAGCGAGTGATCTCGATCATGGTACACAAGTAGACCCGGATGTGACTGAACTCCCGTTGGCTCCCGGAGCCTCAAGACGGTTACGCATGGAGATCACCCCGTTGACGAGGGATGCGACGGCAAAGGAACGGGAACGGATCATCTCTTGTCAGACGGGACGAACCGATGACCAGGATATCTCCGCGATGGCAACGCATGTGTGGCATACCGCCATTCATGAGCTGGAGCGGTTGGACCGCTATGTCGACCGGGCTTCATTCGTCAGCTGTGTACGGTTGCTTGCGCAAAAGCGTGGTCGGGTATTCGTATGCGGAGTCGGGACTTCCGGAGTCGCGGCACGCAAGCTGGCGCACAGCCTCTCCTGCGTCGAGATTCCTTCCTGCTTCCTGAATCCCGCCGATGCGGTGCACGGAGCGCTGGGTGCGGTCCAGGAGGGCGACCTCGTCTTCCTCATCTCCAAGGGAGGAGGCACACGGGAGATCGTGCAACTGTTACCCTCATTGCGAGCCAAGCACACGACGATCATAGCCATCACAGAGAATCCCGATTCTGAGTTGGGTCGATCATGTGATCTGGTCTTGCGGGTGGCCATTGAGAAGGAAGCCGATACCTTCAACATGCTTGCGACGACAAGCACCCTGACGGTCATCGCGCTCTTCGATGCGCTGGCCATCGCCGCGATGCAGGTGACCGGGTACACGGAAGAACAATTCGCGATCATCCACCCCAGCGGAGCGGTGGGGGATCGATTGCTGAATAGGGGATAGAACATTTAGGTATTGATATTTGCTATGATCACTCTGATCCCAAATGATTCGAATGACTTTTTGTCTTCATCTTTGATTTTATTATCAGTAACAAGATAGTTAATCTTATGCAGCATCTTCAAGGCAGCGAAAGCTGTCTTGTTGATTTTTGTTGAGTCAGCGAGGAGAAATACTTCCTTTGCAGAATTTATCATTGCAGTTTTCACAGGAATATCGCTGAACCCAGGATACATGAGCCCATCCGAGAATGTCACTCCGGCAGTCGCAAGGAACAATTGGTCCACATGCATATGTTCAAAGAAAGAAGCAGCATGCATACCGGTTAATGATAGGGTAGGAGCTTTAAACTCTCCACCGGTCATGAACACTTCGATTCCAGGTTCTGCTCCTAAGATGAGGGCGATATTCAAGCTGTTTGTGATGATGCGAATGTTCCTGAAGGAAGTCAAATTCTTGGCAAGTTCAGTAACCGTACTGCCAGAATCTAGTATGATTATTCCATTAGGTTTAACAAATTTACTTGCTTTCAGTCCAATCGCAGATTTTAAATCAAGGTTCTCATTATGTTCTAACGATAACGATCGTACGCTTGAACTTATATGTTTCAGGAATGCACCACCGTGATCCCTGACAATTTCAGATTCCGCCTCCAGTTTTATGAGATCCTGTCGAATAGTCGGTTCAGAAACAGAAAACAGTGTGCTAAGATATTTGACACGAACACTTCCATTCTCGCGAATCATCTCCAGTATTTTTTCCCGTCTCTGCTCAGCAAGCATAATGATACACCTCATAATCAGTTTAATGTCAGATCAATTTTCGATTATAATCGATATTTTTCGGTTCATCAATTAGATTCTCATCCTTTGGATCGGATTATTGATATATGAGGATTCACTATTGAAGTAGAATTTGTATGTAATACCTTTTTTAATAATAAAAAAACCTCATGAAAATTCAATAATTTGTTATTTTAAAATAAATAAATTAATCTCTTTTCAAAAGAGTTCCTGATAAAGAAATATTTGTAAATTGCAGATGACACATTATTGGCATGAGGACTCCCTATTTTGTCTTTACTAGTAGATATTTTTTATGTGTGGTAAAACAATAATAAACAAAAGTCATAAAAATATAATAAATAATTTTATAAAATATTATTATACAAAATAATAAAATACTATAATAGTATTTCGAATTATATTTTAATATATCTGATAACTGAAAAAATTATGAAAATGAAAAAAATAGAAAATTTTAATTGACGAGTTGCAATACCTATGGCATAGTTTTTTTAGAATACCGTAGGAGGTAGAACCAATGAAAAGAAAAATCTTTACGATTGCTTTGGTTTTTCTGGTAATTTTTTCTGTCGGGCTTTATGCTGCAGCTCAGAAAGAAGCTCCTGGAAAGACAGTGGAAGTCCTTGGAAGTCAGGCGAAATTGATTACTGCCATTGACCGTACTTTGAATTTCGTATTCATCCCAAAAGTTATTCATCCTTGGTACGATGTTGTAGAAGATGGTGCAAAAGCTGCAGTGCGTGACTTGGAATTGATGGGAGTGAAGGTCAATATCAAGTTTGATGCACCACCCCAGGCAGATATCGTTGAACATATGAAAAAAATTGAGGCAAATATTAGTGCTCGCCCAGATGGGATCGCTATTGCAGCATTAGACCCTGCAACTAATACCCAATTGATCAACGATGCTGTTGCAGCAGGACTAAATGTTATTACTTTCGACACAGACGCTCCAGATAGTAATCGTCCTCTCTATGTGGGTCATAACAAGGATTTTGAGGATGGATTTGAATTAGGTGACTATCTTGCTAAGCTCATCAATTACAAAGGGAAAGTGGGAATTCTTAGCGGTAGTCTTTCAGCTCCTAACCATGTTGGTCGTGTGAACGGATTCAAAGCCGCCATGGCAAAATACCCCAATATTCAAATCGTTTTTGATCGACCTGATAATGATGATCTGCAGAAAGCAGTTGAGTTGACAGAGAGTGCACTCCAAGCAAATCCTGATTTAGTTGGAATATTCGGTTGTAATGCATCGAATCCGATTGGAGCAGCCCGAGCTGTGAAGAGTGCAGGAAAGACCGGGAAGGTCCATATTGTTGGAATGGATGATCTTGCGGAAACATTGGAACTGATTCAAGAGGGTGTGATCTCCGCAACAAAGGCTCAGCGGCAATGGGAAATTGGTTATTGGTCAGTGATGTATCTTACTGCCATGAATCAGAATCATACGATTCCCAGCGAACATGCGACTGGTTCGAGAATTATCACCAAGGCAGATCTCTAATCTACGTCTTGTCTTAACAATGGGTAGCTCGAGGATTATCGCTCGACTACCCATTGTCGATATATAAAGCAGGAAAACTCCAAGATGGAAGGCTTTCAGGAATCTAATTTTTTTCAAACTCATGGTATCAACAAGCACTTCCCAGGTGTACACGCACTTAAGGATGTTTCATTAGGGATCGAGAAACATCAGATCCATGCAATAATTGGTGAAAATGGTGCGGGAAAGAGTACTCTGATGAATATCTTCATGGGAGTACATCAACCAGACTCTGGAACTATTTATTTCAAAGGGGAAAAAATCACTATCAACTCCCCGATCGATGCACAAAGGATAGGGATAGGCATAGTACCGCAGGAGTTGAACTTGGTCCCTCACATGAGTGTAGCTGAGAACATTACTCTTGGATCATATCCAAAGAAATTGAATGGTCTGATTGACAAGAAGCTGCAAATCGATATTGCGAAGAAGGCGATTGCCAATCTGGATGATAGAATTGATGTCACTAAAAAAACATATGAACTCTCTACAGCCCAACAACAGATGGTACAGATTGCACATGTCTTGACACTCGGTGCCGAGATAATCATTTTTGATGAACCTACAGCAAGTTTGACTAAGACTGAGTCTGATCATCTTTTTAAATTGATTATGCGGTTAAAGAGTGAAGGAGTTGCGATTTTTTATATCTCCCATCGGTTGGAAGAAATTATACAATTGGCAGATATCGTGTCAGTATTACGGGATGGTAAATATGTCATCACACTAGATGCACGTCGGACGTCAAAACAAGAAATGGTCAACCACATGGTAGGAAGGGAAATCTCTTCCACAATCCTTGCCAGGGAGTATGATCTACAGGGGAAAAAGCCGGTTCTGGAAGTGGATAATCTTACCAAGAAAGGAGAATTTGAGAACGTTTCCTTCATTCTTCATGAAGGTGAGATATTGGGATTGAGTGGTTTGGTCGGTGCTGGCAGAACTGAACTTGCGTTGGCTGTGTATGGCTATTCAAAACCTGATCAAGGCGTAATCAAGGTTTATGATAGAAAAGTAGAACATAAGCACCCGAAAGATGCGATCAAGAATGACTTGGCATATATACCGGAAGAGCGACGACGTCAAGGGATATTTCCTGAATTGTCAGTTGCGGAAAATATGGCAATGCCACGGCTCAAGGATTATGTAAAGAGGGGACGTATAGTCACTAAGTCCATAGCACAAGACGTTCGACAATTCATTGATAAATTGAACATTAAGATTGCATCTCAGAACCAAAGGATTAAAAATCTTTCTGGAGGAAATCAACAAAAAGTGATCATTTCCAGGTGGCTGTTGGTTGGTAGCAAGATCCTTATTTTGGATGAACCTACAAGAGGGATTGATGTAAACGCAAAATTGGAGATTCATCAACTGCTTCGTGCATTAACCGAAAAGGGCCTGTCAATACTTCTTATCAGTTCAGAAATGGAAGAAGTCTTGAGTTTATCCGATCGAATTCTTGTCATGCATGAAGGCCATGCCAAAGGACTTGTTAATGCGAAGGATTCGACACAAGAATCATTATTACAGATCGCTTTGAGCTAAACTGATAAGATCAAGGAGTCATCTATCACATGAATGGAAATAAGTTGATTGGCATATTCAAGACAAAAGAGGGAAGTATTTTTGTTGGATTGACATTTTTATGCATAATTCTAAGTATCTTCACCTCAACATTCCTTACTGTCTATAATATTGGTATCGTTATTCGCCAGGTTTCCTTTATTGCAATTGTGGCGATCGGACAAACACTGGTATTGCTCACAGGAGGGATTGATCTTTCCGTGGGTGCAATCGCAGGGCTTTCCAGCATACTCGGATCCATGATGATGTCGAATATGGGGATTTCTCCGTTGATCAGCGTACCGGTAGCAATTATTTTCGGTATGATGTTTGGTCTGGTCAACGGATTATTGATTGCAAAGATGAAATTGAATGCATTCATTGTAACACTTGCGATCGGTGAGGTCCTCTCAGGTTTGATTCTAGTCATAACAAGAGGATATCCTGTATTGAACCTGCCAAAGTCATTTACGATTATTGGCCAGGGGATGGTCGGTCCAGTTCCTATTCCAGTGATTTTTATGATAGTTGTGGTGCTGATCATGAACTTCATCTTAAATTCTACTCCTTTTGGAAGAAATGTGTATGCAACCGGGGGGAGTCGAATTGCCTCAGTGTTGGCGGGAATTCGAGTCGATAGTGTAATCTTGCGTGTGTACATGCTATCTGGATTATTTGCAGGACTTTCTGGAATCTTGATGACGAGCAGGATGAATGCTGGGCAACCCACAATCGGAGCAACATGGGTCATGCCCAGTGTTACAGCTGCAATCATTGGCGGAACATCCCTCGCTGGTGGCGAAGGTACGGTTTGGGGTACTTTGATCGGGGCAATATTTATGGGTATCCTATCGAACGGGATTGTATTGCTTAATATTTCTTCTTATTGGGAAAGAGTGATCATCGGGATAGTAGTAATTTTTGCTGTTGGTATTGATTTCTTGAGGTCTCGTACAAGATGAAAATACTTGAAAACCATGAGAAAGTGATAATTGACAATATTGGAGTTGATACCTTGGATCTACTACGAATGAAATCGACTTCGTTACGGAAAGCATTGCTCGGTATGATCTACTGCGCCAAGACGGGTCACACAGGAGGCTCGTTGTCCAGTGTCGACATCCTCACCGTGCTCTACTACCATGTCTTGCGTATCGATCCGAAGCATCCCAAGGATCCGAATCGCGATCGCTTCATCATGAGCAAAGGCCACAGCGTCGAAGCCCTCTATGTGATCCTTGCCGACAAGGGCTTCTTCCCCCTCGAGGAACTGAAAACCTTCAGCAAGTTCGGATCGCGCCTGATCGGCCATCCGTCGGTGAAAGTTCCCGGGGTAGAGTTGAACACCGGAGCATTGGGACACGGGCTTTCCTGCTCAGTCGGCATGGCTTTGGCTGCACAGCGTGATCGTTCTGCTGTCCGGGTGTTCTGCCTCATGGGTGATGGCGAGCAGGCCGAAGGATCCGTATGGGAAGCCGCGATGGCCGCTTCCAACTTCCAGCTCGACAACCTGACGGCAATCATAGACAGGAACCGGTTGCAGATAAGCGGGAATACGGAAACGGTCATGAAGCTCGATAGCTTGCAAGAGAAGTGGGAAGCCTTCGGGTGGGATGTGCATACAGTCGACGGTCATGACTTTTCCGCTCTGACCAAAGCCTTCGATGCCCCCCAAGTCCTGGGAAAACCTCGCATGATCATCGCTGAGACCTTGAAGGGGAAGGGTGTGTCCTACATGCAGGACAACGCGAAGTGGCATCACGGCGTGCCTGATGACCAGCAGTATCATCTTGCCTTGGAAGAGTTGGAGTCGTACATGCAGGAGGTCCGTGGCCATGAGTAACACCATACCGAACAGGAAGGCATTCACGGATACGCTTGTCGATCTGGCAACGAATGATCCGAGCATTTTCGTCGTGACCTCCGATGCCCGGGGCTCTGTGACGCTTGAGAAATTCGCCGACACATTACCCGGCCAATTCGTCGAAGTCGGCATCGCGGAACAGAACGAGATCGGCATCGCCGCCGGTCTCGCCTCCTTCGGCAAACGTGTGTTCGCCTGCGCCCCCGCGTGTTTTCTCTCCACCAGGAGTCTGGAGCAGGTGAAGGTGGATGTCGTGTACTCACAGAACCCCGTACGGATCATCGGGATAAGCGGAGGTGTCAGCTACGGCGCACTCGGATACTCCCATCAATCCCTCCATGATTTTGCGGTCATGCGTACGTTCGCCGATCTCGTCGTGCTCTGTCCAGCCGACAGGTTCCAGACCGAAGCGATCACACGATGGCTTGCCGAACACGATGTGGCGGCGTATGTGCGGATGGGACGCGGTCCCGTACCCGATGTCTATGCGAACGTACAAGAGAGTTTCACCTTCGGGAAGGCTAACCGCCTCTCCGAGGGTTCCGATGCGACGATCATCGCCAACGGAGAGACGGTTCATCATGCGCTGGAGGCTGCCAAGATCCTGGGAGCACAGGGTATCGGCGTGCAGGTGCTCGACATGCCGACGATCAAGCCGATCGACCGGAATGCGATCCTCTCGGCAGCGGTGGAGACCGGATTGATCATTACCGTGGAAGAACATAGCATGTTCGGAGGAATGGGATCGGCGGTAGCGGAAATTGTCAGTCAGGAACACCCCGTTCCCATCAAGATCATGGGAATTCCCGACGAGATCCCGATCGGAGGTTCCTCGGCTGAACTGTTTGCCCATTATGGACTGACAGGTGATGCGATCGCTTCGCACGTCATGGCGCTGATAAGGAAATTCAAGCGATGAGGGAGGATATGGCGATGAAAGATGGGAGCTTCCTGTTGGCGATCGACCAAGGAACCAGTGCAACGAAAGCGGTCTTGTTCAATCTTGAAGGGACACTGGTAGGTCGCTCGGATATCCCTTTGACACAACACTATCCGAAACCGGGTTGGGTAGAGCATGATCCGGAGGAAATATTTGCCGGTTTGGTCCGATCGGTGCACTGCCTGATGCAGGAAACCGGTACCGACCTGTCATCGGTTCGTGCGCTCTCCATCTCCAACCAACGTGAGACGGTGATCCTCTGGGACAAAGAGACGGGAAGACCGGTGATGCATGCCATCGTATGGCAATGTCAGCGTGCTGAGGATCTGGTTTCGCGGCTTGAACAACGAAACGTTGCGAACATGGTGCAACGGAAGACGGGATTGAGACTCTCTCCCTACTTTTCGGCTGCGAAGGCTGCATGGATCATCGAGCACAGTGAGGACGCACGCCAATTGCTGCAGCAAAAGAGATTGCTGTTCGGTACGGTGGACAGCTACCTCGTCTGGAAGTTGACAGGGGGAAAAGTCCATGCAACCGACTTCACCAATGCCAGCAGGACGCAGCTGCTCAACCTGCACACCCTGGATTGGGATGACGAATTGCTCTCCCTTTTCGGATTGCATCGATCGATGATGCCCGAACTGCGTTCCTCCAACGCGTCATTCGGAACGACGGAAAGCTCGATCTTCGGATGCGAGATACCGATCGCCGGTGTCATCGGAGACTCACACGCTGCGTTCTTCGCACAACGATGCATCAGCAAGGGAAGCGCGAAAGCAACCTATGGTACCGGATCCTCCGTCATGATGCACATAGGGTCGCATGCGATACCCGAAGTCCATAAGGTCGTATGCTCCATCGGATATGCGATCGATGGTCAGATCACCTATGTGCTGGAGGGGAACATCAACTGTACGGGTGCGACCATCAAGTGGCTCGTCGATGACCTGGAGCTGATCTCCTCATCCAAGGAGGCAGGATCCTTGGCGGCCTCCGTTGAGGATACCTTGGGAGTCTACTTGGTTCCTGCGTTCGTCGGCCTCGGATCTCCCTACTGGGACAGCCGTGCGCGTGCTGCGATCACCCATATGTCCCGAGGAGTCAAGAAAGCCCATATCGTCAGGGCGGCGGAGGAATCCATCGCCTACCAGATAACCGATGTCATCCGTGCGATGGAATCTGAGTCCGGCATCACCTTGCAGGAGTTGCGTGTCGACGGAGGACCTACCCGTGATGTCTTTCTCATGCAATTCCAAGCCGATATCCTCGATGTCCCGGTGATACGTACGGAAATTGAGGAGCTCTCCGCGGCGGGAGCCATGTACATGGGTGCGCTCGCCCTGCATCTCTACAAGGATGTGCAAGAGCTCCTGGCTCTCCGGGGTTCTGGTAAACGCTACACTCCTTCCCGTGAAGATGATTGGCGCAAAACCCTCTACGACGGGTGGAAACGGGCGGTAGCGACGGTCACGCAAGCAGATTGATGTACAGCAGCGCAAATTTGCGTGATACAATGGCATAAGCCAAGCGCTTAGGTGGTACACATGCCCTTGGGAAGGTTCGGTTGCCAATGTATATTGATTCACTGGATGCACTGTTCATGATTCGCAATGCACAAAGTCGCTCGATCAGCCCTGAGAATCCGACAGGAAATGCCGGTATGGGTGGCATGGAGGCAAGCAAGCTGGGATCCGGGAGAAAAGGCAGACCCAAGATCAGCTTGGAGCAAGGTGAGGTCGTCACCTTGGCTGACATCCAGGGTCCGGGGGTCATCCGGCACATCTGGTGTACCACGATGGAGAGTTCGGGCGGTGGTGATAGCGTATTGAGAGACCTGATCCTCCGCATCTATTGGGATGATGAAGCCTCGGCTTCTGTGGAAGTTCCGATCGGCGATTTTTTCTGTTGTGGTTTCGGCACGTTCTGCCGGGTGGATTCCCTGATGGTGAGTGTCGCGCCGATGGGAGGAATGAACTGTTATTGGCCGATGCCATTCAAGAAGCGTGCACGGATCACCTTGGAGAACGACCATGTCGACAAGATTGAGCGATTCTACTACTCGATCGATCATACCCTTGAAGAGTCGTTGCCCCCACAGACAGCCAATTTCCATGCACAGTGGCGCAGGAGTCCCGTATGTCCGCCTGGAACGGATCATGTCATCCTCGATTCGGTCGTAGGCAGGGGACACTTCGTCGGTACGTATCTCGCGTGGGCCTCTCTCGGACGCTACTGGTGGGGAGAGGGTGAGGTCAAGGTGTTCTTGGACGATGATGATCAATACCCCACCATCTGTACGACCGGAACCGAGGATTACTTTGGAGGCGCGTGGTGCTACTGGGAACCCGATTCGCAGGGTTCACCATCCGAGCGACACATCGGGACCTACTCGACGGCTTTCCTGGGGTATCCGTATCACAGCACCAGCACCAGCCATCCGATCAGGAACTACAGCAGGGAGACGGTCCCGAGTCACGGTTTGTACCGATGGCACATACTCGATCCCATACACTTCAGGCGACACGTGCGGATCACCGTGCAGCAGATAGGCTACAACGATCGACAGCTCTTCGAACGTTCGGACGACATCTCATCGGTTGCCTATTGGTATCAGGAAGAACCGCATGTGCCATTCCCCCTGTTTCCCGCAAGGGATGCGCGGAAGGCTCGCTGAACTGATTCTCCTACACTTTCCGTTGCAACGGTTCGGGATAGGCGCCAGTGTCCCATTTGACCATCAAGGTATCGCACAGGTGATATCCGATATCCTTGAACGAGGGTGCGGCACAGGGGATGGATTGGACATTCGGATACTTGATCGCCTCATCTTCCCAATCGTACGCCTGGATCGATCGTTCGATGAAGGTGATCGCATATCTGCTGCACAGGCTTGCTATGTAATGGACTGCCGAGTAATCACAGAGGAATATACCGGTATGATCGGTCATATTGCTCAGGATGGAGACTGCTGTGGAGAGCGATTCGAACTCATTGATCCTGATGTAATGGATCGATCTGCACTTGTTCTTGACCGCGTCGCGGAAACCCAGGTATCGCTTGTTTTCCTTCGGATAGAAGCCGAACAGGAAAAACTCCTCGAATCCCTCCTGGAGCATGGCGAGTCCCGCCTTGAAGGCATGCTTGTAGTTGTCCGTCTGAACCGCAGGAAGTATCGGTAGCGTATCGAAGATGATGTCACTTACTATCGGGATGTGATTGTGCAATACATAGTAGAAGGGCAACGCAGACTCTTGGAAAAAATTCAGGGTGATGATTCCGTCAGCTCCGAGACCGACGATATACTCGCCGAATCGAAGTGATCCGACATCTCCGAAATCTTGCGCGAGGACCTTCACGTCGACCAAGTGTGCTCCGATTCGTGTGTGGATTCCCTCGAGAAATGGTTTGTAGAACTGCGAGTTGCTGTTCCGGGACA
>Ga0172382_10006323_pt1 | contig 17261 bp, 7 predicted proteins | sample Leawel138RmetaG_FD_122245 | JGI IMG/M metagenome (GOLD analysis project Ga0172382, IMG submission 122245) | Leachate microbial communities from a municipal landfill in Southern Ontario, Canada - Leachate well 138R metaG | ecosystem: Engineered > Solid waste > Landfill > Unclassified | place...
CGGCTTTGAAGACGCCTCATCGCAGCAGTGCTTATTATCGCCTCTATAAGTCAATTACGGAAGGGGGGTCTCATTTCTGACACACGGGTGGGTATATTCGACCTACAACAACTTGACACGATCAACTTCTATGGCTGTTTGACAAATGGTTTTAATACCATTAACTTCTTTGTAAGATGCTAGCGATGCCTGATTATCATGAAGATATGAAATAAGTTCATCGATAATATATCGATAAGTAGAATATTTTGTGAATACTTCATTTGGAATATTCCACAATAAGGACTCCAAACCAAATGATGAAACATTATCTGCCGATGAATATCCACAATCACTCATTATATAACGTATATTCTTAATAATTCTTACCATTTTTTTATAGTACGTATTAGTTTCGATATTCTTCTTTTTGCCATTTAGTATATGCTGCTCTGGATAGTTAACAATGGTTGATCCCACATCTGGTTTGATTAAAATGCCACCGATAAAATTTTCTGGGTTCTTATCGAAATCGTTTTGATAATCGCGGTGCCTTCTACATGGCACTGTATCAGCATCCTTACGGTATGTATTCCCATGAACCTTTACTGATTTATTTTTGCGTTCTACATCCGTACCAAACTTGTTTTTTAAGCACTCCTCAACTTCATCTTTAAATGACTTTACAGCTGGAGGTATTGTATGAAATCCGTAATCTGAATCAGATTGAGGGAAAGCAGTTGAAGATCTATATTTAGTTGTAAAAACATCTTCCTGAACAACAGCTATGTCTACATCGCTCTGTGTGCGAACATTAGTATTATTTGCATAGGAACCTTGAATGAAAAGCTTCACTTTGCGAGAATCATAGGTGCTCCGCATTTCCAATGAATAAGCATATGTATCTTCGTAGAGTTTTGAAATTGACTTATTATCGTCGGTGAATCCAAGCATTTTTAATGAATCACGTATCATACCAATAGCATTTAAACACTTTTGATTTTCAGTTTCGCTTAATGGAGCTGCAAATGATTTTAACTTATCCTCAGTAAATTTCATGATTCCCTCCTTAATCGTTATGTCTTCTTTTGGGGATGGGTCCCAAAAGCACTTGAATTAATTCGCAAGTGTATAAACACTTGCATTGCTTGCCAATCATATTTCTTGTTTTTCCCCATTAGCATCCTTGCTTTCATCGGTTAGCTTGCAGGACTGATTCCGCGTTACCAAGTGGATAGAAGGTTATTTTAATGGTTTTTTCATCTCCTGCGCTTTTTCGGTCAATTGCTCAATTTCCGCATTGGTCAGTCCCGCCTCCTTGATAGAGCGCAGCAAATTCATAACCGCCGGTTGGTCATGCAGGAAAGTCACAATCTCCGGGTCGGTAGATGAGGACAGCCTGAATAAAACGTCCGGGTCAGCCGCCAATGTGTGGGCAAGCTCCTTAATTACCTCAGGGCGCGGCGGGTACTCCTTTCCGCGCTCGATACGGCTGAGATAAGTAGGGGATATATTCACTTTTACCGCAGTTTCTCGGAGTCCGAGGTTCTGCGCTACGCGAAGTTCGCGTATTGTTTCACCAAAGTTTTTCATAAAAAGAGTATAGCATAGTGTTTTGTGTTACGCAACACTAAACACTCCGGATTCGAACAATTATTTAAATCAACTGTTCTAAAAAAACAACCTAGGGAGTGACAGCGGTTTTCGTTCCACCGCCGTGCTGTGTGACACGCGGACGACACTTGACCTTGATGGTTCCTTTTGAGAATGCGTTGTCGCTTGCTTTGCTCGACCAGATATACGCTTCGCCCGTACCCAGATTGCTCATTTTTTCAGAACTCAATCCGCCAAGCGCCGCGTTCGCTTTCTGAATATGCTTCAACCATGCCGGCGAGTTAAACTTGTGCATGATTATCTGTGTAGAAAGCTCAATAAGCTGCGTCGGTACTGATGGGGGGTCTTGTGATGCAACCATGATACTCGTACCTTTGTGACGCATCTCTCGGACAATCTCTACAAGTCCAGAAACCAAATCTGCATTCTCGATGTACTTATGTGCCTCATCGAAAACGACGAGTTTATTGAAAGAGGCTCCTTGGTACTTGGCCTCCGAGAATATTTGCAGCATTACCACGAAAAGACCAAGGGCTTCATCTTTCTCTATGAACTCATCTCGCAAATCCACAATTATTAACCGCCCCGGCCGAATGAAATCCTGCAACAGGTGGTCATCTTTCACATACTCTGCAGCAAATGAAAGCCGGGTAAGAGCCAAATCCTTCAGATTGTCGCTAAGACGAGAATTCTCAATCCCTGCTCGTAGCGCATCCATCGTGAGATTCTCCCGGAGAGAACGCATGATTTGATTCATTTGTTGCAAATACATCCGCTGGCTTCCGGCTGCACCCATGAGAAATTTCCAATGGGCGGCTTTAAGCTCCGAAGCTGCAAAGGAAATCGGCATGACTTCGATTCCGGGAAACTCTTCGCGTCGCTCATCAACCTTGTTGTCCGGTGCCAGCACCAAAATATCGCGCAATGGGGCTGGTTCCGCATGATACATATTGCGAAGTGTCGCTACTTCTCCGGCAGAAGCGTTCGCTTTTAGCATTGAAGTGAATTCTGGGGTGTAGTCCTGGGTTGGACTGTAATGGAAAATGACCGTGGCCAATGGGTTGGGCAAAGTGTTAATATTTGTAATCGGCATAGTTGCCATTTCCACAATCGTTCCAAGCGTATAGCTCTTTCCGCCCCCTTGAACGCCGAACAAACTGATGGTATTTGTTCCATTCAAATCAAGCGCAATTTTCCTGCCGGCATATTCACCAAGCAGACCATATTGCGGAGAAACCTCAGATGTGCCAAGGATAACATCAAAAGCCACATCGGTTTGGTTCGGTTCCATGGCGCTCAATGCCGATTCGTTAACAGGCGTTAATTCTTCAGTAACGTTTTCGGTTTCCAATTCAGCAACGTTTTTCAAATCCTCATCTTTATGAATATCCACGACCGGCATGGCATTCAGTTCAACTGAGGCGGGGGCTTCCCCTACGCGTAAGGGCATATTGTTAATAATAGATTCACCGTCCGGATATGTATATAACGGCACTCCCTCAGTCCTATATGAAGCTTCCCAACTTGTTGTACGCTTTCTTTCGGGAGCAAGAAAAGCCGCGCTTTTTAGCTTTGGAACGCCAGGGAGATTTGCCACGCTCATCGAACAACTCAAAGCTACTACTTCATCACTTTCGGTTTTAGGCTTGCGGCAATTCTCCAGCAAATTACTGATGAGATTCTTGCCGATACGGTGGTATTCAATTCCTGCTTCTATATCGGACGATTCCGTTCCGTTCTTGTTAAAATCGAATATTAAAGCTGCACGACGGAACTGTAATGAATAGCCTTGTTCGATGGTGTCCAAGAAATATTTTGCCTCTTGTGTAGCGTCTTCCGCGAAAATACCATAACGAACTGAGCGTTCCAAATAGAACCGCAGCATACCCATCAATTCGCGGCTCTTCAGCAAGCGGTCTGGTCTGTCGGGTGTTTTCATATCTGGGTCAAAATGACGCTGGAATATGCGTTCACTTTGATAAATCTGCTGGGAAATGCTCTCTTTCAGTTTGTTGTATGAAGATATATCCCCGGCATCAGAATAGCATTTCACTTCAACCAAGTTGCAGGTGATTGTGCGCTCTTCAATATTCAGGTCAAACAACGCTAGATCTGTCCGGTTCAGACTTACACTATCGTCAACGGTCTCAACATCTCTGCCTGAGCGATACAAGTCAATATGAGCGTCCAACGGAACTATAATTTGGTTATCTAATGCCCCTTGATACTCTAAATACAATCTGGCAAGAGCAAGCCCTAATGCCTCTGCCTGCTGTGTGGTCGCGGAAATCAGTTTCAAAGCAAGTTGCCCTGACAGAGAACGGAGATTGGCCATTATCTGCGACGCCTGCTCCGTATCAATTTTGATTCCGCGTTCAGCAAGGACGGGCTGAAGCATTGCTCTCAGTTCATCTCCGGAACGCGAAGATATAATCAGGTTGTGTGTGGCATTTGTCCTTGAACCCGGAACAAAATCAATCAAATAGTCAGGGCGGTTTTTTCTGCCGCCGTGGTCGAAGAATTCAATTCCCATGAACCGGTCTATTGTGAAGACCCAATCGCTCACCTGATGCACTTCATATATCAATTCACGACTCTCAACGCTCAAACTTAGTGTAACAACTGGAACAGACTGAAAATCTGCCCCGCTTGTTGCGACAGCGGCGGTTGCAAGGCAAAGTTGCCGACTCAATCCTGCCAAAGCATCGAAACTATCATCTGCGTTTTCAAGCAGTCCTGAATTCGGATGCCCTACAATCGGGCGCTTTCTCCACAATGTACCTTCGTCGTCGTCAATAAACTCTACCTGATACGCTTGAATCAAGCCGAAGAGCGGAACAATGGCTTCGTCGTTTCGCGTCACCGACAACTCTTCTGCCGGGAAAACATCCAGCATGATGCTGATGTGAGCCTGAAAAGCTTCTGTATTATCGTGGAATTCATTGATGTCATAACGAGCAAGGTTCAATTTGCTAAACAAATGGCTTCCTGAAGATGTGGAAAAAGCCTCAACCTCAGCCTTCACTGTATTATCTGAGTGCAACAAAGACTCCAGTGCTTCGCCGAGTGTGGGAGAGTCGGGGTCAGCGGCGAAAAGGCGAAGATCGTAGCGCAAATTAGCATACTCGCTTTTCCTTTGCAATTGAGTCATAGCCTCTGCGAGTGCAGCTCCAGTGCCTGGATTGAATACATTCATAGATAACTCGCGCACATATGGATGCTGTGTGAGATAGCGTTCTATCTTCTCTGCAATCACTTCTCCGGTTATATCTGATCCCACATCAGTCGGTGCACTCAACCCAAGCGCAGAGCATATCTCCGCCATCAACCCTCTTGTATTTACTTCGGATGTGGGCATATAAACTGCCCAGAAAGTATTGATGTTGTCAATGGCTGTAAAGATTCGGCCATCTTTATTTGGTACAGCAACAGAAAACGCGTAAGGGCGCAGCGACTCCAACAATGCTTGACGAACCACGGAAATCGCTTCTTTTCCCGATTGAGCCGCTTTTGCAATCCACTGTTCGCCGAGACTCGTCCAGCAAGAAAACCACTGCACACGCAATGGATGCGTCGGCGACAACAGAATGGATTCTTTGCGATTACCGCGATAATCAGTCAATACGACGTAAACAGAATCAATTGCAAGCACGCTACGAATAGTCCCAACGATTGAGTGCAGTTCCTGACCCTGCGCTGTATTTGCCATATGAAACAGACTATTCAACAATTCGTGGTAAGATACCGCATAGTCTAAGCACTCTTGCTTTGCATTCCGATAGAGAAAGCCCTGAGAAATGGAGCCGGTGTCGCCTTGTCGTATCATCTCGAAGAGCTTTCGTCTCGTGCTGAAAAAGCTTGACAATGTGGTTGTTGCAGGAATATCCAACTCCGTTTTTTGAAAAGCACCTACAGTTCCCATATTGACAGACAGATGAAAATCAAAAGCTTTATCCGGCTCAGCCAATATGGATTGCTCAATGTCTTTCAGAGTTCTGGAAACAGGAATTTGCCGTGTACCTTCACCTTCGAATTTGACAAGCAATGTATCCTGTTTGGCGGTCTTTCGAGAACGACTGCTATCGATCCATGAAACTCCGGCAGGCATTTCAAGGGGTTCTCGCTCATCACCTAAAGCAGTCATTTGCAATGTAAATAACGCATGTTCAACGCTTGTCTCTATCTGGACTGCGCGTTGCGGTGTATCCGCATCTATTGTTCCCTCTTTTAGAATATAAAACAGAGGACTTTCAACTGTGGATGTTTCTGACAGAGGGATAGGGTCATCATCTGATGTCCAAGGAGTTACTCGAACATAATGCCAGCCTTCATCAAAATCGAACTTATCCAATTTCGCAATGTTCGCAGTGCATTTCGCACGATTGCCTGTCCACGCATTGACTTTTTTCGCTTTTCCGACAGCGCCACCGTCTCTGGACAGTATTTGCACTGTAAAATGTGCTAATCCCCTGACTTTTGCGGGAAGGGGGTTTACTTCAAAGCTGATGTTCATCTTCCTCGTTTTGCTCGGAATCAGAACTTTCTGCCCTACCAAGTCAACCAGTCTCTCGTCGCGTTCCTTATCGGAGACCTCCGGTAACTCTGCTATAACACTGTTAATTTTGATGCTATCAAGGTTCAAGTCGTCCTTAAAGACCCATTTGTGGAACGAAAGCCCCCACCAAGTTTTATCGATGGCGATCAGCGGCATCCATGTCTTTGTTTCCTGCAAATCGTACTTATCAAAAAATACAATGATGTTCTTCTCCATTTGCGGGTCTTTTAGATTCAACCCAGTAATGCGCCCACGGAAAGACTTATGAGAATCCAGTAAGCCGCTCACGGTTTCCTTATTTTTTATGATTCTGGATTCAAAATTTACAGTCTCTGCGAAGACTTTAAAATCCGGTATCAGCGAAAGCTCGTACAGGGAAGCTCCAAGCGTTTCCCCGTCAATACCATTTTCCATCGCCGTGAGCAAGTATCGGACTTTCGCGACAGCATCAACAACAAAATTTTTGTCTTGCACACAGCATGAAAACAGGTTTTGAACATGCCCCGCAAGCGTATGTGGAATACAATCAAGTAAAAAGGCGAGGATGTCTTCGTATATCGTGTCGAAAGAGATGTCTTCAAAAGTTGCAACACCAAAGGAATCTTCAGCACTTGTGCGAAGATACGAAGGAATAAAGACGAGCAGGCAGGGGCGCAGATTGCCTTCGTCATCGGGATTACGCAATTCAACCAGTTTTGTTGACGTAATGTGATATGGTTTCACAGCCTCGCCATTACCGCAGAGTATGAATATATTTACATTTGATGAGGCTTTTCGCAAGGCAATACATACCAATTCCATGACTTCCGTGTCAAGGTCGGTGACTCTCATGCAATGCCCAGCGCCCCTTGAAGAGAGAATCAGATCCAGCCTAGGACAGATAGACTCAGCGAGGGCCTTGCTCAATCGTTCGGATGATAGTTTCGCAAATGTACTCATGAAGAAGACCTCCTGCTGCCGCCATCCATTCCAGCTCGATTAATTACATATCGAGGCGACACCTTCTGTGTGATATATGCATCTGACAAGTCTTCATAAAACCCTATTTCACGAAGACGCCGCTTAAAGCTTTCCGTGTTGAGACGCAAAGCCCGTTTGTCAATGATGCTGTCAGACTGGTCTGCGGTGGGGAGACGGTCAATGTACAATCCATATCTGTTTCTTAGAAAATCCAGTAAATCTTCAACCCTAATATCTCGTGTAAGGAATTGTCCATCTTCAAATGACAATACAGCAATTTGAAGAAGAACTTCCAACAACTTGCTTCCCATCACAAAACGTCGGCGACCATCCTTGACGCGTGGCTGCGCAAGTAAACCGTTCTCCTTATTCTTCAGCAAAAGAGAGTCCAGGCATTCTGTGATGTATTGTCTATGGAAGCGGCCGCGGTAAGCCATCAATATTTCAATATAAGAATCGAATGGCTCAAGGTGCATCCCCATCACTTCTTTTATCTCCGGGTCAACATCGCCGCTTCCATCCGTCACTTCTTCGATAAGAGAAGCGAGCCTTGCATCAAAATAAGGATTCCTTTGGGAGTCATACTCCTTGTTTTGCAATGCAACAAGGTCAGCCACAGAAAAAACGCCGCTTGCTGGGGCAATCAGTTTTCCTGTCTTGTGGCACAGATAATCCGCCATTTCATCAAGCTTCTTGACGATGAAATTCGCCTGAATGAATGATGGTATTTTCCGATAATAGCTCTCTGCGGACTGTTCTGCCAAGTGAACCATCTGAGGATTGTTAACTCCACCCATATCAACGACAAGCGGAACGCTGAAAGGGCAACCTTCCAATGCGTTGTCGAAACTCGGGTTTACCGGACAATTTGCTATTCCACAGTGGGTATTCCCACAATGCTGTTTGGCAAACTGCGGGAGTATCGTCAAGAGCCGAATATGATATATAGACAAATGGAACGCCAACAGCGTCTTGATATAGTCAACCAAGACCGAACGCGGTATGAACTGCTCATATGCCAGTAAGCGAAGAATATCGTCAGCCAGTATATCCGATTGACCAATACAAAGTGGCTCTACGCGGGCAGGCTCCTTGGAGTCTTTTGCGTCCTGCGTCACTTGACTATCCAAACGAAGGAGGGCTTGTGTCTCCACATCGATGGCAATGTTGGGATTGTACCGATCTGTGACCATATCAATTGCCGTAAAGAAAAACCTCTTCAGCGCGTCTCTGACAGCTTGTCCTTTGCCTTTCCGGGCATAGTAGAGCATCCAGTACAACTGCTCTGAGGCATTGTAATCTCTCGTGTGCTTTGCATTACGGAATTTGTACGTATTGCCATGCAAAGGTCTTGGTGCGGCAAACGACTGATTGGCCTTGCCGCGATTGACGACATCCATCAAATCGGTCTCAATCCACTTCTGTACGATTTGAGGATATTTTTCAAATCCGTCAAACCACTCAGGATGGTCAAGAAACTCATCCGTGAATTTGTCAATTTCAAGGTCATTGCTCCGAGGTGGCCTCCGACTGGTGTACCCGTCGTATTTCAGTCGCGGGAAAAGCATCGTGAGAACCCTGTCCATTTCAATGTGCTTGAAATCAACATATGTGGTTTTGGGGATGCGGAATTCTTTGTCCTTACCCTTGATACTCATTGGTTCCCCCTCCTTTCGATGCTCTCCATATGCAAAACCCCTTCACTGTCTCGTTGAACCTGGTAGAACGCTACGCCGTTTTCCGTTAGCAATACTTCCTGGTAAGGTGCAGCAGCAAGCATGTTTTTGAAGACGGAGAGGCTTAAATAGAAACCTTCCTGTTCTTCTACACTTGGCACATAGCCGCTATTCAGTCTTGTCAGCATCTCATGCACATCAAGGTTGATTTTCAACGAAGCAGAAGCGCCGCCGTGCTCCGATTGATAGGTCAAAAGAAGACTATCCGGCAGATGCTCCAGATAGGCATTCCCGCCCTGGCTTGCGCGTTGCAATGAAAAACAAGAACCACTGAAAAGCCGATAACTGCGTATCGTGCCTTTGTCCACGCGCCTGACGCGCAGCGCAAGCTGCTTGCCAAGCCGTTCGGGTGCGGTCAGCCCTTCGCCTCGATTGATGGCTAGAATATACTGTTCAGCGCTTGCACTTGTGCCTTCTGCCATAGTCTGCACCATATCAGCAAACTGGCGCACACCTTTGTACGGAAGCATATCCATCCAGCTTTTTTCGCCGCCGTCACGACATTCAAAGAAATGTCTACGGCGCAAGTGCGACAGATATCTGTGGTGTTTCTCCATCAAAAACGCACGGTTACCGGAAGAATAGTCTCTTGGCAAATCCCGGAACAAAGCTTCTACGATGTCATCGTCATATTGGTCGCGCAAGTTGAAAGAAAAACGATTTCCCTTTTTCATTTGCGGCGAGAACATTCCCAAATCTCTGTCGAGTGCGGGATTGCTCACATCCGACATATCAATTTCTCGAAGCAGCGCGATGAGCCTGTCTTGTGAAGGTTTGCTGCCACCCATCCATGAATTGAAATAGTAGCTGTCGAGTATTTCATGTTTCACTTCTTCGCCGCCGCTTTGGTACAAAGAGTGTATTTCATCGCAATTTTTCGCCCCAACAAGCATGAAGGATAACGCTGAGCGCAAATCTCTCATCGTGATGTGCATACGACTACGGAAGTGGGTGATGGAATAGAGGTATTTCAATCGTTCTGTGACTTTTGCCCCAACGACTTCATCTTGGAAAGTACGAACATTGTGCTGAATATAACATTTTCCTTTCAAGTCGCAAGATTCGCAAGCAGTCCAATACTCACTCTGAACCATCTTTTGAAGCATACGTTCCATGATAGATGCAGTATTTTCGCTATTCGCTACCACAGAACGCATATTAAGATTGATGACCATCACACCGTGAAGCGATTCTGGCATTGTATTCAAACCGCTTTGGACGATTTTCAACAGCAGCGGGAACTTGTCACTGTGTTCTAATAAGAAGTCAACCAACCGGCCTTCGTTGATTGCAATAATGCGGGTTTGCGAATCAGACCATGAATTGGAATCATCACCACTATACGGGCTGAAGAACTTATCCAAGACTATATTATTCTGCTCGTTTCCTTCGTCTTGGCTACCGTCGTAATTGCTCAGGAATGTATGCTCATCAAGGCGGAACAAAGCACCGTTGACTCCCCGCTGCATGGTCGCACCTTTTCTCTCAAGTACAGATTCGAATTGCTGAATGAAAGCTGTTTTCCCGTCACCGGCGTTGCCGCTGATGATGACCAACCGATGTTCACCGGCCAGCAAGGAAGGAACCAGCCTCTTATCCAGAAGCGTTGGAATATAGGTCTCTTTCCCAATTGCATCCAAGCCGCGTGTCCCTGCGTTTGAGACACGGCTCTGGCTAAATAGGGTCAGCAGGTAACTTACATAAGGATTGAAGTTCTTTTTCTCTGTGCCGAAACCAGGGAATACGCCGCCTTGTTTACGATCAATACCAAGGCTGTCTGCCGTCGTGGTCCTGAATTGCTTTATTGATTCTAATGCCGATAACACCTCTTCTGCTGAAGCAAAGCGCTCCGTACGATTGGGGGCGATGAGCCTTTCGATGAAGTTGATGAACGGCTGTGTTAGTTCACTGCCGCCCCTGAATTGCCTAATATCCCTCGGTGGAGTATTCATGGGCGGGTTTATCTCACTGAAAGGGTATTTGCCTGCGGTCAAACATTCATATAAAGTGATGCCCAAAGCGTAAATGTCACGGTCGATGCGGTCTATCTCTTTCGGTTCTGTTGTGTAGTCGTAATCAGGTGGGATATAGCGCTTGGTTCCACCGCCGACAACATGGGTTTCATCCGCAGTCACCGACACATTGAAATCGATGATGCGAACGCCGTCATCCGTCCACAATAGATTTGACGGCTTGATGTCCTGATGAAAGACCCCATTTTTGTGAAGATGGGCAAGCCCTTCTGCGGTCTCCCTTACAATGCGAACACAATCAAGCAAAGTAAGAGTTTCGGCATCCATCATATCGGATACATCCAGCCCATCCACGTATTCAAAAAGAACAAATGGCGTTCGCTCTGTATCGGTAAGCCTGTCCGCATATACTACTTTCACAACATGCGGGTGTTCCGGCAGTGAACTCAGCGCCTTGTATTCTTTCTTCATACGCTGAAAGACGCTGAGGCGGTCTTTGGTGACCAACTTCATGACCCTTACCACATCGCCAAACACGTCAAATACTTTATATGTCACGCCAAAGCCGCCGGAACCAAGCTTCTTTTGCACGCGAAAACGCTCCTGCAACAAGAAATCGTGCGGAAGATTGGCAAGCAAAACCGGCGAAATTGGTGGGAAAGCGGTTTCTCCGGCAGATTCCGCTTGTCCCTCAGCGGCTTCAGGCAATATGATGGCATCCAGCGCTTTATCTGCGACGGCGGCGCTGACATGACGATCTTCTGGGTCAAACTCGCAAAAAAGCTGCAACCATTCATCAATGCCCTTTGGCAAATCACTGTTTAGTTCCGAGGGCTTGAGCGGAAATTTGCCATCAGCCTCCAACATTTGGTCATTGCTTTCAAAAGGTGCTTCCCCGGTCAACAGCTCATAGAAAATCAGTCCTGTCGAATAGAGGTCTGATGCGATACTGGCTTGCGCCGGGTCTTTGTAGCATTCCGGAGCCTGATAGTCTGCTTCAAGGTCATCCACTATCTGATATGCTATTGTCTCTGTACGGTTTTTCCCCACTCGTGCGAAATCGAAGCCCGTCAACCGTACTTGACCACCCTTTGAGACAAGGATGTCGTCAGGGGTCAGATTGCGGTGGATGACTTCGTAATGATGAGCATGATCAAGCGCAGCCAAAACCCCGTGCATTACTTGGAGCTTCTGGTCAAAAGTCAATGCCAACGAAGGCTTGATGACATGCAGTCGCAAGACGTATCCCGGTGCATCCTCTGTCACGAGGACAAACCGGTCTTCCTCTTCTGTCGGAAAGAAATCTCTGACTGCAAGAATGTTAGCATGGGAAGGCATATGTGCAACCGCCCGGTAAGCGTTGCTGATACGCAGCAATTCTTCTTTCCGTGCATCTTCATCTTGATATGGGTCGGCTTGATAAACACGCAGCCGTGCATGCCCACCACTGCTCCCAAGGAGGTTATGCTTGGCTCGGTATTCCGAATATCGGTCTGTACCGCCCAGCTTTTCTTCCACTTGCCATTCTCGGAATACCAGCGCGGAGGTTTTGGCTTTTCCGCGACCGGTTATCACTTTGGCAACTTGAGATGAATAGGGGAGGATATTGTCTAAAAAATGAGCCGGTATCTTAGTCTTGTCCTGAAAATATTTCAGACAATGTTTGATGTCCGTAACATCCGGGCTATCCCTACCATCGCGGTCTGCCAGAGTAGCGTCATCTGCGGTCAACAGCACGACCGCATGAACATAGACTTTGCGAAGCTCTATCTGACCGGGGTTGCTATCACAGATGATGTTGTGCATGACTTTTGCATGGCTGCGTAGCTTTGCTAAAGGGGAAATGAATGGCTGACGGCCTTCCGGATACCATTTGGAGCCAATCACATCGATATTGCCCTTGGTTCCCTTGATGTCTACCAGATACACCGTATGTGGTGCGATGATTGCCACGTCAATCTCGAATACCTCATTCTGCTTGCGCATTTCGAAATTGTGTATGACAAGCCAGCCGTCCGGAAGACGGTCGCGAAGGAAACCGATGGCTTTGCGCTCGGCATCATTGACAGGTTGTCCGATAGGGATGACCTTCGCCATCATTGCCCTCCTTCTTCGATTGCCTGTTCCACAAGCGCACGAGCCTGGTCTTCGTAATCTTGTGCATCTGCTCTGAGAATTCCTGCTTTCCGCACAGATACATCAATCCGCTTTTCGATTTCATCAGGGCACCGTGGAATCCACAATTTATATACATCCGATGCTGATATATGTGGTATCGAACTCCCCGCTGCTGTTCTGATTAGCTGATGATATCCAACATCCGTCAAGCACAAGTAGGTATACAGATACCCTGCTGGTATTCTTGCTTTTTCAGTTTTTATTCGCAAAACATCAACTGATACACAACCGCCAGCAAAGCGCCTGTCAGCCCAGACGCCTCTGCCGATAATTCCACCGACCTGCCCACTTCTAGCCAACAAAATATCACCCTCATCCATAGCCCAGGCTTCATCCATTGGAAGCAAGCGTTTTGAAAGGAATCTAGTTGGGGCATAGCTAAGCTGAAATATCTCTCCACTCGTCAAGAATGGAACACCATATTCTTCATCAACAAATATCTGTTTCAAGCGTCCCGTCTCGTCAATTGAAATATCGAGGGCGGAGAACAAGTCTTTGTTTGGGAGAGTTGCTATCATTTCATCCGTCTTCAGTGAAACGGCATCATAATACGACGCTTCCATTCTGGCAACCATTTGCGAAGCATTGGCAAGTGTGCATGAAAATGACCGATGGGATAATGACATCCTGTTGGGGAATCCAAGTGTTTGATTAAGGGTCTTGCCACATTCTTTAAGTAAAGCTGCCGCTTCCACGCGCAAATCTGCGGCGCGTTGCACTAGCTCATGCGCCTTTTCCTCAACTGCACCAAGACGGGGGACGGGGAGGTCAGCGAGATGGCTAGGTTCAATGTGTTGAATAATCGCTCCATACGTCCCTGATACAACGAGCGGCACTCCAAATCGTCCTGCAAGAAAAGCATTGAGATAGCCTTGATGTATCTTTTCTGTATCAGCAACTACTTTCATAATATCTTGATTTGACCAGCAACCAGCCATGTCTTTTCGTGAGTACGCAATCTTTCCAATGCTACCTGAGCATGTAATGAGTGTCATATTTTCTGACACTTCCAGAAAACTGAGCTTGGAAGAGTACGCATCTTTCTTGCTCAACAATGGCAAATTGGCTGTATCTGCTTTCTGCATAGTTGATGTTGTGAGAAAAGGAACCCCAAACTCAGGGTCTTCCACATAATTACGAGAAAACTGCGGGCCGTTATAAATACCGCCGTTGTAGCCTTTTGTAAGACTATCCAATCGTTCAGTATGATGTTTTTTTAATAATTCTCGCGCCTCGATTGCACCGCCAACATATGGGCCACAATCGAGACGATGCCCGCCGTCTTCAATCCATTTGCTTGGAATTACCTTCACCTGAAACTTTCTACTCATAACGTCACCTCGCCGGTCTCGCAATACTCTTTGAATTTCTTAGCAACCAATGGCAATTCATCGTGAATGCGTCGATCGCGTCGAACGGTATGCCGGATTTCTACACGGTCGCCATGCCGTATGCGTTCAACCACTTCATCATCGAAGATGAGTTCCTCGCCATCTGGCGAGCGTTGAAAGAGCGTATTCCCTCTTGCGTCTACTCCTGCACGGTCTACCACCGCCATGAATACTTTGTACTCCGGGTGTTTCGGCTGATTTAACTCCAGTTGACTGCGCCGTCGTAGGATCAGCAAGCTTGGAAGAGCAGGGGTCAACCCGTATTCTTTAACCGTCACTTTGAACGGCTCTATCGGCAAATCGACGCTGGCCAAGACTTCGCAATGCCGCAAAATCCACCAGCGAATGTATTCATCTCCCGGATTGCCAAGAACACCATCCGGCAAAAGAATACCGACGCGACCAGTTCCAGGCTTTACCCATTGCAATGCTCTTTCAATGAAGAGCACTTCAGGAGGAATGCCTGCGGCGTTCAGATTACCAGTGTTGCGATAACCGCCTTCACCATCGGGAATCCAAGTGTTGCCCAATTCAAAGCGATTCAGTATCGCTGGGTCGGTCACCGTGTCTTTGGTCGAGAACCACGGATTGAGCAAGGCGACGTCCATGCTACCCAACGGAATCCCCAACCGTGCCGCAGCATTGCCGTCCAAATTCCCATCCGGATATGTTCGAGAGTCCAGCCGATATACACTTCCGGCATTGCCTGAAGTAAAGAGCAGATTCATGCGGCTGGTGACAGCAAGGAACGGATCTATATCACAGCCAAAAGCGTTTTCTGTCACCCATTCTTCCGCAACAGCAAGTGCGTCGCGCAGGGTGCCGTTCGTCGCCGCCTCCGGCGTTAGCCCTTTAGAAAGCAAGTGCTGCCTAAAGATATACTCTGCGGTCATGGCAAGAAACGTTCCAGTACCGCAAGAGCAGTCAAGAACCCTTTCGCTCCGCTTTGGATTGAGCATAGACACCGCAAGTTCCGCCACATTGAGTGGCGTGGGGTATCGTCCCTCTGTTCCATCCATGACGCGGCGGGCAACGGTACGAAAAGCTGTTGTCCTATATTTGGGCTGCGTGTCTCGCAACGCATAGCGGGCAAGCTCTTTGACCAATACTGCCGTTTCGTGCGATTCCAAATGCAAATCCCATCCACGGGCAAGCAGACCGGGTTGCCATTCCTTAGCCCGCTCGACAGCTTGTTGAATACGAGTGGCGATAGCTGCTTGCCCTTCCGGCGTATAGGGTTCTTCGCCCTTTATCCAGAACAGCCTCTCACCCATCGGCTTTGTCTCGTCACACATCTTGGCAAACAACAATATCGCCAATTGCTTGAAGGCATCTTTGTGGTCTAATCCAAGATTTCGATTCAAGTATAGCAGACACCTACTGAGGGCATCTTCTAACCCTTCAGCATCAGCAGCGATCTGTATAACTCCGCCGGTTTTGTCTATGTCCGTGGTTCCTTCAGCCGGAGCCGGCCAAATGCCAATCGGTTTGAGCTTTGTTTCAAAACGAGTCTGCTCAACCCGTACCATGAACTCTTCCTGTCCGTTCGTCCACATGCCGAGAGAAACATTCGGGAGGAGTTCCATCAAGTCTTGCAATGATTGGATATCCACTTCTACTTCGGCGTAAGTACGCAGTTTGTCTCTGTTCTTCTGGCTAACACAGACAATGATACGCTGCAAATTTTCATTCGTATGCTCAGCATCCGGCTGAAAAACCGCAATGTCAATACGCTTGCGCCCATGCCCCTGAATTCGCGGTTTATAGTCTGTTTCCAAATCACTGCGACTAAAACCATACCCCTCAATCAGTTGGCGCAATACCTTTTGCACAAGCAGTTTCTTGGAGCTTGCACTTTCTTTGTTCCCCGTCAGAATATCAACAAAGAAATTCTCCGGAGTGTTCTCTTCTTCGCCGGTTTCCGTCGAGAGTTCGATGTTTTCTTGTTCTGTCATTCTTCACCCTCCACGAGAAATATCTTGTACTCTTTTGCGATAACAGGCAAATCATTGTCCTCAATCTTCTCATTCCGCGTCAGGACGCGTTCAATGACCTTGCCCCCAATGCGGAGCTTCTCGGCTTTTTCTACCGGCGCCACAATGTCTTCACCGTCCGGGGTGCGTTTGTAGAGTTTGTTGCCTCGACGGTCATAGCCCACCTTGTCGGCGACAGCCATAAATACCGGATAATCGGCCATCCCATTCATGGCTTCCAGGAGCTTCTCCTGATTGCTTTTCCTGCGAAGGAAAAGCAGACTAGTCAAAATATTGACATTCGCTTCTGCTATGAATGCTTCTACGGGAAGATCAACTGAAGCAAGCACCTGCGTTTCACGCATAATCCACCAGCGAATGTACTCAGAAGCAGGGTTACCCAGAACACCATCGGGAAGGACAATCCCCATGCGCCCTGTGCCGGGTTTCAACCATTTTACACAACGCTCTATGAAGAGGATTTCCGGCGACATGCTATTCTTCAATGTCTGCGTCATGCGAAACCCGCCTTCACCGTCTGATTCCCAGTTATGCGCCAGTTCGTATTGCTCCAAAATATGTCTGTCAGTTATCGGGATGTCCGAACCAAACGGGGGATTTGTGGCGATGATGTCTATCGTTTCAAAGCTGATTTCCTTCTTAGCCGCATCCACATCCGTCATATGCCCCAAGGGGAATTCCAGAGAATTGAGATTATAGATATGCCCTCTACCATCACCAGCTAAAACCATGTTCATTTGCGCCGCACGGATAAGGAACGGGTCAAAGTCTGCACCATATACCATTGATGCGGCATATTCCCGCAGCCTTTCATGTACGTTCAAGAATTCCTGGGTGTCTTCAGCTCCGGCAACCGTGTTCTGTTCTTTGCGGAACTTCTC
>Ga0172382_10006327_pt1 | contig 17255 bp, 17 predicted proteins | sample Leawel138RmetaG_FD_122245 | JGI IMG/M metagenome (GOLD analysis project Ga0172382, IMG submission 122245) | Leachate microbial communities from a municipal landfill in Southern Ontario, Canada - Leachate well 138R metaG | ecosystem: Engineered > Solid waste > Landfill > Unclassified | place...
ATTGGGCCCTCGGCGCTGACGGAGGCCATGGGCATGCTCAACCACCATTTCGCAGCAGCCGCCTGATCGGCGCAGAGCGACAGCCTACCTCTGACTGCCGCCAATCTTTGCAACAGAGCCCTCTATCGCGCAGGCTGTCTTGCAATCCGGCCAGCTGCTTGTCGAGAGGCTGGACCAATCCAACGCCTCAATTTCCGCCATCGCCATGACGGGAACCGTTACCGCCAGAAGCACTCCCGCAATCACCCGTTTCATTGTGCATGTTCTCCCGCTGTAGATGAAACCATTGTGGCCCAGGCAGCATTCGGCCGAGATCGGCCGGCGCTGTAGAGCTGCGCCCTGGTAAACTCGTCAGCTGCGATCTTGGTGAGGTCAAGAACCGCATCGCGAAACTCTCCCATGGCCATGTCGGCCGCATAGCCAACGTCAGCCAGGTGTCCCATTGGGTTCGTTCCAAGCTCCGAGGCAGAAACACCGCCGCCCGTGCTCGCCATGGGCATCCCCGTAAGGTTCCCGACTTGGCAGTTGTTTGCCAGCGTCAGCCCATCAGGGCGTGAAATCCCCTGCGAGGCATAGGCCGACGCCAATTCGGCCGGAAAAGCGACACGGTTGGGCAGGAACGGTTCAGGGTTGACGAAATAGAAGCTGCTTGGCAGCGCCGAGGCAACCTGATCGGCCGTCAACGGATTTTCATCCTTTGAGCCAGTCCAACCGCCAGGCGATTCCCAGATGCGGGACTCCATCCCGACACCTTGGAGCTTCGATCCCTCGATCAAGCTGCCCAGGTGCAAGTGGATTGCCCCAGGCGATCCGCTATCGCCCATCGTCCCGATCTGGGTTTCCGGGGTCACAACCGTTCCGATCTGGCGCACATCGCGATGAACGGAATCCAGGTGCATGAAGACGAACCGCTGCGACCCGTCCGTTGTCTCGATGACTACGCGGTTTCCGCCGCTGCCAGACCCCGCGACCACGACCCGCCCATTCACACCGGCATAGATCGGATCGCCACGGCCAACGCCATTCACCAGGTCCAAGCCTTGGTGCCACCCAGCGGACGCCCGGCCCGTTCTATCGACGCCGTATGGCGACGAAACCCGCTGGCCGCTGGTAGACATGATCGGGTGCGTCATGCAAACCCCAGACACGCTCCCCGCGCTCTCTGCCGCCGCTTGCGCAACCTGATCCACTGTATAGTTGCTGCCAGCTCCCCCGCCGCTCCCGGCATAACCCGACGCGCCAGCGATACCCCCATGTGCGGCAGCACCACTCACCAATCGCCCCATCACATACTGATCGAGCCGTTCTAGCGTCTGCTGCGAGGGAAAGTTCTGGGCGAGGATCGTGGACAGATTGCTAAGGTTCGCACCAGTGAAGCCTGACCGAACGAAGTTATTCATCCCCCCTGCACCGAGGAAGTGAGCGCCGGAAAGCAACCCGCCTTCGGTAACAAGAACCCCGTTCACAACCTTGCCGATTTGCCCCTTTGTGGACGCGCTCAACGAGCGCCAGTTGCGAAGGGTAAATTCATCGAAAGCCTGGTCTTGCAACCGCCGCCCGGACTCGGTTGTCAGGAAATCATTGATCGTGCTGACGCCCATGGCCTGGGACTTGGCCGTAAACACCACATTATCCCAATCCCAAACCCCTGTCGGGCTGGACACATATCCCAGATCGGCCAGCGTCTGGGGCATAAACTGATAGGCCCCAGCTGCCTTGCCGGTCACAAGATTGAGGATCTCGTAACGACGCCCGGATTCCGGCCCCATAACCGCCACCCGGAAATCCTCGAAGTCGAACCCCCCGGAAATACTCTGCGCAACAGCTGGTGCAGCTGTCAGCGCAAGTGCGGTCGAAACAACAAGAGCGGCAAGAGTGCTGCGCATTGGTCTACTCCACATAGCGAGGGTTCCTCGGCGGCGACTGCGCTGGCGCAGGCTCGATCATGTTCAGCTGCGAGACGGCACCCGTTCCCAGGTCAATCTGCGAAACTGCCGTCTCAAGCTGATATTCAACGAAGATGCGCCCATCAGCTTCGAGGAAGCCCCACGGCAGATCGAGGTTGATGAAAATCACCCTCGGCGGCTGTTCTTCGCGCAGGACCACGAGCGGGCACTGCGCCCCGCCCTCGGCGCAGATGCTGGTTGTAGCGAGACGGACGCCCTTGATGGTTTCACCAGAGCCAGACCGGAACAGATAGGTCATGTTTGCCGAGCTGTTCTCCGGGGTCTCGGCCAGATCATCCGAAAAGGAAGCAATTGCGGTTGCGAAATCCTCGGCGCTCGTCGGACCAGCAGCAACAGCTTCTTCCGCGATCAGCGGGACGAAACCTTGATTCCGCCACTGCCACTGTCTGCCGTCAGCCACGATGCGCTTGAAATAGGATCGCGGGTCATCCACGAGGCCGGTCACGTCCCGGCCGTGGAATACCTCGATCCAGAGGCCATCCGACACCGACCAGAAGAGAACCCGCTTTCCGCCCTGCCACTCCTGAAGCAGCTCAACGGGAGCTTGGCCGTCTAGATCTATGACTGACCTGTCGGCGGGATTATCTTGAGCAAGCACCGGGTTGGTCAGAAGGCCCGCAAGTCCGGTGATTGCAATGTATCGGAGCAATGGTTGCACGGCTCCCCCTCTCATATGAGTTCTGGCGTTCTATCTTAATTTACAGTATGTGTTTAGATAGAGAAAGGAGTTTATGCCATGACTGCCTTGAAAAAACCGGCCACCTATCGTGGCGAATATGCCTATCGCCAGGGCTTCGCGCTGGAAGAGCCGCTGCCCGACTATCTGGCCGAGCTGGTCGATGCGACCGACACCGGCCTGAAGAACGATGACACCTTCTCTGCCGTGGCAGAGATCGATCTCGGCGCAGACCTTCCAAAGTATCGCCTTGTGCTGGACCTGACCGGCATGACGCTCACAATCCGAGCGAACGGCGAAGAGGAAGACACCCATCGGCCCCTGTCGATGTTCGAGCACTTCGGGGGTATCCGCGACATTCTATCCGGCCTGGTTCAGGGCGGCGGATTGCCGATGGAAGTTGACCCCAACCACGTTCACATCCAACTGAGCTGAGGTCGCCAATGGCCGACGACGAAGAAAACAGGAAGCCCAGACGGCGGGGTATTGGCAGCGCCCTCTTTCCTTGGCGCAAGGTAAAGAACCTAGATCCTCGGAACGTGTGGCGTTCACGAATGTCCCGACAGCGGGACGTGGGGTCCAGCTTCTCTTTTGTAGTCTCTGCCATCAGGAAAGGCCGTCAGAAAAGCACATGCCCGACTTGCGGTGCAGTTGGCAGTATGGCGCTGCTAGAGGCCATCCACCACGACAGCGGCGACACCACATACGTCCTGGGCTGCGAGCAGTGTGAGCATGTCGAAGAGGTCGAAATGATGCTCACAGCCGTTAGTCAAACCATAGACGAGCTGCGAATTGGCGAGCGCCGCTTTCTTGTCGCATCTGCCTGCGCTGCTGCCTTTGGCTTTCTGTATTTTTTCCTAACCGGCTACCTGTTCACTCTGTTCGGGGCGATGCTGATAGCAGCCATGCTCCTTCTCAACGCACTGTCCCTGCGTTACCGCGTGTGGCAATATGTTCATCGCCGTCTTTATGAAAAAAAGGCGCCCTTACGAGACTGGTTACGGCATGAGTTTTCATCGACAGCGACATAAAAAAAGCCGGGTTTAACCCGGCTTTTTACTGCGCTGTCGTTCAGCCCCAACTTCCTCTACGCCGACGAAGATCGGCGTCGTCCATCGAGGCCCGACGATGCCTTTCCAGGGCGTCGTTGTGCCGAGCAAGGGTCAAATCAGACTTCATGCGCGAGTTGATGATCCGCGCAGTCTCTTTGAGGTCTTCCTTGTGGGTATCCGGCCCGATGAAAAGGAGCTTCCTGAGAAGCCGTTCACCAAGGCTGGGCCGGGCGGGCAGTAGCGCTGATCCGTTCGTAGCCATCAGAACCTCCTTTCCTAAACTCTATCTAAATATAGCATGTGGGTAGAGTTTTTTCAACCTCCAAGATGTTCACCTTGTCAAGCACCTAACCTGACATGCGCTCTCGACCGGCCGTTCGGACCCTTCTGACCTGAACCGTCTCTTCAGCTCGCTCAACTTGGCTTTCAACATCATCGAGAGCGGTGCTGCTTTTCACGGACAGCTCTCGCATCTTGGCCGCGCGAACCTGCGCTAGATCCAGCACAACATCATTCAGCATTGAGCTATAGCGCGGCGACTTCACCTTGCGGCCGAGATAGGCTTGAACACTGTCGGTTGTTCCAGACTGCTTCGCACCACGCTCCAACCGCTCAACCAGGTGCAGGTAGGAATCAAACAGCGCATCTTTCTCTTCCTCGGGCACGGAGGCTGGCTTGGCCTGCCGTTCCTCGGCGCGGAACGCCAGATAGGACAACCAATCGTCGGGGCCAATATGCAAAGGTGCAGCACTGTAGGCCAAGCGATTCACACGGCCTTCCATAATAGACTGCGCCGTGGCACTGATCTTGACGGCAAGCTCCGGGTTTCCTGCGAGCTGAAGCTCTGCCCGCATCCTGGCCTTCTCTTCCGGGGCCAGCGGCAAAACGTAAGCCGCGTTAACCGGGCTAACAGAATCTGGGTTGTAGTCCCCGCCGCAAAACAACGACAGAAGCCGAACGACCTTCACGGACTGATCCGTGATGACCTTCTTGCCCTTCCGCGAGAAAATAGGAGTGCCGAGGATGAAGGTGAATTTACCGTCCTTTTGAGCGCTCATGTCATCATAGTTGAGCCGCGACACGCTTTGAAGGCGACTGCGCCCATCATCCAAGCGCGTCGTCCCGACACCAGAATAGTTCATCTCCACGTCCTCGATCACCTGAACATGGGCTTCCCCGGCTCTGCTCGCTGCAAACTTGTAGGTTGCGCTATCGGAGCCTGAAGTCATCCGCCCCACCAAGGCAATATTTGTGTTCTCTTGGGTGGCGTTCCCCTCACTCTCTGACACCTCCATAAGGTTGTCGATGTTCTGGACGCCGAAGGTGATCGAATAGCCCAGGCTTCGGGCTTGGGCTGGCGCGACAGCAAAGCCCTCGACAACAAAATAGCCATACTCATCGCAGAGGATGAAATAGGGCGTGGGGCCTCGCGCAACCTCCTGGTCTGCCATCACCTGACGCCATTCGCCGCTGACAGGTCCGGCAAGCCCGGTCGCCAACGTGTTTTTGATCGCAGCAACCGCCATCTTGCCCAAGGGCTGCATGTTCTGCTTGCTGCGCTCCAGCGCAGGCAACAGACCGACCAGCAGCCTCCGATTGCGAGCCATATCGAGGAAGTCGATCTCCCCGATGGTGGTATTGTAGATATGACCATAGTTGAAGCTCAAGTCGGTGATCGGCTTCACGACCTGCATGGTGAGGAAGCCGTGCTGCTTCACGACCTCGGCGCGGGATTCATCGGCCTGGGGCGGCGGGCCATTCCCGCGCCCCATGAATGGCTGCGGCGGTCCTACCGTGTATCCAGGGATGTTTTCGAGATAGATGCGCAGACCCATCAAGTATTCCTGCCGCAGGAAATCCTGCTCATCCTGCGGCAGCGTCACCCTCTTGCCATTGTGGTCAATGAAAGCGCAATGCCAGTAAAGATCCTCGACCGCATTCAGCGGCAGGAACCTCGACAGCATGTCGGCATTGAGAACGATGTAGCCTCGACCGCTCAAATAGTTGAGGGGCGGGATAAGGCCCTGGATCAACGCAATGGCCCTGTCGCTCCACATGGGATCGGAGCCGGGGGCCGAGAGCAGAGAGATCAGGATTTCCGTCATCTGGCTCGAACCCATCTTCTGTAGCGGGTTGAAGGTGTTCGAGCGCTTTTCATTGCGGAACAGCTGCGCATCCTGACCGCCCATCACATAGTTAAGGCTGTATACGTCCTCGTCCCGCCAGAAGAGCCTGGCCAACGAAATCACTCCCTTTAGGGAGCCTTTCATTTCGCCCTTGCCGTCAATCATCATGACCCCGGAATCATGGACAAGCGCGTTGCACGTCTCTGCAAGCAGCTCTTCCGTCTTGCCGGAGCCGGTAGTGCCGATGACGATGCGGTGCGTTCTCGCATCACTTAGGGAAGCCCAAGTTTCCCGGTTCGTCTCAAGGCAGAAACCGATGTAAACATCACCCTCACCCGGAGCATTGGACATTTCGTCCAGATACTCGCGGCCGGTCATTTTGCTCACATAAAGCGGCACCCTTGCAGGTGCCGACCATACCTTTTTCTTATAGTTGTAGTGCTTGCGGTAGAAGATCAGAGCGCCGACGAACAAAAGCTCCGGCAGAAAAGGCACCCAGAAGAATATCGCGCAGGCGAAGGCCATGACCACAAAGATCGTGATCGTTCCGCTAGGCGTATTTGCTTCATCCGAGAGCTTCTGCCCCCAGCTCCGCATGTCAACACGGCGGCTCTCGACCTTGACCTCATCGCGGCGAGAAATCCCTTTATAGTTGGATTTCGATGACATCATTTGCCCCCCGAAATGCGTGGCCGGTTCATAACATTAGCGATCCGAGCGCGCGCGCCACGCGCTCCAATCGCTGCCTGTGCGCCAAGGCCCTCCATGCTGCCCTTGAAGGCCCCTCCTGTGGGGGGGCCAACCTGACTACGGCCAGCTTGCGCCATATTTTCCCCGAGAGCATCCCGGTTGAGAGGCGAGGCCAGACCACCGATCCAGTTCATCACCGCATCCCCGAAAAGGTTGATAAGCGAGGAACAATGCAGCGCCAAAAGGATCGAGGTATAGGCGTAGAGACCAATCAGGCCGAACATCATAACCACAGCCATGAGGCCCCAGCCTGGCGTCATAACCATGAGCATATTGCCAAAAAGGATGCCCAAAATCTGATTGCCCAACCACAATAGGAGAACGCAGGCGATCATACCGACCATGATGAAGAACGGCCGGAGCAAAAGGCCGCACATCGTCACCATAACCTTGTTCCACGGCCCGATCATCGACGGTTCCCGCGCCGGAACAAGCCACATCAGCAATGCAAGCGGCAAAGCGAAAACGGCCTCAATAACCAGCGCAAACCATGAGATGACCCCAGAAAAGAAGTATATGATCGGGATCGATGGAATGATGAGCATGAACACGACACCAACGGCAAGGATATAGAATCCCATCGTCTTCACGGGTCCGGTGATAACGCCAACCAGACCATCAAGGTTGACAACGCTGGCCAGCCCTTCGGCAAGTGATCCACCGGCGACCAAAGGCCCGCCGATCATAAACATATTCGACCCCATCTCGGTGTAGTCCATAAAGGGGTCTTTGAAGTTCGCGGAATCGTTCGCGCCGGGGCCGAGTTTCTGGATGAAATACCGATAAACCATCTGGGCATACTGACTACCCATTTCAGCGCCAGCATCGGTTCCCATCGGACTTGTCTGCGATCCGGCATCAGGCTGAGAAAGCCGATCCACGAAGGCTACCTGGCTTTCCAGATATTCAAAATCACGCTCGACCGGCTGGAAGGCTGCCTGGCTAACCGAGTTCTCGGCCCGCCACGATCCCCAAATCCCCGTTCCGAAGATTTTCCCAATGCGGTGGCGCGGATCAACGGTCAGATTGAGGTTGCTTTGCAGCTCGCGCAGTGTGGTGTGCAACGATGCTAGGCCCCGCTGCCAGATTGGTGCCATTATCCATCCGTTTTGCGTCACGGAGGCTACCAGATCATCATGAATCTGCTGAACCGCCGAGCTGTCCGCAGAAATTCCCCCTCGGCTGTTGAAAATCTCCAAAGCGGCGGCGCTAGAAATAGCTCGAAGCTCTTCCTGCACAACAGCATCGTTGCGCAGGCTTCCAGCAGTGTTCCCAGGATCACCGGAATAAATTCGATCCGCCAGCGCTACGGCTCGCGGCCTCACGGTGTTCTGCAATGTCTCGACCACTGCATTATAAACATCGTTCTTCGCGAGGGTTGCCAGATTCTCAGAGAAGGCAAACAGCGAAGTTGACGTGCCCGGCGCACTATCTGAATCCGGCACGTTATAGTTGATGCTGTAGCGAACGGAGCCGCAAATATCGTTGCTCGCATCTGCGCCGCTGCCGGTCTCATAAAACCACTCGAAGGTCTTTGCCTCGCCGGAATAGTCCGCGTTACCTGTCCAACCGTTGATAACATCCATGCTGATAGTGCGGGGCACGGCTCGCGGGCTGGTCTGGGCCTGAACATTCAGAGTGTTCGCAAGGCGATCCATATGCAGCTCGCACAAACGACCGAGAACCATGGTGTAGGTTGCTTCACCCATCTTGCCGCGGAGTGCCCAATCTCCCCCGGACAATGAGTTGGTAGGCGAAGTATAAGCGGCTCCATCAAGGGTCTCCGTGGCGAACCAATTCCAGGCTTGGTTTGCCATACCACTCCCCATGATCGCGACACCAAAAGCCAAAAGCTGGATGACAGAAAATCCGCCACTGACCGGCAGGAATGCCAGCGCAGCAGCCCCGGCCCGAAGGAAGGTGTTCTTGGTGTCCGTGGAGCGACCAAGGACTTGCCCGTCAGAGGCGGTGTCGGCCACCATCGACAGGAAGGTATAGGCTCCGACAATGACAGCCAGCCCGAGAACAATCATGTTCATCATGCCGATCAGCGGCGAAAGGAAGGTGCCTATCTCGCTATAGGCATCATCCCTGCCTGACAGAAATGGAATGATGCCGCCAAAGAGGCGTTCAAGCGCGTTCAGCGCATAGTCGCTTTCGGCCTCGACATACAGGTCGGAAAAGCTGTCGGGTTCCATCCTTACCGTCCTCTCATGCTCATGCGGCCTGGCGTGTGGCGCTGTTGCTCCACGGCTTCATCCGGCAGCTCTACCGAAAGCTCTGTCATGACACCGCGCGATGCCCCAAAGTTACGAACCACTTGGATCGTGCGATCCATCACATCGGCGTCGAGCGGCGCATAATTGATGTGATGCCCAGCCACGGCGTGGCCCCCTAGCGGGTCAAGGTTGCCGTGCATTTCCAAGCATCGCGACCGCAGCGCGTTTTCTACCAGGCGAGCAAAAACCTCTTCCGGGTTGCGCAAATAGGCCACATATTCCGCGTCATCCAAACTGCGCAGGCCGCGTAGCTTGCCTTCAGCAAGAGTGCCGTCCATGGCCTCCATGAGGCCCGATCCGTGAATGATCTCGTCATACTTGACCGGATCATCGCCCAACCGGCGCGAAAGGCCGTGGGCAATTTCGTGCAGAGCCGTCCCGAGCGTTGATTGCGAAAAGACGATGGCGTTGGACTGATCCACATACTCATCTCCAGCGGTATCTTTGCCGGTTCGCGTCACCGAATACTGGGCACCGCGCATACTCTGGTTTGCCATGCCCTGCACCACACGGATGCGCGTGTTCGGCGGGAACACCTCGGATGGCTCCATGCCAAATGTGTCAGCGACAAAGCTGATCGCCGCCGTAAGCCGAGCCTGATATTCGCGAGCAGCCAGTGTGGTTGTGTCAGCGGAAACCTCGAAACGGAAGCCGTGAACCTCTCGCCGGAAGCCTTCCGACAGCGGAGCGCTTTCCGCTTGCGGCTTGTCGAGGTCGAGCACCAAATCACGCGCATCCGGCAGGCTTTGGATATATTCGGTTGCGGCAACAGCCTCGACGCTCACCGAATCGTATCCCAGCGCCATGGCATTCTTACGGGCCTCGCGCATCTGGTATCCATCAAGGTCGATCCGCCGCAGCACGTCTTCCAGCTCGTTCCGAGCTGCATCCGTATCAATGCCCGCAAGCCGCTCGATCTGGGCAATGGTGTCGTCGTCGTAACGGACAGCCGCAATTTTCGCGAAATGCGTGGACATGCCGTCCGACAGGCTGGCGGAAACCTTCTCGGCCATCTCCCAGAGCTTACCGCCCGTGGCCCCGAGGGACGCCCCTTTGAAACTGATCTGGCGTTCTCGGGCCTTCTCGATCATGTCAAGCGCCCGCGCACGAATGGCATCCGGCAGATGTTTCATCGACTGGTCGATATGCTCTTTGCCAACGTAGATCGGCCGATCCACGCCCTCCAAGACCTCGCCCTGGCGCAGTTCATCGCGTGGCGCTATCGCTTTACTGACCGCATCGTCGTCAAAGACCACAGCCAGCGAACGCGCAATCTCCGTGAAGTCACGAAACTCGCCGTAGTGCCGAATGGAAAGACCATCCTCCGGCTTGACCCATCCATTGAGGGCAACAGCCTCGATACGGCCCGCCGCAAGGCGATCCTCCATCGCGTCAGCGTCAGAAAAGGTCAGCTCAAGATAGGCCGATCCTGTTTCGCTGATCTTTCGGTCCAGCTTTGCGCTTTCGTTCGTCAGGTCGAACCACCGCTTGATGCTCATGCCGCAGCCTCCTTCTCGTTTTGCTTCCGGTGTTTGCGATAAATCACCGGGTTCCCAAGCTGGCTCCGGGCATGGCGCAGCTTGGACGTGAACTCGAAATTCTCCATCGCGATTGGCGAGGCCACGTTGCCATTGGAAAAGCGGACAGCCTTCAAGAGATCGATGCTGCCACCTTCGAGAGCGGCGCAGCCGTGGATGGTCGGCATAACACCAAGCTCACCGCCAGCATCATCGCCTCGCTTTTGGTATTCACCGTAGGCAATGAGGATCAATTCCTGCGGATCAGCCCCCGCGATGCTGCCGGTCAGGCGCTCCGCATAAATCCATCGCGCTCCGGTATCGATGCGATCCGCACCATTCTCGGTCACGAGGTTCAAAACCAAATGACGCCACCCGTGGCTGGGAAGCAGGTCCAGCTCACGCAGCACATTAGAAAACGATATTTCCGCAAGGATCGCCTGGGCACCCTTCCCAACGACCGCTGACGTTTCCTCGCCAACCGCTTCAAGGGTTGTGAGATCACTCGCCATTATTCCCCCCGTCTCCGAGCAAATCGTCCTGCCGGATTGCGTCAGGTGTGATAGATACCCCTGTTGGGTCGATGCCCAGCGCCCGCAGGCGCTCCAAGAACAGATCGCCCGGCATTTTCGGGGTCTGATCGGCCATCGGTTTCAGCTCCCGCACGAACGCCAGCAAGCCAGCGCCCAGCACTGCGGGGTTCTGCTTCCACCCAGCAACCCCACCCTCGAAAATCTCATCAGACTGGCCGACCATGCTGGCCGGAGCCAGCTGATCGAAAATGTCGTCAGCATCCACATCGAAGGGGGCAAGGGATGGTAGTGCGAGCATCATTGCGCGGATTCTCCTGCCACGAGCGTTCCGACGAGGACGGTCATGCGATCCGTCGATTCCTCGCGCAATTGGCGAACCGTCATCGCAAGCGAACGGATGCGAGCGATCTCTTTCAGGATGCCCGGCTCCGACTTCGTGACCATCGACGCCGCCCATTGCTCATATTCTGAACCGCCGCCATATCGGGACAACATCCATTCAAGATGCTCATGAACCTCGGCCGAGGAAGACTCCGGGCCTGCGCTGACACCAGCGCGGATGGAGCGGATATGTCCCAGCGATACCAGCGCAGGAGACTGGAACGCCTCCAATCGCGCTGCGAATAGATTTTGAGTGGCCTGCGCGGCACCCCCTGCCGAGGCCGAGGCCCCGCCCTCACCCAGCGCGAACTTCTGCAAGGGAAGGCCGGTCAGGTTGTTGATGAACGCCTGAACGTCTTCGTCGCTCGCGTTGGGGTTAAGCAGAGATTCCCGCACATTCAGCGTGACCTCGCTTGCGTCAGCAATCCTGCGACGGATGATCTCATCCACATTCGGGGTTCCGCCCGGCCGAACATCGATCCCTTCATCTGTCACAAAGTCTCGCGCCGCCGCGCTGGCGACCGTAACCGACTGCGAAAAATCCGAGAGCCTGGCAACAACTGCACAGTTGTCTGGCGGCTGGCCTGCTTCGCCATAGGTTTCATACGCCCGAGCAACCGCCAGTCGGGCCATGTTGGCCGAAACCGCCGAAGCGTTGGCCTCGTTCGCCTTCAGATCAGTCGTTGCGATCTGATTATCAGTGACGGCCCGCTGCGCGGTAAGCACTCGAATAGCGGAAGTCACATCACGCGCGGTTTGCGCATTCTCACGAGCGACAGCGGCCGAATAGGCATCGACCGCCGTCTGGATAGCCGTCTGGGTTGAGGAATGCTGGTTCTGCCAGGTCGGATCGAACACCGAACACACAGCGCCACCGCCCGCAAGGGCAGGCATGGCGCTAAAGGCAAGGAGTGTTCCGAGCAGAGAAGTGCGGAGCAGCGTCTTCATTGGCGAACCTCTGCTGTTGTCGTTGCCTCAACAATTCTTGTCGCCCGCGCCAGTGAGAAGGACGCAAGCCCAAGCTCAAGATCGAGCTGATGTTCAAGGGCGCGGATTTCGGCCACGAGGCTCGCGGCTTCGGCGCGGCTCATGTCGAGCAGAACCGCCCGGAGAGGCGATGTGGCAAGGCGAGCCGCCCACTCTGCCCCACCATCCGTTCCCGTCCAGGTTCCCGACAGCTCCGAAATTGCGGCGTCCACACTTCCTTCTTCGTTGCTGACGGCCGAGCGCATGAGCAGATACTGCGACACCGATCGCTGCGCATCGCGCTGCAAGCGATCCACTTCCTGGACCGCCCCAGAGGCGTTACCCTGCCCACTTTGGGGCGGTCCCATCAGCCAGTCGATATAGCGAGCGATTTCGGCATCCGTTCCGCCGTTAAAAATGACCGAGCTTGACGTGCCTTCACCGTCTTCTGTGAGAGCAAACCAGTCCGCAGTCGCCCGACCATCTTGAGCGACGTAAGGCCGATTAACGATCTGCGCCTGGATAGCATCCATCCGCGCCTGTTCGCTGGCGCGAGCCTCGGCAACCGCATGGCTACGATCCACCACAGCACAAGCGTTGAACCCCACATCGCCATAGCGTTCTTGCGCATCAAGCACCGCTTGACGGTTTTGTGCCGCGACAATCGCCTGCGCGTTGGCCTCTTCGGCTCGCAGGCGCACCGCCGCATCCTGGTTCCCGCTCACGGCGGTCTGCTTGGTGGCAACCGCGATGGCCGAAAGGATCTGCGCACGTTGCGCCCTCTCTGTTTCGGTCATCGTCGTCTGATGCCCACGGATCAGCTCGACAATCGACCGCTCCAAGGCGGTTGTTCGATTATTGACGCGCATTTCCACGCCAGCACATGTCGCCGCGATGGCGCTTCCCGCTCCCGACAACATCAGAGCCGTCGATACGGCCCAGATACGGATACCCTTCATTCCAGGCCCTCCATGATCGCCCCGCCGATGATCTCTCGTGCCATGCTGCGTTCGGCTGCTTGGCGCTGCGCGATCAGGCGGGAAATGGCACTTGCAGCCCCGGTCTTCGGAACCACAGTTGGCAGTGGGGCAACGCGGTCGATGTAGTCGATGCCGGTTGCAACCTCTTCAGCGCCGGACGCACCGCCGTTCATCCAGATCGAGGCATTCGTATCCCCAGCAGTCGGGCCGGTGTTATAGCCGACACCGGCGAGAGACGCGCAAAGGCCCGCGTCGAACTCTTCCTGCGAGCAATAGAATTCAGCGCGGCGGCGATTGAGCGTGGCCTGAACCATTCCGGCATCGCCATGGTTATCCATGAACGCCTGATCGGCTTCGGTCAGGACCGATCCCAGCTGCGCGTTGCGCTGTGCAGTCGCCTGCGCCAACTGCCGCATCTGGACCGGACCACAGGCTGCGCTGGTCTGGTCGCGGCCCACCGCGTAAGCGCTGACCGCGTTGTTCAACCCGGAGCGCACATCAAACTGCGCGATTGCGGTCGCATTGGCTTCCGCGCTTTTCAGGGCAGCTGTAGCCACTTGATTACCGCTCGCCGCTGTCTGGGCAGTCGTGATCCGCAACCCAGATACCAGCTGCTGGAAAGCAACTTGCAGCTCGCCCATGGCCTGGCCGAACTGCTGTGCTGATGCGGGGGTGGTTGCGAGGGTCAGCGCCAGAACAAGCACTGTCCCTTTGCTCTTAGCCATTGCCGCCGACCCGGATCTGTCCGTCCGAGATAATTCCCCGGATTTCGTCGGACAGCCCGCTGTTCCAATCAACCAGTGACGTGTTCAGGTTGTTGGTCACATCCCCGATCTGCTCATTCGCAATATCACAGGCTTTTTGAACGGCCTCGTTCAGAAGGTTGTTGACCACATCCTGACCGAGGTTAGCCACAAGGCCGGAAAGGTCGGGGATCGCGCGGCTGAAGTCGATGACATTCAGCAGATTCGAGTTGATGCAGCTGTTCTCACCCTGGAAGAACGACGCCACATCCGTTTGTGCGGCCTCAATGCTCTTGATCTGACGATCAAGCGCCGCCTGCGCCGCTTGTTCAACAACGCATCCACCGCCCGCTGTCTGTGCGCTCGCGACGGATACCATTCCCATGCTGGCGATCACCGCCAAAAACGCAGACGCTCGTTGCTTCACGGCTCATCTCCTTCTGAAAGAACAGCTTCGACCGTAGGCGCACCCTCAACGAGCTGATGGAAAATCCAGGCGCGGATCAGTGATCCGTCAGCAACTTCCTCGGCTTCCGGTTCATTCCCGGCGAGCGTAAGGACAGCCGCACCAACCTGATTTTCGGCCATTTCACTCATGCAGAGCACTCCTATCCATGAAACAACAATATGTTTTTAGATAGTATTGGTCAATCTGGAACTCTACCGGAACTGCACCTTGACCCCTGACCCGGCTGCGCGCCTGATCTCGTCTGCAAAGTGTTGGGAAACATGTGATTTGATGAACCCGGTAGAGGCCGCAACGGTCAGAAGATCGCCATTGCGCCGGAAGGTCAGTCGCTCGATCCATGCCCCGAAGACGCTAGGGTCCATGTGCTTCCTAAGCACTGCTTTTGCGGGGTCTTCGTCCTTCGGCGGCACGATAGCGGGCGTAGCCGGTGCTGCCTTTACGGTCGGGGATCGATAGCTCGCAGGCTTGGGGCGCTGGAATTCGGTAAAGCGCTTGGCGAAGCCAATGAGGGCCGCAATCCCGATCCGGGTGGTGCCTTTGCGCAGATTGTAGGCGCGAAATTTCTCGAAGACATGCTGGCTATCAGCCCTGTCGCCACTAGCGAGTTTAGGTTCTGCTTGGCGGATCACATCTTCGAGCGGACTAAATCTTACCGATCTCACTTCATCAAGATCGATAATATTTTGATTTGTTTTATTATGAATTCCCTCCGGTTTTTCGGACCCCCCCCTACCCGAGGGCTTGGACGGGGTTGACGAGATCGATGCGCCAAGGCGCTCCTGAAGCCATCCGAGGAAGCCGGAGAACCACAGGCGGCAATACCGGATCGATCCCTTTGCATCTGCGACTGGCTCGCTTTCGATGATCCCAGCATCGCGCAACAGCGCAAGATGATCGTGAACCGTGCTGACCGAGCAATTCAGGGCGTCGGCCATCTTGCGCACAGTCAGATGATTGACGGTTCCGCGTGGCCCGAAATCATCGTCAGCCTTCCAGTTGATCTTGGCGAGTAGCAAGAGCGCGAGGCCCGCCGCCTTCCCCATACGGCCAAGCTCTGTTGTCAGGTAATGCGCCAGCATCCCCGAGTTAAACTGTGGTGTCTCTAGTGCATACGTCATTGGTCTCTCCTGTGCAGACAGGCGAGGCCGCAGGCCATCAGGCAACAAAAGATCGTCCGCTCAAGAGCGATTTTTCAGTTGCAAATTTTCGGGAAATCGATAGGGTCGGTGGTGACTGATTGATCCAGCTGGTAACTGGTTCGACCCTACGGATTTTCCCGCGACGGCCCCGCGCCTCGCGGGTTTTCCATTTTTACAGCTGGGCTTTGCCTCTCGCTCGCGTTAACCTCTTGTGACTCGGGGCGAGTCTCGCACTAGCTATAGCACGATTCCCCGGTCTCCCCTCAAAATCTATACGCATTATCTTTTTCCTCGGTCAATCTAAATTCGCCATGATATTTCATGCGGTTGGTCCAGACGCGGCCCGTTTGGGCCGCGAAGCGTTCACGTTTTCCAGCTCTGCGTGGGCTTCCAGAGACTGATCGAATTCGCGTTGAAGCTCGAAAGATGCCGAATCAAGTCTTTCAGCCATCACCCGCAAAGCGCCTGTGAGCAGCACGGGCTGCTCGGCCGTTTCCCCCAGGCGGATAAGCGCTTCCGTCACCCGCTGGTGGATTCCTCGTGCCTCTCCCCTGATCTGTCCGTCCTCGCCGTAGCTCCACGGGAAGGCGATACCGATCATGTTGGTAGGGGCGCTGAAATACTTTCCGTCCATGTAGATCGCTTGCTTGTTCGATCCGCGCTCTACAAGGTCGGGGAATTCCTTCTGTAGGACGGCGTTCTTCGGATCGAAGATGACCGAGGCAACGCCTTGCAGAGGGAAGTAATACATCTCGCCGCGCTTCAGATCCTTGAAGCTCGATGCGACGGCGTTCTTCAGCTGCTCATAGGGCGTCGAGAAGGCCCCGACCGCCTTCATGTTCGCATCCTCTGGCAGGTAGGGCTTGAGGTTAACCCCTGCGTGGGCGTTGAGGCCCTTGTAGACGTTGTTGCGCGGCTCAAGCAGCTTTTCACTGAACACGTCAGGACCGACGAACGCGCAGGCCGGAGCGCGGATGCCTTCGGCAATGGGTGGCAACCCTTCGACCTTCAATCGCTCCCCGAGTGTGGTGCTGCCGATCTTTCCGTAGATCGCATCGGCGCGATCAAGGGGCGACGGTGGCCGGGGCTGGCCCTGCCTGTGGAACGGTTGCCGCACGTCCTGGTCCATAACCAGGCCGAACAGTTGGGATAGCTGATCGGCGGTCTTGATGGTCGCGGAGCTGCTGGCCGTCACCTGGGCTTTATCGCGGATGCGCCGCATCTTCTCGTTCTGTGGCCCACCGCCGACCTCGATCCCATGATGCCAGATACCCTTGTCGTCGCTGAACAGGATCTTCGTTCCGGCGCTTTGCCCGTTCTTCTGCCGAGTGAGCAGCATCGAACGGAACATGTTGCCGGTCAGGACGGTCTTTTGCTCCATGATCTCGCCTGCCACTGTCCGGTCAAACAGGGCGCTGAACAGGGCCTCGTGTTCCGGCCGTCGCGTCAGGACCGCTGGAAGGTTCTTGTCGAAGCGATAGCCGTCCGGTTTGGCGCGGCTGAACAGCGTTGCGTTTTCAGCATGATCGACCAGCCAGTCCTGCACGGCATCAAGGTTCTCCTGCTGCGCATAGCGGATCAGGAATTCATCAACCGGAACGACGAAACGAACATCCTGCCAGTTATTGGCATACTGATCCATGGCGCGAAGGTGGCGAGCGACATTGCCCAGCTTCA
>Ga0172382_10006329_pt1 | contig 17251 bp, 12 predicted proteins | sample Leawel138RmetaG_FD_122245 | JGI IMG/M metagenome (GOLD analysis project Ga0172382, IMG submission 122245) | Leachate microbial communities from a municipal landfill in Southern Ontario, Canada - Leachate well 138R metaG | ecosystem: Engineered > Solid waste > Landfill > Unclassified | place...
CGCATCACCCAGCCGGTGATGCGCATCATGACCTCGAAGGTGCCCTGCCAGAAACCCAGCAGATTGCCGGCGTAGGGCTCGCCAATGCGCGTCATGAAATAACCGAACAGCAGGCTGAAGAAGATCAGACCGAGCATCTGCCCCTCGGCCGCCGCCGCCACCACGTTGGGCGGTATCAGGCGCATAAAGACGGCGACGAGATCGCCTGCCCCGTGCGCACTCAGATCGGCCGCGATCTGGTCACCGTCCGCCGTCAGGCCGATCTGCTCCCTGACCGGGGTGCCACCGACCAGCCCCGGCTGGATGAGATTCACCAACGTCAGACCGACCAGGATGGCCGCCAGGGTGGTGGTGGCGTAGTACAGCAGGGTCTTGAGGCCGAGCCGGCCGAAGGCGCCGGTGTGCCCGACGCCGGCGATGCCGCTGATGATGGCGGAGACGATCAGGGGAACGATGAGCATCTTGAGCGCATTCATGAACAACGCGCCCAGGAAATCGAGGATGTCGACGATGGCGACACCGAAGAGGGTCGCCGTCTCGCCCACCGCGCTGCCGACAAGGACGGCCAGCAGCAGTGCGATCAGGATCTGCCAGTGCAGTTTGATGTGGAGCATCGCCATATCAGGGCAGCTCTCGCCGGATCGACCCGTCGCTGATCATCACCGGGCCGGCACCGTCCACGGCACCGTGTCAGTCCAGTCGATCCGGATACTGCACGATCTCGGCACGCGCCTTGAGCCGGTCCAGCAGGGCTGTTGTCTCCAGCGTCCCGTACAGCTGCTCGAGGTTGCGCCGGAAGGCCGCACGGGCCGCCGCGTCGACCGTGGCCAGGTCGCCGTCGCGCACCTCGTCGACCTGCACGAGTACGAAGTCGCCATTGGCCAGCATCGTGCCGCCACTGACGATCCGGCCGTCGGCCGCCCGCGGGATACGGAAGGCCTCGGCGACGATCTGGCGATCATGGTCCGCGGCGCTGCGCTGGACGAAGCCCGCATCCGTCACCTCCAGCTGCAGTTCCCTGGCCAGTGTGTCGAGCGGCGCACCCGCCTGCAGCCGTTCGACCAGGGCCTGCCCGCGGACCTGCGTGGCCTCGCGCTCGGCCTGATTGCGCAGGGTCGCCTGGATCGTGTCACGCACGGCCTCGAGCGGGCGCTGGGTCGATTCCTGGTGCTCGAGGACGCGCAGCACCAGGACATGGTCAGGTGCGATCTCCACCACCGGACTGTTGTTGCCACCACGGAGCACATCATCGGCGAAGGCGGCCTCGACGACCTTGGGGTGGGTGCCGATGCCCTCTCCACCCGAAGCGGTCAGCCAGCCGCTCTCCTGGATCTTCAGGTCGAGTTGCGCGGCGGCCGGGGCCAGGGTGTCAGGCTGCTCGAAGCTGAGCGCCGCCAGCGTCTCGGCGCGCTCGAAAAACAGCTGCTCGGCCTGGTGGCGCACGGCCTCCTGCCGCAGCTGCTCGCGGACCTCCGCGAGGGCCGGTACCTGGGCGGGTTGGATCTCAGTGACCTGGATGATGTGGAAACCGAAGGGCGAACGCACCGGATCGCTGATCTGATCCTGTGCGAGTGTGAAGGCGGCGGCCTCGAACTCCGGTACCATCATGCCCTTGCCGAACAGACCCAGATCACCGCCCTCCATCGCCGAACCGGGGTCGTCGGAAAACTCCTTGGCCAGCGTCGCGAAGTCCTCTCCTGCACGCAGGCGGGTGACGAGCCCCTCGGCCTTCTTGCGTGCCGCGGCGACCTCTTCCTCACTGGCATCCTCGGCGACCTGAATGAGGATATGGCGGGCGCGGCGCTGCTCGTCGCGCGTCAGGCGGGATTTGTCCGCCTCATAACGGGCCTCGATCTCCTCCTCGGTCGCCGTCATCCCGGCGGCGATGGTGTCGGCCGACAGCTCCAGATACTGCACCCGCACACGTTCCGGTTCCACGAAGCGCGCCTTGTTGGCCGTATAGAATGCCTCCACGTCCTCGGGCTTGACCTCCACCTCGTCAGCGAAGGTCGTTGCGGGGATCCGCAGGTACTGGAGCTTGCGCTCCTGGCCCTGCAGGCGCATGGCCTGGTCCACATCCTGAGACACCACCGCCGACGTCGTGGAGATGCTACCGGCCAGTTGGTTGATCAGCAGGGCACGGCGGAACTGCTGTTCGAAACGCTGCGGCGTCAGCCCCTGCTGGCTGAGCAGGCGTTGATAGCGTTCCTGGGAAAACGTGCCATCCTCCTGGAAATCAGGGATGGCATGAATACGCGCAGCCAGCAGCGCGTCGCTGACAGTGAGCTTCGCTGCGGTCGCGGCCTGCACCAGCAGTTCCTCCTCGATCAGCCGGTTGAGTACCGCCTGCTTGAACTCCGGCGTGCCGGTAATGCCACTGTCGAAACGTTCGCCGAGCATGGCACGCATGCGCTGAACCTGCTGCTGCTTGGCGAAGCGGTACTCCTGCACCGGGATCTCGACGTCATTGATGGAGGCGGCGAAGACACGCGCATCGGGCTTCAGATACCAATCGATACCCCAGAGCGCGAACGTGACTGCGATCAGCCCGACGATAAGCCAGGCAATCCAACCGGTGGCGCGATCACGAATGGCCTGCAGCATAATGATGGTCCTGAAGGTTTATCCAAAAAACTCATTTCAGCCACGGCCGCACACTGAAGATTCTGAAATAAAACCGTGTCGCGAAGCTCCCGACTCAGCATCTGGCGGGTAAGCGGCGCGGGTGTGTGAAGCAGTTGGTCTTGTCAGTGCTTTTCCGTGTGCTTCCGTGGCAGATTCGGTTTTCGGGTTTATTCTTTTCCCGGGCGCCGGTGCGCGCCGGCCGTGGTCCGGGGACTGTACAAACTAAAAGGGCGCCCATCAAGGGCGCCCTTCGGTTGTTAGTGGCGGAGTGGACGGGACTCGAACCCGCGACCCCCGGCGTGACAGGCCGGTATTCTAACCAACTGAACTACCACTCCACATTTGACCCTGGTGGGTGCTGAGGGGATCGAACCCCCGACATTCGCCTTGTAAGGGCGACGCTCTACCAGCTGAGCTAAGCACCCCGGAACAAGCGCGTTAGTTTACGGCATCCTTGAGGGCTTTGCCAGCCTTGAATGCAGGCGCCTTGGCGGCCTTGATGTTGATGGTCTCGCCAGTCTGGGGGTTGCGACCGGTGCGGGCCGCGCGCTCGCGCACCTCGAAGGTCCCGAAGCCGATCAGCGTCACCGGGTCACCCTTTCTGAGCGCGTCGGTGATGCCGTTCAGCATGGCGTCCACGGCCCGCGCCGCTACCGTCTTGTTCAGGTCGGCCGCTTCGGCAACTACGTCGATCAATTCTGATTTATTCATTAATAATTACTCCTTCCCCCTGGGTACCACGGGATGAGTTGCACTGTAACGGTGCATATTGAATGGATGTGGAGACCTGCATCCCCGTGAAGCGGGACGCCGCATAATATCGTGCTGGCTCACGGGAACCTGGAAATTGAAAGTATGCGCCCGTCAGGCACGCCGCACGTTATACCAAGCCGCACAAACGACTGTCAACCAAGACCCTGGATGGAAAAGGCGGCAACATGGGCATGCTGCCGCCTATATCACAAAAGCTGACAAACCTCAGTGCGCACGCGCCGGAGAACGCTTGCGTTTGCCTTTGGACTCGCTGGTCTTTTCATCGGACTCTGCGGGTTCCTCACCTTCGCCCGCGTCTGTCGCCACCGGCACTGGCATGTGCTGCAATGCGATCTGCAGCACCTCATCGATCCATTTCACCGGCCGTACCTCCAGACGATCCTTGACGTTCTTCGGAATCTCCACCAGGTCCTTCTTGTTTTCCTCCGGGATGATGACGGTGGTGATGCCGCCGCGGTGGGCCGCCAGCAGCTTCTCCTTCAGGCCGCCGATCGGCAGTACCTCGCCACGCAAGGTGATCTCACCGGTCATGGCGACATCCGCCCGCACCGGGATCTTGGTCAGCGCCGATACCAGCGCGGTACACATGCCGACGCCGGCGCTCGGACCATCCTTGGGTGTGGCACCCTCCGGCACATGCACATGGATGTCGAATTTCTGATAGAAATCCGAATCGATGCCAAGCATCGCCGCGCGACTGCGCACTACCGTGGTCGCCGCCTGAATGGACTCCTGCATCACCTCGCCCAGCTGGCCGGTGTGGATCAGGCGACCCTTGCCCGCCACGATTGCCGATTCGATGGTCAGCAGTTCGCCGCCGACCTCGGTCCAGGCCAGACCAGTCACCTGGCCGACCTGGTCGCGCTCTTCGGCGCGGCCATAGCGGAAACGGCGCACACCGAGATATTTGTCCAGGTTCCTGGGCGTAACGGCGATCTTGTGCTCGTCCTTTTTCAGCAACAACTCCTTGACCACCTTGCGACAGATCTTGGCGATCTCGCGCTCCAGATTGCGCACGCCGGCCTCACGGGTGTAGTAGCGCACGATATCGCGCAGCGTGGCATCGCCGACAGTCAGCTCGTCCTTGCGCAGGCCGTTGCTCTTGACCTGCTTGGGTAACAGATAGCGCTTGGCGATGTTGATCTTCTCATCCTCCGTGTAACCGGGGATGCGAATCACCTCCATGCGGTCGAGCAGCGGTCCGGGGATGTTCAGTGTGTTGGCGGTTGCCACGAACATCACATCGGACAGGTCGAAATCGACCTCCAGGTAGTGGTCACTGAACGTATGGTTCTGCTCCGGATCCAGCACCTCCAGCAGCGCCGAGGACGGGTCGCCGCGGAAATCCATCGACATCTTGTCGATCTCGTCGAGCAGGAACAGCGGATTGCGTACGCCGACCTTGGCCATGTTCTGCACCAGCTTGCCCGGCAGGGAGCCGATGTAGGTACGGCGGTGGCCACGGACCTCGGCCTCGTCGCGTACGCCGCCCAGCGACATACGCACGAACTTGCGGTTGGTGGCACGCGCGATCGAGCGGCCCAGCGAGGTCTTGCCCACCCCGGGTGGCCCGACCAGACACAGGATCGGGCCCTTGAGCTTACGCACACGCTGCTGCACGGCGAGATACTCGAGGATGCGTTCCTTGACCTTGTCCAGGCCGTAGTGATCCTCTTCCAGCACCTGCTCGGCCAGCGCCAGATCGTGGCGGATCTTGGTGCGCTTTTTCCATGGCACGCTCACCAGCCAGTCGATGTAATTGCGCACCACCGTCGCCTCCGCGGACATCGGCGACATCATCTTGAGCTTGTTCAGCTCGGTCTGTGCCTTGTCGCGCGCCTCCTTGGTCATACCGGCCTTGTCGATCTTGCGCTGCAGTTCCTCGACTTCGTTGGGCGCGTCCTCCATCTCGCCAAGTTCCTTCTGAATGGCCTTCATCTGCTCATTCAGATAGTACTCGCGCTGGCTCTTCTCCATCTGCTGCTTGACGCGACCACGGATGCGCTTCTCGATCTGCAGGATGTCGATCTCGCCTTCGATCAGCCCCATCAGGTGTTCCAGACGACCACGCACGGAGTCGATTTCGAGGACATGCTGCTTCTCGTCGATCTTCAGTGCCATGTGTGCGGCAATGGTATCCGCCAGGCGACCGGCGTCATCGATACCGGACAGCGAGGTGAGGATCTCGGGCGGAATCTTCTTGTTCAGCTTCACGTACTGGTCGAACAGCGCCAGCAGGGAACGCATCAGCACCTCGACCTCACGGTCTTCCGCACCGCTGCCACCCTCCAGCGTCTCGATCTCCGCCGAAAAGAATTCGTCGGTCTCGTGGAAGCTCTTGATGCTGGCAAGCTCGGCACCTTCGACCAACACCTTGACCGTGCCGTCGGGCAGTTTCAGTAACTGCAGGATGCTCGACAGAGTGCCGATGCGGTGAATGTCATCGACCTGGGGGTCGTCGACGTCCGCACTCTTCTGGGCAACCAGGAGAATGCGTTTGTCCTGTGCCATCGCGGTATCGAGTGCACGTATGGATTTTTCACGCCCCACAAACAGGGGTATGACCATGTGTGGATACACCACCACGTCGCGAAGCGGCAGAACGGGGATCAGGTTATGCGTCTCGGCGATCATGGTCTTGTCGTCGTCATGCTCCATCAGGAGTCCCTCTCGCGGGTGAAGGTTGCGCGATGTCCGGGGTGAAGACCCGCTCCAGGCCCGGGATCGCGTACCCGGTTTATATGCGGGCAGCGACAGCCGCTTTCAATGCAGGCGAGCGGCCTGCGTATTCAAATGCAAGCACGATTTGCGCCAATACCGGCTGTAGCAACGGGGAGAAGAGAGCGTGCCCGGCCAACTGGCCGGGCCCGTAAGTCAGTCTGACGCCACGCGCTGCTCTGTGGCATCGAACAACATGTAAGGCTTTGAATCACCGAGAATCGCTGACTCATCCACCACCACCTTGCGGACATCCTCGAGGGTCGGCAGATCATACATGGTGTCGAGCAGGATATTTTCCAGGATCGTCCGCAGACCCCGGGCGCCGGTTTTCCGTGCCATGGCCTTGCGTGCAACGGCCCGCAGGGCGTCTTCGCGGAACTCGATCTCGCAGCCTTCCATCTCGAACAGCTTCGCATACTGTTTGGTGATCGCGTTGCGTGGCTCGACCAGGATTTGGACCAAGGCATCCTCGTCCAGTTCCTCCAGTGTCGCGACGACCGGCAGGCGACCGACGAACTCCGGAATCAGGCCATAGCGGATCAGGTCCTCGGGCTCGACGTCGTGGAGGACCTCACCGATATTGCGGCTGTCCTCCTTACTCTTGACCTCGGCCGAAAAGCCGATACCGCCCTTCTCGGACCGGCTGCGGATAACCTTGTCCAGACCGGCGAAGGCACCACCGCAGATGAACAGAATGTTGCCGGTATCGACCTGCAGAAATTCCTGCTGTGGGTGTTTGCGACCACCCTGCGGCGGGACCGACGCCATGGTGCCTTCGATGAGCTTGAGCAGCGCCTGCTGCACGCCCTCACCTGACACGTCGCGGGTAATGGACGGGTTGTCCGATTTGCGCGAGATCTTGTCGATCTCATCGATGTAGACGATGCCGGTCTGCGCCTTCTCGACGTCGTAGTCACACTTCTGCAGCAGTTTCTGGATGATATTCTCGACGTCTTCACCGACATAGCCTGCCTCTGTCAAAGTCGTGGCGTCGGCGATGGTGAAGGGGACGTTGAGCAGGCGCGCCAGCGTCTCGGCAAGCAGCGTCTTGCCGGAACCTGTCGGACCGATGAGCAGGATATTGCTCTTGGACAGCTCGACGTCTTCCTTACGGCTGCGCGCATCGAGTCGCTTGTAGTGGTTGTACACCGCGACCGATAACACCTTTTTGGCGCGTTCCTGGCCGATGACATATTCGTCAAGGACCTGCTTGATCTCTTTCGGCTTGGGCAGCTTGCTGCCGCTGGCGGCGGCCTTCTCCTGCATCTCCTCACGAATGATGTCGTTGCACAGCTCGACACACTCGTCGCAGACGAAGACGGAGGGCCCGGCGATCAGCTTACGCACCTCATGTTGGCTCTTACCGCAGAAAGAGCAGTAAAGGAGCTTACCGTCGTCTCCCTTGCTGTTTCGATCGTTACTCATAACCTACCCTCTTTCAGCTCAGACGCAGATCGGCCTTGCGGTTGCGATGCTTGAGGTACAGCCGCGATCAACTGCCGGAACCGCCGCGTCACCGTCCGCATTCAACCCGCCCGCAGGCCCCATTCAACTACGGTTCTGTCGAGCTTACAAGCAATCCCCGTGCCCGCCTGGGGGCATTCCTGCTGATCGATCAAGATTTAGCCACCTCGCCGGCGCGCTGCGACAGGACCTTGTCGATCAGACCGTACTCCCGCGCCTGCTCCGCGCCCATGAAATTGTCACGCTCGGTATGCTTCTGGATCTGCTCCAGCGGCTGGCCGGTATGCTTGGCGAGGATGGCGTTCAAGCGATCGCGGACCAGCAGGATCTCCCGGGCGTGGATATCGATATCGGTGGCCTGACCCTGAAAGCCCCCCAGCGGCTGGTGGATCATCATGCGCGAGTGCGGCAGGCAGTAGCGTTTGCCGTTCGCCCCGCCCGTCAGCAACAGCGCGCCCATGCTGGCCGCCTGGCCGATGCACATGGTGCTGACATCCGGCTTGACGAACTGCATGGTATCGTAGATCGCCAGGCCGGCACTCACCGAACCACCCGGCGAATTGATGTACAGGTGAATATCCTTGTCGGGGTTTTCCGACTCGAGGAACAGCAGCTGGGCGACGATGACATTTGCCATGTAGTCCTCGACCGGGCCGACGACGAACACCACCCGCTCCTTGAGCAGGCGCGAATAGATGTCATAGGCACGCTCGCCGCGCGCCGTCTGTTCGATCACCATCGGCACCAGATTCAGTGCCCTCGTGTACTGCGCCCCATCTTTGCCGTAATCGGTCATGTGTAGATCCTTGCGAATGAGTTCGGATTGGCGATCAAGCGCTCATGGTCTTGCGGATTTCCGCCAACTCGTCGAAGGTGCAGCTCTTTTCCACCACCTGCACCTGGCCGAGCAGCCAGTCCACGACCTGCTCCTCGAGCGCCAACGACTGGGCACTGCCCATGGCCTCCTGGTTCTCATAGTACCACTTGACCACCTCGTCGGGATTCTCGTAGCTGGCGGCGATACCTTCGACCAGGCGGCGGACACGTTCAGGATCGGCCTGGATACCGTTACGTTTGATGATCTCACCGATGATCAGCCCCAGGGCAACACGTCGGTGGGCCTGCTTTTCGAACAGGTTGCGCGGCAGATTCATGCCCTGCGCAGCACCCATCTGCTGGTGGGATTCACGCATCAGCCGCTCGATCTCCTCGTCCAGGAGCGCCGCCGGCACGTCGATGGCATTGCGCTCGAGCAGCTGACTGAACGCGCGCTCCTTGACCACGGCGGTGACCATCTGGTCGAGTTCGCGCCGCATATTCCTGGCGACCTCTTCGCGTAACGCGCCGATACCACCCTCCACACCCAGTAGCTTGGCGAATGCATCATCCACCTCGGGCAGCTCGAGCGCCGCGACTTCGTTGACCTTTACCTTGAACTGTACCGGCTTGCCCGCCACCTCGGCGCTGTGATAGTCGTCGGGAAAGCGCAGATCCAGGGTCACCTCGTCGCCCGCCCGGGAGCCGATCAGACGCTCCTCGAAACCCTCGATCAGGCGCCCGGCGCCGATCTCGAGTCGCATACCCTGGCCGCTGCCACCGGCGAACTCGGCACCGTCGATGGTGCCCACAAAATCCACGTTGACCTGATCGCCCTTGGCGGCGGCACGGTCGACCGTGCTCCAGTTCGCGCGCTGCTGGCGAAGTTTCTCCAGCATGGCATCGATGTCCTGCTCGCCAATGGTGGCGACCGGCCTCTCGATCTGCACATCGGCCACCGGGGCAGGTTCGAATTCGGGGTAGACCTCGAACTCGGCGGTGAATTCCAGGGCCTTGCCCTTCTCGATTGTGCGCGGCTCCAGCTTCGGCTGGCCCGCGGGCCGGAGGTTCTGCTCAGACAGCGCCGCGTGCAGGCTGGAGCTCATGAGGTCCCCGGCGACCTCGAGGTGTACCTGCTGGCCGTAGCGCTGCTGAACGATCTTGAAGGGCACCTTGCCGGGGCGGAAGCCCGCTATGCGCGCCGTGCGGGCCAGTGACTTGAGTCGGTTGTCGACCTCCTGGTCGATGCGCTCGGCAGGGACCTGCACGGTCATGCGGCGCCCCAGGGTACCGGTGGTTTCTACGGAAACTTGCATACGTTCACCTCTGTTAGGAGACGGCCTGGTACCGATTCTCAAGCCGGTCGCGGCCGCCGTTCAACCCTGACGAACTTCATTATGTTTCATGTGACTCGGCCGCCCGCCCGGGACTGCGCGCCGAATCGTAACTGGTGCGAAAGGAGAGACTCGAACTCTCACGGGTTGCCCCACTGGAACCTAAATCCAGCGCGTCTACCAATTCCGCCACTTTCGCGAATGCGCCCCCAAATATAAGTCAGACGTAAGCAGACGTGACCCGATTCGACCATGAGCGGCGAAACGTCCGCAGTATACCGCCATGCCCGGGCGGCGCGTAGCCCTTTGAAGACGCAACTCTCTGAAAAACGGTCAGGAACCACAGGAGATCGAGAGGGAGAGTGGTGGGCCGTGTAGGACTCGAACCTACAACCAATTGATTAAGAGTCAACTGCTCTACCAAATTGAGCTAACGGCCCGGAAAGGGGTGGCATTGGACCAGAATCTGACTCCTGATTCAACTGCCTTGACCAGCCGTGACCGGTCGAAAATGGGGTGGACGATGGGACTCGAACCCACGACGACTGGAATCACAATCCAGGGCTCTACCAACTGAGCTACGTCCACCATCGAAACTGCCGCCTGTTCCCCGCGGATTGCCACCCCGGTACTACCTTGACCGGTGGTGGCCGCCCGCCGGCGTATTGGCGCGCCCGGCAGGGCTCGAACCTGCGACCCTCGGCTTAGAAGGCCGATGCTCTATCCAGCTGAGCTACGGGCGCGAAACCTGTCGATATCGCGCGGCGATGCCGCGAGCCGGGGGATGACACTATGGTCGGGGTAGAGGGATTTGAACCCCCGACATCCTGCTCCCAAAGCAGGCGCGCTACCAGACTGCGCTATACCCCGCGCTCGTTCGCCTGCGCCCTCACCTAGAACTCTCGATTAAGGCCGGGCGGGACAAGGGCGCCGATGATACGCGTTGCCAGCTACGGCCGTCAACGCCGCGGACAGCTGGTTGCGGGCACGACGCACGCTTGTGATCGCTACAAGCCGCGTGCGAGAATCGCCGGCTCTGTGAATCCACGCGACAGCACCCGGAACCACCACCGATGACAGCCCAGTTGATCGACGGCAAGGCCATCGCGGCCGACATCCGCCGCGAGGTCCGCGCCCGGGTCGAGGCCCGCAAGGTGCGCGGCCAGCGCCCCCCCGGTCTGGCCGTGATCCTGGTCGGGGCCGATCCGGCCTCCGAGGTCTATGTGCGCAACAAGCGCAAGGGTTGCGAGGAGGCCGGTATCCTGTCCTTCGCCCATGACCTGCCGACGCACACCAGCCAGGAGCAGCTGCTCGCCCTCATCGACGCCCTGAACGCGGACCCTGTCATCGACGGCATCCTGGTACAGCTGCCCTTGCCGGGGCACATCGACGCCGTGACGGTGGTGGAACGTATCCGGCCCGACAAGGACGTCGACGGCTTCCACCCCTACAATATCGGCCGGCTCGCGATCCGCATGCCGCTGCTGCGCTCCTGCACCCCCCGCGGCGTCATCACCCTGCTCGAGCACACGGGGGAGCCCTTTTACGGGCGCGAGGCCGTGGTGGTGGGTGCCTCCAACCACGTGGGGCGACCAATGGGTCTGGAACTGCTGCTCGCCGGCTGCACGGTCACGACCTGTCATCGCTTCACCCGCGACCTTGCCGCGCATGTCGGTCGCGCCGACATCGTGGTGGTCGCCGTCGGCAAACCGGGGCTGGTGAAGGGTGAATGGATCAAGCCGGGGGCCACGGTGATCGATATCGGCATCAACCGCACCGCGGACGGCCGCCTGATCGGCGACATCGAGTTCGAGCCGGCGCGCGCACGGGCGGCATGGATCACGCCGGTGCCTGGCGGTGTGGGCCCGATGACGGTGGCCACCCTGCTGCAGAACACCCTCACTGCCACGGAACAGTTCCACGACTGAGGCACAGCGGTTCCCCGCGCCGCTTCGAACGTGAAATCGCCGCTCAGGCGCGCCGCCAGACGGTCCCCTGCGGCCCGTCATCCAGCAGCACGCCCTGCCCCTTGAGCAGATCCCGGATGCGGTCGGATTCGCCCCAGTCCTTGGCATGCCGCGCCGCGTTGCGGCGTTCGATCAGCGCCTGAACGGCCGCATCGTCGAGACCGCCGCTGCCGTCACGGTGGGCATGGCCGCCCTGGAAATAGGCATCGGGATCCTCCTGCAGCAATCCCAGGGTACCGCCCAGCGCCGCCAGCGTCGTCGCCAGGTCGGCGGCCGGCGCCGATTGCTCCCGGGCCCGGTTCAGCCGGTTGGCAAGCTCGAACAGCACGGCCACCGCCTCCGGCGTGTTGAAGTCGTCGTCCATGGCGACGCGAAAGCGCTCGGCGTGTTCGGTGAGCAGCGTCCCGCCGCTGCGGTCGACCCCGCGCAACGCGGTGTAGAGGCGGGCCAGGGCACTGCGTGCCTTGTTCAGATTGTCCTCGGCGTAATTGAGCGGGCTGCGGTAATGGCTGCCGAGGATGAAGAAGCGCACCTCCTCCGGCCGGTAGCGGGTCAGCACATCGCGCACGGTGAAGAAATTGCCCAGCGACTTCGACATCTTCTCCTCGTCGACCTGGACGAAACCGTTATGGATCCAGTAGTTGACGAACTTGTGGCCGGTCGCGCCCTCGCTCTGGGCGATCTCGTTCTCGTGATGCGGGAACTTGAGATCCATACCACCGCCATGGATGTCGAAATGCTCGCCCAGGCAACAGGTCGACATGGCCGAGCACTCGATGTGCCACCCGGGTCGACCGGATCCCCAAGGCGAATCCCACGCGGGCTCGCCGGGCTTGGCGGCCTTCCACAACACGAAATCCAGCGGATCGTCCTTGGCCTCGTCGACATCGACACGCGCACCGGCACGCAGGGCATCGGGCTGCTCACCCGACAGCTGCCCGTAGTCCGGGAAGCTGCTCACGTCGTAATAGACGTCGCCATTGCTGGCCGCATAGGCATGCCCGCGCTCGATCAGCGTGCCGATCATGCGGATGATGGCGTCCATCGAGGCGGTCGCGCGCGGCTCGTGATCCGGGGGCAGCACGCCCAGGGCTTCGCTGTCCTCGTGCATGGCGCGGATGAAACGCTCCGTCAGCGCCGTGTAGTCCTCACCATTCTCCTGGGCGCGCTGGATGATCTTGTCGTCGATGTCGGTGATATTGCGCACATAGGTCAGCTGGTAACCGGACTGCCGCAGGTGGCGCGCGATCACGTCGAACACCACCAGCACCCGGGCATGGCCCAGATGGCAGTAGTCGTACACGGTCATGCCGCAGACATACATGCGGACCTTGCCGGGTTCTATCGGCTGGAAGGCTTGTTTGCGCCGGGTCAGGCTGTTGTAGATGTGTAGCATACGAGGTACGTCCTAACGGAAGGATTCACAAACTTGTTCGGCCGCGCGCAGCCGCGCCCGGACCCGCGCGGCACCCAGCAGTGTCCAGAGTTGGCCCAGCTCCGGGCCGTTGCGCCAGCTACCGTCATAGCCGGGGTCCTGCCGCTGTCCGCTGAGCGCGGCGCGCAGCGGCATGAACAGCGCCTTGGCCTTGCGCCCGGTAGCGGCGGCCAGCGCCTGGCTGAAGGCCTTGAACTCCGCATGGTGGTCCACCTGCGCCTGGGCCGCGCGGAAGAATTCCGCACCGGCGGCGTGCAGCACCGCGCGCGCGTCCGGATCGAAGGCATCGGCATCGAAGGCTCCATCGGCCGCATAGAGACTGCCGGCCCAGACATAGGCCTCCGCCGGCAGCGCGATGTTGTCACGGACCGTGCGCACGAAGGCCAATGCCTCGTCCGCGGGCACCCGCTCCTGGATATGCGCACCACCCCGGTAGGTCTGCGCGCGCATCCAGTCCCAGAGTTCCTCGTCCGTGCTGCGCAGCACCGCCTCCTTCTGCCAGTGCAGCAGCTGGCGCGGATCATGCCGCGCCGGCGCCCGGCCCAGGCGCGCGGGATCGAACTGCGCGGCCAGCGTTTCCATATCCATGAAACCGTCGGCCGCATAGGCATGCCCCATACGCGCCAGGTGGTTCGCCAACGCGAGCGGCAGAAAGCCGGCCTCACGCAGAGCGCGGATGCTGGTACTGCCCGTGCGCTTGGACAGCGGGCTGCCGTCCGCGCCTACGATCAGTGAAATATGCCCGTAGCGCGGCAGCGGCAGACCGAGCGCCTCCAGGATCAGCAACTGGCGCGGCGTGTTCGCCAGATGATCCTCGCCGCGCACGACGTCAGTGACGCCCATGAGCGCGTCGTCGACAGCGTTGCAGAAGAAGAACGCGGCACTGCCGTCGGCGCGCCGGATGACGAAATCGCCGATGTCGTCGCTGGCGAAACGCTGCGGCCCGCGTACCCGGTCCTCGAATTCGATCAATCGCGCCTCCGGAACGCGGAAGCGCAGGGTCGGCATCCGCCCCTGTGCCCGCCGTGCCGCGCGCTCGGCAGGCGACAAGCGGGCACAGGTGCCGGGATAGCGCGGCGGCCGGCCGGCTGCCAGCTGCACCTTGCGCGCGACGCTGAGTTCCTCGGTGCTGCAGAAGCAGGGATAGGCCTGCCCATCCGCCTCCAGCGCCTCGAAGTGGCGCGCATACACCGGTGCACGTTCCGACTGTCGATAGGGACCGGCCGGCCCACCGACCTGCGGACCTTCCTGCCAGTCCAGTCCCAGCCAACGCAGGTCCATCTCCAGCGCCGCGGCGAACGCATCGCGGCTGCGCTCGCGATCGGTGTCCTCGATGCGCAGCAGGAACACACCACCGTGGCGCCGCGCCAGCAGGGCATTGAACAGCGCCGTGCGCACATTGCCCAGGTGCAGTTCACCGGTCGGGCTGGGGGCGAAACGGGTCTTCATCGGCGGCGGGGCGGGGCTCGGCTGCATGGCGCGGCCATGGTAACGGAAAGCCCCGATGGCGACAAAAGGCCAACGCCTGACGCCAGGGCCGAACCGGCGCCTTTCTCCCCTGCGCCAAACCCTTTATGATGGCGCCTCCGCGTTGATCGAGCGAGAGCCGAAACCCATGTCCAGCCTGCATCGATTGATCCTTAGCCTGGCCGTCGCCTGCTTCATTGCCGGCACCGCCGCCGCCAACCCGACTGATAACCTGACTGATACTGGAGCCACCGCCGTGACCGTACAGATGCAAACCAACAAGGGCCTGATCGTCCTCGAGCTGGATGCCGAGAAGGCCCCCGGTACCGTGGCCAACTTTCTGGAATATGCCCGCGCCGGCTTCTACGACGGCACCATCTTCCACCGCGTGATTCCGAACTTCATGATCCAGGGAGGTGGCTTCGCACCCGGCATGAACGAGAAGGCCACGCGTGCACCGATCAAGAACGAGGCCGACAACGGCCTGAAGAACAGCGTCGGCACCATCGCCATGGCGCGTACCCCGGACCCGAATTCCGCCAGCGCGCAGTTCTTCATCAACGTGAAGGACAACGCCTTCCTGAACCACTCGGCGCCGACCGCGCAAGGCTGGGGCTACTGTGTCTTCGGTCGCGTCGTCGAGGGCATGGATGTGGTCCATGACATCGAGAAGGTCGCCACCGGCAACCGTGGCGGCCACGGCGACGTGCCGGTCGAGGACGTCATCATCGAGAAGGTCACGGTCGTCGAATAGGCCTCTGGCGTGCCGGGGCCCGACCGCCCCGGCGCCGTCCCCATGAGCACCACCCTGTTCATCTCGGACCTGCACCTCGATCCGCGCCGGCCGGCCGTGACCGCGTTGTTCCTCGACTTCCTCGCCAGGCTGGACGCGGCCTGCGCCGCGCTCTACATCCTCGGTGATCTGTTCGAGGCCTGGATCGGCGACGATGAGGACGACCCACAGGTGCTCGAGGTCCTGGCCGGGCTGCGGGCGGCCACGGCCGGCGGCCTGCCCGTGTTCGTCATGCACGGTAACCGCGATTTCCTGCTCGGCGACGGCTTCACCCGCAAGACCGGCTGCCATCTGCTCACCGAGCCGGCGCTGATCGACCTGGGCGACGAGCGCGTGCTGCTGTTACACGGCGACACCCTGTGCACGGATGATCATGACTACCAGCAGTTCCGCGCCCTGGTGCGCGACCCGGCGTGGCAGACACAGTTTCTCGCCCGATCACTTGCCGAACGTCGCGCCCTGGCCGCACAGATGCGCGCGACCAGCCGCCAGCACACCGGCGAGAAGCAGGCCGAGATCATGGACGTGAATCCGCAGGCGGTCGCCGCGACCCTGCGCGCGCAGGGCGTGCGTACGCTGATCCATGGTCACACTCACCGCCCCGCCATCCATACCTTCAACCTCGACGGACAGCCCGCACGACGCATCGTGCTGGGCGACTGGTATGAACAGGGCAGCCTGCTGCGCTGTGAAGGGAATGCCTGCGAACTGCAGGCGCTGCCACTCAGTCCCTGACGGACGGCAGCTTCAGGGAATCTCTTCGCGCCGGTAGTCAGCGGGCAGTTCGAACAGCGCCGCCGGCAGCGTCTGACCGGTCCGGTAATCCCGTAGCGCGCGCCGCACACCGCCACTCACCGACTCCCGGATCGGCAACCCGGTCTGCAGCGCCCGATCCATCTCGTACACGTAGTTGGCGAGGAAGCACGGGGTGCGGAATTCCTCCGGGGTCTTGTAGAGATCACGGTACTGGCGGCCCGCCAGCCGCGCACGCATCTCGCGCAGGGCCGCGACGGCCTCGGGCAGCAGTCCCGGGACGACCATTGCCTGCATGCACAGAGCGTCACCACTGTGCAGCCGGATCGCCTGCACCGCCTGTCCGCCGATCAAGGGTGCGTCCGGGTCGGTGGCGATATCCACCTGCACCTCCGGCCGCGGACCCGCGGCAGCGGGGAGCGGCTCCGCAGTCACCACCAGCAGTGCGCGCCGCTCGTGCGAGACGCTGTACAGCACGCCGGTGCGGCGCTCGAACAGCAGATAGTCGCTATCATCCTCGCCATCGTCGCTGCGCAGATGGTCGGTGGTGATCAGCATGCGATTCGGATAGGGCTCGATGCCGGGCTCCTGTTCCTGCCAGAGCAGCACGCTGCCGGTCACGGTCGCGGCGGGCGCAGCCGCCGTCACGTTGACCAGTGCCAGCCAACACAGCCCGATCTGAAAAATCTGTCGCATCACTCACCTGCCTTATTCACGCCTTCCGGCTGTCCGGTTCCGCCCGGTTCCACCCGGTTCCACTGGGGGAGCATATCAGACGGCCGTGCCTGACTTGAGCGCGAGCACCACATCGTTGACGTTGCTGCCGGTCGGTCCGGTGTCGATCAGATCACCGGTCGCCGCGAGGTAACGGCCGGCATCGGCCGCCGCCAGGGCCTGTGCGGCGTCCAGTCCCAGGTCGCGGCCGCGCGCGAGGGTCGTCCCGTCGACCAGCGCACCGGCCGCGTCGGTGGGCCCATCGCTGCCGTCGGTGGCCGCCGCCAGCAGCACGCAATCGGTGCACCCATCAAGGACCTCCGCAGCCGCCAGCGCCAGCTGCTGGCTGCGCCCCCCACGACCCGGCTCGGTCGGCAGTACTACGGTC
>Ga0172382_10006331_pt1 | contig 17243 bp, 14 predicted proteins | sample Leawel138RmetaG_FD_122245 | JGI IMG/M metagenome (GOLD analysis project Ga0172382, IMG submission 122245) | Leachate microbial communities from a municipal landfill in Southern Ontario, Canada - Leachate well 138R metaG | ecosystem: Engineered > Solid waste > Landfill > Unclassified | place...
AGCCGCGTGACCCCGCCAGACGCGCGCCGCCGCAGGGAGGGGCATGCCCCTCCCTGCGGCAACAAACTGGCGGTCAATTGATGTGCTACCTGCGTCGGTCAGTTTCATTTGCTTCCGACAGCCCTCTCGCCGCGTGAGCACCATGCGGCTGACGCGCCCCACGCCGTACCTTCCGGCTGGCGTCCCAACGAAATTGAACACTGCAGACGAAAAATTTGCACAAGGGGCTTCACAAACCCAAACCCCTATGGTACTTCAAGCGCCCTCAACGCAACGGGGTGGCCCGCCACTCCGCCGCAGCGGGATCCCTGGTGGGGGATAGTTTAATGGTAGAACCGCGGACTCTGACTCCGCTAGTCCTGGTTCGAGTCCAGGTCCCCCAGCCATTTCCTGAAAATCGTTAGACTTCAGCGACTTAGCCGCCTCCACGTGGGGCGGTTTTGTCGTTGTGTGTATGTCAGATTCAGTTATAGATGGCCAATGCTAGTTAAAGCGGTTTGCTTTAACGAGGGTATCGCAAGGAGCAGAAACTCGTCGTGACTGCCCCCCACTCGGGCGGCAGTCATAAGGCAATGCTGCCCCAGAAGTGCTGCGCAACGAAGCGATGGAGATGGAGTTTGGTGGGCCCGGCAGGACTCGAACCTGCAACCAGACCGTTATGAGCGGCCGGCTCTAACCAATTGAGCTACAGGCCCCCAGGGAGGGGAGGCGCAGACCTTAGCGGATTGATCGCATAGGTCAAGTCCCCACCCACCCCGGCATGGGTTCCAAGGGGCAAGCCCCTTGGCGGGGGCGGGCGGCGCCGACAATATCAGCCGAACCAAACAAAAAACGGCCCCGGATCGCTCCGGGGCCGTTTTCGCAGTCTTCGCCTTCTGAACCTCAGTTGTCCAGGAAGCTGCGCAGCTTGCGCGACCGGGACGGGTGCTTGAGTTTGCGCAGAGCTTTGGCCTCGATCTGGCGGATGCGTTCGCGGGTTACGCTGAACTGCTGGCCGACTTCTTCGAGGGTGTGGTCGGTGTTCATGCCGATGCCGAACCGCATGCGCAGGACGCGTTCTTCGCGGGCCGTCAGGCTGGCCAGGACCCGCGTACAGGTTTCGCGCAGGTTGGCGTTGATGGCGGCGTCGAGGGGCTGGACGGCGTTCTTGTCCTCGATGAAATCGCCCAGGTGGCTGTCTTCCTCGTCGCCGATGGGCGTTTCGAGGGAGATCGGTTCCTTGGCGATCTTGAGGACCTTGCGGACCTTTTCCAGCGGCATCTGCAGCTTTTCGGCCAGTTCCTCGGGGGTCGGCTCGCGGCCGATCTCGTGGAGCATCTGGCGCGAGGTGCGGACCAGCTTGTTGATGGTTTCGATCATGTGGACCGGGATGCGGATGGTCCGCGCTTGGTCGGCGATCGAGCGGGTGATGGCCTGACGGATCCACCACGTCGCATACGTCGAGAACTTGTAGCCGCGCCGGTACTCGAACTTGTCCACCGCCTTCATCAGGCCAATGTTGCCTTCCTGAATGAGGTCGAGGAATTGCAGTCCGCGATTGGTGTACTTCTTGGCGATGGAGATCACGAGGCGCAGGTTGGCCTCGATCATTTCCTTCTTGGCCTTGGTCGCCTCGCGCTCGCCCTTCTGGACGGTCTGGACGATGCGGCGGAATTCGGTGATCGGCTGGCGGGCGTCGTCGGACACCGCCGCGATGCCTTCGCGGATCTTGCCGGCCTGATCGCCGTACTTGGCGGCGAAGTCCTTCCACCCCTTGCCGGGGCGATGGCCGACCTGCTCCAGCCACGACGGGTCCTGCTCGGCACCATAGTAGCTGTCGAGGAAGTCTTCGCGCTTGATCTTGCAGGTCACGGCCAGACGCATCAGCTTGCCCTCAAGGCCCAGCAGACGCTTGTTCAGTTCGTTGAGGTGCTCGACCAGATATTCGATGCGGGCGTTGTTGAGGTGAACGCCTTCCATCATCTTGATCAGCTCCTGACGGAGCTTTTCGTACTTCTTTTCGAGCTGCGGGGTGACGTCCTCGCCAGCCGAAATGGCGTTCAGGCGCTGGTCCTGAACCTTGCGCATCTTGGTGTAGGTGGTGGCGATCTTTTCGAACGTCTCAACCACCTGCGGCATCAGTTGGGCTTCCATGGCGGCGAGGCTCATGTTGGCCTCCTCCATGTCACCTTCCTCGCCGTCTTCACCCTCGTCGCCCTCGGCGCGGGGACGAGCGTCGCCGTCGGCTTCGTCTTCCTCGGCGTCGTCGTCCTTGGGGTCCTTTTCCTTGGCCACAACGACGGGTTCGACAACATCCTCCTCGACGCCGACCTCGCGCGCGGCATCGGCGGCGGCGGCGGCGGCAATACCCGCCGTCTCGGCCAGATCGGCCCCGTAGGTGGCCTCCAGGTCGATGATGTCGCGCAGCAGCATCTTGCCTTCGAGCAGCGCATCATGCCATTCGAGCAAGGCGGAAATGGTCAGCGGGCTTTCGCAGATGCCGCCGATCATCATTTCACGGCCGGCTTCAATGCGCTTGGCGATGGCGATTTCGCCCTCGCGCGACAGCAGCTCGACCGATCCCATTTCGCGCAGGTACATGCGGACCGGGTCGTCGGTGCGCCCGGCTTCCTCGTCCGACACGTTGCCGGCGACGGAGTCTTCCTCGTCGCCACTGCCCGTGCTGGTGACGGCGGCGGTTTCTTCCTCTTCGTTTTCGACGATGTTGATGCCCAGATCATTGAGCATCGCCATGGTGTCCTCGATCTGCTCGGAGGACACGTCGTCCGACGGCAGTGCGGAGTTCAGTTCATCATAGGTGATGAAGCCTCGCTCCTTGCCGCGTGCGACCAGCTTTTTGACAGCGGCATTCAGGGAATCCAGAAGGGGGCCGTCTTGGCCTTCTTCGTTGGTTTCCGGGGTTTCCGCCGCGGTGGCTGCTTTAGTCGCCATACCGTTTCCCACTCCTCAGAACAGATTAAGGCGCCCGCCCGTGCCCCCAGGCTGCGCTGTGACCCATGTAATTCTATTATGGCCCAACCCGCACCACCCGACGTGGCCGCCGATCGGCGCGAAAACGCCCATCAATCGTCATCATCGACGCGCTGCTGATCCACTTTAAAGGCGCGAAGGACCTCGTAGGCCTCTTCAGTGGGATCGGCGGCAATCCGCTCGACAATCCGACTGCCATCGGCCTTCAGGTCCTTGCGCCGGTTCATGTCAAACGCGTTCTCCCATCCCCGCCGGGCCATATCCAGGTCGGCGTCGGGCCGAGCAAAACGTGCATGGGCAAAAACGTCCGAGTTTAGAAGCGAGTCCAACTCCCGTCCCAAACCATTGGAACGTAGTTGGTCCACCAGCCCTTCGGAGTCAAGGGCAGGCTGCCGCCCGAGCACCATTAGGACGCCCTCTCGCAACTTGTCAAGTCGTGCATCAGGGATTTCCAATAGACCGATACGCTCGCCAACGGCATCAACCAACTCTGGGTGGCTGATCAATGTGGCGAGCAGAATGCGATGCCGCAAGGCCTCCGACGCCCTTTCCGACTGCTGAGGCAGGGCCGGTTGCGGCAGGGTCGGTTGCCACCCGCCCTTGCGCTGACCAGCCCCTTTGACAAAAGGCTGCCCCTGCGGCCTGCCCAGTCCGCCACCGCCACCGCGTTTGGCGCGGAAAAACTGCCACAGGCGGTCACGGATGGCGCTGCGATAATGACCCTGGACGCTTTTGTCGGCGATACGCTGGGTCAGGCTGTCGAGGTCGGCCTCCAGGGCTGCGCGGCGCTCCGGGGTGTCCAGGTTGCGCCCGTCGATGACGTGACTCCACAGCACGTCGAGCAGCGGCTTGGCCTGATCGAGCACACCGCGCATGGCCTGCGGGCCGGACTCGCGGATGAGGTCGTCGGGGTCCTGGCCGCCGGGCACCAGCGCGAACCGCAGCGACTTGCCGGGCCGCAGGATGGCCAGGGCGCGTTCGGCGGCGCGGGCGGCGGCGCGCTGTCCAGCGGTGTCGCCGTCAAAGCACAGCGTCGGCTCGTCGGCCAGTTTCCACAGTTCTTCGATCTGCGTCTCGGTCAGGGCGGTGCCGAGCGGCGCCACGGACTGCGGGAATCCGGCGCGGGCCAGGGCGATGACGTCCATATACCCTTCGGTGACGATGATCTCGCCAACCTTGCCCGCCGCCTCGCGCGCCTGGGCCAGCCCATAGAGCACGCTGCCCTTGTGAAACAGCCCCGTATCGGGCGAGTTCAGGTACTTCGGCTGGGCGTCGCTCAGGATGCGCCCGCCGAACGCGATCACCCGGCCGCGCCGGTCGGTGATGGGAAACAGCACGCGGTCACGGAAATAGTCGTACAGGCCGCCATCATCGCGGCGCTTGAGCAATCCGGCTTCGACCATCTGGTCGTCGGTGATGCCCTCACGGGTCAGCGCGCCGCGCAACGGGCCGAGCGCCCCGTGGGGCGCGGGCGGCGCCCAACCCAGCCGGAACTGGGCGATGGTGGCATCGTTGAGGCCGCGCCGCTGCAGGTAGGCCAGCCCCTCCTTACCGCCCGGCAAGCGCAACTGCGCCTCGAAGTAGCGGCAGGCGGCCTCGACCACGTCATAAAGGTCGGCCTGACGGCGGGCCTCCTCGCGGGCCTGGGGGGACTCGCGGGGGACTTCCAGCCCGGCCTGTCCGGCCAGCTTTTCCACCGCCTCGCGGAACGACAGGTTGCCGGTCTGCATCTCGTAGGCAAATACGTCGCCGTGCGCGCCACACGAAAAGCAGTGGTAAAAGCCCTTCTCGTCGTTGACGAAAAAGGACGGGGATTTTTCCTTGTGGAAGGGGCAGCAGGCCTTGTACTCGCGGCCTGCCTTAATGAGCTTGATGGTTCGCCCGATGACCGAGGACAGGGTCAAGCGGGTGCGGATTTCGTCCAGGAACTGTGGGGGGAGTGCCATGGCCGATCAGACCCTTGCCGGGCAGCGAGACACGACTCGGCCTTTGACGGTTGTCAGCCCAGTTGGGCCTTGACGGCCAAGCTCGCCTTACCGAAATCCATCCGGCCGGCGAAGCGTTCCCGCAGGGCGGTCATCACCCGGCCCATGTCCTTGAGGTTGGCGGCCTCCAGATCGCGGATGGTGTCGCTGACGGCGGCCTCGACCTCCTGGTCACTCATCTGCTTGGGCAGGAAGCGTTCAATGATGGCGATTTCCTCGCCTTCCTGCTCGGCCAGTTCCAGACGGCCGCCCTGTTCGTACATAGCGATGCTTTCGCGGCGCTGCTTGATCATGGACTGGAGCATCTGGTGGATTTCATCGTCACCAATTCCATCGGACACACCGCGCGAGCGGGCTGCAATGTCCCGATCCTTGAGGGCAGCGAGGATGAGACGCACGGTGGCGATGGCACGCGCTTCCCTGGCTCGCATGGCCTCCTTCAAGGCCTCGTTCAGACGGGTGCGAAGCATAGGGCGACATCCTGGTACATGATGCTGGGAAGCCAAGAAGCTTACAGGAAAAGTTGCCAGCCCGCAAACTGAAACAAAAACACTAAACCTTTGATTTAAAAGGATATTAACCCAAGGACGAAAGCTTGACAGGAACCCCGTGATGGCGTAAACAGCGCCCAATTTGCCCGTCGCCGTCGCGCCGGTGCGCTGCGTCCTGCCCGCCTCCCGTGTATCCACCCTGAGTGGTTGGATCCGCGCGCCAGGAGTGCGGTTTCGCGCGCCCGCTCATCATCGAGAAGTGCGAAATGTCGGCGGCCTCCCCCTCCGTCCCGCCGCCCAGCGGGATGGCCAGAGAAAGTGAAGTCCATGACTGAGACGATCAACAGCACTGCCGGTCACCGCCCTCCCGGAGCGACTGGCGTGTTGGTGCTGGCTGACGGTTCGGTGCTGTGGGGGCGCGGCATCGGCGCCACCGGGCACGCCGTGGGCGAAGTGGTTTTCAACACCGGACTGACCGGCTATCAGGAAACCATGACCGACCCGTCCTACGCGGGCCAGATCATCACCTTTACCTTTCCCCACATCGGCAACGTCGGCACCACCCCCGAAGACGTCGAGGCCCAGACCGTGGCCGCCCGCGGCATCATCCTGCGTGCCGACGTCACCGAGCCGTCCAACTGGCGGTCGACGCAGCACCTGGAAAAGTGGCTGCTGTCTCACAACCTGATCGCCCTGACCGGCATCGACACCCGCCGCCTGACGCGCCGCATCCGCGACGGCGGGGCGCCCAACGGCGTCATCGCCCACAGCCCGACCGGGGAATTCGACATGGACGCCCTGCTTGCCCAAGCCAAGCAGTGGCCGGGCCTGGAGGGCATGGATCTGGCCAAGGAAGTCACCTGCCGCCAGACCTATCAGTGGATGCAGACCCGCTGGAGCCTCGGCACCGGGTACGGCACGCAGCACGAGCCGGTGCATCATGTTGTCGCCATCGACTACGGCGCCAAGGCCAACATCCTGCGCTGCCTCGCCTCGGTCGGGTGCAAGGTCACGGTGGTTCCGGCCACCGTAACGGCCGAGGAAATCCTGCGCCACAATCCCGACGGCATTTTCCTGTCCAACGGTCCCGGCGACCCGGCGGCAACCGGCAAGTACGCCGTGCCGGTCATCCGTGATCTCGTCAACACCGGGATGCCGGTGTTTGGCATCTGCCTGGGTCATCAATTGCTGGCCCTGGCGCTCGGTGCCAAGACCTACAAAATGCACATGGGCCATCGCGGCAGCAACCAGCCGGTCAAGGACCTCGCCACCGGACGCGTCGAGATCACCAGCCAGAACCACGGCTTCGGCGTTGACCGCGACAGTCTGCCGACCGGCGTGGTGGAAACCCATCGCTCGCTGTTCGACGGCTCGGTCGAGGGCATCGCGCTCGACGGCAAGCCGGTGTTTTCAGTCCAGCACCACCCCGAGGCCAGCCCCGGCCCGCAGGACACCCACAACCTGTTCCAACGTTTCATGGACAACATCACGGCCTACAAGGCCGGTTGAGGGGAACCCGAGGGATGCCCGAAGGCGCCGATTTCGCCGCGTTCAAACAAGCCCTGCTGCGCATGATGGCCGAGGAGGACCGCCTCCCCGGCCCCATGCACCGCAATCTGAGCGACGTGGTGGAAGAACACCGCCTGACGATCCCGGACGCCGACTGGCTGCACCACGCGGTGGTGGACTTCTGCGAAACCGGGCTCATCCAGCTCGAAGGCTATAATCTCGTTCCCAACCCCGGCGAACCCATCCTCTACACCCTCACCCTCCACGGATTGGAACGGTCCGGGGGGATTTGAGGGACGTGAAGGAAGGGGTTGAACCACAGAGGACACAGAGGGCACAGAGAAGGGAAGGTAGAAGTAAGAGCAATGAAGGCCGCCGTGGGACAGGATCCGTTATCCCGGAAAGTGATCGGCTTGGCGATGAACGTCCACCGGGCCTTGGGGCCGGGTCTTCTAGAATCTGCCTATGAACACTGCCTGGGCCACGAGTTTCACCTCAACGGCATCGAGTTCGCCCGACAGGTCCCTTTGCAAATCCGCTACAAGGACACGGATCTGGAATGCGGATACCGTCTTGATCTGGTGGTCGAAAATACCTTGTTGCTCGAACTGAAAGCCGTGGATGGCCTAACGCCGCTGCACGACGCTCAGATCATCACATACCTCCGCCTGAGCGGACTGAAGACCGGCCTGTTGATGAACTTCAATACGACCATACTCAAAAACGGCATCCGCCGCTTCGTCGCCTGACCTCTTTACCTTTCCTTCTCTGTGCCCTCTGTGTCCTCTGTGGTTAAAAACACTTTCTTGAATACGCGCCCCCTCCGAATGAAAAAGTAGGCCAAACATGCCCAAACGCACGGATATCAACTCCATCCTCATCATCGGCGCCGGCCCGATCGTTATCGGACAGGCCTGTGAGTTCGACTATTCCGGGGTCCAGGCGTGCAAGGCGCTGCGGGACGAGGGATACCGGGTGATCCTGGTCAACTCCAATCCGGCGACGATCATGACCGACCCGGACACCGCCGATGCGACCTACATCGAGCCGATCACCCCGGAGATGGTCGCCAAGATCATCGAGAAGGAGCGCCCCGACGCGCTGCTGCCGACCATGGGCGGACAGACGGCGCTGAACTGCGCCCTGGCCCTGGCCGATGACGGCACGCTCGAGAAGTACGGCGTGGAGATGATCGCGGCCAAGAAAGAGGTCATCGAAAAGGCCGAGGACCGCCAGAAGTTCCGCCTGGCGATGGACAAGATCGGCCTGGAAAGCCCCCGTTCCAAGGTCGTCACGACCCTGGCCGAAGCGCGCGAGCACCTGGACTTCGTCGGCCTGCCGGCCATCATCCGCCCGTCGTTCACCCTGGGCGGCCTGGGCGGCGGCATTGCCTATAACAAGGAAGACTACGAGCGCATCGTGTCGTCGGGACTCGCCGCCTCGCCAGTTCACGAGGTGCTGGTCGAGGAAAGCGTGCTCGGCTGGAAGGAGTACGAGATGGAGGTCGTCCGCGACAAGGCGGACAACTGCATCATCGTGTGCTCCATCGAAAACATCGACCCCATGGGCGTGCATACCGGCGACTCGATCACCGTGGCCCCGGCGTTGACCCTCAGCGACAAAGAATACCAGATCATGCGCGATGCCAGCATCGCGGTGCTGCGCGAGATCGGCGTGGAAACCGGCGGGTCGAACGTGCAGTTCGCCGTCAACCCGGTCGATGGGCGTCTGGTGGTCATCGAGATGAACCCGCGCGTGTCGCGGTCCTCGGCCCTGGCGTCCAAGGCGACCGGCTTCCCGATTGCCAAGATCGCCGCCAAGTTGGCCGTCGGCTATACCCTGGACGAACTGACCAATGACATCACCGGCGTCACCCCGGCCAGCTTCGAGCCGACCATCGACTACGTCGTCACCAAGATCCCGCGTTTCACCTTCGAGAAGTTCCCGGATGCCGACGCCCGCCTGACCACCTCCATGAAGTCGGTCGGCGAGGCCATGTCCATCGGCCGCACCTTCGCCGAAAGCCTGCAAAAGGGCCTGCGGTCCATGGAAACCGGCCTGACCGGGCTGAACGAAGTGGACCTGCCCGAGTGCAACGGTGGTGAAAATCGTGACGGCATCCGCGCCGCCCTGTCGGTGCCGCGCTCCGACCGGCTGCTGGTCATCGCCCAGGCCTTCCGCTGGGGCGTGAGCATCGAGGAAGTCCGCGCGGCGTGCCAGTACGACCCGTGGTTCCTCAAGCAGATCAAGGCCCTGGTGGACGAAGAAGCGGCCATCAAGAAGGCGGGCCTGCCGACCGACGGCCCCGGCCTGCTGCGCCTGAAAAAGCTCGGCTTCTCCGATCAGCGGCTGGCCCAACTGACTGGCGGCAACGCCAGCGAGATCGCCGCCCTGCGCCGGTCCCTGAACGTCCTGCCGGTCTACAAGCGCATCGACACCTGCGCCGGTGAGTTCCCGTCCAACACCCCGTACTTCTATTCCTGCTACGAGGGCGACGGCTACACCCCCGCCGAGTGCGAGGCCGACGTCACCGACCGCGAAAAGGTCGTCATCCTGGGCGGCGGGCCGAACCGCATCGGCCAGGGCATCGAGTTCGATTATTGCTGCGTCCATGCGGCCTATGCCCTGAACGATGCCGGGTACGAGACCATCATGGTCAACTGCAACCCGGAAACCGTGTCCACCGACTACGACACCTCCGACCGCCTGTACTTCGAGCCGCTGACCGCCGAGGACGTGATCGAGCTGATCCGCCGCGAGCAGACGCGCGGCACGGTCAAGGGCGCCATCGTGCAGTTCGGCGGCCAGACCCCGCTGAAGCTGGCCCAGGCTCTCCAGGATGCCGGGATCCCCATTCTCGGCACCAGCCCGGACGCCATCGATCTGGCCGAGGACCGCGAGCGGTTCCAGCAGTTGCTGCACACCCTTGACCTCAAGCAGCCGCCGAACGCCATTGCCGGGTCTGCCGAGGCCATCAAGACCGCCGCCCATGAGCTGACCTATCCGATGGTCATCCGCCCGTCCTTCGTGCTGGGCGGCCGGGCCATGGAAATCGTCTATGACGATGCCGGGTTGCAGGCCTGGATCGACCGCATGGTCCTGGAAAAGCTCAAGGGCCATGCCGCCATCGAGATTTCCGACGACATGCCGGTGCTGCTCGACAAATATCTGGCGGGCGCCATCGAGGTGGACGTCGATGCCGTGCGCGATGCCACCGGCGCGGTCTATGTGGCCGGTGTCATGCAGCACATCGAGGAAGCGGGCGTCCATTCGGGCGACTCGGCTTGCTCGCTGCCGCCCTACTCGCTGACCGACAGCCAGATCGAGGAACTCAAGCGCCAGACCCGCCTGCTGGCCGAGGGCCTGAACGTCATCGGCCTGATGAACGTGCAGTTCGCCATCAAGGACGGCGAGGTGTTCATTCTTGAGGTCAACCCGCGCGCCTCGCGCACCGTGCCCTTCGTCGCCAAGGCGACCGGCGTGCCGATCGCCAAGATCGCCGCCCGCATCATGGCCGGGGAAACCGTCGCCTCGTTCGAACTGGTCGAACGCAAGCTCAACCACGTCGCGGTCAAGGAAGCGGTGTTCCCGTTCGCCCGCTTCCCCGGCGTGGACATCGTGCTCGGCCCGGAAATGAAGTCGACCGGCGAAGTCATGGGCATCGACTCGGACTTCCACCGCGCCTTCGCCAAGAGCCAGTTGGGCGCTGGAACCATCCTGCCGATGGAAGGCATGGTGTTCCTGTCGGTCCGCGAGGCCGACCGCATCCCCGCTCTCACCGTCGCCCGCCTGTTCGCCGACATGGGCTTCAAGATCATGGCGACCGTCGGCACTGCCCGCTTCCTGAGCGACCATGGCGTCCAGGTGGAAACCGTCAACAAGGTCCTCGAAGGCCGCCCGCATTGCGTGGACCGCCTGATCTCCGGGGATATCGCCCTGGTCATCAATACCACCGAAGGCAGCCAGTCCCTCAAGGACAGCTTCGACATCCGCCGCACCGCCCTGACCCGCAATATTCCGCACTACACCACCATCGCCGGGGCGCAAGCCGCCGTTCATGCGGTGGCCGCCCTTAAGCGCGGGGCACTTGATGTAACTCCGCTCCAGAATTATTCTATGGGTTCGTCCTGAGGGAAAGGCTCGTCCTTTCCCTCCCTATTGTCGTCAGGGAAGCTGAGTAAATGGAAAAGATACCCATGACCGCCGAGGGCCAGCGCGCCCTTGAGGACGAACTGCGGACGTTGAAAGGCAAGGAGCGCCCCGCCGTCATCCGCGCCATCGCCGAGGCACGTGAACACGGGGATCTTTCCGAGAACGCCGAGTACCACGCCGCCCGCGAGCGCCAGTCCTTCATCGAGGGCCGCATCAGCGAACTGGAAGATATCCTGTCACGCGTCGAAGTCATCGACGTGTCCAAGCTGTCCGGCTCGGTCGTGCGCTTTGGCGCCACCGTGACGTTGGCCGACGAAGACACCGACGTGGAAGTCACCTACCAGATCGTCGGCGCCCACGAAGCCAACCTGGAACAGGGCCGCATCTCCATCGCCTCCCCCCTGGCCAAAGCCCTCATCGGCAAAACCTCCGGCGACACCGCCGAGGTGTCGGCACCGGGCGGCTCACGGTCGTATGAAGTGGTGGACGTCAGGTTTTCGTGACGCCCCACGTAAAGCAAACACCCCGACGCCGGCCCCGTAAGGAGGTCGGCGTCGTTGTTTTGAGGTTGCTCAACGGCCTCTGGCGGAACCGCACTACAAAAGGTTAAACATGACATGAGCAAGTACCACGTTGGTGGTGCCTCGCCCGAAATTTGCGCACGCCTTGAAACCCAACGCGATAGGTTATAGAATGGCTTTGTTTAAGGTTGGAAACGTGAGCGTATTCGTCCGCACTCGGAAGGAACACTGTCCGCCCCACGTCCACGCGGAGTGCCCGGACGGGTGGGAGGCGAGATTCACATTTTCCTACCTAAATGAAGAAGTCGACTTCTGGGACTTTCCCAAAAAGCCGAAGAAAACCCCTACGACGCAGGACCTCAACGTAGTCTGTCACGCGGTGCATCAGCATCTCGTCAAGTGCCGTGCGCGTTTCTGGGCGGTAGTCGGCGACATCTGCCTAAGGAACAAGCGTATCATCCTGAGTTCCGACGGAGCAGCCACGGTATCCTCGCCGCGCAAAAGAGGGGGAATTCAGGTCGTCGAGGGAAGTTACGACAGCGCGCGCCAAGAGGTGACCATCCACCTCGCCGATGGTACGCACCAGATCATCAGCCCGTGAAAGGAGTCCTTGCCATGGCCTTCAAGCCCATTACGCAGGCTCAAATCGACGCCGCTCTAGCCGAAAGCGAAGCGCGGGAAGCAGACGCCCTCACCGTCAGTCGGGTCGCTTACCTGCCGCCAAGCGATGCCGTGGCAATCACCGTGGAAGGAATAAGCATCATCATCCCCAGGACGCTAATTGCCGAGTTCGCGGAGCTGTCGGCAGAGCGGATGAAGGGGCTGCGCCTCACCGTGCTGGAGGACGCACTTGCTGTCGCCGACCATGACGTCCAGGTAGGAATAGCGGGGCTGCTCGCAGACGTCATCCCGGACCAAATCATCCGACTGGCAATGGCTCGGTTGGGAGGCCGCGCCCGTTCCCCTCGAAAGGCCGCCGCCGCGAGGGACAACGGCAGAAAAGGAGGTCGGCCGCGCAAAGTCGCGGAGCCGTCCCCAATGCCGCCCTCGCCCCGCACACGCATGCTTGAACCGGCTTAACGCCCCCGCCCCCCCTTCGCTGACGTGCTACCAGCAGGAGAGCCGCTCGGCCATGCCCAGCGGTCTTCACGCTGGCGTCAGGCTAACGGCTGACTACGCCTCCTGCTCCTCCTCAACCTCGATCGGCACGCCGGGCTTGAGCTTCGCCGTGCGGATGGCCAGCGCGCTCTTGACGTGGCCGACGTTGGGGGCGGCGGTCAGGCGGGTGGTGAGGAAGCGCTGGTAATCGTCCCAGTCCCGCGCCACGACCTTGAGCAGGAAGTCGGTTTCGCCAGCCAGCATGTGGCATTCGCGGACCTGATCCCACTGGTTGACCAGCGACTCGAAGGCCTTGAGGTCGGCTTCGGCCTGGCTGTTCAGGCCGACCTGGGCGAATACGGTAACATTGTAACCCAGCGCGGCCGGGTCGATGTCGGCGTGGAATCCTCGGATATAGCCCGCTTCCTCCAGCGCGCGGACGCGGCGCAGGCAGGGAGGCGCGGAAATGCCCGCTCGGCGCGCCAGTTCGACGTTGGTCATCCGCCCGTCGTCCTGGAGATCGCGCAGGATTCGCCGATCGATGCGATCCAGCTTGACCCGCTGCATGGTAGGCCTAAATCCTTTTATCGCTGATTCGTTCGCAGCACCGCCCTCGGTGCGCAAGGAAATTACAATCTAACGGCCCTACCATGCAAAGACAATACGTTACGCGCGCGACGGCATTGCGGTGCAACTGCTGTGGCCCGACCCCCGCCCGCACCTCACGAAGGGTTTCTTTTTTTGAGCGATTCCAGACTTGCAACGGCGCAATAGCCCGCGTAAGTATGGGGGCTAGTTTTACCCTTTTCCGCACAACCAATCTTGCTGGGAGCATACCTCCATGAGCGAAGCCATTTCCCCGACCTCTCTTGTCGGCAAGCAGGCCCCCGATTTCACCGCTACCGCCGTGATGCCGGACAACTCCATCACCGACAAGTTCAACCTGAAGGATTACCTGAAGGGGTCCTATGGTTGGGTGTTCTTCTGGCCGCTGGACTTCACCTTCGTCTGCCCGTCCGAAATCATCGCCCATGACCACCGCATTCAGAAGTTCGCCGAAGCGGGCTGCAAGGTGGTCGGCGTTTCCGTCGACAGCCAGTTCACCCACCTCGCGTGGAAGAAGACCCCGCAGGACGAAGGCGGCCTGGGCAACGTGCAGTTCCCGATGGTGGCCGACCTGACCAAGCAGATCTGCCGCGACTATGGCGTGCTGATCGAAGGCGCGGGCGTCGCCCTGCGCGGCTCGTTCCTGATCGACAAGAACGGCAACGTGCGTCACGCCACCATCAACGACCTGCCGCTGGGCCGCAACGTGGACGAAGCCCTGCGCATGGTTGACGCACTGGCCTTCCACGACACCCATGGCGAAGTCTGCCCGGCCGGTTGGCAGAAGGGTAAGAAGGGCATGACCGCCACCCCCGAAGGTGTCGCGGCGTTCCTCAAGGACGAAGCTGCCACCCTCTAAGGGTCGCAGTTCCGGCTGATGATAGCGGGGCGTCCTTGCGGGCGCCCCGTTTCAGTTTCGGCTGCGGCGCCTTGCACCAGGGGCCTGCGCCCCGTACAGTGGGCGCAAGTCAATTCTCCGATTGAGGAAATTCCACGTCATGGCTGAATTCCGCACCAAGGTCCTCATCCTGGGTTCGGGCGCTGCGGGCTGCACGGCGGCCGTCTATGCGGCCCGTGCCAACCTGGAGCCCATCATGGTTGCCGGCATGCAGCCGGGCGGCCAGCTCACCATCACGACCGACGTGGAGAACTACCCCGGCTTTGCCGAGCCGGTGCAGGGTCCGTGGCTGATGGAGCAGATGCAAAAGCAGGCCGAAAACGTCGGCACGCGTCTGATCCACGACCTGATCGTCGAGGCCGACCTGTCCAAGCGCCCCTTCGTGTGCAAAGGGGATTCGGGCGACCTGTACATCGGCGACACCCTCATCATCGCCACCGGCGCCTCGGCCAAATGGCTGGGCATCGAGAGCGAGCAGAAGTACTCCGGCTTTGGCGTGTCGGCCTGCGCCACCTGCGACGGGTTCTTCTTCAAGAACAAGGACGTCTGCGTGGTCGGCGGCGGCAACACGGCGGTCGAGGAAGCGCTGTATCTGGCCAATTTCTGCTCCAAGGTGACGCTCATCCACCGCCGCGACGAACTGCGGGCCGAGCGCATCATGCAGGAACGCCTGTTCAACCACCCCAAGATCGAACTGTGCTGGGACTCGGCCATCGACGAGATCCTGGGCCAGTCCGACGGCGCCCTGCCGCCGGCCGTGACCGGCGTGCGGGTCAAGAACGTCAAGACCGGCGAAGCGCGCGAAATCCCCTGCGACGGCGTGTTCATCGCCATCGGCCACAAGCCCAACACCGACCTGTTCGTCGGCCAGTTGGACATGGACGAAACCGGCTACCTGATCACCAAGCCCGACAGCACGCGCACCAACATCGACGGTGTGTTCGCGGCGGGCGACGTGCAGGATCACATCTTCCGTCAGGCCGTGACGGCGGCGGGAACAGGCTGCATGTCCGCCATCGAGGCCGACCGCTTCCTGGCCGAAACCGGCGCCCTTTGAACCTTTGTGAGAGTATCCGATGCCGGCGCGTCAAGGCAGTATGATGGATTGGGACAAGCTGCGCGTCTTCCACACGGTGGCCGAGGCGGGCAGCTTCACCCATGCCGGAGAACTGCTCAACCTCAGCCAGTCGGCGGTCAGCCGGCAGATCAGCGGCCTTGAGGAAAGCCTCAACGTGTCGCTGTTCCACCGGCACGCCCGCGGCCTCATCCTGACCGAGCAAGGTGAACTGCTGTACCGCACGGTGCACGAGGTGTTCGCCAAACTGTCGATGGTCGAGGCCCGCATCACCGAAAGCCGCGAAAAGCCCGAAGGCCCGCTGAAAGTCACCACCACCGTCGCGTTTGGTTCGGTGTGGCTGACCCCGCGCGTCAAGCAGTTCATGGAAACCTACCCGGACATCGACCTGTCCATCCTGCTCGATGATGGCGAGGTCGATCTGGCCATGCGGCAGGCCGACGTGGCCATCCGGTTTTCCGTGCCGCGCCAGCCCGATCTGGTCCAACGTCACCTGATTTCGCTGCATTATCATGTCTATGCCGCGCCGGAATACCTCAAGAAGTACGGCATGCCGAAGTCGCCCGCCGACCTCGACAACCACCGCCTGATCGTCTATGGCGAGGACGCCAAGGCTCCGGTCGAGAACATGAACTGGCTGCTGTCGGCCGGAACGACCACCCCGCGCATGCCGATTCTGCGGGTCAACAACATCTATGGCATCTATCGCGCGGTGCAGTCGGGCCTTGGCATCGCCGCCCTGCCCGACTATTTCTCCACCGTGGCGGCCAATCTGGTGCAGGTCCTGCCCGAACTGCGCGGGCCGAGTTTCGACTGCTACTTCGTGTATCCCGAGGAACTCCGCCACTCCAAACGCGTGACCGTGTTCCGGGACTTCCTGCTGCAAAAATTGGGCGAGCAGAGTTTTTAGGAAGTAAGCGGATTTACCACAGAGAACACAGAGAGTGCGCGGCCCTGCGCCGCACGCGATAGTCCCCTGGCTGGATATTATGCGCTGCGCGCGACCTTCTGCACAGAATCTCTGTGCCCTCTGTGTTCTCTGTGGTTAAACCACTTCACTTCTTTCCCCACGCCCCCCTAAAACAAACTCTCCTGCCGCGTATCCCCCGGCGAGCGACGTTTTTTCGCGGCTGGGGTCGCGGGAGGGACGCTTTCACCCACCACCACCGGAACCTTGCCGTCGCGTAGTTCCACGGTCAGTGCCTGCCCGGCGCTCAGTTCGGCAGACGCCGTGATGACGCTGCCGTTTTCGCCCCACACCACGGCAAATCCACGTTCCAGGATGGCCTCATAGGATGATGCCTCCAGCCGTTCCTGGGCTGTGACCAATCGCTTGCGATTGTCCTCGACCAGCCGGGCGAAGGCGGTGTCCATCTGGGCGGACAGGCGGGTAAGTTCCGTTCCAGCGCGCATGACGTCGGCCCTCAGGGGTTCGGGGCGCAGGCGGTCGGACAGGCCGCGCAGGGCGCTCACCCGGTCGCGCCACACCAGCCGCAGGGCGTTGGTCAACTGGCCGGAGGCCTGACGCAACTCGGCCTCCTTGCCAGCGATCTGTTCGCGTGGGCTGCGCAGGGAGGCGCCGAGGTGGCGGACTTCGGCCGTGCGGCGATCCAGGTAGGCGCGACCACAGGCACCCAGGCGCTCCCAGCGGTCGTCCAGGCGTTGGGCGTATTCCTCGATCACCCGGTCAAGCGCCGGGATGCCGCGCGCAAGCCCCTCCACCCGCATCACCCGGTCATCCAGCATCCGCCGCACCGAGCCATCCAGCCGCGTCCCGTCCTCACGCACCTGGGCCAGCAGGTCCAGGCGCACCGGGACGGCCATTTCCGCCGCCCCCGTGGGGGTCGGGGCACGCAGATCGGCGGCGAAGTCGCACAGCGTGGTATCGGTTTCATGCCCGACAGCGGAGATGACGGGAATCTCCGAGGCGGCCACGGC